>Ga0307471_100001612_pt1 | contig 12425 bp, 7 predicted proteins | sample atmos_gasesAM3C__2_FD_204566 | JGI IMG/M metagenome (GOLD analysis project Ga0307471, IMG submission 204566) | Hardwood forest soil microbial communities from Morgan-Monroe State Forest, Indiana, United States - atmos_gasesAM3C_515 | ecosystem: Environmental > Terrestrial > Soil > Temperate... | reverse complement strand
TCACCTTTACCGGCCGTGGCCAGCCGCAGGCGTTTCAGGTGCAGCCGCTGGTTGTGTTTCGCGTGTTCGCGGACGGGCGGCCCGATCAGTTGATTCGCGGCGTCGACATTGTCGGCACGCCGCTGGCCGCCTTAACCAAGATCGTGGCGACCGGCGACAAGCAGGAAGTGTTCAACGGATATTGCGGCGCGGAATCGGGCTCGGTGCCCGTTGCCGCGGCCGCGCCCGCGATTCTGACGTCGGAGCTGGAAGTGCAAAAGAAGGAAACGTCGACGGATCGCCCGCCGATTTTGCCGGCGCCCGCGCAGGACTCCCAGCGTGCCGGCAACCTAAATTCGAGCTCGACCGGAGGTGCGCAGTGAACCGCGTGCGTCGAGTGGCTGTGAAGGCAATCGCACTTGCGGCCGTGGCTTTTGGCTGGCTCACGATGCCCGCGCAGGCGGCACAAGGTACCCCCGCGCAAGACAACGATCAGACCCTGCGTGCGATGCGCGACGAGATGGCGCGCTCGAAGACGCGGCTGGAGCTGAACATTCCCGGCACCAATCAACCGGTGAAGCCCTACTACATCGAGTATCGACTGCTCGACCTGGACGTGCGCGAAATCGTGGGGCAGTTCGGCACGCTGTTGACCAGCTCGCACACGCGGAACCGCTTTATGGATGTCGAGGCGCGCGTTGGGAACTACAAGCTCGACAGTTCGAACTTTATCGGCGAGGAAGGTTTCCGCGGGTTCATTGGCTCGCAAGGATCGGTGGGCATCGATCGCGATTACGATTCGCTGCGGCAGGATTTGTGGATTGCCACAGACCAGGCCTTCAAGGAAGCGGTGGAGACCTATTCGCGCAAGCAGGCTTATCTCAGCAGCCTCGCCAGCCAGTCGAGGGTCGATGATTTCTCGAAAACTACCCCGATCCAGAATATCGAGCCGCTGGTTACGCCGGATTGGTCGAATCGCAATTGGGAACAGGAAGCGCGCGACTCGTCGGCCACATTGCGGCTGTTTCCTGAAATCTACGAATCGCGCGTCACCTATTACCTGGTTTACGCCACCGAATACCTGATGACCAGTGAAGGAACCGAGATTCGCACCAACCGTTCGTTCGCCGCCGTGGAGTCCGGCATGGATACGCTGGCGCCGGACGGCATGCCGCTGAATCACTTGTATTCCACCTACGCCCCAAAGCCGGCGGATTTGCCGAGTGTCGACGCGGTGCGCAAGGGCCTCAACGTAGCCGGCAGCGAATTGATGGCGCTGCGCGCGGCTCAGCCGGCGCAGGATTACACCGGGCCGGTGCTGTTCGAGGCGCGGGCGGCGGCGCCGCTGCTGGCTCAGGTTCTGGGTCCGGCGATGAACGGATCGCGTCCTCCGGTGGCGTTTCAACCCATCGTCGAACAGTTAATGGGAAATCTGGGCGGCAAGAGCGATTGGGTTGGCCGAATCGGCGCACGCGTCATGCCACCCACTGTGACCGTCGTCGATGATCCCTCCGTGAGGGAGTTTCGTGGCACGCCGCTGATCGGTACCTACGCGGTCGACGACGAAGGCGTTCGCGCGCAGAAGGTTACCGTCGTAGAAAACGGCAATCTCAGGGCGCTGCTGATGTCTCGCCGGCCCGGCAACGACACCGATCAATCCAACGGGCATGGACGTTCCGGCTTGCTTGCCGACGCCAAGCCCACCATGAGCAATTTGTTCTTCAAGTCCACGGATGCGGTGTCACCAGCCGAGCTGAAGAAGAGATTCCTCGACCAGTGCAAGTCCGAGAAATTGCAATACTGCGTGATCGTCCGCTCGATGGACAATCCGTCGCTCAGCATGCTGCACCAGGATGATTTCTCCTCGCTGCTGGCCAGCTTTGGCGGTGGCGCGGGAACCGGCGACCGGTTGCCGCTGATGGTCTACAAGGTTTATCCCGAAGACGGGCGCGAAGAAGTGATTCGCGGCGCCCGCATCATCGGCGTAAACACCCGCGCACTGCGCAACCTCGGCGGTATCGGCAACGACGACTTCGTTTTCAACTACATGCAGAGCCAGATCGCTGGCTTTGCCGGAACCGCGCTCGGCGCTTTTGGTTCGGCGCAGGGCGGATTGCCAGCTTCGGTGGTGGCGCCCTCGTTGTTGTTCGAAGAGCTCGAAGTTCGCGGCGCGCGTGGCGAACCCAAGCGTCTGCCGCTGCTGCCTGCTCCTCCACTGACCGCGACCAAGTAGGCCACTTCGCTTCCGCTCGTTGTTAAGCGCACCGGCCTCAGCCGGTGCGTTTCTTTTTCGCCTAAGGCGCCCGCCGGAACCCTATTTTCGTTCGGCGAATCGTACCGCGAGCTGGATCACGTGCGGGCGCGCCCGCAGTCATCTACCTTTAATACGTCGTCCCCGCCCAACTATTGCATACTGGGCGGGAATATTCCCCAGCCTTGGAGACATTCATGAGCCCCGCGCTGGAAACGCACGCAGCTTCCCCGCTCACCGCCGACGAACTCAAAACCATACACGCCTACTGGCGCGCCGCGAACTACCTTTCGGTCGGCCAAATTTATCTGAAGGACAATCCGCTGCTCGAGCGGCCGCTCACGCTCGACGACGTGAAACCGCGGCTGCTTGGCCACTGGGGCACCACGTCCGGCCTGAACTTTATCTACACCCACGTGAATCGCATCATCACTCAGCGCGATCTCAACATGATGTACATCATCGGCCCCGGCCACGGCGGCCCCGGCATCGTCGCGCACACCTACCTGGAAGGCTCCTACACCGAAATCTATCCGCACATCGAGCGCAACGCCGACGGCATCAAGCGGCTGTTCCGCCAATTTTCGTGGCCTTACGGCATTCCCAGCCACGTCGCGCCGGAAACGCCGGGATCGATTCACGAGGGCGGCGAGCTCGGCTACTCGTTGCTCCACGCCTACGGAGCCGCGTACGACAATCCCGATCTCGTCGTCGCCTGCATCGTCGGTGACGGCGAAGCCGAAACCGGGCCATGCGCTACCAGCTGGCACGCCAACAAATTCCTGAACGCCGCAAAAGACGGCGCGGTTCTGCCGATTCTTCATCTCAACGGCTACAAGATTGCGAACCCCACCGTACTCGCGCGCATTTCCGAAGACGAACTGCTCTCACTGTTTCGCGGCTATGGCTACTTGCCATTCTTCCTGGAAGGCGACGATCCCGTCGCGATGCATCAGCAGATGGCCGCGGTCCTCGACAAGATTTTCGATCAGATCGCGTCGATCCAATCCGTGGCACGGTTGGAGGTGTCCGGCAAGAACGCGAGCGCAACTCCCGACCGTCCTCGCTGGCCAATGCTGATTCTTCGCACGCCAAAAGGCTGGACCGGCCCGAAAACCGTCGACGGCAAACCGGTCGAAGGCACCTGGCGGTCCCACCAGGTGCCCTTCTCCGAACTTCACGAAAAGCCGGGCCATCTGAAGATTCTCGAAGACTGGATGCGCAGCTATAAGCCCGAAGAGCTATTCGACTCGCACGGCCGGCTGCTGCCGCATCTCGTCGACCTTCCGCCCAAGGGCAATCGCCGCATGGGCATGAACCCGCACTCCAACGGCGGCCTTCTGCTGCAACCTCTGCGTCTTCCTCCGTTCCGCGATTTCGCCGTCGAAGTGAAAACACCGGGCGCGCCCACTACCGAAGCTACGCGTATCCTCGGCAAATATCTCCGCGAAGTCATGAAGTGCAATCTCGAATCCAAGAATTTCCGCGTTTTCGGCCCCGACGAAACCGCTTCCAATCGCCTCGACGCCATCCTCGACGTGACCGGCAAGACCTGGGAAGCCGCCACCCTGCCTGTCGACGAACACCTCGCCACCGACGGCCGCGTCATGGAAATTCTCAGCGAGCACATGTGCCAGGGCTGGCTGGAAGGCTATCTCCTCACGGGCCGCCACGGCTTTTTCTCCTGCTACGAAGCCTTCATCCACATCATCGACTCCATGTTCAACCAGCACGCCAAGTGGCTGAAGACTACGCGCGAGATTCCTTGGCGCAAGCCGATCGCTTCGCTCAACTATCTTCTGACCTCGCACGTCTGGCGCCAGGATCACAACGGATTTTCACACCAGGATCCCGGCTTCATGGATCACGTCGCCAACAAGAAAGCGGAGATCGTACGCATCTATCTCCCGCCCGACACGAATTGTCTGCTTTCGGTTGCCGATCACTGCTTGCGCAGCCGCAACTACATCAATCTCATCGTCGCTGGAAAGCAGCCGGCGCAAAACTGGCTCAACATCGACGAAGCGGTGACGCACTGCACTACCGGGATGGGCACGTGGCACTGGGCCAGCAACGACGACGGCCACCCCGAAGTCGTGATGGCATGCGCCGGCGATATCCCTACGCTGGAAATTCTCGCGGCAGTCTCACTGCTTCGCGAAGAGTTACCCGATCTGCGCATCCGCGTCGTCAACGTCGTGGACTTGATGGCTCTGCAACCGACAAGCGAGCATCCGCATGGCCTGACGGACGAAGATTTCGATTCGCTGTTCACCAAAGACAAGCCGGTGATTTTCGCCTTTCACGGATATCCGACCCTGATCCACCGCCTCACGTATCGCCGCCACAATCACGACAACATCCACGTCCGCGGCTACGTCGAAGAAGGCACGACCACCACGCCGTTCGACATGGTCGTCCTGAATCGTATGGACCGCTTCCGCCTAGCGCTCGACGTCATCAGTCGCGTCCCGCGCCTTCACAGCATTGCCGGCAAGGCCACGCAGCGCTTCACCGAGCTGATGCAGCGCCACAAGCTCTATGTCTCGGAATGCGGCGAGGACCTGCCCGAAGTCCGCGACTGGAAATGGAAGCCGCGCTGATCGAGCGAGCTGAAGATGGCTCGCTTGGGCGGTCATCCCGGTTCAGCCGCCAGCGTGTCCCTAACCCTGCCGCTCTTTGTTCGTCCTAGTCAGCAGCAAATCGCCGAATACGGGGAACAAAACCAGCGGATCGCTCGTCGTCTCCTTACACGCTGATTCGGAGGGGGAAGCTCGTGCTCACAGACCTGCGCTTTGCCGTCCGGATGCTGCTCAAGCAGCCCGGCTTCAGCCTCATCGCCATCCTTACGCTTGCGCTGGGTATCGGCGCGACGTCGGCGGTCTTCAGCCTCATCCAGGGGGTGCTGCTGACGCCTCCTCCCTACCGCCAGCCCGATCAACTCGTGCTGATTCCCTCCGCGCGCACCGACGGCCAGAAAGGAGAAACTCCTCGCGCGTGGCCGGCCCAACAGTGGATGGACTGGCAGCAGAAGGCCAAGTCGTTCCAGGGCATCGCGGCGTATGCCTGGACTTTCGAGTACATGATCCACAACGACGGCAGCGAATCGGTGGAGGGTATGGTCGTCACACCCGACTATTTTCAGGTCACCGGCTTGCATCCGATGCTCGGCCGCACCTTCGTGGAACAAAAGCCCGGCGCCGAGCCGCCTTCCGTGGTTCTGCTTGGCTATGAGTTCTGGCAACGGCGCTTTGGCGGCGATCCCGGCATCGTCGGCGAAACCGTGCGCATCAGCCGCTGGAAGACTTCGCCCACGGTGATTGGGATCATGCCGCCCGGCGTGCGTTTCTTGCCGTCGCCGCAGACCGCGAAAGAACCCAACTACAACGTGAACGCCTTCGTGGACTTCTGGGTTCCCGTGACGATCGACCCGGCCACGGTCAAGTGGCCGAGGTGGAACGTGGTCGCGCGCCTGCGCGAGGGCGCATCGATGCAGGCAGCACAAGCGGAATTGTCGGTGCTCGTCGCCGGCGAAGCCCAGGCCGAGCGCGACTTCCAGGGCATCACCCCACGCCTGGAATCCCTGCGCGGAGAAATGAATCGCGACGGCCGGCGAATTCTGTTGCCACTGCTGGGTGCGGCCGCGCTCGTTCTTCTGATCGGCTGCGGCAATGCGGCGGCGTTGATGCTGGTACGCGGACTGCAACGACAATCGGAATACGCCGTGCGCAACGCACTGGGTATGCCGCGCACTGCGCTTTTTCGCCAGGTGGCGACAGAGAGTTTGCTGCTTGCGCTCTCTGGCGGCGCTTTGGGAATTACGCTGGCGTTTGGTGTCGTGCACCTGTTCAAAGTGATTGCGGGTCACGCGATACCGCGTTTGAACGGCGTCACGCAGGGCTGGGCCGTGCTCGCATGGGCATTGGGGTCGGCCGTTGTGGCCGCAACGCTCGCCGGACTTCTCCCTGCGTTCCGCGCCTCCTGGGTAGATCCGATGGAAGTGCTCAAGAGCGGCGGTACGAAAAGCAGCGCCGGACTCGGAGAGCGAAGCCTTCTGCGCGGAGTCACTCTGGCGCAAACCGCCCTCACGCTCGCGCTGCTGGTCGGCGCCGGCTTGCTGATCCGCACGATGATGAAGATCGCGACGGTCCCGGCGGGATACGACTTCGGACGCATCCTCACCGTTAGCGTGACAGCCGTTCAGGGTGACTGGAATAATTTCCATCGCCGCGCCCTTGAACGCGTTTCCGCTCTTCCCGGCGTACAATATGCGGCCTTTGCCTGGGGCGTGCCGTTGACCGGCAACAATTGGCCGGTGCCGCTGGAAATCGAAGGGCAGCCTGCGGCGGTACGAGAAACCGACAAGATTCAGCTCCCGGTGCGCGCCGTCACGCCCGACTATTTCAAGCTGATGGGTCTGCTAGTCGTGGACGGTCGGGAATTTCGTTCCAACGACGAGGAGAAAGCGTCGCTTGTGGCCATCGTCAATCAGGCGTTCACCGCGCGCTATTTTCCAAAGGCCAACGCTATCGGCAAAAAAATCTGGATGGAAGGCCGTGAAAAACCGCCGATGGTGATCGTCGGAGAAATCGCCAACAGCCGCACCGACGACCTGACCCAGGATGCGTCGCCTGAAGTTTATTTGTCGCTCTGGCAAGAGACCGCCTTCTCCAAGCATCTCGTGATTCGCACCAAATCCGACCCGCGCTCGGTGGTCACCGCCGTAGAACGCGAACTCCACGCCGTCGATCCCACCGCTGCCGTGGAGCACGTCAAAACCCTCGACCAGATTCGCAGCGATTCCCTCGCCTCCCGCACTTTCGCCATGCAGCTCCTGGTCGGCTTTTCCGTGATCGGCAGCATCCTCACCCTCGTCGGAGTTTATGGCGTGCTTTCGCTGTCGGTCGCCTCGCGCCGTCGTGAACTCGCGATTCGCTCGGCGATCGGCGCCGGAGACCGCGACATTCGAAGGCTAATCTTCGGTGAGGGCTTTCGCCTGATCGGCCTCGGAGTGCTCGCAGGCATCGCGCTGGCGCTGTTACTGTCCCGCGTCCTGCAATCTTTCCTCTATGGAGTTCGCCCCAACGATCCGCTCACGCTGGCGGTCGTGGCGCTGCTGTTCGTCGGCGTCGCTTTGCTTGCGTGCTGGGTCCCGGTGCGCCGCGCAACCCGGGTCGATCCTCTCGAAGCGTTGCGCTACGAATAAATTTCCGCGACGCGCGCCGACTCGCATCTCACTCGCGATACCATGAGCAACAAATCCTTGGAGAGATCTCGCCTTAAGGAGCCTGCGATCGCGACCCAACCCATCCTCGTCATCAACAGCGGCTCGTCTTCGCTGAAGTTCGGCTTGTTCGAGCCCGCTGGCACTGACGTGCGCGCGGTGGCCGGCGGCTTGGCCGATGGGGTGGGCTCCGATCGCGGAAAAATCACACTCCAAGCCTCCGACGGTAAGTCGCTCTACGACGAGCCTCACGCGATCGACAATCAGCCGCACGCCCTGCAACTCATCGCCGAGCAACTCCGCGATCATGAATTGCCGCAGCCCGTCGCTGTTGGTCACCGCGTCGTCCACGGCGGGCCGAATCTTATCGAGCACCAAAGGATTACGCCGCAGGTCCTTGCCGAACTGGAAGCTTCCGCTCATTTTGCGCCGTTACATGTCCCGGTCGCGCTGGAACTTATCCGCGAGTCCCAGCGCCTGTTCCCCGACACCGCGCAATTTGCGTGCTTCGACACCGCCTTCCATCGCACGCTTCCGGAAGCCGCCGCGCGCTTCCCGCTTCCCAAAAGATTCTGGAGCGCCGGCATCCGCCGGTACGGCTTTCACGGTGTTTCTTGCGAATCGATCCTTCACGCACTCGCGGGAAAAATTCCGTCGCGCCTGGCAATCGCCCATCTTGGCAACGGCGCCAGCATTACCGCGGTCCGCGACGGCCAGTCCATCGATACGAGCATGGGCCTCACCCCGACGGGCGGCATCATCATGGGAACGCGCCCCGGTGATCTCGACCCTGGCTTGCTGCTCCACATCCTGCAAACGCACAAAGACGACTCCACCCACCGCGTCTATGAACTGGCGAAGCTGCTCGACAAGCAATCCGGCCTGCTCGGCGTTTCCGGCCTTTCCAGCGACATGCGCCAGCTCCGCGAAGCCGCCGCCACAAACCCGAGCGCCCGACTCGCCATCGAGATGTTCACGCGTGCGGCAAAAAAATCCATCGCTGGATACGTGGCGATCCTCGGCGGCCTGGACCTGCTGGTGTTCACCGGCGGAATCGGCGAGCACGACGCCGCGACCCGCGCCGAAGTCTGCGACGGCCTGCAATGTTTTGGCCTGCATCTCGATCCCGATGCCAATCGCCAGAATGCAAAAAGCATCGCCGCCCCAAAAAGCATCGTCGGCGTCCACATTCTTCCCAGCGACGAAGAATCCCAAATTGCCCGCCACGTGCTACGACTCCATTCATCCGTGTAGATAGTCCGCTGGGATTGCCTCCGCGGGAAGGCAGTAGCCCCTAAAGCCCGTGTCCCTACGCCAAACTGTTTGCAGTGGCGGTCGTTTTGATGCGGGGGGCGGCGGGATTCCGCTTGTAGCGTTTGCTGAAACGCACGCGGAACAGCCAGAAGATCATCAGAATCGGAATTGCGAAGACCGGGAGGAGAAGAACTCGTAGGCCGAAAATGTGCGCGTTGCGGATGAATTCGGGAAAGATTTGCGTCCGGTTTCCCGCCAGCGCGGACAGCGTGGCGATCAGCAACGAGGTGCACATGCGCCACAGGTGACGCGCGATGCGCGGCCCGCCGAAAACGCCGCCGCGAGCAATCAGGCGCGCATCGCCGGCGCCCGACAGCAAGGCCACCGAGCCGAAGATGAAGTACATCATCGCGGGCACGCCCTCGGGCGGCTTGACGGCGCGCGTCACTTGCCAGCCGACTGTGAAGGTGGCGATCCCGAACGCGAAAGCGAGGAGCATCGCGCCCCACTCGAGTCGTCCGATTTGTCCTTCGCGGCGTTTCACGGTCAGCCACGCAGTGGCGACCAGATAGAACGTCAACGTGCCTCCAAGAATGTTCCCGACTTGCTGCTTCATCGCCGCCAGGGTCACTCCACAGACGCACATCGTCAGCATCGAGATAAAGAAGGCATTTCCGGCGGCTCCGTGGAGGCGCGAGCCCTTGCGCAAGAAGATTGCCGCCCATCCGGAAACCAAACCGACGAGCGCGCCGGCAATGTGAAAGAACAGTAGCGTCGAGTGTGTCATGGCCGTTCTCCTCTTGCGTGGCCCTCTCCTGCTCGTTGCTTCGCAACCCGCATCCTGCCGTCCCGAAATCAAGGCGCGTTCAGTTTCTGGAGCATCTTCTCGGCATTGTGATTCTTGGGATTCAGCTCGAGTGATTTCTTGTAGTTCACGATGGCTGGCGATTTGTCCCCCGCGTTCATGTACGCCTCGCCGAGGCTGTCGTACACATTGCTGGATTGCGGATAGGCTTGGACGTTGAGCTGGAAAATGCGGACGGCGTCGTTCACCCTCTTGGCGTGCAAAAGCTCGTAACCCAAACTGTCGAGTTCGCCTTCATCGAAGTTGTAGCCGGCACGCTGAGGGACCTTAAGTTCCTGATATTCCCGAATGGCTTGCTCCACGCCGCCCGACGCGATGGTCGCCGACATCGTTTTCGCGATCGATATGCGGGTGTCGAACGCGGTTTTGACCTTGGGCGCCCAGTCGGCCATGACCACCACAGAAATCCCCGCGCCCATCGCCAGCGTGAGTACAAAAAGAACGCCGGCCATCGCCAGGCGTGCTGCCATGCCGCCTCGCTCCTTCGCGTGCAAATAAAATTCCAGCACCACCAGAGGCACGAGGTATTGCGCGAAAGTGATGAACGTGAGAAACGGTCCGGAAAACGTACCTGGATCAAATCCAAAAGGGCCGTGATTCAGCGCGAAAGAGAGAAACAATCCGGCTCGAATGAACAGCGATGCGCTCACCACCAGGTAAAGCCGCAGCGCCCACACGCGATGGGTTTTGAAATCTCGGGCTAGCGCGTAACGCAGCGCCATCGCTGCACACAGCACGATCAGCACGGCCATCAGGCTGCTGCCAAGGTGTTGAGAAAGGTCGCCAACGCTTCCGCGGATCCACGTCATATAAAGCCCTGCAATGCTGATCGCGAATGCGGTCACCACGTAGAAGCGTCCAGTCCAGCGATGAAAAAGCGGAAAGCGGTTGCGGATTCGCGGAGTCAGTTGGAGTCCTCCGGCAACGATGATGACCGCGGCGGCGAAAAGATGTGTCGCGACGGCAAGATTTCCCAGCGTATCGCCGGGGACGTAGCCATGAGTTATGGATCTGCTCCACGCCCGCGGCGAATTTCCTCGCAATGCCGCCAAACCATAAAAAGAGGCCACTGCAAACGCGAAGATCGATTGCCCAATCACCATCACCGCAAACCAGAACCTGGTTGCTGCTTTCAAGGCGGTGTCGGCAATTGAATTCAGCTCCAACCGGGTACCCGACAAAACTGCGGTGCTCATGTTGGATCTCCTTTCTTATCGCGCGCGATCCCACGCTCGACCCGTCAGGTGCGACTCAAATCGGCTCGCGGTAGCGGCGCAGGCGCACCGCTCCGGCCAGAAAGATCGCGGCAAAAAACAGTCCGATCCACAATCCGGGTGCGCTGAGGAATTCGCTCAGCGGCACCGCGGACAAAACGTCCATCGACATGTGGCCCGTCGACATGTCCCCGCCGTGGGGTGAACCGCTCATGCGTCGCACCAGGATGCCGGCGAAGTGGGAAGTGTTGAGGACCACTCTTTCGAAGGCATTAAGCAAGATCACGGGAATGACGGCCCAAAGAAACGCCATCCGCCGCGCCCAAGCGGACACCAGCAGGAGCCAGCAGTAGAACGGTGAATACCACAGGCTATGAACGGCCACGAGGTGGTACAGCAATAGCAGCGACATACGCCCGAGAGACAAGTGCGTCCACAGCACCGCCACGCCGACGTTGCTGCTCGCCAGTACCATGGTGCTTAACAGGAACATGATCCAGTGTGTGACCAAGGTGATCGCCACCGTCACCAGCGGGAGGATCACCAGCGGAATCGAGGCCTTGGCGAGTACGGTCGTCAGATCGGAAACCGGCAGAGACTTCCAGAACAGGATGCTGCGATCGCGCCGTTCGCCGTGCAGCGTGTCCAGGCAATAGAAGATCGCAACAACGAACGTAGTTCCCATGATCAGCAGCGCCGCGAAGACGTACGGCTGCTCGATCAGCTCGCGCTGTCGCGTGGGCTCGAGCCCCGACAGAGCGCGCATTTTTGCTGGCAGACGAAACATGCTGATGGCAAAGCCGAACAGGAACACCGCGGCGGCAGCGAGCGGCGCGACGTAAATCGAGCGGTATTCCCAGAGTTCTCGGCGGACCGACCAGTAAAACGGCCGCGTCGGCGACTCGAGCGCAGGAGTGGTGGGTTGTAGCTCGAGCGCGGCACTGGGCAGGGCGTTCGAGGGCATATTCATCGGCCCGCTCCTTGAGACGCTCCTGGTGACGTTCCTTGCGCTGCCGAGTGCGTCTGGCACGAGGGATTGTTGATCACCGCGACGAACAAATCGGCGATACCGGGCGTGCGAACTTCGCCGAGCGCGGCGAGTTGCTGGCGTTCGACGCCGTCGAAGAGCAAGATGCTGCGGCCGAAAACCTGGCGCTCAAACATCGGGCGAAGAGCACGCGCCGCGGGGAGGTTTTCCGGATTCACCGTCACTTCGCGGTAGCGCGATTCGAACTCTTCCATGCTGCACTCGAACACGATGCGCCCGTGGTTGATGAACATCAAATCGGTCAGCACGTGCTGCACTTCTTCCACCTGGTGCGTGGTCACCACGATCGTGCGGCTGCGGTCGAAGTAGTCGTTCAGAAGCGAGTCGTAGAACTGCTTGCGATAGATGATGTCCAGACCAAGCGTCGGCTCGTCCAGCACCAGCAATTTCGCATCGATGGCCATGATCAGCGCCAGATGCAGCTGCGTGACCATGCCCTTCGACAGCTCGCGCACCTTGCTGCTCTGCCGGATTTCCGTCTTGGCCAGAAAGCCTTCCGATTTCGCGCGATCGAATCGCGGATGCACGCCTGCCACGTAATCAACCGCCTGAGAAACGCGCATCCAGCGCGGCAGCACTGCCACGTCGGA
>Ga0307471_100001611_pt1 | contig 12426 bp, 8 predicted proteins | sample atmos_gasesAM3C__2_FD_204566 | JGI IMG/M metagenome (GOLD analysis project Ga0307471, IMG submission 204566) | Hardwood forest soil microbial communities from Morgan-Monroe State Forest, Indiana, United States - atmos_gasesAM3C_515 | ecosystem: Environmental > Terrestrial > Soil > Temperate... | reverse complement strand
GTTTCTTTCTCACTCCCTGGCAGGATTTGAGAGAGGTCGAAACACCCGGGTCGGATTACCGGGTGTTTTTTTTTTCGTGGCGATCAGGCACCAAGGCCGACAACGGCTTGGGCCGCAGACGCAGAGGCGCCGGCAAGTCTTTTCTCAACCCACTCCGCAGCCTTCCGCGCCGAATCCACGGCTCCGGAAATCTCCGACTCAGGGCCAATCGAATCGGTATTTGCAAAAAAAACTCGTTCGAGGGGCTGGCTGGCCGCGGGAATGATTTTCGTGAAGGTACCGGGGGTGGCGACGAACATCGGATGGCCACGTCGATAGAAGTGAACTTCTACAGGATCCGCGGCGGCGAATTCGGGTAAGAGCTTTTGAAAATCGCGCAGGACGCTTGCGGCAATTTGACGGCAATCGTCTATTTTGAGAAGTTTTTTGCGCTCGACTTCGGCTAGCGGCGCGTAGAACGTAAGAATGTTGTTCTTCTGTTTGTATCCTGGCTGCTTTTGCACAACCCAGTCCGCCACGATGAAGTCGGTGAAGCAGTTCCCCGGGCACCAGGTGTCATAACCGCGGTTGTAGAGCGGCTTGTCGAAAATCATGTTGATCACAGGGTAGGGACAATAGTGATAAGACGACATCGCGTCCTGCTGTGCGTCTGAAAGTCCCGCCACGATTCGAGAGGTGATGAATTTCGGGGTCGCCATGATGACGAACTTCGCTCCTACCGAACGCGGGGCGCCACCCTGGACGTAGGTGAGGCGAACCTCGTTCTTTTGAGGCTCGACGGAGACGATTGTTGCGTCACCTACTAATCGTTCCGAAGATTTTGGCTGGAGGATCTCGACGAGCTTACGGGTGAGAGCGCCGTTGCCGCCGGGCAGGGTGATTCGGACGTCTTTCTCTGTGGCGATGACCTCCTGAAAATCGACTAAAGCGACATACGCAGATGTGTCTGCGGATTTTGCGCCCCAGTTGGAGGGACCGTAAGCATCCCACCAGGATTTGACTTCGGGAGCATAGGAGCTCAGATATTTTGCGAGTGGAGTGTTGTCGAGCTGTTCGATATTTTTCGTGGTGTCGATTGCGAGCATATCAGCGCGGAATTTTTTGAAGCTGTCGCGGACGGATGCGGGGTAGGGAAGTTCGTCAAGGCCGGCGTGCCAGGTGTCCTTGATCCAATGGCCGTTGAGGATCGTGGGGTCGAAGGAATCGACTGGGAGCATCGTGAGACCGATTTCGCGAGCGAGTTGTTCGCTTGACGTGCCCTTCTCATCGTAGGCGGAGCCGGTGGCGAAGCCTTGTCCCTGATATTCCTCGAGGTAGGCGTTGCCGCCGAAATGCGGTTCTTTTTCTAGGAGGAGAAAATCGTACTGGCGAAGAAAATAAGCGGCGCTGAGGCCGCTGGCGCCGCCTCCGACTATGACGACGTCATAGTGCTTCGAGATTGCCGGGCGTGAGAAGGAGTGGCCGTCGCGGACTTGATGGCAGACCTCGAAATTATCGCCTTCGATTTGAGTTTTCGAGTCGTCGGGCGCTGCGAGCAAAGAGAGATCAATCGGACAGCCCGCCGCGACCGAGCCCGCGACAAAGAACTTCAGGAAGTCCCGCCGGGTGCCGCTCATGAATGCTCTCCTTCCAGAGTGGATGCCAATAGCTGCGCGCCTGCTTCTTCGGCGCGGGCGGTGCGAGTGCGAAGGCGATACCAAATCAGAATTGTGGCGATGGAGAAGGCGAGAATCAGTGTGGAGATGGCGTTGATTTCCGGCGTGATTCCGCGGCGCAAGCGCGACCAGATTTCGAGGGGCAGGGTGTTGTCGCGGCCGATGAGGAAGAAGCTTACGGCGATTTCGTCGAGGGAAAGGGTGAAGATCAGCAGTGCGGCGGCGATTATCGAGACGCGGAGATTCGGAAGCGTGATGCGCCAGAAGGTTTTCCAGTGGTTTGCGCCGAGATCGAGCGAGGCTTCTTCCTGGGCGCGATCGAGCTTTTGCAGACCTGCGAAGATTTCGGTAGTAGCGACGGATATCAGGGCGGTGCCGTGACCGAGCGTGATCGTGACGAGGCTGAGTTTCACTCCGATTGCGACGAAGAGCATGAGTAGAGACAGGCCGGTGATAATACCGGGAAGGATTAGCGGCAGAAGAACGATGCGGCGGAAAAGGTCCTTGCCTGGAAATTGCGCGCGGTCAAGAGCGAGTGCCGCGGGAAGACCGAGCGCGAGAGAAATTCCGACGGCAATTACTGCGACGATGGCGCTATTGAGGACCGCATCCCACAGCGGACCATCCTGAACAAGCTGGCGGTACCAGTCGAGCGTCCAGCCGGTTGGGGGAAAGCCGCCGACGCCGGAGCCGTTGAAGGAGTAGATAACGAGGACGACGATAGGGAAGTAGAGGAACGCATACACGAATGTGGCGTAGAGCGTCAGAAGCGGGGCGCGACCGGAACTTGAAGAGTTGCTCATGAAAGGGTGAGCTTCCTCTCAAGACGTTCGGTTGCGAAAAGGAAGCCCATGACAAGCAGAAGCATGCAGAGCGAGATTGCCGCGCCAAGTGGCCAGTTGTATGCGGCGCCGAAAAGGCTGACCACGATATTGGAAATCATGATGCCGCTGGCACCACCAACGAGAAGTGGCGCGAGGAAATCGCCGAGCGTGAGCACGAATGCGAAGGTGACGCCGGCAAGAACGCCCGGTAGGGAAAGAGGAAGGATTACGCGGCGGAATGTGGACCAGGGAGACGCGCCAAGGTCGTGTGAAGCTTCGACGAGATTTCGAGGAATGTGTTCGAGAGACGCGTAAATCGGAAGGAATGTAAATGGCGTGTAGATGTGCGTCAGGGTGAGGACAACAGCGAACGGGCTATAAAGAAAAAATTCGACGGGGTGGCGCGTGATGTGAAGATATTGCAGCAAGCCGTTGAGCACACCATCACTGCCGAGGATTGTTTTCCAGGCGTATCCGCGCACGAGGTAACTGGCCCAGAGGGGAATTATCACTAGCTGATATAGAAGATCCTTTCGTCCGGCCGCGTGAAAAGAAAGAAAGTACGCGAGCGGATATCCCAGGAGCAGAGCTAGCAGCGTGACTGCGGCGGCGATGCGGAGTGACCGACAAAGAACTGAGAGATAAGTGGGATTGCGAATCAGCTGGACATAATTCTGGAGACTCCAATTGTGGATGATAGTCTGCTGCGCCGAGACGGACCAGAAACTGTAGCAGAAGAGAAGGGCGTAAGGCACAAGCAGGAAGGCGGTAACCCACAATAGCGGCGGGACTGTGACGGCCGATTTGTAGGCTCGGGTGTACATCGTTAGGCCGAGCTTTCTTCGCGAACGGCGATTGCATCGCCCGCGCGAAATTCGAATTCGTGTTCGCCACTAAGAGGGCCGGGGCTTGCGATGCGAGCACGAACGGTCTGCCGGGTGCCGCAATCAAGTTCGAGCGTATCCATCGCGCCGCCGAAAGTTTGATTCAGGATGCGAGCGCGGAAGCGCGCGGTCGAGTCGTCAGCCGCCCGGGGCATCGCCCCGCGCGCAACAAGCCAAATGCATTCAGGGCGCAGCGAAAAAACAACTTGGCGCGAGATTTCTGCCGTTCGCCATATGAGCGGGCCGGCTCTCGCCACCTGATCTTTGACGTCAGCTCGAAGCAGATTTGTTTGGCCGATGAATTGAGCTACGTACGCGGATGCAGGCTGACCGTAAATCTGGCGCGGCTCGGCGACCTGTTCGAGAAAACCTGAGCGGAGTAAGGCGATGCGATCGGAGAGCGCCATGGCTTCTTCCTGATCGTGGGTGACGAAAATGAACGTGATTCCTACTTCGCGCTGCAATGCCTTCAATTCGGTTTGCATCTGGCGGCGAAGATTTGCATCGAGCGCGGAGAGGGGCTCATCGAGCAAGAGAACGCCAGGACGATTCACGAGGGCACGCGCCAACGCGATGCGCTGTTGCTGACCGCCGCTGAGTCGAGCGGGAGGCGATTTCGAGAATTCGCTCATCTTTACCATGGCAAGAGCCTGAGCGACACGGTTGGGAATTTCGGCCTTCGCGATATTTTTTGCGCGCAGGCCGTAGGCAATGTTGTCAAAGACGCTCAGATGGGGAAACAGCGCGTAGCTTTGAAATACGGTGTTCACCGGGCGGCGATGCGGAGGGATTTGGTCGAGCCGGTCGCGTCCAATCCAGATTTCGCCTCCGTCTAGCTGTTCGAATCCTGCGATGAGACGTAATAGAGTTGTCTTGCCCGAGCCGCTTTCGCCGAGGATCGTTAAGAATTCGCCCGACGCAACTTCGAGCGAAATGTTGCGGAGAACAGGACGGGAGCCGAAACGCTTCACTACTTCGCGGATCGACAGAAGCGAATCGGTTCGCACCGATGCTGCGGCGTTTTCCGCCATTGTAGATGTCATTTGTAGGTTCCGCAGCAGCTTCCGCGATTGGTGCCAATGAAAGACATTATTGGGCGGCCTTCACTTCATTCCAGATCTCGTTGTATTTATCGCGGCGAGACACTTGCTGCCAGAAATAGATGCGCGTCATATAGAGATCGACGTTGTCGAGATGTAGCGATTTTCGCTGATCTTCTGTCATGAACTGTGCGGCTTGGGGGTTAGCCGGATCGTAGCCAGTGACGTCGGCCACCGCTTTCTGAGTTTTTGCTTCGATCATGTATTCGAGAAACTCTGCGGCGAGATCCTTATGCTCGCTCGCAGATGTAATCATCAGATGGTCAATCCATCCCGTGGTGTTTTCCTTCGGGATCGTCTCGCCAATGGGGAAATTCGCTTTGCGAAGTTGATTCGTCATGAGAGGCCAGCCCATCGCGGCGACCACTTCGTGATTCTCGAAAAGATTCGTTAGCTCACCGCCCGTGCTCCACATTTTTCGGATGTTGGGCTTCAGTTCGATGAGCTTCTTTTTCACATTATTGAGCTCTTCGTCCGTCAGCTTGTAGAGACGATTGGGATCGGGTTTGTCGTAACCGAGCACCTGCGCAGCCATGTAAATCGTGGAAAGCTCATCCCAAACGGAAATTTTATTCTTGAGATCCGAGCTCCAGAGAACGGTCCAGCTATCAGGCGGAATTGGAAAAGCCTTTGTGTCGTACAAAAACGGATTTGGTCCCCATGTGAACGGCACGCCGTATACATTTCCATTCACCCGCACGAGGGGCATTTCGCGGAGGCGTTCGGAGAGTTGCAGATAGGAGGCAAAGTTCGAAAGGTCGAGAGGCGCCGCGAGGCCTGCTGAGGCGATCATGGTGGCGACGTCGCTGGAGGGCGAGATCACGTCGTAGTTGCTGGCACTGCCGCCGCGAAGTTTGGCGACCAGTTCATCGCTCGAACCCATATAGGAAGCGCTGATCTTGCATTTGTGGGATTGCTCGAAAGAGCGGACGAACGAGGGATCGGCGTAGCCTTCCCAGACGAGCAAGCTGAGAACGGGCTGTTTGCCGCATCCGCCGAACACGAATGTGAAGAAAGCCACTAGCGAGAGCGCTGCGAGTCTATCTTTCATTGTTTTGATTGAGATCCCTCGTCACTGCTGCGCGCGTTAGCTCAATGCCTTAGAATGTCGGTGGCGTGTTCACCCACAAGACCCAAGCTTCTTTCTTGCCGGGATTCACCCAGCGATGCGGAGTGCTGCTCTCGAAGTAAAAACTGTCGCCTTGTTCGAGGCGGTTCGTTTCGCCGCCGTCGAGTGCAATCTCGATGCAACCCTTCAAAATATATAGAAACTCCTCGCCTTCGTGTGTGTAAGACTCGCCGCTTCCGGCCGACGGAGCAATGCGGAAAATGTGCGGCTCCATTACCGTGTTGCCCCAGGAAAGCAGTTCCATTCGAATTCCATTGCCGGCTTCGAGGACTTTTCTCTCGCCCGGACGGACGCGGCCGGGATTCGCTTCTGAAGGATCAAAGAGCGAAAGAATGTTCAGGCGGTAGAAGCGGGCCAAGCGGCGGAGGGTGGCGATTGACGCACTCATTTGTGCGCGTTCGAGGGCAGACAAAAATCCAACTGAGACATCAACAGCTTGCGCGACTTTCGCGAGTGAGTAGCCACGTTGCAAGCGCAAGCGCCGCAAGCGCGGTCCCACCGGGCTTGCTTTCGGCTGGCCACCGCCGGACTTGGAAAGAAGCCCCTGCGTCTTGAGCATGTGAACGATGGCGGGGGCATTCATTCCGCGAGCGCGGCGGAGAAATTGTGCGCGCTTCAGCAAGCGCACGTCTGCTTGCGTGTAGAGGCGATATTGGCTGCGCGTCCGAGCGGGCGAAATCAGGCCAAGGATTTCCCAGGAGCGAAGAATGGAAGGCGAGACGCCGACGAGGCGCGCGACATCGCTGATGCGTAGGTAGCCCGGAGCGCGCTCGGGTTCGCTGGGCAATGTACGGGGGTGAGCCAAATCAGTTTCCTCTTGACAAGCCTACAGGCCATCCTCTAACGTTCGCGAATTATAGTAAGGTTTTTCCGGGACCTGCAATCGAAAAATCGGGGGCGTCTGGGGTGGACGCGAAATTTCCAAAAGGAGCGCCAATGAAAGCGATCGCGTGGGTACAGGTGTGCCTGCTCGGGTGCGCGAGCCTGGCATTCTGCGTTGGAGCCGTGGGGCAAACCAATGGCGAGATTCGAGGCAGTGTGACGGATCCCTCAGGCGCTGTGGTTCCCAGCGCGACGGTGACCGCGACACAGGTGGGCACGCAAACGACGCGCTCTTCCGCGACAGGGAGCGATGGGACGTTCGACATTCCCGAACTGCCCATCGGAACGTACTCCGTCTCGACCGAAGCGAAAGGATTCAAAAGGCACGTCGCGACGGACGTCGTGGTTTCGATCGGCCACGTAGCGGTCGTCAACGTGATCCTGCAAATCGGCGGTTCAAGCGACACTGTGACGGTCGAAGCAAACGTTGTGCAAGTTGAGACGACGAGCACTCAGCTGGGCGCAGTGATGACAGACACGGCCATCCGAGCGCTACCCTTGAGCCAGCGGAACACCTACCAGTTGCTGCAGCTCCAGCCGGGGGTACAGTCGCAGTTAGGCGCCGACCTATTCTTCGGAAGCGACCAGCCGGGCGTGGTCTCGGTGAACGGAGGCAGGGGCCGTTCGAACAATTACATGGTGAACGGTGGTGACGGGAACGACATATTCGTTAATTCGCCTGCGATTCAACCTTCGCCGGACGCGGTGGAGGAATTCCGGGTGTTGACGAATACGTTCGACGCGGAGTACGGCCGCAATTCCGGATCGGTCGTCAACGTGGTTACCAAATCTGGCACGAATGACGTGCATGGCGATTTCTACGAATTCCTCCGTAACAACGTACTGAACACCAAAGGATATTTTGATAATTCGGTCGCCAAGTACATTCAAAACCAGTTTGGAGCCACTCTTGGCGGACCGATTAAAAAAGACAAGACTTTCATTTTTGGATCCTATGAAGGCAATCGGCTGCGGCAGGGTATTTCCTCGGGACAAGTCTTCCTTCCAACCCCTGCGGAAGCTGGCGGCGACTTCACCGGGCAAACAACATTCGCCGGAACGCTGAATGACCAGAATTTCGCGCAGGCTCTTAAGAACCGCACCGGCTGTTCGGCCGCTCTGCCACTTTCCGGCCGAAATGCATTAGCACAAGCGGCAGCGGGGAACACCCCACAGGCGTTTTCAGATGTTTTCCCTGGCAATCAGATTCCAACGCAATGTTTCGACCCCACTGCGCTTGATCTCTACAACCAGTTCATCGCGCCAATCCAGCCTGCCGATGGAACCGGCATATTCAGTGCCCAGCCCGTGAAACCGGAGCGTGGCGATCAGTTTACAGTCCGCTTCGATCACAGGATCAACGCCAACCAGCAATTCAGCGCCTACTATTATTTCAATGACGATTCCCGGACCGAGCCCTTTTCCAATTTCCAGGGTGCGGGCGCGAACGTGCCGGGATTTGGTGCGGTGTTCAAGACGCGCATCCAACAGTGGAATTTGAGCCACACGTGGACTCTCGGGCCCACAATGGTAAACGAATTCCGATTCAATTATTTCCGGGAGGGACAGAAGACTCTGGATCATCCCTTCCATGTACAGAACACCGTGCAGGATTCCTGCAAGACCGTCCCTGCCAACATGTGCTTCAGCGATCCGTCAATGCCGCAAGCTGGTATAACGACGGATATTCCAGGTCACGCCGGTGTACCGTATATCAATGTCAGTGGCGGGTTCACTATCGGTAACAACTTTGAAGGTGAACTGCCGCAGGTAGGGAACTCCTTCCAGTGGGTGGACAATTTCACGAAGACTGTGGGGAAACACACGATCAAATTCGGCGCTGATGTGCGGCGTCAGCGGTTCGATCAGTTCCTCTATTTCAACATCAACGGCGAGTTCCTGTACTTTGCAGGTAGTGGAAACGATGTCGGGTCCGCTGACCTTTACCCGAACTACTTCATTGGCGAGCCCGGCTTCTACAGCCAAGGTGCTGCCCAAGCCGAGAACGTCCGTAATACCGCTCTCTATTTGTTTGCCCAGGACAGCTTCAAGCTGAAACCGAACCTGACTTTGAACTACGGTTTGAGGTGGGAACTGAACACGCCCTACTACGACACCGGAAACCGCCTGCAGACGTTCCGTCCCGGAGCGATCAACACACAATATCCGTGTTTGCTGAATCCCAACAATTTGACCAGCGCGACTCTCATCAAAATATACGGAAGCGATGACTGTAGTCCCGGCGGGCCAGCCGGCGCTGTCTTTCCAACTGGGCTCGTCTTTCCCAAGGATCCAGGAGTGCCGCGCGGCTTAACGTCGACCTATTACAAAGCTTTCGCTCCACGGATTGGTCTCGCTTGGAGTCCGGGAGCCACTGAGGGCTGGCTGGCGAAGCTGACAGGAGGGCCCGGAAAATCAAGCGTGCGCATGGGTTACGGACTCTTTTATAACCCGATCGAACAACTCGTCCTCGAGCAGTTCAGCGCGGAGCCCCCCTTCGGAGGCAGCAGCTTTCTCTCGAATACCATGTTCAACCTGCCGTTTGAATTTCAATCAGGTGGAGTTGCACCGAACGCGTTCGGGCCGATTATTACCCAGACTCCGCAAACGCCCTGTAGTTTCAACCCAGGCGGGCCCGCGGGTTGCGTGGATTTTGCCAATTTCCGGCCCTTGTTGCTGTTTGGAGAGTTTCGGCCTCATCTTCGTACGCAGTTTGCTGACCAGTACAATCTGACGCTTGAACGTCAAATGGGTAAAGCGATGGTTTTGCGCGTGGCGTATGTAGGAACCCAGGCGCATCGCCTATTAGCATCGCGCGACCTGAACGCCGGGAACATTCAGACTTGCCTTGGCTTGGCTAATCTTTCGGCCGCGAACGCGAATAACGTCCTTACGTCGGCAGGCGGCACGCCGACGACGTGTGGTACCGTCAGTGCGGACCTTTCGTACTTCATCCCTCCGGGAACGGTCGTACCCGCGGACCCGACCTTGTCAGCGCTGCCCCCGCAGCCATTCAAAGTACCTTCGATCAATTGCGCTGGGCTCGTATTGCCGTATAGCGGCACACCTGGCGGCAACCCTACGTGCTTTAGCGGGCCTGTCGGTCCGAACGGAATCACGCTTGTAGGAACGCGACCCTACTCATCTCCGAATTGCAACCCTATGACCGGCGTGGGATGCCCGGCGGATGGCGTTCCTGTCTTCAGCAACATCTTCTCACAGGATACGATCGCCAATTCGAACTATAACGGCTTGCAGCTTTCGCTCGACCGCAGCTTCTCAAATGGTCTGTTGTTTCAGGCGTCCTACACTTTCAGTAAAGCGATTGATCAGGGTGCGTCGTTCGAAAATATTTTGAATTCTTTGAACGCCAATGCCACTCGTGGCCTATCGCTCCTGGACGCGCGCCACCGCTTTGTTTTTAGTCCCTACTGGCAGTTGCCCATACCAAAGCACGACGGCATAACCGGGAAGCTTGTGAACGGATGGGCGATATCGGGAATCGTGACGTATCAGAGCGGATTCCCAATACGAATTCAAACCCAAAACGACGGCGAGCTTCAAAGCAGCTTCGATTTCGAAGTGGTCAATACCCCCGAGGTGGTTGGGAAGCCTCATTTTCTGAATCCGAAAAGGAACGGCGGGATTTACCTCGATTCATCGAACATTTGTGATGCCGTCTCGCCAACGGACACCTGTTCTCAGCCTCTCGGCCAGTTCGGTAATCTGCCTCACGCGCTGTGTTGCGGGCCGGCGATCAGTAACACCGATCTTGCCATCCAGAAAAGAACACCTATCAACGAGCGATTCAACACGGAATTCCGGGCGGAGTTCTTCAATGCCTGGAACCACACGCAGTTCGCCAATCCTGACGGAAACTTCACCGACGTTCCGCCGCCGGGCGGTACTTTTGGAGTGATCACCAAGACGCGGGAAGGCCCGCGCGTGATTCAATTTGGGTTGAAAGTGCTGTTTTAAGCGCTCGAATGGCATCGCTGAAGCGAGGGAGCTTCTCGAACCGGCCCCCTCGCTTTTTCTCATTTAGGGACGAAAGCGGATGGCTCGGAGGGGTATGAAGATTTTTGTTTTAGGCGCGGGGATGATGGGGCGGGCGGTGGTGTATGACCTCGCGGGAGCGCGAGACGTGCGCCACATTGTCGTCGGGGATTTTGATCGAGGGCGGGCTGCAGGGGTAGCCAAGAAATTCGGGCGCGGGCGGGCGCGGGCTGTTTTTGCGGATGTACGGGAAGCCGAAGAGTTGGCGAAGCGTTTGCGTGGCTGCGATGTGGTAGTGAATTGTACGCAGTATAATTGGAACCTGGATGTGATGCGTGCTGCGCTTGCCGCTCGAGTGAACTACATGGACCTTGGCGGCTTGTATCACATGACCAAGAGGCAGTTCGCGCTCGACAGAGATTTTCGTAGAATCGGGCGCCTGGCGATTGCGGGGATGGGCGGGGCTCCAGGGATTACGAACGTGATGGCTCGCGCGTTGGCCGATCCGCTGGATCGAGTGGACGCGATTCGGGTGTACAACGCTGGCACGGATGAGCAGAAGTATGACAGTCCCATCGCGTATACGTTTTCGATTGCGACGATTCTCGATGAGCTGACTACACCTCCGATCGCGTTCGAAAATGGGCGTTACATTGAGAAGGCGATGCTTTCCGATCCCGAGCCGGGAAAGTTTCCCCAGCCAATTGGTAATATTGTATTGCGACACTCGATTCACTCCGAGCTTGGTACGCTGGCGGAGAGCTTCCGGAAAAAGGGCGTCCGCGAAGTATTTTTCAAGATCAACTACGAACCACAACTCGTGAACTTGGTCCAAAATCTCGCGCACACCGGTTTCACGAGCCGCAAGCCAATTGCGGTTAACGGAACGCGCGTGGCGCCGCGAGCCGTGCTTTTGGCCTTGTTACAGAAGCATGCGACGACGAAGACGCCGAAGGATGTGGAAGCGCTCAGGGTAGTTGTAACAGGTCGGCGCGGGAAGCGGCGAATCTCGGCAGCGATGGAAATGTGGGCCGGGCATTCGGTGCGGCCGCAGCTTTCTGCGGTCGCGCGAGATACTGGCTTTCCCGCAGCGATTGCGGCTGTGATGCTTGGGCGAGGAGAGATTCGCGGCGCGGGAGTGCAGGCGCCCGAAAATGTGGTGCCGCCGCAGCCGTTTTTCGCGGAACTCAAGAAGCGTGATTTTCGCTTTCGAAGCTGGCAGATGAAAGAATCTCGAAGCATCAGCAAGAAGAAGTAAATCGCAGGGCCGTTAGCGGCCACCAGCAGTAGGGATGGAGGAAGTTATGCACGAGGCTCTTCGAAAGGAAATCGAGACATACGAAAAGCGGACGCCACGCTCGCGCGAGGCGCACAAGAAAGCGGTTGAGCGTTTGCCGCTGGGTGTAGCCAGCAACTATAGAGCCTACGATCCTTATCCGATATTCGTGCGCGATGGAAAGGGTGGCCACATCCACGACGTCGATGGAAATGAATACCTGGATTTCAATCTCTGTTTCGGCGCGCTTATGGCAGGGCACTGCCATCCGGCTGTGGTGAGTGCAGTGCAGAAGAAGCTTGGCGCAGGGACGATGTTCGGCATGCCGCACGATATGGAGTGGGAGCTCGCGGAGGAAATCTGCAAACGGTTTCCGGTAGAGATGGTGCGCTTCAGCAATAGCGGAACTGAATGCACGATGCACGCTGTGCGACTGGCGCGGGCGGCAACGGGGCGAGATCGCATCATCAAGATGGAGGGCGGCTATCACGGGTTGCACGATTCGGCGCTGGTATCGGTGAAACCGAAGGAAAACGAAGTGGGCGATCCGAATGCGCCGAATTCTGTTCCGGGCGGTGAAGGCATCACTAAGGCGACGCTCCAAAATACTCTCGTCGCGCAATTCAACGACCCGGCGTCGGTGGAACGTCTGTTTGCGAAGTACTCCAACGAGATCGCGG
>Ga0307471_100001610_pt1 | contig 12428 bp, 8 predicted proteins | sample atmos_gasesAM3C__2_FD_204566 | JGI IMG/M metagenome (GOLD analysis project Ga0307471, IMG submission 204566) | Hardwood forest soil microbial communities from Morgan-Monroe State Forest, Indiana, United States - atmos_gasesAM3C_515 | ecosystem: Environmental > Terrestrial > Soil > Temperate... | reverse complement strand
TGAGCGCTAGATTTGCGAATAGGGCGTCGGTGAGAGGATCGTGCTGGAGATGCTGGATACAATCTGTTCGAACGCGTAGCGCGGGTTGGCCTGCATCGCCTTCCAGTCGGGATCGCTGGCGAATGCCTTCCACAGTTTGTCGCGATCGGTCACGCTCTCGTAGCTGAGCATGTAGGTGAGATTGGGCATGCGCGCGCCAATCAGCGTGTCGCCGTAGAAAACTTGCGAGAAGCCGGCCTTGGCGAAAATCGCTTCTTCACCGGACTGCATCATTTCCACTTTGCGTTTGTGGTCCTGGTCGGTGGAACTTTCGTAGGTCCGCAGCTCGAAGACACGCGCGCCGTTTCCCGCAGTCGCTTTCGGTAACGTCAAGCCAGGAATTTTCTCGAACGCCTGCATCAGCTGGCTTTCCATGCGCACGAATGCGGGATCAGTTGCCGGAGCGTTCAGGAAGGATGCGCCCGCTTTCTGGTACTCGGCATCCTGAGCGAGACGATTTTCCGCGGTAACCAGGGTCTCAAGCGAAGCGCCGGGTAAAAGGACGAACATCGTCGGGGAATCCGGCCCGATGGCGACGTTGAAAGCACCGACAGGCGTAATGCCGAGCCGATTCAGCGCGGGAATCAGCGCGGCGCGAAAGAATTCGTCGCAAAGTTTCTGCTGCGGGCCGCTATTCAAATGATAGCGGCGCAATTCGTAGTACAGCCGCGTCCGGGTGTCGGGGTTGGGCGAATCGCTTTCGCGAGTCCCAGCCGCCGGGGCTGCCGGAACCGCACCCATCGCTGCTGCCGCAAGCGAAGTTGTAAGAAATGTTCGTCTCTGCACGAAGAAACCTCCGGTTGAGATCAAGAATGTTTCAGGATCAGTCGAGCCACGTTATGCCAGGGCCGCCCGTGCCGAACCCGCGTCGCCTGAAACAGTCAGAATTGCCAGCTCCGCCTCGCGGCTAACTTCCATCGAGGGATGAAGCGCCCTTACGAGGGTTTCGATGCCGGTAACCAGGCGCGGACCCGGCCGCGCAAAATAACTGTTGGCCTCTAACGCGTAGACGCGGCCGTTTCGTACGGCGGGAATGGCGTTCCATTGGTCGGGGAACGACATCGAGCAATATTCATCGCGCGCCTGCTTGGCCCCGTAGCCGCAGGGGGAGATCAGCATCACCTCTGGCGCGGCCTCCACGATGTCCTGGAGCGCCACGCGAAACGAGGGCTTGCGCGCGCTGCCGAACACGTCCTTGCCGCCAGCGCGCTCGATCATCTCCGGCACCCAGTGCCCGCCGACGTAAAAGGGCTGGAGCCATTCCAGAAAGGCGACTCGCGGGTGCTCCGTAACGCCTTCAACGATGCGATCGATCTCGCCGAGGCGAGCGCCAATCTGCTCCAGCAGTGCCTCCGCGGCTCGCCCGCGGCAGGTTTCTTCGCCAACCCACAAGATGTCGCGCCACACGTCGCCAAGATCCTGCGGATTCAAGCACAGCACCTGGGGCTCTTGGGCAAAACGCGACAACGCGGTCGCGAGATCATCGGGGGAAGCTGCGCACACGTGACACAAATCCTGAGTGACGATCAGGTCGGGCGCCAACTCCTCTAGCGCCTGAGCGTCCACGGCGTAAACGCTCTCGCCGCGCGCGATGTAGTCGCGCACGAGGCGGTCGATTTCCGCGGGCGGCGCGTCCTGCGGAATTCGCGAACGAATAACGACCCGCTTTGTTCTTGCGGCAGGAGGAAAATCACACTCGTGGCTCACGCCGACCACTTCGCGATCGAAGCCCAGCGCGAAGAGAATTTCGGTAGCCGAGGGTAAGAGGGACACGATTCGCATCGGGCGACTCTACCACAAGAAGCAAAGCAGGGCAGCGGCCTTCAACCGCTGTTGATTGGACATCCTGAGCGATAGAAAAGACTGCGTCTCCCGCTATTTGTAGAGGAAATACTTCCGGCGGGTAGCGTCAAACGCGGAAAGATCGCTCGACCAGCTGGCCTCAATCTGATCCGCCGCCATGCCTTCTTGAAGTTGACCGACCGTCTCCGCATTGCCGGTGAGCAGAAGGAGTTTCGCGGGGTCGAAATTTGTAGGATAGAGTTTTTTCAATACCGTCGCGATCTCCATCCCCAATCGCATCGCGCGCACCGCCACGCGATCGGTGACACGGACTGCCACCCCGCCACAGCGCTGGCCCGAGTAGAGTCCGACCACGGGAATAAAGGGCTGGGCGGTGAAGCGCAGTCCCGGCAGGTGGCGTTCGTTGAGCGCGGCCGCGACTGCATCGCCATTGATCCACGGGGCACCGAATTCTTCGAACGGCGTCTCGGTTCCCCGCCCTACAGATACCCCAGCGTTCTGCAAAATTTCCAAACCCGGATAGAGCACGGCGCCCTTTAGGGTACGCAGATTCGGGGAAGGCGGAATCCATCTCGAACCCGTGCTTTCGAAGAAATAGCTGCGATGCCAATTTTTCATGGCGACGACATGCAAGTCGCAATTGATGTGACTTTCGGTGTTGAAAAACTGCGCCAGTTCGCCGATGGTCAGTGCGTAGCGCACGGGCAAGGGAAAATAGGCAGTAAAGCTGGTTTTGTCGGCGTCCAGCATCGGCCCTTCGACGATCTCTCCACCGATCGGATTCGGGCGGTCTAGCACAAAGAACGCGATGCCGCGCTTCGCGGCTTCCTCCATGCAGTAGCCCATCGTTGTCGTATAGGTGTAGAAGCGCACGCCGGCGTCCTGCACGTCGAATACGAGTGCATCGATGCCTTGCAGCATCGCGTCCGTGGGCCGAAGGTTCTCACCGTAGAGACTGTAGATCGGCAAACCGGTCGCCGCATCCTTTGTGGATCCAATTTTTTCGTCATTGCGGCCGGCAAGCCCGTGCTCGGGGCTGAACAGCGCGACCAACTGCACGCCCGGCGCCTTCGAAAACAGATCGACGTTGCTGCGGCCCTGCGCGTCCAATCCGGTGTGATTGGTGATCAGGCCGACATGCTTGCCACGCAGCGGGGCAAATTTCTGGGCCTCCAACACCTCCAGCCCTGACTGGACCCTTCCCGGCCGCCCCAAACCTTTCTTTGTCGACGCGCTTGCGGACAAGCTGGCTGACAGGACCAGCAGCGCACCGCAAAGAGCCGTCCGTCTCCAACTGAAAACCGCTTGTCGAGATCGCACACAAACCTTCCTCTGCAGCCTACCTGCCAATGATATTGTGGAACGCATCGCCTGGACTTGCGTTGTTGACCCTATGTGCGTGTGCTATATACAAACTCATCCGGGCTTCGACCGGGAGACCCTTTGCTGATGAAAGGACGCAGAGCTGCTCTGCTGCTCGTTGTTCCTGCCGTACTAATCCTTCTTATGATCCGCGCCTCCGCGAAAACGTCTGACCTGGCTGAAAACGCCGCTGCCGGCGCGCCGCCCGAAAGCGGAGACAACCGGCACTCGTCCGTTATCGCGGCGAAGTGGGTGGACACGACGCTGCGCAAGATGAGCGTCGATGAAAAGATCGGCCAACTCCTGTTCACCACGTATCACGGGAGCTTGACGCCGACCGACGCCGCGGCCTACGCGCAGATCATGCACGACGTGGTCGATCTTCATTGCGGCGGGTTCATCAACATTACGCAAGGTTCGCCGCTAGGGATCGTCAAGAGCCAGGCTTATCCGACCGCGGTGCTGACAAATCAGCTCCAGGCGAAGGCAAAGATCCCGCTGCTGGTCGGCGCTGACTTTGAGCGCGGCGCAGCCATGCGCCTCGACGAAGGAACTTCGTTCCCCACGGCCATGGCGCTTTCCGCGGCCGGCAATCCGCAAGACGCCTACACCATGGGCAAGATCACCACGCTCGAAGCGCGCGCGGTCGGCATTCAGTGGATTTACGCGCCCGACGCCGACGTCAACAACAATCCCGGAAACCCGATCATCAATACGCGCTCGTTTGGCGAAGATCCGGCGCGCGTTGCCGAATATGTGAAGGCGTTCGTCCGTGGCGTGGAAGAAAACGGTGGCCTGGCTACTGCCAAACACTTTCCCGGCCACGGTGACACTGCCGCCGATTCGCACATCGACTTGCCGACGATTCCAGCCAGCCGCGAACGGCTGGAAACCCTGGAACTGGTTCCCTTCCGGGCCGCGATTTCCGCCGGAGTCGGCAGCATCATGACCGGCCATCTTTCCGTACCGGCGCTGGAGCCCGATCCGAATACGCCGGCCACGCTTTCGCCGCACATCCTGAGTGAACTGTTGCGCAAGGAACTTGGCTTTCAGGGCTTGATCGTCACCGACGCAATGGACATGGGCGGAATTACAGTGCGGTTCGCGCCCGGCGAAGCTGCGGTCCGCGCGATACTCGCGGGCGTCGATGCCTTGTTGATGCCGCCGGTGCCCGATGCCGCCTTCGAAGCGTTGCAAGCCGCCGTGCATTCCGGCCGTATTTCCACCGAGCGGCTCGACGCTTCCGTTCGCCGAATTTTGCTAGCAAAAGCCATGCTCGGCCTGCCCGAAAATCGGCTGGTCGACGTCAACGCCATCAATCAGAAGCTAGGCAGCATCGCTCGCCAGGCCGAAGCGCAGGAAATTTCCGATCGCGGCATCACCCTGCTTCGCGACAATGCCCATGGCCTGCCGCTGGACGGCACGAAGCCCGGCCGCGCGCTCCTCTTGGCGTTCTACGCCGATCCTGAACCGTATCCCGGCGAAGACCTCGAGCGCGAACTGAAATCGCGCTTTGATTCGGTCACCACGCTGCGTGCCGACACGCGCTTCGTAAACGCCGCCATCCTGAAGCTGCCTCCGCCTGAATCGTACGACGTCGCGATCGTCGCGCTGTTCGTCCGCGTCAGCGACCGTAAAGGCAACGTCGACATTCCCGCGGAGCAGATCGCGCTGGCCGAGCAGCTCTACAAGACCGGCAAGCCGGTGATCACCACCGCGTTTGGCAGTCCCTATCTGATTGAGCGATTTCCGCAAGCGGAGACGTGGCTGGCAGCGTTCGGCATCAGCGATGTGGCGCAGATTTCTATCGCCCGCGCGCTGTTCGGGCAAATCCCGGTGCGCGGCCACGTGCCGGTCACCATCCCCGGAATTCCGCTGAAAGCCGGGTCCGGCATCGAGGTCGCCGCGAATCCCATGACGCTGCAGCCTGCGGACGTTCGTGGCGAAGCCACTCTGCAGCCGGCGTTCAGCGTGGTCGAACACGCCGTCGCCGACAAGGCTTTCCCCGGCGCCACACTCGCGGTGGGGTACAAAGGCAAAGTTTCCCTGCACGCGTTCGGCAATCTCAGCTACGACGTCAACGCGCCGGCCGTCGACCTGCGCACGATGTACGACATCGCGTCCCTCACGAAAGTCGTGGTCACCACCACACTGGTGGCGAAGCTGGTCGAAGGCGACTTCCCCATTTCGCTCGATCTGGACGCGCGCGTCGATCGCTATCTTCCGGAATGGGCCAACGGTCCCGATCCGAACGGCTGGCGCCCGAAAGTCACGGTTCGCCACCTTCTGACACACACGTCTGGTCTACCGCCGTTCAAGGAATACTGGCGCACGTCGACCGGAAAACTGGACACGCTGACACACATCTTCGCTGAGCCGCTGGACTATGAGCCGGGCACGAAAGAGGTCTATTCCGACCTCGGGATCATCCTGATGGCGCAGATCGTGGAGCGCCTTACAGGCCGCAGCCTGGACGATCTCGCAAAGTCAACTATCTTCTCCCCGCTGGGAATGAAGGACACGACTTACTGTCCGGCGCAAAAGCTCTGGCCCTGGATTGCGCCCACCGAGTTTGACAAGAACCTGCGCCACAAACTGGTGCAGGGCGAAGTGCACGATGAGAATGCCTTCACCATGGGCGGCATCTCCGGGCACGCGGGAGTCTTCAGCACCGCGCCCGATCTCGCGGCGTTCTGCCAGATGTTGCTCAACGGCGGTGTGTATGGTCATCGCCGCATTCTGAAGCGAGCGACGATTACACAGTTCACCGCGCCACAACAACTGTCGAACGGAACGCGGACCCTGGGCTGGGCGGTGCCGACCGACGGATCGAGCAGCGGGCATTTCTTCTCGGCACACAGCTTCGGCCACACCGGCTTCACCGGCACGTCCATCTGGATCGATCCCGATCGCCAGTTGTTCGTGGTTTTGCTGACCAATCGCGTGAACCCCACTCGCGAAAACCAGAAGATCGCGCAAGTCCGCCCGGCCGTGCATGACGCGGTCATGCAGGCTCTCGGCTTCGCCAGCGCACCCAAGTAAGCGTTCCAGCCGGACGGGCCGCCCGGCCGCGATTTTCCGGCCAACTATTAACGATCTCGCGTCTGGGCTCATGCTCTTTTCGCCGCGTGCCTGCTTTGCTTTCGCCGCGGACGATATAATTTTCCAATGCCCAGTCGGCGCACCACACTGGAACGGGAGCGGCGGCGCACCGAGCATCGCAATCCGGCTTCGCGCAACCTGGACCGCCTATCCAGCACGGCCATTCTGCGGCTGATGAATTGGGAGGATCGCAAGGTTGCGGTCCTGGTCGGACGAGAAATACCGGCGATTTCGCGGGCGGTGGACGCCATCGTGCGCGCGATTCGCAAAGGCGGGCGGCTGATTTACGTCGGCGCCGGTACCAGCGGGCGTCTGGCGGTTCTAGACGCTGCTGAGTGCCCGCCGACCTTCGGCGTGTCGCCTCAGGTTGTTCAAGCGTTCATCGCCGGCGGCCGAAAAGCCGTAACCGGAGCTGTGGAAGGCGCGGAAGATTCAGCAGCAGACGGAGCGCGGGACTTGCGAGCAACGAAATTGACCGCCAGGGATGTAGTGGTTGGCATCGCCGCCAGCGGCACGACGCCCTACGTGTTGGGGGCGATGAACTATGCGCGAAAGCGCGGGGCGACGATGGTTGCGGTCACTTCGAACCGGCGCTCGCCGATGGCGAAGCTCGCACGCATCGTGATTGCACCCGGAGTCGGACCCGAAGTGGTGACCGGCTCGACGCGACTGAAAGCGGGGACGTCGCAGAAACTGGTGCTCAACATGCTTTCGACCGCGTCGATGGTGCGCCTCGGTCATGTATACGAAAACTAGATGATCGACGTAATGCTCACCAACGAAAAGCTTCGTGGCCGCGCCAAGCGCATTCTCGCCGAGGCCAGCGGCAGGGACTTGTCGACGGCGGAACACGCGATGCGTCAGTCGGGACACAATCTTCGCGTCGCGCTGGTGATGCTGCGCCTGGGCGTGAACGCGGCCGAGGCACGCGAGAAATTGACGAACGCCAAGGGAAATCTGCGGCGGGCACTGGGAGAGTAGACGACCGATGGATAAATTCCTGATCAAGGGCGGCAACGCGCTGCGCGGCACGGTGGAGATCAGCGGCGCGAAGAATTCCGCATTGCCGGTGATGGCGGCAACGCTCCTGACGCCTGAAAAAGTTACCCTCCACAACATCCCCAAGGTCCGCGACCTGATCACCATGAGCAAGCTGCTGGCGTTCATGTCCGCGAAGGTCTCGATTACGGAAATACCCGCAAGCGACTATGTGATCGAAGCGGTGACGTTAAACGACGCGATCGCCCCCTACGAACTCGTAAAAACGATGCGCGCGTCAATTCTGACGCTTGGCCCGGCGATCGCACGCGCCGGGGTGGCGCATGTTTCACTGCCGGGAGGTTGCTCGATCGGAGCACGACCCGTTGATCTGCATTTGTCGGCGCTCGAAAAAATGGGTGCGGAAATCACGGTAGCCGAAGGGTACATTCAGGCGAAGACGCCGAATCAAGGCCGGCTTAAGGGCGCGCATATCGTTTTTGAAAAAATCACGGTCACCGGAACCGAAAACATACTGATGGCGGCTGCGCTGGCGGACGGCGAGACGATTCTGGAGAATTCCGCACGCGAACCCGAAGTCACCGACCTGGTCATCATGCTGCGCAAGATGGGCGCGAAGGTCACCGGGGACGGTAGTTCGACCCTGCGTATCCAAGGCGTCGAAAAGCTCCACGGCACAGAACATTCCGTGATTCCCGACCGAATCGAGGCCGGCACGTTTTTGGTGGCTGGGGCGCTCACCGGGGGCGACCTGACGATCACCAACTGTGCACCCGAGCATCTCGGAGCAGTGATCGCCAAAATGCAACAGACCGGTGTGCGCATCGACATCGTTGATGAGACGACCATGCGCGTCCGGCCGGCCCAGAAGCTGGTCGGTTCGGACATGATCACTGAGGAATATCCCGGGTTCGCCACCGACATGCAGGCGCAGTACATGGCGCTGGCTACCCAGGCCGAGGGCGCATCGGTGGTCACCGAGACGATCTTCGAGAACCGCTTCTTGCATGCCAGCGAAATGGTTCGCATGGGCGCAAACATTTCCATCGACGGACGTCGCGCCGTCGTGCGCGGCCCGGCGCAGCTTTCCGGCACCACGGTGCAGGCCTCGGACCTGCGTGCCTCGGCAGGACTAGTGTTAGCCGCACTAGTCGCCAAGGGCGAAACCACCATCGATCGCGTCTATCACATCGATCGCGGATACGAGCGAATCGTAGAAAAACTCGGCGCTTTGGGCGCGAAAATCGAGCGCATCCACGAGAAAGACTGACCGGCGGGCACCGCGTATCGTGTCGAAACCGCTTCCGGCACTCACCGAACACCCTTTAGCCTCTGAATTCTGCTACAATCCGCGGCCAGAACCGGTGCGCTGCTTTCCCGGCGCGCGCATCTTTTCGCGGGAGGCCCGCAATGCCCAACACGCAATTGCTCGAGCGGCTTGATGCCGCCATCGCCGAGAAAAATCTTCTAAAGCATCCCTTCTATCAGGATTGGCAGGAGGGCAAGCTTAGCCGCGAGTCGCTGCAGCTCTACGCGGCACAGTATTACCGGCACGTGGAAGCCTTCCCGAAGCACCTGCGCGTGTTGGCAGCGCGCACAGAAGGGCCCCTGCGCGATACGGTCGTGGAAAATTTGCAGGAAGAAGAAAATCCCGACGCGCCGCACCCAAAGTTGTGGCGCGATTTCGCCGCCGCAGTTGGGGTAGCGCCCGATGACATTTCCTGCTGCCCGGCTTTGCCCGGTACCCAGGCGGTCGTCTCCACATTCCGGGAGATTTGCGGCGATCGCCCGGTGGCCGAGGCGGTGGCAGCGCTTTACGCCTATGAAGCGCAAGTTCCGGAGATTGCTTCAACCAAAATCGATGGATTGAAGAAGTTCTACGGCGTCGATCGGCCCGAAGCCCTTGCTTATTTCGCCATCCACGAAGAAGCGGACAAGATCCACCGCGAAGCCTGGCGCGGCTGGCTGGAAGAGCACGCCGAGGGCAGCGAAGACGAGATCGTCGCCACCGCACAGGAAGCTCTGAATGCACTGTGGGGCGCGCTGGACGCGGTTCATTGCGGCAAGGCCAGGGCCGCCGCAACCCACTAGTCGTTGGCTAAGAATCAGGTTTGGTCGATGACTGCGGTGATCCTTTCGGTCATCGATTTTTGGTGGGAGGTCGCTTTGTCGTGCGCCCCATCGGTCGTTTCCTGCAAGCGTTCATTCGAAAGGTACTTAGACAAACGCCCCACTCGCGGCCGCGCTTTCTGTCTTGAGCGTAGCCCCCGGGTTGGGCGGTTGCGATTCGGTGGCCTACTCGGTTGCTCCGCCACCACCGCCTGCGGCTTCCTTCTTCTGCTGCTTTTCGCGCGCTTCGCGGATGAGAGCCTTACGGGACAGGCGGACCTTGTTGCCTTCGATCGAGAGGACCTTTACCAGCACTTGGTCGCCTAGCTTTAGCTCGTCGCGGACGTCACGGATGCGATGCTCGCTGATTTCGCTGATGTGCAACAAACCGTCGGTGCCGGGGAAAAGCTCGACGAAAGCGCCGAACTCCGCCAAGCGGACAACTTTGCCGAGATAGGTCTTGCCGATTTCGGCGGACGCCGTGACGTCGCGCACCATCTGTAACGCCTGATCTCCGCCGGCGCCGCTGGTGGAGAAGATGTGCACGGTGCCGTCTTCCATGACGTCGATCTTGACGCCGGTAGCTTCGATGATCGACTTGATCTTCTTGCCGCCCGGGCCAATCAGGTCGCGGATCTTGTCGGTCGGGATGTGCAGCTTGTAGAGGCGTGGAGCATACTGCGAAATCTGAACATTGTGCGAGCTTTGCGTGGCATCCATGATGTCGAGAATCTCCAGGCGGGCTTTCTTGGCCTGGGCCAGCGCCTCGCGCATCATTTGGATACTGATGTTCAGGACTTTGATGTCCATCTGCAGGGCAGTGATGCCTTCGCGCGTACCGGCAACTTTGAAGTCCATGTCGCCGTAGTGATCTTCGGCTCCGGCGATGTCGGTCAAGATCGAGTATTTGTTGGTGTCGCCGACGACCAAACCCATGGCGATGCCGGCGCAGGCTGACTTGATGGGTACACCCGCATCCATCAGCGCGAGTGATCCACCGCACACCGTGGCCATCGAGGAAGAACCGTTGGATTCCATGATGTCGGAGACCAGGCGCATGGCGTAGGGAAATTCGGTTTCGGCGGGAAGCAGGTTGGCGAGTGCGCGCTCGGCCAGCGCTCCATGACCGATCTCGCGGCGGCCAGGTCCCCGCAGGAACTTCACTTCACCGACGCTGAACGGCGGGAAGTTGTAGTGGAGCAAGAAGCGCTTGAACTGGTCCTGCTCGAAGAGCAGGTCGAGACGCTGCATGTCTTCTTTGGTGCCGAGCGTCAGCGTAGCAAGCGCCTGGGTCTCCCCGCGGGTGAACAATGCTGAGCCATGTACGCGCGGCAAGAGTCCCGTTTCGCAGGTGATCTTGCGGATCTTGTCGAAGGCGCGCCCATCCGGACGCCGCTTCGCGTCGAGGATGTCGTCGCGGAAGATTTTCTCGCGCAAGCGCTCGAAGGCGCGCTTTGCCAGGGTGCGCTTTTCTTCGTCCTCTTCGGGAATCGCCTTCAGGATTTCGTCTTTCAGCTCATCGACGAGGTGATAGCTCTCTTTCTTGGGATGCTTTTCGGTGTCCAGCGCATCGCGCAACTTAGGGCCATGCTTCTTCTGTATGTCGGCGTAGAGGGCGTCATCGAACGGAAGGGGGGCAACGGAAACTTTCTTCGGCTTGATCTGGGCGTGCAATTCGCGGATGGCGGCGACGATCTTTTTGATCTGGGTATGGCCGAACTCCAGCGCGTCCACCACCGTGTCTTCGGAGACTTCGAGGGCGCCGGACTCCACCATCACGATGCCTTCTTCCGATCCGGCAATCACGATGTTGAGGCGGCTGACCTTCTGATGCGCCACTGAGGGATTGGCGATGAGCTGCCCGTCAACCAGGCCTATGCGCACGCAAGCGATGGGTGTCTCGAACGGCAGATCGGAGCAAAACGAAGCGGCGGACGCCGAAGTCACGGCGATCACGTCTGGATCGTTCTCACTGTCGGCGGACAGGACCATGCTCACAATCTGGGTCTCATTGCGCCAGGCTTCCGGAAAAAGCGGACGAAGCGGGCGATCGATCAGGCGGGAGGTTAAAACTTCCTTCTCGGAAGGGCGCCCTTCGCGCTTGAAGAAGCCACCCGGGATCTTGCCTGCCGAATAAGTATTTTCGCGATAATCGACAGTGAGGGGGAGAAAGTCGCGATCGTTTGCGGTCGCGGCCATACAAGCAGTGGTCAGCACGATGGTGTCGCCATAGCGCGCGACGATGGCTCCATTGGCCTGCTTGGCGATCTTGCCGGTTTCCAGCGTCAACTGGCGCCCTCCGACCTCAACCGATACGGAATAAGGCGCAGGCGTGTGATTATTTTCAGACATAACCAATTTTCCTTTGGCCCCGCGTTCGCGCGGAGCGTTGTTTAGCACTTCGTGGGCGGAGACGTATGGCTCCGCTTATTTGTCGGGGAGAAAAAGATGCGAGAAAAATAACCCTGAAAACGTGAACGATTTGCCGGACTACACCACGAGCACCGCCGGCTGTCCTTCAGCCGGATGCCTGACGATTCCACGAGCGGCCTTACCAAGGCCGCCAGACACACCCGGAGTGGAAGTTGTCACTTCGCTTTGACTCTGTGGGCGCCGCCCAAACCCTGTAGGGCGGCTACTTGCGAAGGCTAAGGCGTTCAACAATCTCTCGGTACCGATCCGGGTCACGACGGTTTAGATAGTCCAGCAGGCGGCGCCGCTTGTTGACCATCATGATCAATCCGCGCCGCGATGCATGGTCTTTCACGTGGGACTTGAGGTGCGTTGTCAGGTAGCTGATCCGCTCGCTCAGCAATGCGATCTGCACTTCTGGCGAGCCTGTATCCTTGACATGGGCCCGGAACTGTTCGATCAACACCGATTTGGCTTCGCTCAAGTGCCCCTCTCCGTCGTCCCCTGAATTTTCCTCTTCTCTTCGACACTTCAGGCTAACACAATTCTTACAGGAGTGTAAAGAAATCACAATTTTCGGAGCTGGCTTGAGTTTTCGAATA
>Ga0307471_100001609_pt1 | contig 12429 bp, 10 predicted proteins | sample atmos_gasesAM3C__2_FD_204566 | JGI IMG/M metagenome (GOLD analysis project Ga0307471, IMG submission 204566) | Hardwood forest soil microbial communities from Morgan-Monroe State Forest, Indiana, United States - atmos_gasesAM3C_515 | ecosystem: Environmental > Terrestrial > Soil > Temperate... | reverse complement strand
AATTGTCAACTGGTCCTTGGAACAGGTGTCCCAAGGTAAACTGCAAACGCGCCGGAATTAACTGGTAGCGGCGCGGGCGTGCGCGCTCGCATGGATCGTCACCACAGCGGCTTCGGCGTGGCGCGGCACTTCGATCGCGGGATGGAAAAGTTTGGCGAGAGCTTCGATGCCGGTGACCAGGCGCGGACCCGGACGCGAAAAATAGCTGTTGGCCTCCAACGCGTAGACGCGCCCGTTGCGCACAGCGGGCATCGCATTCCACTGCTCGGGTAGATCGAGCGAAAGGTATTCGATGCGGGCTTGCTGGGCACCGTAACCACAAGGCGCAATCAGCAAAATGTCCGGTTCCGCTTCGACAATATCCTGCAAAGGAACACGGAAAGAAGGCGTGCGAACTTTGCCCAAAACGTCTTCTCCGCCCGCCACGTGAATCATTTCCGGAACCCAGTGGCCGCCAACGTAAAACGGCTGCAGCCATTCGAGGAAAGCGATGCGAGGACGTTCCGCCGATTGCACCAACTGCTGCTCCAGTGCGCCGAGGCGCACGCCGATCTTCTCCAGCAGCGCTTCTGCCTGAGGACCGCGACAGGATTCTTCTCCGACCCACAGAATGTCGCGCCAGACGTCGACCAAATCCTGCGGGTTCAGGCAGAGAACTTCCGGCAGCCGCTCGAATCGCGCCAGCGCCGTAGCGAGATCGTCTGGCGAAGCCGCGCAAACATGGCACAAATCCTGCGTGACGATCAGATCCGGGACAAGCTTCTCCAGCAACTCAGCATCTACCGCATACAAACTCTCGCCCCGGTGCACATACTCGCTCACCAGCCGGTCAATCTCCGCCGGTGAAGCATCGTGAGGCAAGCGTGAGTGAATCACTACGGGTTTCGTCTTCGCATGAGGAGGAAAATCGCACTCGTGGCTCACGCCCACGATTTCGCGCTCTAATCCGAGCGCAAACAGAATTTCCGTTGCCGACGGCAGTAACGACACGATTCGCATAACGCAGCAACTCTAGCACAACTCCGGGCAACCCTATTTGTAGAGAAAGTACTTGCGGCGAACTTGGTCGAATGCCGTGAGGCTGTCCGACCAACTCGCAACGATTTTTTCCGGCGGCGCCCCGGACTGCAACTGCTGAACGGTATCCGCGTTTCCAACGAGCTCGATCAGCTTCGACACGTCAAATTGTTTCGGGTAGAGTTTCTGCAGAATTGCGGCAATTTCCAGGCCCATGCGCATCGAACGTACTTTGAACCTGTCAATAATCCGCATGGAAACGCCGCCGCAGCGCTGCCCGCTATACAGCCCGGAAATCGGGATGAACGGCTGTCCCGCAAAATGGACGCCCGGAATATTTCGCCCATTCAGCGCGGCAGCCACTTCATCGCCGTTCATCCACGGCGCCCCAAATTCCTCGAATGGCGTTTGCGTGCCGCGGCCGACGGAAACTCCGGCGCTCTGAAGAATTTCGATCCCGGGATAAAGAATCGATCCCTTGATGGTCCGAAGATTCGGCGAGGGCGGAATCCACTTGATGCCGGTGCTCTCAAAGAAATAATTTCGGTGCCAGTTCCTCATAGTGAGGACGTGCAGGTCAGCGCCGATATGATTCTCGGCGTTGAAAAATTGTGCGAGTTCGCCAATCGTCAGCGCGTAGCGCACCGGCAACGGATAGTACGCGACGAAATTGGTCTTGTCGGTGTCCAGCATTGGACCTTCGATAATTTCTCCACCGAGTGGATTCGGCCGGTCGAGAACGAAGAAAGCAATATTTCGTTTCGCCGCCTCTTCCATGCAATACCCCATCGTTGCGGTATAGGTGTAAAAGCGGACGCCAGCATCCTGAACATCGAAAACGAGTGCGTCAATTCCCTGGAGCATTTCATCGGTGGGCCGCCGCGTTTCGCCATAGAGACTGTAAACGGGAAGGCCTGTGGCGGGATCCTTGGTGGAAGCAATTTTTTCATCGCTTCGTCCGGCGAGACCGTGCTCCGGGCTGAATAAAGCAACCACTTGTACGGAAGGCGCATGAGTCAAAAGTTCTATGGTCCCGCGGCCTTGCGAGTCGACGCCCGTGTGATTGGTGATGAGTCCAACATGCTTGCCGCGAAGCGGCGCGAACTTCTCCGCTTCGAGAACATCGAGGCCGCTTTGCACCCGCCCGGGGCGGCCCGAGCGCTTTCCCCGCGCAAATGAGGGCGAACTACTCGTCGCGACCAGTGCGACAAGAATCGTGAATCGAAAGATTTGCGACGGCGAGCTCGCGAGTCTGCTCAAATGGTCCCCCTTGGCGGCAACCGTACAACCATACAATGATATTCTGGAACGCGTTGGCCGAAGCCGCGTTGAGAGCATGAGGTGCGTGTGCTATCTATAAATGCAGACTGCTGGCGGCCACTGGGGGATTTTAACCGATGGAAGGACGCCGCGTCCGCTTTTTGCTTCTGATTCTCGTCTCGACCATTTTCCTTATGGCCCATAGCGCACGCAGCCAGAGCCGAAGTAATTCCGCAGAAAAAACTGCCGCCAAGGACGGCGCAGCTCCAGCAAAGAGCCGTGCGAGAAAATTGTCACCCGCCGCGAATGCCTGGGTGGAATCCGCGCTGCGCAAGATGACCATTGACGAGAAGCTTGGCCAGCTTCTTTTCACCACCTATCACGGAAGTTTGACGGCGACGGACACCCCGGCTTACCAGCAGATGATGCATGACGTGACCGATCTCCACGTCGGAGGCTTCATCAACATCACGCATGGATCGCCCCTGGGTATTGTGAAAAGCCAGGCCTATCCGACGGCGGTGCTGAACAACCAGCTCCAGGCCAAGTCAAAACTGCCGCTGCTGATTGGCGCGGATTTCGAACGCGGGACGGCGATGCGATTGGACGAAGGCACTTCTTTTCCAACAGCGATGGCGCTCGCCGCCGGCGGCAATCTAAAAGACGCGTACACCATGGGCAAAATCACCGCGCTGGAAGCGCGCGCCGTGGGAATTCATTGGATTTATGCGCCGGATGCGGATGTAAACAACAATCCCGGAAATCCGATCATCAACACACGCTCGTTCGGGGAAAATCCGGAGCGCGTTGCGCAATTTGTGCGCGAGTTTATTCGTGGCGTGCAGGAAAACGGCGGACTGGCAACGGCCAAACATTTTCCAGGTCACGGCGACACCGCTTCGGATTCGCACATTGATTTACCGGTGATTCGCGCCGATCGCGCTCGACTGGATAGCCTCGAACTTGTTCCCTTCCGCGCGGCAATTTCGACGCAGGTCGACAGCATCATGACCGGACATCTGAATGTTCCGGCTCTTGAGCCCGATCCCAACACGCCTGCTACTCTCTCGCACAACATTCTCAGCGATGTCCTGCGCAAACAGCTTGGATATCAGGGACTCGTCGTTACCGACGCGATGGACATGGGCGGAATCACCGTGCGCTACGCGCCAGGTGAAGCGGCAGTGCGCGCATTTGTGGCTGGAGCAGATTGCCTGTTGATGCCGGCCGTGCCGGACGCGGCGTTCGAAGCGTTGCAAGTCGCGGTGAAGTCCGGACGAATTTCGAAAGAACGCCTCGATGCTTCGGTGCGGCGAATTCTTCAAGCAAAAGCGCGGATCGGCTTGAACGCGAGCCGGCTTGTCGACGTCAACGCCATCAACAAAAAACTCGGCGGGGCCGAATGGCAGAAGGAAGCGCAGGAAATCTCGGATCGCGGCGTCACTTTGCTTCGCGACACTCCCCACCGATTGCCGCTTGATGCGACGAAACCTTCGCGCGCGCTGCTGCTGGCTTTTTACGCCGATCCGGAACCTTATCCCGGCGAAGACTTGGAGCGTGAATTGCGCTCGCGATTCGACTCCGTAACGACACTGCGAGCGGACACGCGATTCGTGAATGCTTCGATATTGAGATTGCCGCCGCCGGATTCCTACGATGTCGCGATTCTCGCACTGTTTGTGCGCGTCAGCGATCGCAAGGGAAATGTGGACGTTCCCACAGAACAGGCCACGCTGGCGGAGCAAGTTTACAAAGCGGGCAAGCCAGTAATTACGTTGGGATTCGGGAGCCCGTACTTGATTGATAGATTTCCGCAGGCGGAGACGTGGCTGGCGACATTTGGCATCAGCGATGTCGCGCAGATTTCCGCGGCGCGCGCGCTGTTCGGTGAAATTCCGGTGCGCGGGAATTTGCCGGTGACGATTCCTGGCGTGAACTTGAAGGCGGGATTTGGAATGGAATTGCCGGCGAATCCGATGGCCCTGCAGCCGATGGATGCCCGCGGCGAAGCGCAACTGCAACCGGCGTTCCATGTGATAGAGAAAGCGATTTCCGACAAAGCGTTTCCAGGGGCAACTCTCGCAGTTGGGTATCGCAGAAAAGCTTCCGTGCATGCGTTCGGGAAATTGAGTTACGACGCGAAAGCCGCGGCGACAGTACCGACGACAATGTACGACATTGCTTCACTGACGAAAGTCGTCACGACGACGACGCTAGTGGCGAAATTGGCGGAAGGCGACTTCGCCGTTCCACTGGATCTCGATGCGAAGGTCGAGCGGTATTTGCCTGAGTGGGTGAGCGGGCCGAACTCGGAGTGGCGTCACCGAGTGACGGTGCGGCATTTGTTGACCCACACTTCGGGATTGCCGCCGTTCAAGGAATACTGGCGGACATCGAAGAGCAAGCAGGATACGCTCACGAAGATTTTTGCCGAGCCTCTGGAGTGCGAGCCCGGGACCAAGGAAGTGTATTCGGACCTGGGTATTATTTTGATGGCGGAAATCATCGAGCGGTTGACAGGGAGAACGCTCGACGATTCGGCGAAGAATTATGTTTTTTCCCCGCTCGGAATGAACAGCACGATGTACCGGCCGCCGAGAAAACTTTGGGAGCAGATTGCGCCGACGGAAATCGACAATAATTTGCGGCACCGGCTGGTGCAGGGCGAAGTTCACGACGAGAACGCGTTTGCAATCGGTGGCGTTTCCGGGCACGCGGGACTTTTCAGCACCGCGCCGGACCTGGCGGCGTTTTGCCAGATGTTGTTGAACGGCGGCGTTTACGCGCACCAAAGAATCTTGCGGCGCGCGACGATTTCGCAATTCACAACGCCGCAGCAGCTTTCCGGCGGGACGCGCACGCTCGGCTGGGCGGTGCCGACCGAGGGCGGGTCGAGCGGGCATTATTTTTCGGCGCATAGCTTTGGGCACACCGGATTCACTGGCACTTCGATTTGGATCGATCCGGACCGGCAACTTTTTGTGGTGCTGTTGACGAACCGCGTGCATCCCACGCGCGAGAACACCAAGATTCAGAAAGTGCGCGTCGAGTTGCACGACGCGGTGATGCAGGCGCTCGGATTCGCCACAGCCGCGGCTCCCGCGAAGTAGGCTCCTAGGGCTGCCCGCTCCTCAGGACGCGTGTTGGCTTATGGAGAGGATATTGCCGTCCGGATCTTTGAACCAAGCTACCTTGCTGCCGTCGGGGGTGGTCCAGATGCCGAGGTTTTGGTCCTGGACGAAGGGATACTTTTCCGGGGGAACGCCGCGATCGCGGAGCCAGGCGGCGACGGATTCGATGTCCTCGACTTGCCATCCGAGGATAGTGCCTTGCAGCGGAATGAAGCTCGGGATCTTGACGATGCGAATCATGTGCCTGCCGGCGTTCATGACCAGTGCAAATTTATCGAGGTTCACAAATTCAAATCCAAGCCTGCCTTCGTAAAAGGCACGAGCCTTGTCGTAGTCCTTTGTGGGGATGAAGCCGACCATTTTTCCCGATGCCAGCACGATTTGCCTCCTGCTGTGTCTCTCCTAAGTGGATTGAGGCCATCAGGAATAGCACTTGCGGAGTGCAAATTCTCTCGATATCGTGACAAGAAATGTCGCACAAGTGCCAAAGCATACTTCACGCGCCGAATGGCCGACTTCTCTGTGAAATCGCGAGCGTATCTGCCGACCTCGTGCATGGCCACGTAATCCCTGAGCATTCGCATCCGGAGCACCAACTGTTGTTTGCTTCGAGCGGGGTAATGACGCTGCGGACGAAGCAGGGCGTTTGGGTGGTGCCGCCGCTACGGGCGGTGTGGATTCCGGCGGACACGCCGCACTCGGTAGCGATGTCGGGTGCGGTTTCAATGAGGACGCTGTATTTTCTGCCGCAGCTTTGCCGGAGGCTTACCGGGAAGTGCTTTGTTATGAATGTTTCGCCGCTCTTGCGAGAACTGATTCTTCATGCCTGCAAGTTCAAAAGATTGAGCAAGAGAGCTTCGGCGGAACGACGGATTATCGAGATCATCGTCGACGAGTTAAAGGCCGTGGATTCCATCCCGCTGCAGTTGCCGCATCCGACGGATGCGCGAGCGATGCGCGTGGTGAAGGTGCTCCTCGCGGACCCAGGGGATCAGAGAGATCTGGAGAGATTGTGCAGGGATTGCGGCGCAAGCAAAAGAACGATTCAGCGGGTGTTTCTGGAGGAAACGAAAATGAATTTCGGGAAGTGGCGGCAGCAACTGCGGCTGCTTCATGGTTTGCAGCTATTGGCTTCGGGAGAAAAGGTGACGGCGGCGGCTTTGGAGGCGGGTTATAGCAGTCCGAGCGCGTTCATATCGATGTTCCGGAAGCAGCTCGGAACGACGCCAATGCGGTATTTGGCGTGAGCGATTAAGACCAACCAAGACGGATCGCGATTCCTACTGTCTACCGGTGAGGCGGCGGATTAAGTCCGCTTCGGCTTGGCGGTAGGGCGTGCCGTCGGGGCGGAGGACTTCGTGAAACCATACCGGGGGCTGGCTGAGAATGTAGGGGTGCTCCCAGGATTCCCAGGGCAAATTGGTCTGCGTCTTTCCAGCGACGAATCCCCAGTTGATGGCACCGACGTGTTCCTGCTTGGCGATGGGCAGTACCGTGTCAAATGTGCTGCCTACGGAACGCGCCATGTATTCCGTGCAGATGACCGGCCGGTTGTGCTTCTTTAGCCACGCGACCTGCCGCCTGAAATATTCCGGCCAACTGTAGTTGTGAAAAGTGATGATGTCGGATTCGCGAAGCTGAATCTGCTGAATTTGAGGGAGGTTTGCTCCGTCGGGTGACGTGTCCACGCAACAGACTCCGCTGGTGAGAGGCTGCGAGGGATTGGCTTCTCGCGCCCACGCGAACACCTGAGGCAAAAGGCCGGTGACGCGAGCGGTCTTGTCTTTTACCTCTTGTTTCGCGTAGCTGCCAAGGTTGTCGGCGCCGGGTTCGTTCCAGACGTCCCAGGCGAGGATGCGGTTGTCGTTGGCGAAAGCTCCCACGACGCCTTGGACGTAGGCCATCAGACGCGGAACCTGATTAGGGTCCGCCAGCGCAGCCGCGCCCGGGCTCTGAACCCAGCCGGAATTGTGAACGCCTGGAATCGGGGGATGCTGCAGCCCGAGATGCGGCAAGGGGTCCCAGCAAGAATCGAAGAGGACAAACATTGGCCGGATGCGGTGGTGCGAGGCGATGGTCAGGAAACGGTCGACGCGCTTCTGAAAGCCGGCGGCGTCCTGTTGCCAGAGCAGATCGTGGAGAAAGACGCGCATGGTGTTCATGCCCAGGGATTCGGCCCAGGTCAATTCCTGGTCGATTTCTTCCGGATTGAAGGTCGCTTCCTGCCACATCTCCAACTGATTGATCGCGGACTTGGGAGTGTAATTGCTGCCGACAAGCCAGGGCTGTTGGGCGTACCAAGCGTTGGCTCTTTGCTCGGGCCAGCGCGATGGTTGCGCGCTCGCGGCCCCGGCCAAAAGGCAGGTTGAGAGAAGTGCTGCGGTTAGAAAAACGGACTTGAGACTTTTCATCGTGGGAACTCCGATTGCGCGTATATGCTAGGGGTTCCAGACAACCGACGCAATGGCATAGTGAAGGAGGTACATACTGGGGCACGATATGACCGTGATTATTTCCATGCTGCGTGGCGTCAATGTTGGGGGCCGCAACAAGATCAAGATGGAGGCGCTGCGGGCGCTCTATGAATCGGTGAAATTGCACGATGCGCAGACCTATGTGCAGAGCGGCAACGTGATTTTCAGGACCGACGAGCGGGACCTATTGCGACTCGCCATGCGAATCGAGGATGGGATTGAGAAGAAGTTTGGGTTTTGTCCCGACGTGATTTTGCGCACGGCGGCGGAGATGAGGGACGTGATTGCCAGGAACCCGTTCGCGAAGCGGCGCGGGATTGAACCGGGCAAGCTGCTGGTAAGTTTTCTCGTGAGTGATCCGGGGGAAGAGGGCCGAGAGAAGCTTCGCCAGATGAACTGCGATCCGGAGGAATTGCGGATCGAGGGACGGGAGGTTTACATTTATTTTCCCACTGGCATGGGCCGCTCGAAACTGCCGTGGGCAAGGCTTCACAAGATCCTGAAGACACCGGCAACCGGGAGAAACTGGAACAGCGTGACGAAGATGCTGGAGATGGCGGAGAAGCTGGAAGCTTCTGGCTAGAGTGACTCGCCCCTGGCGGTTTGGCCACGGAGCAGGAAGGTCTTGGGGTAAGAGCCGTGGCCGCAAATCTTGAATCAACCGAAATCCTTATACCAGTCCCCTTCAGGTACTTCTGGTTGTGACTCAATCCAGAGACGAAGTTTATTGAGATCAGCGATGCTGATGGCTCGATCACCCATAACGTCAACCAAGTGCTGGCGGACGTTTGGCGGCAGACTATCCCGACGCGCAATCCGGGGCATCAGGTCCCAAAGACCATGCGGCCCAATTCCTCGCCAAGGCGCTTGGCCTCTTCTGGATCTGTAGAGTTGCGGAACCGCTCGGCGAGTTCGAAAAACTCCTGCTGTTTGCGCTTCTCCGCCTCGATGCCGTTTTCGATGAGTTCGACCAACATACGGTTGGAGCTGAGCCTGCGAGTCTTCGCCAAGTTGCGAACTTGGGCGGCGATATTTGCGGGGAGGCTGACGCTTTGACGCACGGTCTTGTTTGCGGGGCTCATAGCACCAGTATGCACCATAATGGTGCGATCTTACAGGTAGGGGATTGGGGAACTAGAGAAGAGCTTTATGCTGCAAGTCGAGGGCAGCTTGGGCGAGGTCGGCTGGCTTGCCAAGGTCGCGCCAGTAGTATTGGTCGGAGCGGAAGGCGAGGATTTTTTCGCCTTGGGCGGCGAGGCGGAGGTAGGAGGGAATGATGGAGAAGATGCCTTCTTCCGTGAGCATGAGGAGGAGGCGGGGTGAAATGATGTGGATGCCCGAAAAGGCGAGAACTTGGAGCGGCATCGAAGAGAGATTTCTCTGCGCAGAAGACGCGGAGAGAGGAAGCGGTTTCGCCTCGCTCGAAATGACAGAGTCTTTGTTGTCGATTCGGCGACCACGGAGTTGGTTGTGGTCGTCAAAGAGGAGGGGGCGGGAGGTTTCGCGGGCTTGGACCGCTAAGGTGGCCAAGGCATGATTTTCTTTATGGAATTGGAGCATGCGGCGGAGGTCGATGTTGCTGATGACGTCGACGTTGTGGAGGAGGAAGGGCTCGTCGAGACGGCTGGAATCGTCGAGGAAGAACCAGGCGGCTTTTTTTAGCCCGCCACCGGTGTCCAGCAAGATTTCTTCGTGGGAGATTTCCATGTGCATGCCGAAGTTGTTATGGGATTTCAGATAGTCGATGACCGAGTCGGCGAAGTGGTGGACGTTGACGATGACTTCGGTGACGCCTAAGGTGCGGAGGCGGGCGAGAGTGATTTCGAGGAGGGTGCGGCCGGAGAGTTCGACTAGCGCCTTAGGACGGCTGTCAGTTAGGGGCTTCAGGCGGGTGCCGAGGCCGGCGGCCAGGATCATGGCTTTCATGGGAGGGGATTCTCAACCGCGGAAAGAAGGGGCGAGTGACGTGTGGCGTGCGACAAGAGGGGGAAAAAGATAACGCAGAGACTCTGAGGACCCAGAGAAACGCAAAGAAGAATTAAGCTCACTGGAGGGCTTTCCTCTTGCCGAGTTTTTCCAGCTCCAGATGGCGCACCACAACTTCCAGTCCGTTCCTGGCGCGCAAACGCCTCGCCAATTGCTCGGCGAGGAAGACGGAGCGATGCTGTCCGCCTGTGCAGCCGAACGAAACCATCAAATTCTTGAAACCGCGGTGCTGATAATTGGCGATGCTGGAATCCACCAGCGACAGGACGCCGGCAAGAAACTGATGCACGGTCTCCTGTTGATTGAGGTAGTCGATGACTGGAGCGTCTTTGCCAGTCAGCGTTTTGAAGCGCTCCTCGCGGCCGGGATTGGGGAGACTGCGGCCATCGAAAACGAAGCCGCCGCCGTTGCCGCTTTCGTCCTTCGGTAAGCCCTGGTGAAATGAAAAACTGAAGATTCGCACGACGAGATTGTCCGCGTCAGTGGCAAGGCTCTGCAGCCTTTCCGAGGCCAGCATGCCCTTGAAAGCGTCCATCAGCGCCGGAAGGGGGATGGGGAGTCTGACGTGATGAAGCAGCCAGCGGAGATTTTTCAGCGCGTACGGCACGCTCTGGAGGAAATGAACTTTGCGCTCGTAAAAGCCGCGAAAACCGTACGCACCCAAAGCCTGCATGATGCGAATGTAGACGTAGGCGTAGTAGTGGCGCAGGAAGGCTTCGCGATCGAGCGGAATGAAACCGGCAAGCGCGTCAAGATAATGATTGAGAAGCTGCTGGCGGAGTTCGGGCGGAAGATCGGCCTTGGCGTCGTAGAGGAGCGAAGCGATGTCGTATTGCAGGGCGCCTTTGCGGCCGCCCTGATAGTCCACGAAAAAAGGATTGCCGTCGCGCAAGAGAATGTTGCGAGACTGGAAGTCGCGGTAGAGAAAGTAGTCGCGCGGGGCGCTGAGAAGAAATTCAGTAAGGCGGGTGAAATCGTCTTCGAGGGCCTGTTCGTTGAAAGGAATGCCGGCGAGGCGGAGAAAATAATACTTGAAATAGTTCAGGTCCCAGGCGATGGATTGACGGTCGAAACTGGGATTGGGATAGCATACGGAGTAGTCGAGGTCGCGGCCGGCTTCGACCTGGAAGCGGGGCAAGATGGCGACCACTTTGCGATAGCCTTCGACGACCTGAGGAGCAATGTTTTCGCCGGTGCGATTTTTCGAAAGGAATTCGAAGAGCGTGGTGTCGCCAAGGTCTTCCTCAAGATACGCGCCGTGTTCGAGATCTTCGGAGTAGATTTCGGGAGCGGGGAGGCCGTGGCGGCGAAAATGCTTGGAGAATTCGAGGAAGGCGGCGTTTTCTTCGCGGACGCCGTAGAGAATGCCAATGGCGCTGACGTTTGCGTTAGCAAGCCGGATAATCTTGCGGCCGGAGCCGCCGAGTTCGCCCTGGAGCGGGACGACGCGCTCGGCCGGCGCGTGAAAATGCTGCTCGAAGAGTTTTTTGAGAATGTCCATTCGATTGACCGCCGCCATTCGGCGCCGATGAATTGCCGGGACTAACAGTTTTAGCATAGCTGATTGGCCCGGGAGAGATTTGATTGACGGGAGTTGCTGTCCTTCGCGTTAACTAACGGGGCAAAGGAGGAGTTCTCTTGGCGGGGACCGCCCGACGCTTGCGGCTGCGCAGATATAATGCGGGGATGACTTCCCAGCCTAAGAAACGCAAACGCGTGAAGCGTCGGCGAACGGAACTTCGTTTGAAGGAAACCCGGTCAAAAAAAGCTCAGTTCAAAGAGAATCATTTCATCGATCCTCGGCGCACGGAACAAAGGAATGCGGCGTCGCGGAACCTGGACCGTATGACGGCGATGGAGATCGTGCGGTTGATGAATCGTGAAGACCGCAAAGTGGCGATTGCGGTGGGACGGGAGATTCCGGCGATTGCGCGGGCCGTGGATGCGATAGTTAGCGGCATTCGAAAGGGCGGACGGCTGTTTTATATGGGAGCTGGGTCAAGCGGACGGATGGGAGTGCTGGATGCGGCGGAATGTCCGCCGACGTTCGGGATTTCGCCGAAGTTGGTGCAGGCGCTGATCGCGGGAGGGCGGCGCGCGATTACGCATGCGGTGGAAGGAGCGGAAGATTCGACGCGAAATGGGGAGCGGGACTTGCGGGGAAAGAAACTGACGCGGAACGACGTGGTGGTGGGAATCGCGGCGAGCGGGACGACTCCTTACGTGCTGGGAGCGCTGAAGCACGCGCGCAAACGCGGGGCGATGACGGTGGCGGTGACTTCCAACTTGCGCATGCCCGTAGGGCGGCTGGCGAAAATCGTGATTGCGCCGGAGGTGGGGCCGGAAATGTTGACGGGGTCGACCCGGCTGAAGGCAGGAACTTCGCAGAAGATGGTGCTGAACATGCTGAGTACCGCGGTGATGGCGCGGCTGGGGCATGTGTATGAGAACTTGATGATCGATGTTGTGCTTACAAATGAGAAGGTGGCGGAGCGGGCGCTGCGAATTTTGGCAGAGGCGAGCGGGAAGAGTGTGTCTTCGGCGGAACACGCTCTGCGGGC
>Ga0307471_100001606_pt1 | contig 12440 bp, 10 predicted proteins | sample atmos_gasesAM3C__2_FD_204566 | JGI IMG/M metagenome (GOLD analysis project Ga0307471, IMG submission 204566) | Hardwood forest soil microbial communities from Morgan-Monroe State Forest, Indiana, United States - atmos_gasesAM3C_515 | ecosystem: Environmental > Terrestrial > Soil > Temperate... | reverse complement strand
ATCAAGTCCCCGGCATTGGCGCACACCACCATTGTCAAGACCATGGCCAGCGTCTTGATTCGCAGTCTTCTTTCGCTTGCCATCTTGTGGGGTTAATCGTTCCCGGAAGCGGAAGACGTCCCCGGCACGGAAACCATGGGCTTATCGTAATCCCCGCCCTTGCGCACCCACTTCAGCCGCTCAGCGCGCAGCTTCAGGAATTCCGTTGCTTCGTGGTACAGGCGTTTCCGTTCGTGGCTGTCCCACAGCGCTTCCTTTACGATGCGCCAGACAACCTTCGGCCGGAAGTAATACTCATCGTAAAAGCGATTCACGCCCGCCATCATTTCAGCTTTCGACAGGTGCGGGTACTCGATGTGCGGCAATTGATGGCCGCCGGAGTCCGCCAGCGCTTCGACCTTCAGGAATCCCTGTTGCGCCATGGTGTCGTGCAATTCTGTTCCCGGCATCGCGTGCGCCAGCGAAACTTGGATCGTCTCGCAATCCAGATCCTTCGCGAAATCAATCGTCTTTTGAATCGACTCTTTGGTCTCGCCGGGCAAGCCGATGATGAAGTCGCCGTGCACCTTGATCCCGACCTTGCGGCAGTTCTTCATGAACGCGCGGCCCATTTCAACCGTCGCACCCTTCTTGATGTTCTTGAGGATTTGCGGTTCGCCGGATTCGAATCCCACGATGAACAACCGCGCTCCGCCATCGGCCATCGCTTTTACTGTTTCGTAGTCGCTGTGTACCCGCGCCGTCGATGACCACTGGAATTTTAGCGGCTTGAACTTGGCGCAAAGTTCCATCACACGGTCCTTGCGGATGTTGAAGGTGTCGTCGTCGAAGAAAATCTCTTTCATCTGCGGGAAGTATCCAAGCGCCTGCTTCACTTCCCGCGCCACGTTTTCCGTTGAGCGTGTCCGCCACGCGTGGCCAGAAATCGTCTGTGGCCACATGCAGAAGGTGCAAAGTGCCGGGCATCCGCGCGTCGTATAAAACGACACGTAGGGATGCAGCAGAAACGGTACGTTGTAGCGCTCGATCTCGAGGTCGCGTTTGTAAATATCCGTGGCGAACGGAAGCGCGTCCAGCTCTTCCGTGTGCAGTTGCGTACGCTCAGCGTTGTGCACGATCTTGCCGTCTTTACGGTAGCTGACGCCCTGAATTTCGCTCAGCGGCTTCCCGTGCGCGTATTCCACCACGGAGTGATCGAACTCTCCGCGGGTCACAAAATCGATGTCCTCGCTGGCATTCAGCGTCTCGTCGGGCTTGATGTGCCCATGCGGCCCGACGAAAGCAATCTTCATGCTCGGGTTGGTTTCCTTGATTTTCCGGATCAGCTTGACGTCGCTCCCTAGGCCGACTGTGGATGTGAAGAGAACCAGAAACTCGTAGTCTTTGCAGATCTGGATGGTCTGCTGCCAATTCACTTTGTGGGGGGACGCGTCCAGCAGCCTGCTGCCGGGAATCATTCCCGCGGGATACGTCAGCCAAACAGGGTACCAATAAGACTCAATCTCGCGCGTTGCTGGCCAGCGCGAACTCGCGCCGCCATCGAAATTCTCAAAACTCGGCGGATTCAACAATAACGTCTTCATTACATCCGGCATTCTTCACCCTCAGCCTTTTCTTTACGATCTTGGCCGTTTCAAAACCTTTAGCGTTCGAGTCTAACTCGCAATAGAGAAGGGCCGCCCTTTCACGCCGGTCCCCAGCCCCTATCTACAGATAGTAGTTTACCCGACTTCGTTGTATCTCCCCAAAGCTTTCTGTCGTTGGGTGTTAACCGACAGCGAACGGCTATTTGCTTCATTGAACAGGGTTAGCGGGCTTGTCCTTTGTGGATGTATGGTGAGCACCGAGAATCTCGCTCGCCGATAACGAAAGCAAATGCCAGATTTGGTCCACCCAGTCAAGATGCTCCGGCTTCATTAGCACGGAGCGCAGGCAAGTGAGCGTCTCGCGATCCCGCTTCATCGTTCCCAGATTTGCCTCCCAAAAGCGCACCGGCAATTCCGCCACTGCAAGGTGCAGATCGCGTTTCGCCGCGGCTTCGAATATTTTCCGGCTTAGAGCAGAAGTCTCGGTCACGGTCGCGGCTCGCGGCGCAAATACGACAATGTCCAGTTCAGGCTCGAATGCTGTCACAAACCGCGAATCAGCACTTAACCTTTCGTGCAGCGCCAGCGCCGCCTTCCTTCCACGTTCCAGCCCGCGCGCAAATTCACAGCCTTTTTTCAGCGGCAGCAATCTCTGCGTGGCCCACAACGCCGCCGCCGCCGCTCCCGGCCGCGAGCACTCCAGGCTTATCTCGCCCAGATGCAGTTCGGCGGAGCTGAAATAGGTGTAAGGCGAATCGTGCTTGTACAGTCGGCCGACTCCGGGGTCGCGAAAGAGTACGCAACCGCAACCGTAGGGCTGCAAGCCGTGTTTGTGCGGATCGATTACGACCGAGTCTGACTCTCCAATCCGCGCAAACCCCCGTGCGGCATTTTCTCCAAGCGTTTCAGTGAGCACAAAATAGCCGCCGTACGCCGCGTCCGCATGCACTCGAAATCTGTGTTTTTCGCCAAGCTCAAGAATCTCCGGGAGCGGATCCACGGAACCTGTTGCTGTGGTACCCATCGTCGCCACCACGGTTCCAATATCGCCGCGCCCAACTCTTTTCGCGAGCGCGTTTGCGTCCATGCGCCCCCGCGCATCACACGGCACCGCTTCGAATGGCAGCTTCAGAACTCCGCAAATCCGCCCGTGCGTATAGTGCGACTGTTCGCTGGCGAGAATTTTCTTTCCCGGCTGCAATTGCCCCGCGACCCATAGCGCCTCGAGGTTCGCCATCGTTCCGCCGCCGCAGAGATGCCCCAAAAAACCCATCCAACCAAACATGCCGGCAATCTCCGCGACCGCCTCTTTTTCCATCGCCGACGTCGCCCGCCCGCCGTCCAGCGCGTGATTGTTCGGATTGATCCACATTGCCAGCGCGTAAGCCAGCCGGGCCAGGGGGTGCGGCGGCTTCAGCATCTGCCCCGCATACAAGGGATGAAAATAAGGATAGTTGTCCCGTAGCTGCTCCGCCGTCGCAGTCAAAACTTCCCCCATCCGCTCAAATCCCGGCGCTTTACTCTCGTAAGTTGGTAATCCGGGAAATCCGGCGTCGAGCCGCTTCGCAGCTTCGATGAGCAACTCCAAACTCTTCTGTTCCAGCATCCCGGCTCCTCGGCCGTCTTCGCTACTGTCTATTCCCCATCACCTATCCCTCTCTTCTCACTGCCACACCTTATCCAATTGTCCCGCCGTCCTCAGCAATTCCAGCTGCGCCTGCTGCTTCTGAAAATTTGCATCCAGGTATGCCATCCACTTTTCATTCTCCTCGAGCCGGGCCTTTTCTACCTCTCGAAGGTTCAACTTGCCTTCCGCAAATTGCGCCTGCTCGACGGCGACTTGTTGCTGCGCGAGCTGCAATTCCAGCCGCGCCACCTCTTTTGCCGCGTCCCTTTCGCGCACTCGTCGCGTCTTTTGCCGGACGTCCGCGCTCAACTCCGTTTTCTTGTTGCTCAGGTTGACCTTGGCCGCCTCCAGGTTGATTTGTGCCAAACCTACGGCCGCTCGTGTCTGTGCGCTGAAAATCGGAATGTGCGCATCAATCCCCGCGTTGAAGTTATTCCGCTGAAAGGTCCTGAAAAACTCCGTGTAATTATTGAACCTCCCCAGCACGCTGTAGATGCTCACTAGTTCCAGCGTCGGGAAGTATCCTCGCCTTTCGCCCTTCAGCCGGAACTCCTTCGCGCGCACGTCGGACTCCGCGAGCTGCAATCCCGGATTGCGCGTCATCGCCATCGCTACGAGGTTGTCGCCCGCTTGCTCAGCTTCTCCTGGCAGTTCTTCGGGCGTGACTTCGATGGCCCGCCCCTCGGAGAAGCCGAGCTGGTATCTCAAGAAAACTTCCAGCTCGTCCTCCCTTCCCTCAAGTTGCAAAATTCGCTGGATCACCTGCGCTTTCGTGAGCTGCGCTTTCGTCACTTCCACCGGCAGTTCGTATCCTTCTCCTTGCCGTTCTTGCGTCACTTGCAGAATTTTCTCCGCGCTCTCTTGCTCTTTTCGCAATAGCTCGAGGGAATGGCGCACTTTTCCTAGTTCCAGATAGGCCATCGCCGTTCGTGTGATCACCCTGTTCTTTGTATCTTCGAGCGCGATCTTCTGCGCTTTGGCCTGCTCCTGCGTCTCCTTGGCTTGGCCTCGCAGCGGTTCGTTGAAAACCTGTTCCGTGTACGTCACGTTAAAAATCGAAGGTGCGCGCCCGCCCGGTGTTTCCGGTATCCCGTTGGTATAACCCAATCCGGAACCCGCGTAGAGATTCGGCATGAACTGCGCCCGGGTGATCTGCGCCGCGTGATCCGCCACGCTCGCTTGAATCTTTGCCACTTGAATCTCTTTGCTGTTCTGCAGCGCCAGCTCAATCGCGCGCTTCAGCGTCAGTGCCACCGGCGCTCCATCCTTCGACGCTTCTTGTGCCGCTGCTTGATTCGCCGTCGGCGAGGGCGGCACCTGTGGGCTCGCGGCGCTACCACACATCGCGAGCAACGCACTCATCCCCGCAACACGTCCCAGTAATTGCATGCTCAGCTCCTTCGTCGTCTCGCAATTTCACGCGATCTCTTCAACAAACGTCCAAACGGTTCATCAAAACTCATTCTCACAAAAAACAAAAAGGGCCGCCAATCGCCGCCCGTCCAGCTCCCCTTCTCTGCCTATTCCCTACCGCCATCACCTCTCTGGCTCATTCATATCTCAGCGATTCTACCGGCTGCAGGCTCGCGGCCTGATTCGCAGGCAGATAGCCGAAGAAAAGCCCCGTGGAACACGAGACCGCGAACGCAACGATCACGCTTAAAGGCGACACGGGAACCCGCAAATTTCCCGGCAGGAAAGATTGGATGGCCACCGGCACGGCGATTCCAATCAAAATTCCGATAACTGCCCCTCCTCCGCTGATCAGGAATGATTCGATCAAAAACTGATACAGGATTTCCCGCCGCGCCGCTCCTATCGCCTTGCGAATCCCGATCTCCCTCGTCCGCTCGGTGACGGTCACCAGCATGATGTTCATGATTCCTACTCCACTAATTAACAGTGCGATAAACGCGATGATTATGAGCACGATCGTTAGTGCCAGCGAGATAATTCTCGCCGCGCTCAGTATCGCCGTCAGCGTTTGCACGTTGTATTCCGCATCCGCCGGATGCCGGCTCCGCAGCAATTGCGTGACCTGCCGCTGGACCGACGGCACGTCTTCCGCCCTCCCCGCCTGCACGTCCAACAACCGCACTACTTCCTGGCCCGTGTAGTACTTCATCAGCGTGAACGGAATGAGTACCGTATTTTTCTGAATTTCGGAAAGGCCGAACGTCTCGACGCGTTCACGGAAAACGCCGATCACCGTAAACGTCAGCTCTCCCATTCGTATGGATTTTCCGACCGGATTGTCCTGTCCAAAGATGCGGTCGGAAAGTTCCGTTGTAATAAGGCAGACCTTGCTGCGCATTTCCATGTCCGCGGCGTCGAAATACCGACCCCGCAGGATAAGTAGCCGCCGGATGGCTTGATACCCCTCCGTCACTCCTATCAGATCTACGGGGCGCTCCACCCCACCGGCGATGACCGCCATCGGGAGTTCCCGGGTTCCCGCCACCGCAATAACATTGGGAATGCTCTTGGCGGCCTCCATGTCCTCCAGCGTCATTTCATAACTCAGGGGCTGCGGCTTATCCGGTCTCTGAACCAGCTCTGCCCATACCAGGTTGGACCCGACGGCCTCGATCTGCGAAAGCACGAATTTCCTGCTGGTCAGCGCGACCGTGACTACCAGAACGATCGAAGCGCTTCCGATTATGACGCCGAGAGATGTCAGTGTCGCCCGCAGCTTATTCGCACGCAGCGCGTCTATCGCCACCGATATCGTCTCGCGAATATCCATCGTTGACCTTTGGCCGGGATTGTCCGGTGGCCGCTGCCGTTACTTCTTCTTCAGCCGCTTCAAAGCTTCCTGCGCCGTCTTGTTTTTGGGATCCAGTTTCAGCGCCTTCTCAAATTCCTTCGCCGCGTCTTCCATCCTGTTTTGGTCTTCGAAGAGGCGGCCCAGCCACATGTGTGCCGCTGCCGGCCGCGGATACCCGGATCGCATCGGCGCATTCTTCGCGTACTCCTCCAGCAAGCGCTTCGCTTCTTCCGGGTTTTCCTTCTTCAAGGCCAGCGCAGCGCCCCGGTAGAACTTTCCCCGCGGGTCGCCCGGCGCTACACGTTCGCCGGTATCGGCAACTGCTTGCAACCGCTCCGGCTGGTTGTGTTTCAGGGCGTAATCACCAATGTCGTAGATCAGTTCGGCCGATTTCGGGTCGCTTTCCAGCGCTTTTGTAAACTCGGCGTCTGCCGCCGCGAAATCTTTTTTCTGCCGCCGGCAATTTCCCGCCGCGTAATACCCTTCAGCAGCGTCCAACTCCGCCAATTGTCTGATCTGCGGTAAGGCCTTTTCTTCACCGCCTCCCACAAGACCTGGTGCGCTGCAATCGAATTCGATCAGCGCTTGCCGCGCCGAGAAGTTCTTGTCGTCGAGTTGTACCGCCGTCTCGAATTCCTTGCGCGTTTTCTTCGCGAGCGATATCGCTGAAAACCAGCTCGCATGATCGGCCTTTTCTCCGTAGGCTCTCCCCAGCCACTCGTGATAGACCGAGTTTTGGGCGTCGATAGCCACGGCTCTTTCCGCGCTCTTGATCGCCGGGTCGTGCTCCTGCAGCTCCAGATAACTCTTCGCCAGCAGCAATTGCACGTCGCCATTTTGCTGATCTTTGGCCGCGGCCGCCTGCAACGCCTCAATGGCCCTCACATAATCGCAGGACTCGTACGCACGCCGCCCCGCTTCAAGCGCCGTTTCCTGTTTGAGATTTGTCGCCGCTGTCGCTGCGCTCGCAAGGAACAAGGCGGCAAGCGTCCATTTCCTCCCGCTAAGCATTCCACCGTCCCTGAAAGACTGCGGCTTCCGTGGTAATAGCGATCACCGTCATTCCGTCGCGCAAATCAACATCCCCTGGTAGCGCCACCAATTCTCCCTCCTGTAGGCCGCTCACCACTTCGTAGTTCGTGGCGTCCGCGATGCCAACGTGAATCTCTCGTTTCTCCAGCGTCGATTTCCCCACGCCCAGTTGGTTCTTCTTCACCACAAAGACGTAGCGCTTGCTGCCGTCCGCTTCCACTGCCCCCCGCGGCACGGACAGCACGCCAAGCCGTTCCCGCGAATTGATGCGCACGTTCACGTTGATATTCGGCAGCAGTTCCAGCTTGTCGTTGCTGATCGAACACAGCAGTTCGCCGACGCTCCGCTCTTGTCTCTTTACGACTTGCTTCGGAATAATCTCCGTCTTCCCCACCCAGGTCCGGTTTGGCAGGGCATCCCAGGTGATCTTCACCGGCTCATTCGCTTCCAGCACGCCCAGTTCGGGCTCATCAATAAAAGCCCTTACGCGAACCTTGTGCAGATCCGCCATTTCCGCCAGCAGATCTCCCAGCTTCACGTAATCCCCGGTCTTCACCGGCAACGAGTAGAGCGTTCCATCCGCTGGCGAAACGATTCGTCCTTGCCTCACTTTTTCGTCAAGCGCGGCTATTTCGTTTTGAATCTGCTGCACGCGCAGCGCCGTCTCGCTCGAGTCCAGCTTCACGCTCCGTTCAAACACCTGCTTGACCGCCGCCAGCCGCGCCACTTCCGCTTGCGCTTTGATCAGAGAAACGTCGTTCGCCGCAAGCTCATCCTGCGTCGCCGCTTGCTGCGCGACCAGCCGCTGCAGTACATCGTTGTTCTTCTGTAACCGGTCGCGTTCCGCTTGGGCTTTCGCCACGTCGCCCGCGACCCTCGCGGCCTCATCAATTTTCCCGCCGGCGTTTGCCGATCTCAGATCGTCCTCCGCCTTCAGCAGTTTCGCCTTCGCCTCCGCAAGCCGCGCCGCCGCATCCTTCACATCCAATTCCAGGATCACTTGCCCCTTTTTGACTGGCTGCCCCTCCGTCGCCCGCACCTTCTCTACAAACGTATCCAGTTGCGCTCGCATCACGTAGGGCGCGATTGGCTCTACCTTCCCGTTGCTGCTGATGGACGAGACCAGGTTTTCTCGTGTTGGCTCGACCACCGCAACCTTCGGCACCGGCTTTCGCCCGCTCAACTCCACCAGCACATACGCCAACACCCCGGCCAGCACCAGGTAGAGCAGTATCCGGTTTCGCAGCTTACGATCCATTTCTTCCTATTCTGTGCGCTCCCGCACGCCTCAAGGCGCAAGGGGACGTCCCTCTGGCGCAACGTTTCTCTTGCTTATCCGTGGCTTTCTTGGTTCCCCTCAGGAAGGCGCCATGGCTTTTCATTCTAGCAAGAGCAGCGCGCGTTGCTCTAGATTCCTTGCAGGCGTTGCTTATTCTGCGCCCTGCTCTCTGAACCCATCCCGCTGACGGCATGCCTCACTTCTAACGGATGCGTCGCTCGTATCCTGGGATGCGTCGGCAAATGATTGAAGCGGGGCCTCGTCGTGCTAAAATGTGCTTATGTCTCCCGAGAGCATCCCGGACAAGGCCGCTGTTCCCCCTTCGGGCAGTTTGAACTCACCCCAACCTGGAGCCGTCATCAGTTCTGTCATCCATCGTGTCTGCATCCAGTGCAACAATATGTTCCGCGTTACTCCCGATAGGTTTGATGCCAAGCAGTGCCCAAACTGCCACAAAGGATAGCGACCAAGGCATCTTCTTTTTTTTACTATTTTCCATTTTCTCTTTCCCCCAGTAACATTTCTCCCCAGCGCTCCGTAGTACACTGTGGACGCTCGTGCCCTGTCTCACCAACTCCCAGCGAGGGGTCCCCTGATGATTGAAGCTCGCGGTTTGTCCAAGCACTTCCAGGACAAGAAGCGCGGCGAAATCCGCGCCGTCGATAACATCAGCTTCAACTGCCAGCCCGGCAAAATCTACGGTCTTCTCGGAGCCAACGGCGCCGGCAAAACCACCACGCTCCGCATGCTGGCCACCATTCTCGAGCCCACGGATGGCACCGCCATTGTCTGCGGCTATGATGTCGTCGACCACCCGGAAAAAGTCCGCGCCAACGTCGGCTTCCTCTCCACGGCGACCGCTCTTTATCCTCGCCTCACCTCGCAGGAGATGGTCGAATACTTTGGCCGCCTCAATGGTCTGGACGAAGCCACCCTGAAAAAGCGCGTCGACGACATCTTCAATCGCCTGGACATGAACGGTTTCCGCGATCGCCGCTGCGACAAACTTTCCACCGGCATGAAGCAGAAAACTTCCATCGCCCGCACTCTCGTCCATGATCCACCCGTCATGATCTTCGATGAGCCCACCGGCGGCCTCGACGTTATGACCGCACGCACCATCACCGCCTTCATCCGCGAATGCCGCGACAGCGGCAAGACCGTCATCTTTTCCACCCATATCATGAGCGAAGTCGAAAGGCTCTGCGACACCATCGGCATCATTCAGAACGGCAAGCTCCTCGCCGAAGGCACCCTCGCGCAACTCCGCGACAAATACTCCGAACGCGACCTCGAAGAAATCTTCGTCAAGATCGTCACGCCCCACTACGTCATTGCGGAGGCCAACTGACATGTCCATCCGCAACGTCGGCATCGTCTATCGCAAGGAATTGACGGAAGCTCTCCGCGACCGCCGAACCCTCATCTCTACGATACTTGTCCCTCTCTTGCTCTTCCCCGTTCTTAGTGTTGGCTTTGGTTCAATCGCTGTCGCTCTTGTCGGTAAGGCCAAGGAAGAGACCCCCAAAGTCATGCTTCGCGGTGGCCAGGATTCTCCCGCCGTTGTCGAAGGACTCAAGAAGCTTGACAGAATCGAAATTGTTCCCGAGACATCCAACTGGAAGGACGAGATCATCAACAAAGAGATCCGCGCCGCTGTGGAGATCCCTGCTGGTTTCCAAACTGATGTCGCACGCCAGAAATCAGAGATCGTCAACATCTACAATTACGAAGGCGAATTAAAGTCTGAATTTGCCGCCGACAAAATTGAAAAATACATGAAGGACTACCGCGACAAAGTCGTGAACGAACGTTTGGCAGCCAAGGGCCTGCCTGAGACTGTCCTGAAGCCCTTTGAAGTGAAACGCGAAAACGTCGCGCCCCCCGAAAAAGTAAGTGGCGCCGCTTTCGGCGGAATCATCGGCTATATGGTCATCCTTCTCTGCATGACCGGCGCCATGTATCCCGCCATGGATCTCACCGCAGGTGAAAAAGAGCGCGGCACCATCGAAACCATTCTTTCCAGTCCCATCTCACGCATGCATCTCGTCCTCGGCAAATTTTTCCTTGTACTGACGGCAGCTCTCGGTACCGCTGCTCTCTCCGTGCTCTCCATGGGCGTTTCTTTCTCCGTCTTGAGTCACTACACTGGACAAACTGCCGACGGGCGCGCCGCTGCCGCCGGTTTTATCCTCAAGCTAGGGCCAAAGACGGTCATCTCGGTCTTCCTCATGGCCCTGCCCGTGGCCGTCCTTTTCTCTGCCACGCTGATGACCATCGCGCTCTTCGCCAAGACTTACAAAGAAGCGCAGAGTTACCTTACACCGATGACCTTCGTCGTCATCATCCCCGCCATCGCCGCCATGCTTCCCGGCGTCGAGCTCACGCCCAAGCTCGCGCTCATCCCCATCCTCAATGTCAGCCTGCTTTGCAAAGAACTCGTCACCGGCACCTACCACTGGAACTTCATCGCCATCATCTTTTCCTCCACCTGTGTTTACGCCGCCGCCGCCCTCTTCCTCGCCATCAAAATGTTCCAGCGCGAATCCGTCCTCTTCCGCTCCTGACTTTCTTTCCTTTGTAGGGGCGCAGCATGCTGCACGCCCTCTTGGCAGGGGAGAAGAACCACACCTCAATTCGAACACTCGAACGAAGGAGTTCTCGCTCCGAGATCCGGACGGATATTACGTCACGATTAGTGCGCTCTCTGCGGGCTAAAAAGGCGTCGCAGCTGCCGAAGCTGGCCGGAGCTCCAAGGGGTAGCGCCCACTCCGTAAGGGGCCGCTTCGCGAAGCTTTGACGATTCTGATCGAGCCACTGAGCCCGGCCGCTCGGACCTCTATTCAGGCGCATGTTCCTTCGGTAGCGGATGGAGTTCGAGGAAGGCGACTGCGGCGTCGCGGGCGCGTCCCGCGATTTCGCGGGGGCTCGGTCGCTCGGCCACGCCGAGCAGCAGGCTGACCATCAAATCGCCCCAGAGCAGCCCCGCGAACTGCCGGGCAAGTTCGGCGGGACGCCCTGCGAGCAGTCCGGACGCTTGGGCCTGCGCCATGATTTTACGCAAGGCGGCGCGGCTTGCCTCGCGTCCTATAGAGTTGAGCGCACGCGCCACTTCGGGGGCCTGGACCGTCTCGGCGATCGCCAGTCGGAATACCGCAATGACCGTGGGATCGCTTACCTCGCGGACGAGCTTCGTCCCGAAAGAAGCCAGCACGTGCTCTAGGGTCTCGCGATCGCGCAGCACGGGCAGGTCGGAGGGCACGTCAAATCGCTTGGCGCGCTCGCTGATGCAGGCGATCAGCATTTCTTGTTTGTTGCCAACGAGCGCGTAAAGCTCTCGCTTCGAAACGCGCGCGCGCGTCGCGATCTCAAGCGTGCTGGTCGTTGCGTAGCCGCTCTTCATGAACGCCGCAAAGGCCGCCTCCAGGATGCGCTCGCGCACCGCGGTTTCGTCGCCGCCTTTCTGGCGGCGTTTTGACATCGATACCCTAGCCATCACTGTCTCCTTGTCGGCTGGTACCGTATAGTACCATCATGAGTGTAAGGGTGAGAAGGATTCTTTTTTGCTTGCGAATGCAACCTTTCTCTTGTAGCTACGTCTAAAGTGTGTGGTACCCAATGGTACCAACGCATGATGATTTCGCGAGGAATCAAAGGAGCTGAACAATGAAGATGGAAATGTTCTACCTGCTGCTGGCGTTCGCGACGGTCCTGGCACCCATGACGCAAGGCCAGTCCACACCGCCGCAGCCCAAGATCACCGGCGTGCTGACGATCCTTACGCCAAAACCGGGGGTTACTGTCGAGCAAGTCATGAAAATCATGTCCGCCGAAATTCGTGCGACCGTCCTTCTGTATCTCGACGGCAAGATTCAACAATGGTTCACGCGCGGCGACGGCCGGGGCGTCATCTTCCTACTGAACTGTAAGGACGTGGCGGAAGCTCGGGCCCTCATCGAAAGCCTGCCTCTCTCGAAGGAAAACCTCGTGGACGAACAGTTCATCCCGGTCGGGCCACTCTTGCCGCTCGGCATACTGTTGAGAGATAGCCCGGCCAATAAGTGAACTCAAACCGATAGGAGGCCAAAATGTCACCGGAAATCATCTTCAATCTGCATCTCGTTCTAGGTTATGTCGCGTGGCTGCTTT
>Ga0307471_100001605_pt1 | contig 12441 bp, 10 predicted proteins | sample atmos_gasesAM3C__2_FD_204566 | JGI IMG/M metagenome (GOLD analysis project Ga0307471, IMG submission 204566) | Hardwood forest soil microbial communities from Morgan-Monroe State Forest, Indiana, United States - atmos_gasesAM3C_515 | ecosystem: Environmental > Terrestrial > Soil > Temperate... | reverse complement strand
CATGGTGGTCATCAAAGAGTCGCTGGCAAGATCTAACTCAGAGGCTGTGAAGGAAATCTATCGCGTGCTCCGCGCGAGCAAACAAGCCGCACCGGCGGCAAGTACTTTCGACCCGCTGCAATTCGGAGTGGAGCATGTCCGCCCGAGCTTGGAGCTGATTATCGAATACTCAGTGCAGCAGAAGTTAATTCCGAGACGGTTTGAGGTGGATGAGCTGTTTGATGAAGTGACGCGTGGGTTAAACTAAGAAGAACCGAGATTCGACCAGCTCGGACATCAAGTACAATCTAGCCGAAAAATTCTATAAATGCCTCGACCAGGCTCGGCATGAACGGAGGGTATTTCAGCAGAACCAAGGTACAAGACACGCGGCTTCTAAGACACATCCGGTTTAATCGCTACGGGTTAATTCCCCGCAGCTTGCTGCGTAGACGGGATTTCGAGTCCTCTCAAGTCCGTCATTCCCGCATGCTTGTAGCGGGTCCGCCACATGGCTTTGGACGGATCCGTCCTTCGGCGGAAATCCAGGCGAAACTCTGACTGGACCCCCGATTAAAACATTCGGGGGTGACGCCCTTGGGATAATTCTCATCGCGTTCTTCTGATACCCCGCAGCTTGCTGTGGGGTGGTTCATTTCATTGCCAGCTGATCAATGTTGTGGTAAGCGTCCGGAAATCAGATAGACGGTGCGAATCGTCCTAGGACAGGGGGGCTATTCATGAGGTCGAGCCGTACGGTAATTATCACGCTCGCAATGAGTCTTCTGGCGACATCGGTTTCTACGGCGCAGGTGGCTCTTGATTATGACTTTTACAAGAGCCGTGTCGAGCCCATCTTTTTGAAGACGCGGCCGGGCCACGGCCGGTGCTATGTTTGCCACGCGGACAGCAACAATGCTTTCCGGCTGCAGAAGCTTTCGCCCGGAAGCAGCACTTGGTCTGAGGAGCAATCGCAACAAAATTTCCAGAGGATTTTTGTTTTGGTGGTTGTGGGTGATCCGGATAAGAGCAAGCTGCTACTTCAACCGCTTGCACCCGAAGCGGGCGGCCTCGCATTTCATTCTGGAGGAAGGCAATTTTCGTCTAAGGACGACCCTGACTGGCAGATCCTCGCCCAATGGGTGCGCGGGCAGCATTAGGTTGCGGGTGCGGTCGAAGCGCTCACGCAATAACTTTGACACTTTAAAACCCCTTGTCAGATCGCGCATAGGCGGCGGACAGACAGACTCCGCCGCCACCGATTCATCTTGAGAGGGAATGCTAATTGTCTAGCGCATCACTAAAGTGTTGATGCGTTTTGGCACCTCTCCGACCGGGATATTCGCTGCGACTTTCATGGCGCTGGTATTGATTGCGGATACTGATTTAATTCCAGAGTTGGAAACATAAATCAGCTTGCTGTCGGGTGTAAATGTGACCCAGTTCGGCAGCGCCCCTAGCGGTTGCGTGAATCCCTTGAGCTTGAGCTCAGGCAGCGCAACATGTCCTTGTAGCTTCAAGTCGGGAAGCGCATAGACGAAAACAGCGTTGGCCATGAGGCTGGTGACCCAAAGAGTCTTCCCGTCCGGAGCGACGCCGATCCCGTGAGAGGGAGACCCTAAACGGTTCTCCTGTGCTCCGAACCCGGTCGGATCGCTGGGTAGCTTGATGGTCTCCATTTCCTTACGCGCTGCGAAATCCACGACGGCGAAACCGTTGAGGTTGGAAAGCTGCGCATATACGCGACGCGTCGATCCGTCGGGAGCTACCTCGAACGTCATAGGACGTACCCCAGCCGCAAGCTTGAGTTCCCAGGCGAGTTGCTCGGTCTGGAGATCGACGACGGATAAGACACCGGTTCTTGTCGAGCCCGAGACCGAATACTTGCCGTCGGGCGTCACGTAGACATTGTGCTGGCGGCCGTTCACCGGGATAGTTTTCGCGCGGCTCAACGAAGCTGTGTCGATGAAATCGAGCGCGCCTGCCTCTTCGGCGATGGCAACGACAACCCGGGTGCCATCCTTGGTGACCGCGATATTATTCGGATGGCCGCTGAGGGGCACTTTCTTGATTATCTTGGCGTTCTTTCGATCGATAACGTCCAAGGTGCTGTCGGCTTCGTTGCTGATATAAACTCGGGAGCCGTCGGGAGCGAAGTTGATCCCATGAGCGGCCTCGATGCCCTTGATCTCTTGGACAACCTTGTTCGTCGTCGGGTCAATCACGTGAACGCTGTCCCCTGCGGAGTTTGTGACGAAGATGCGAACCGTGTCCGCAGCCGCAGGCATCGCCGCGACAACCAACAACGCTGCCAGCGCTGGTATTAACCAAAAATATTTCACTTCCAGGCGACTGGCTTTGATATTTGATAAATTCATCGGGTAGTCCTCCTAATCTGTCGCATGACAGCGACAGAAGATTATCGGGATAAGATTTCTCCCGGAGCCTGTCCTGAGTCCTTTCGAAGGAGTCGAAATGATAAGATTGTCATTTCGAGCGAGCGAAGCGACGAGGAATCTTTTCGTGCTTGGAATGAGTGTTGTCTCCATGAATGATCCGGGCCAACGCTTTGTATCGTTACCAACCTACGCCCTCCATACTCCTACACCGGGAAAATGTCTACCCCACGCGACGCGACGTTCTTAAAATGTAATTTGCTCGGCTCCAAACGGGGAATTCCCACGCTGGTATCCATAAACTGGGAAGGTTAGGCGCCCGTTTTGGCTATTTCCCTCCCGGCAGCATAGAAAAATCGACCAGCTTCTGCGGGTCGAGGTCCGCGGGCACGGGTCGCTCTTGGCGCAAAAGGTCTAAATATCCCCGAGCAACTTTCATCGGCAATCGGCCGTCTTTGTTGAACATGCCGACCAGGGTCTCGTAGGTCCGGTCGGCTTCCGCCGGTGTGATCTTGAACTTGCCCGAGATCATCTTCACGGATTCCACCCGATTGCTGCGTATCCAGTTCACCGCATCGAGAAGCGCCGCAATCGTTTTCTGGACTCTATCCCGATAATTCGCGACCTCTGCTCTGGAAGCGATCAAACCGGACGTCGGGATGTCCACCAGGTCGCCGATCAACATAAACTTTTTAAAGCCCTTGGAGACCGCTTTGTCATCGAAGGGCGGAGTCAGCACCGCGCCGGCAACCTGCCCGCTTGCAAGTGATGCGAAGCTCGACGCCGTTCCACCCGTCATAATGAAGCCGACGTCTTTCTCGTTAATCTCAACCTTCTTGAACCACGCCATAAGAAAATAGTGCGGCGATGTACGAATACCGGAGATAGCGATCTTTTTGCCGATGAGATCCTGCGGCTTGTTTATTTCTTTAATGGTCACGAGCATCCACGGCGTGAGTTCGTAGAAATTGAGGACAACGACGAGCGGGAGACCGGAGATCGCCGCCAGGATCCCGGTGGAGAGCGAGGGGAAAAAATTGATATTTCCGCCCATGATCGCTTGCGGCTGGATGCCGGTATTCATCTGAATATATTCTGCCTCGAGACCGCTCTTCCTGAGCAGCCCTTTCTCCTGCGCCACGTAAAAAGGCATGTAGGTTAACGCCAGCGAAGGAAGGCCAACTCGAATCTTCTGGAAACTTTCTGCTCCGCTGATCATCTCCGGCAATAGCAGAAGAGTCAAAATCAGAATAATGGTTAACAACATTCCCGGTTTCGTTCTTGCGACGACTGTATCACTTCCTAACTGCATTTCTGTCATTCCGAACGAACGTGAGGAATCTTTCCGAATTCCCTCGCGATTTTTCTCGAGTAATCAGTCAAGATCTCTTTTCGACGCCAGGCCCTTCATGCAGTTGGGTGCGCTAGTTCTAGAACAAAACGAAATGATTCGGCATCAGACAGAACCGGAAGGTTTTTACGCAACAGCCGGTCTTTGACCGGAGGTTAGTATTTAACCCGAAACTTGAGACTGGAGACTCGAAACCGCGCAAACCTACTCCGAGATAACGCGGACGGGCGCATCCTCGGGTTTAATCGCTGGTGTGCCACGAAAACCTACCGGTAGGGGCTGTTCATCCAGCATATGGGCAACCAGTACTTCGCGCACGCTTTCCAAGTCCAGTCCCGCCGCCTTCGCCTGTTTAGCGACTTCGGCCAAAACGCGATCGACGTCTTGCATCATTTTCCACTGCTTGAAGAGATCGGTCTTCTCGACGCCCATGGCCTCGCCAACCAGTTCGAGAAAGTTGACGATCTTGAACGGTGAAGTGGTTTCGTGGGCGCATAGTTCGCGATGGCACGCGTGGTATATTCCGACTAGATAGTCCACTCCGGCGGCTGCCGCGGCGTCGAGCTCGCGGGCGTGAAGTTCGCGTTTGTACGCGGGCACGGGCGCAAGCGAGTTGCACATGTAGCCGACCCGCGGTTGTTCAAGATCAACCAGTTCCAACCCCGGGATCGCCGTGAGAATTTTGATGGCGCCTTCGGTCACGCCGGCCACGCCCGGATGCTCGTGCAACGCAACCCGCTTGTTGATCGAATGGATGAAGTGGGGGCGGAGCAGCTCGATGCGCGCGGCGATATAGGACACGACATGCTCAAGATTGAAAGTTGCATCGGTGCTCGGCATGACAATCTCGCTCAGTTGAATGTTGCAAGTCGGACACCACGTGAGCACCCGTGGAGCGCCCGTGCCGGCGAATCCCGCCACCGTATTGCCGCCAATTTGACCGGAGGTCTTGGTGTCGCCGGCGCGGTATTGAATGACACCGCAACAATAGGCCGGGCCGGCAAAAACTTTGTAGCGCGCGCCGAGACGAGCCAAGACTTCGAGGCACAACAGCGCGATATGGGGGGTCTTGAGAACGTTGCAACCGAGATACATAACGATATCCGGCGCAGGTTCGGAATCGCTTTCGGCCGCTCGCGTGAAGCCGGCAAGCAGATCGGCCGGGAGCTGGAGACGCGAGAGCACCTTTACTGCGTTGGACATTTTCTTAAACCCGGCGCGACCGGTGGCGCGCCGTTCATTCGCTTGCCGCCGCTCATTTAGCCTGAGGCGGGTCGCCGCCAACATGAAACGCGGATTGATGCCGTCGTCGCAAGCAGAAATACAACGGCCGGAGCCGGTGCATGCGTTTGCCCAACGGGCGCCGCGGCTTGCAGGATCACCGCCGCCGCGCAAGATATCAAGCACGTCGCCGACGATCGCGGCGGGCACGCTGGTATCGACCCCCGCCGGCACCGCCGTCGGGCAGACCTCCACGCATTTCGCGCAGCGGGTGCAGCGGTCAAGAATGTCGCGCACTCGTAGGTCGATGGTGGCGATGAATGCATCAGCGTGATCGGTCATAGCTTCCTCCTTTGCCAAGCGTGTGAACCAATGGCTGTCAACGGCACCCCGAGTTTGCCTCTGTCGCAAGCTGCTTGTCAATTGCTGTATATTGTCCCCGGTTCGCCCCGTCCGTCGAGCTTGGTTTCCATCAAACTTTCAATATTGAATCTGAACCGCCGCGAGGGCTTTGAACCGAGCGCAGCGAGTGAACGTTTGGATTGATTTGAACGGCGTGACCAAGTATTGGCTGGGCGAAAGCGACAGTACTAAGAATAGCGTTTCGTGCTCCTCTGTACACAAGAAAAGTCACTAACGGAGGGTACTCGTTGTTCGGCCTGGTGAATTCATGCTAAAAAGTGCGCTGTGCGGGAATTCGTTGCGGATCACCTTGGGCAGTTTCGGGCTCGCAGTCGTTACGAAAGGGAATGAAACACACCGAGACATCCATTTGCAGAGAGTCGAATCTTCCACCAAAGAGGCAGCGGTAATGTTTTGTGTTATGCAAAAAATCTTTACGGTCGCCGCTTTGACCCTATTGTTGTTTTGGCCTGCCGCTTACTCAGCAGAAGCGCCGTGGAAAAGCGACTGGGACAGAACTGTTAAAGCGGCCGAAGCGGAAGGATCGGTTGTTATTTACACAAGCAGTTCTTTGGAACCGACCTTCACAGAAGCTTTTCAACGCAAGTTTCCTAGAATCAAAGTCACAACGGTTTCGGGCAGGGGCTTTCAACTCGGCCAGCGCGTGCTGAGCGAAAGGCGATCGGGAAAATTTATTCCTGACGTCTTCGTCCAAGGCGCAACGACACCAAGCACCGCTCTGTATCCGGCTAAAGCGTTAGCTTCAATCCGTAAGCAGCTCGTTTTGCCCGACATTCTGGACCAATCGAATTGGTGGCAAGGCCAACACCACTATGTGGATCCCGAAGGCGAATACATTTTCATGTTCGAAGGAGCCCCAAGCAATGGCAATCTGATTTACAACACAAACCTAGTCAAGCCCGACGAGCTAAAGTCCTATTGGGATCTCATCGATGCGAAATGGAAGAGCAAAATCGTCATCATGGACCCGACTACCGCGGGGCCGGCGAGCCAGACGATGCTCTTTTTCTACTTTAGTGCGGAACTCGGGCCGCAGTATCTAAAGCGACTTTCCGAAGCGAACCCGACGATCATACAAGATGACGTACGGCTGATTGACTGGGTGGCAACCGGAAAGTTTGCCCTGGGTTTTTTTCCGCGGGGAACGGATATTACAAAGGCGGAAAAATCGGGTCTCCCCGTTAAGCAATTTCCGACGGTGCACTTCAAGGAAGGAGCCTTTGTGAGTACGACCGGTTTTACCATCAGCCTTTTGGAACAAGCACCGCATCCAAATGCTGCTAAGGTCCTGATCAACTGGTTTCTATCACGTGAGGGGCAGAGCGTTTGGCTGGAGAACGTCGCCAAAGAGGCGTTTGATTATGATTCGTTGAGAGAAGATGTGCCGAAGGATAAGATTCCCATCGATTCAAAGCGCATCCCAGGATTTAAATATTTTGTAATTACAAAACATCAAATACTGACGGATAAAAAACCCGCGGAATTAGTCAAGCAGCTCTTGACTCCATCACAGAAGCAATAAGAAGGAGAGACGTATGCTGTCCAACGAGGAGAACCAACTTTTGACTCAAACCGGCTCAGGCACGCCTTGTGGGGAGTTCATCCGGCGTTACTGGCAGCCGGTCGCGCTCGCCGAGGAGTTAGAGAACGACGCCCCGATTCGCGTCAAAGTCATGGGTGAAGACCTCGTTCTGTTTCGTGACAGCGAGGGTCGTTTGGGGCTCCTCGGTTTACACTGCTCGCATCGCGGAGCCGACTTAAGCTTGGGACGCGTCGAAGACGGTGGGATTCGCTGTCTCTATCACGGTTGGGTATACGACATCCATGGGAGTTGCATCGACCAGCCGGCCGAACCCGAGGGAAGTGATTTCAAGACTAAGATTCGACACAAGGCCTATCCATGCCAGGAAAAAGCCGGGTTGATCTTCGCGTATATGGGGCCCGGAAAACCGCCGCTTCTGCCGGACTACGAACCTTTGACGGTAGCGCCGGACCACCGATACGCTTACAAGGTGCTGCACGAGTGTAACTGGCTCCAGGCCCATGAGGGCGAAATCGATCCCGCGCATCTTTCCTATCTGCACCGGCGCACCAAACAGCCGGAATGGCGCCAGCGCGCGATCAAAGGTACTCGCAGCACTCAGGCCATGGACTTCTACCGGAGTGACGTCACGCCCACGATTGAAGCGGAAGAAACCGACTTCGGCGTTCGGATATTTTCAGTGCGCAAAGCGGGGGATGATGGCTTTTATGTGAGAGTGACCAACTCAGTATTTCCGAACGTCAGCACCATCATCGGACCTATGTCTGGGGACGGATACGATATTAATTGGCATGTGCCGATCGATGACATGTACCATTGGAAGTTCGTCCTGATCTTTCGCCGCAGCGGTCCGCTTGAAGCCCGCGACTGGAAAAACATCAATCTCACCCGCACGGAATTGACCAAGGACTACAGACTCATCCGTGATCCGCGCAACAACTATTTGCAGGATCGTGAATCCATGAAGACGGGCAACTTTAGCGGCTTGGGGACCGTCAACATTTGCCAGGACGCGGCCATGGTCCAAAGCCCCGGAGCAATTCAGGACCGGGCCGAGGAGCATCTCGGGACAACGGATAAGGCCATCATCGCTAACCGCCGCGCGCTCACAAAAGCGATTCAGGCGGTACAGGCGGGAAATGAGCCTCCCCACGTTATCCGCGATGCGTCGAAAAACCGGTTGAATCAGTTGCGCGTTATCTCGGAAATCATCCCATCGTCGGTGGACTGGCGGAGCTGCTGCACGGAGGAGAAATCGTCCGTGCGCCCGGCTAGCCAGACACAATCATAGACCCTGGTACGACAGTCTTCTTGTTGCTTCGTGGCTCCCGCCTATTCGAGCGCAGGGGTTGAACGTTTGAACTCTTGAACCTTTGAACCACCCGACTATTGCTTGTTGCCGCGCGCCTCATGCCGATTTGATACGTACTTGCGCCGCGCACCAGGAAAGCATTTCGATCTGCGGCATCGTCTCCAGGATGGATCCCGCCCGTGAGACCAATTTTTCCGCCTCGTTCATCGGTTCGCCTAATGCAAGCAGCACAGAGATGGCAAGCATCGCGGTGCGGCCGACACCGCCTGCGCAGTGGATCAGCACCGCTTCTCCGGACTGCAATCGATGGGCGACATCGTTCGCAAGCGCCCAGAAGGCACTTCGGTCTTCGGGCACGCCGCCTTCACGAACTTCAAATGGCAGGACGGAACAGGGAACGGTCCCAGTTTCCAGGGCTTGCGCGTATTGGGAGGATTTTTCGCGGATTTCAAAACCTTCCGTTAAACAGACAATCGCGCCGACAGCCTCGTTCCTCACCTGCTGCCAAACCTTCTCGATCGCTTCAAAGCGACCTGGCATACTGTGCAACAGCAGCCTCCCAGGAACCCGCGCGGGAAGATCGACACGACGAAACATTTCAGTCTCCCTAATATAAAACTACTCGTTGCGAAGGGCAAAGCTCTCCAAGAGAAATCAGTATTGGGTCCCCGCAGCAATCCCGCATTGACTGCCAACAAAAGATCCCTCTAAAACCGTGAAATGTTGAGTCTTGCCGTGCAATAACTTGACCCCGGCCATTGACACGTAAGATTTGAATCCGATAGGCTGGTGTTTCTACTAAATGAAAACATTCTTCTGCTTTTCATTCAGCTTGCTCATTGTTTTTCTTGCGGGCAATTCTTACGGACACTTTACCGGAAAAGGGCATGTTCATACGCTCTCAAAGACAACCCAGGTGTTTTGGAATCCTGACTGCCGGTCGACCGATACGTGCGATCTCAAAAGATTCACGCTGACAACGTCGGTTTATGAAATTTGGTTCAGTGACGATCCCAATTATCCTACTTACGGCAACGGCGCGATCATGGAATACGAGACCAATTCAGTGGATGCCCTCGAGAAATACGCCATTGTTCAATTCATGAAAGGATGCGTTTTTGACAGTTCAAAAAATGGGGATGGCAAGATAATTAGGAGTGTAAGTGATAACGTGCCGAGCTTCGGGGAAGACATACCTTTTTGCTTTCCGGAGTGGGTGATAGATTCGCAGGACACCGATCCCGCATACAACAGCGATCCTGAATACGGCAGATTTTATTTATTGAGGTGGAATAAACCCGGCTCCTATGTGTATCCGAACCATAAATACTACGGGGCCGAAAAACCGAAAATTCCGGTTGTTTACATGGCCGATTATCCCGCCGGGGCGTTCGTGCGAGCAACCGCCGTAAAAAATGCCGCGCTGGAATTCAAGACCTGCATCTACAAGTCAAGCGAAGTTCCCACAAAAACACGACGAGACGACATAAACTTTGCAAAACCTCTCACTTGCTTTGAGTGGCAAAACGTTTATGTCTACGATTTTGAGAAGAGAAGGTTCGAGGCCAATTGGGCGGACGTGCCGAAGCCGGAAGAGCCATACCTGCGCGTGCAGGTGTACGTACTCGTGATTCTTGTCACACTGTTTATTGCGCTCGCTCTCGTTACTTTTTCAGGCCTAGGCAACCTCCTCAGCCAAAAAGAACGCTGCTAATCAGCTTTGTTCGGAGATACACTAACCTGGTTCGTTATTTAGCTGCAGATACACACAGGCGGATCAAAGTCATCCCTAATCGCGCTTCCGGGTTTGAATGTTCTGTGTTTATCTGCGTTCCATTAATGCAATGAACGAGATTGTCGCCAATGACCGGCTCGGAGCATTCTGCCGCCATACCCACGTCGAGATGAATGGCGCATCGCACGGGCCGCTCGTGGGGCTCACGTTCGCGGTCAAGGACATCTACGACGTCGCGGGCCACAGGACCGGCTTCGGCAACCCCGACTGGTTGCGCACGCACGGGCCCGCGACGCGCACGGCGCTGGTGGTTCAGCGGCTGCTCGACGCGGGCGCGCATCTCGTCGGCAAGACCCACACCGACGAATTGACCTGGAGCCTCACAGGTGAGAATGCGCATTATGGCACGCCGGTGAACGTGAACGCGCCGGGGCGCGTTCCCGGCGGCTCCTCCAGCGGCTCGGCTGCCGCCGTCGCCGCCGGCGTGGTCGACTTTGCCGTCGGCAGCGACACCGGCGGCTCGGTGCGCGTACCGGCGAGTTTCTGCGGGATCCTCGGCATGCGGCCCACGTACGGACGCATTCCCCTAGATGGCGTCTGTCCCCTTGCGCCGAGCTTCGATACCTGCGGCTGGTTTGCACGCGACGCCGGGGTCTTCGAACGCGTGGGGCGCACTCTGCTCTGCGACGATGCGCCCGCGCCCGCTCCTGAGCGATTGCTCATCGCGCAGGACGCGCTGGAAGTCGCTGGAGAAACGGTTGCCCAGGCGCTCCGGTCCGCGCTCGACAAGGTCGCAGCGTTGGTCGGGATGCCCGAGCCTGTGACGGTGGGTGACGAGCCGCTTACGCGATGGATGGATTATTTCCGCTTCTTGCAAGGCGCGGAAGCGTGGGCTTGCCACGGCGAGTGGATTGCGCGGGAAAAACCTGCGCTCGGCCCGGGAGTCAAGGAACGTTTTGCCTGGGCGCCGACAGTGGGTCCCGAGGATATCACACGCGCCAGGACGCGGCGCGAGGAGATCGCGCGCCGCATGGCGGAAATGGTTGGGGGAAGAACTGTGCTCGCGCTGCCGTCTGCGCCCGGCATCGCATTGCTCCGGAACTCACCGCCAAAAGTGCTCGACGACCTCCGCGCCCGAGCGCTGCCTATCCTCTGCATTGCTGGCTTGGCACGGCTGCCGCAAGTGTCACTGCCGTTGGCGCAGCTCGATGGTTGCCCGCTCGGGTTATCGCTCATCGCTGCGCGCGGCAACGATACGCTCCTCCTCGAACTGGCCGGCAGGCTTATGGGCTGAGTCACGCGTGATTATCTGGATCCACGCCTTTAACAGCTCGCCTGCATTCGCCGTTCATGGTTCCCTTCGACTTCACTCAGGGCAGGCTAGTCACCACGAACAGCTTGTGCTTTGACCGCTCATCCTGAGTTTTGCCGAAGGGTTATTCGGATTGGACGCGAATGGAGCGTCACAGTCCATTAATAGGCAAAATATCCAGCGCGGACTCGCGCTGTCAATGCAAATCGTACGGCGGAAGGAAAAGCATCACTCCTTTTTCTCCCGGCTGTGGGATGCCTTCTTATCAATCGCAGATGATTGTGTATTTTCGCGACTTGTAGTCCGCGCTTGACACAGTGCGGGGATTCGATATAGGCCGAGGCTATTCGCGGCTCTTGGACCGCGCCTTTCCGGCATATTTTGTTTTTACTGATTACTTCGTTGCAAGTGTTTGCTAACGCTCGGTGATGCAGGAGGACCTAAATGCGACCCCCAGTAATAAAGATCCCAGTGCCACAGAATGCCAAGCGTGAAGAGATTAGCAAGGCGATCAACGCCAAGCTTACGCGCAAAGCCACCGACCTCATGCACAAGAATCGAGAAGTCATTCTATCGATCTTCGCCTTCGAGCGGACACGGCGAGCGGGCGCGAAAAAAGCCCGCAAGTCCTGAGGGCTGACCCCGGCTTATACGCGGCGGCGGCAAAGGATCCAGGCCGCCTGGCCGATGAGTGGAAGCTTGATGAAAGTATGTCTGGTTAGCGCGCCGACGGCCGCCGAATTCGGCGGCACCATCGAGATCGAAAGTGATGTGGTCCGCCAAATCACGCTCGAACCTCAACTCGGAATTCTAAGTCTTGCAGCCGTACTGGAGGTCCGGGGCGACAGCCCAGAAATAGTTGACCTCAATCGGACATACTTCCATCTTGCGGACTCCGCAGGCCTATCGAGACTGGATGATTTTGCAGAGGTCGCTGCCTCCGTCATTGCTGAGAAGGATGCCGAAGTGTGCGGATTTACTTCCATCTGCAGCAGCTATCCTTTGACCATAAGAATCGCAAAAGCTGTCAAGGCGATTCGTCCGGAGTGCACCATCCTGTTCGGCGGGCCACAAGCGTCTGTGGTTGACATGCAAACCCTGGCAGCTTTCGCATGCATCGATTTCATTTTGCGCGGCGAGGCGGAAGAAAGTTTGCCATTGCTGCTGGG
>Ga0307471_100001604_pt1 | contig 12442 bp, 10 predicted proteins | sample atmos_gasesAM3C__2_FD_204566 | JGI IMG/M metagenome (GOLD analysis project Ga0307471, IMG submission 204566) | Hardwood forest soil microbial communities from Morgan-Monroe State Forest, Indiana, United States - atmos_gasesAM3C_515 | ecosystem: Environmental > Terrestrial > Soil > Temperate... | reverse complement strand
CCGTCCGGAAAGAACTCGGCGTCGACCTTGGCGTTGTCGAAGCCCGACATGCCGCCGACGTCGAGCCCCACGGCGCGCGCGGCGATCATGAAGTAGGCGCCCTGGAGCGTGCCGTTGCGGAACGCCACCGTCTCGGCGAGCTTGGCGTTGGCCTCGTAGGGGTTCTTCATCTCGGGCCGGTGCGGGAAGAGCTTGGGCAAGAGCTCGTAGAAGCGCGTGTCGTACCCGATGATGGCCGTGACCGGCGCCGCCTTCGTCTTGTCGACGTTGCCCGGGGTGAGTGCCGGGATGAGCCGCGCTTTGGCTTCCGGGGTCCGGACGAACAGGATGCGCGCCGGGCACGAGTTCGCACTCGTCGGTCCGGAGCGCATGATCTGGTAGATCGAGCGCAGCTCGTCGTCGGTGACGGGCGTCGGAAGCCAGCCGTTCTGGGTCCGCGCCTTCAACAGGATCAGGTCGAGGGACTTTTCGTCGAGCTGCACACCGTTCCTCCTGGGCTTCGTCAGTTCTTTTTCGCGTCCTGGATCGCGCGCCACACGCGATCGGCCGACGCCGGCATGTCGAGCTGCCTGACGCCGACGGGAGCGAGCGCGTCGATGACCGCATTCATCACCGCCGGCAGCGCCCCGACCGTGCCCGCCTCGCCGGCGCCCTTGGCGCCCAGCGGGTTGAGCTTCGTGGGCACCGGGTTGCTCTCGATGTGCATGTCCGGGAATACATCGCCCCGGGGGATGGCGTAGTCCATGAACGACGCGGTCAACAGCTGGCCCGACTCCCGGTCGTAGACGACCTGCTCCATGAGCGCCTGGCCCACACCCTGCGCCACGCCGCCGTGGATCTGTCCCTTGAGCGTTACGGGGTTGATGACCGTCCCCACGTCGTCGACGATCACGTAGCTCACGATCTCGACGGCGCCGGTGTCCGGATCCACCTCGACCTCGCACACGTGGCAGCCGTTGGGCCAGGTCGCCTGCTTCGGCGAGAAAGTGCCGGTCTCGTAGAGGCCGGGCTCGACGCCGGGCGGGAGCAGCTGCGGCTGGAAGGCCGCGCGCGCGACGTCCTTGAGCACGACGGCGCGGTCCGTCCCGACGACTCCGAACTTGCCGTCGGCGAACACCACGTCGGCCTCGGCCGCTTCCAGCAGGCGCGCCGCGATCTTCTTGCCCTTGGTGATCACCTTGTCCGCGGCCATCCAGAGGGCAGTCCCGCCAATCACGGTCGATCGCGACCCCATCGTCCCCATGCCGTAGGCGACCCGGTCGGTGTCGCCGTCGACGTAGAGCACGTCGGCCGGATCGAGGCCGAGGCGCTCGTTGAGAATCTGCTTGAAGGTCGTCTCGTGCCCCTGGCCCTGGTTCTTCGAGCCCATCAGCACCGTGGCGCTGCCGCTCGGCGCGAAGCGGATCTCCGCGAACTCCGGCTGGGGTCCCGCCGCCTGCTCGATCGGATTGACGAGGGCCAGGCCGCGCAGCTTGCCGCGCCCTCGCGCCTCGTCGCGCCGCCGCGCGAAGCCGACGACGTCGCCGAGCTTCAGCGCCTTCTCCATGCTCGTCGCGAAGTCGCCGCAGTCGTAGGTGGCGCCCAGCGGGTTCTTGTAGGGCATCGCCGAGGCCGGGATGAGGTTCTTCCGCCGAAGCTCCAGGGGATCGAGCCCGAGCTCTCGCGCGGCGTCATCGATCAGTCGCTCGAGGACGTAGGTGGCCTCCGGACGTCCGGCGCCGCGGTACGGCGCCGTCGAGTTCGTGTTGGTCATGACGCAGGTCACGTGCACGTACGCGGTCGGAAACGCGTAGACGCCGACCAGCGTGACCACGTTCGAGAAGGTAGCCAGGAGATTCCGGTCGGACGAGACGTAAGCACCGACGTTAGCGAGCGTGTGAACGCGCATGCCTAGGAAGCGGCCGTCGGCGTCGAGAGCCAGCTCGGCGTCGCTCACGTTATCGCGCGCATGCTCGTCGGCCAGGATCGCCTCGCGCCGCTCACACGTCCACTTGACGGGGCGGCACAGCTTGCGGGCGGCCCACAGGACCAGCTTGTGCTCCGGATACTGCCAGCCCTTCGTCCCGAAGGCGCCGCCGACGTCGCCGGCGACCACGCGAATGTTGTGCTCCGGGACTTTGAAGATGCTGCTGGCCAGCGCGTTCCGGACCCGGTGGGGATACTGCACGTCGGCGTAGAGCGTATACCGGTCGTCGTTCGGATCGTAGACGCCGAGTGAGCCCCGCGGCTCCATGAACTGGGCGTGAACCCGCGTGATGACGTATCGCCGGCGCACGACGCGATGGGCCCGGGCGAAGGCCGCTTCGGTGGCGGCTCGATCGCCCGCCTCGAAGATGTTCGAGATGTTGTCCGGGCACTCGTCCCACACGGGGGCGGCGCCGGGCCGGGTCGCTTCCGCCGTCGCGGTCACCGAGGGCAGGGGCTCGTAGTCGATCTGGACCAGATCGGCCGCGTCCTCGGCCTGGGCGCGCGTCTCGGCGACGACGAGGGCGATCGGATCGCCCACGTAGCGCACGCGGCCCTTCGTGAGGCCGTGGTGGGGCCGGGCGAACATCGGCGAACCGTCCGGCCGCTTGCGGTTGAGGGTCATCGTCATCGTCCCCAGGCCCTGGACGTCGGCGCCCGTGAACACGGCGAGCACCCCTGGCGCGCTCAGCGCGGCCTTCGTGTCGACGCCGCGCAGGCGGGCGTGGGCGTGCTGCGAGCGCAAGATGACCGCGTGCGCCTGGCCCGGCACGTTCACGTCGTCGAGGTAGCGGCCCGCGCCGCGCAGGAGTCGGACGTCCTCGATGCGCTTGATGCCCTGACCGATGCCGTACTGCCCCATCGAGATTCTCCTTAAATTAGGCGCGCATCCGCTAGGGCAGGAGCCGGGTGCCCGGAGCCGCGAACTCCTTCGGCCACACGACGACCCACTTGCCCTCCTGGACCTGCTTCACCTTCGAGAGATCGTCGCCGTAGTTGTTCGGCCCGTCGAAGCGGAACCGCCCAACGATCGTCGGGACCTGGTTCTTCCGGAGCCACTGGGCGAGCACCTTGTCGTCGAGGCTCTTGGTGGCGGTCACCGTGGCCTCGAGCATCTGCCATGCGGCATAGGAGCCGGCCGCTTGCGTGTCGACGTTCGTGTAGGGCACGCCGGCCTTCGCCGCGCGCTCGTGATAGAGCGTGGCAAACCGGGCCGCCGCCGGGTTGTTCGTGAACGGCGGATGCTCCTCGAAGAACGTGCCGGAGAGCGCGAGCTTCGCTTCCGGCGCCAGCGCCATCGGCCCGGGCGCCGGAAAGAGATGAAAATGACGTCGCGGCGTATAGTCGAGGCGCTTGAGCTCCTCCAGGACCAAATTGCCGTCGAGACCAAGTGCCCCGACCCAGAGAAGGTCCGCGTGGGCGTCCTTGATGCGGGCGGCGATCGGACCGAAATCACGGGTACCGAACTCGTACTCGAGATAGAGGAGGACTTTCAGCCCGCGCTGGGTCGCGACGTCGCGCGCGCCCGAGGATTGGAACTGGGCCGAGGGGAATTTGCTCGTGACGATCGCCACGGTCTTCGGCGGGTTCGCGGTCGCGGCCACCGCGTCGAAGACGACCGCGGGCACCGTCTTGCTGGGCTCGGGCCCGAACGGCGCCGCCGGGAACTGCATCTCGTACTTCGCCAGGTGCGGCATGCCGAAGCTGTGGTGGATGAGCAGCTTCTGATAGCGCTGCGCCACGCCCATCGCGGCGATGATCGCGCCCGTCGCGTAGGGCCCCATCAGCAGATCGACCTTGTCGACGGTGATGAGCTTCTCGTAGAGCGTCCGCGTGACCTCGGGCTTGGACTGATCGTCGAGCAGTACCCACTCCACGGGCCGGCCGAGCAGGCCGTTGCTCTTGTTCAGCTCCTCGACGTAGATCTCGGCCGTGATCTTGTGCAGGAGCGCGGTCGCGGCGAGAGGCCCCGTGAGCGCGAGCGTACCGCCGATCCGGATCGGCGGAGCCGACGGCGCCGCGCCGGCCGACACCGTGAGGGCCACGGCAAGAACGGCCCCCAGCACGACCGTGAAGCGCGAAAACAATCGCGAGCGCATCGTCCGCCTCCTCGGTGGGTGAAAGCCGCACCGGAGCCTACCCGCCGGTGAGGGGAGAGTCAAGACTACCAGCGTCGGCGAGGAGGCGGCCGACGATGCAGGACCGTCAGGATGACGGCGACTTCAGCTTCGCGACGAGCCGCTCGTAGGAGGCGGTGCGAATGATCTGGTCGAACTGGGATCGATAGTTCGCGACGAGGCTCACCCCTTCGATGAGGACGTCGTAGATGGTCCACCGGCCGTTCGGCGCGCGGACCATCCGGTACTCGACCGGCAGCTCCCGGCTGGTCTTGTCCAGGACCTTCGTCCGCACGATCGCCTGATCGCCGTCGATCGACTCGCCGGTGTAGGTGATCTGCTCGCCGTCGTAGCGCTCGATTCGGGTCACGTACGTGCGCGCGAGGAGGTTGTGGAACAGGGGAACGAACTCCTGACGCTCGGCCTCGGTGCGCGTATGCCAGTGGCGTCCGAGCGCGCGCTTGGCCATCTCGGTCCAGTCGAACATCGGGTCGGTGATCTCGCGCAGCGCCCTGCGCCGCTCGTCGGCCCTGCCCGGGCCCTGGAACGCGGGGTCGGTGATGGTCTTGAGGACGCGCTCGATGCCGACCTTGAGCTGGTCGGTTACCGGGCCGGCGAGCGCGCTCGAGGCCACGCCAAGGCTGGAGGCCACGCTAAGAAGGAAGAGCGCGCCGAGAAACACGACGCGCGTCACGAGGCCGGTCCCGGCGTCCGCCCGTACGTCAGGGCCTCCAGCTCGAGCCGGAGCCGGCGAACCTCGACCGGCTTCTCGAACACCGTGAGCACACCGTCCTCGCGCCGGTAGCGCGGGACGTCGTCCACGAAGCTCGAGATCACGATCGCGGCCGTGGCCGGGTACCGGAGTCGCGCGAATGCCAGCAGGTCGGCCACGATAAGAGACGCGTGGCCGTCGAAGCGAACATCGTCGTCCAGCAGCAGGAGATCGAACGCCTGCGCGGCGACCCTCGCGAATCCTTCCCAGATGTCCCGGGCCACGTCCACCGTGTGGCCGTCGGAGGACAAGATCGAGCGCAGGCCCTCCCGCGCATGAAGGTCGCGCCCGACCACGAGAATTCGCATAGACATCGGTCTTTTCCGAGCAACCCGCGTGCCGCATTCGGCCGCGGCGATCGAGAAAGCCAAATACTTGAAAAATCGTGGGGGGCTGCGATCCGCGACGAACGGGATGGCACGGGACGAGTAGAATTTACGTGTAGATGTTACTTCGACGTGGCCAGGTCGTCGGCAAGCGCGCGGGCCTTGCTCGCCAGATTCGCGGCCCGCTGGTAATCGCGTTGGCCCAGGGCCACCTGCGCCTGATCGAGGAAGCTCTTGGCGTTCTGGAGCGCCTCCTGCTGCGGCGGCTTGAGCGGGCGGGCCTCGAGCTCCGCGATGCGCCGGGTCGTGTCGCCGATGTCCTGCCGTGCCCCGTCGGCGAGCCGCTGCTCCTCTGCGGGTGACAGCTCCGGACGAAGCGGCGGCTGGGCCGAGCCGGCGGGAGCCCGCTGAGGAGTCGGCGTCCCGCGGGATGCGGCGGGTGGAGACGGGTCCGCCGGGCGCTTGAGAAGAACGTCGCTGTCGACGCTGCCGCAGCCGCACAGGGCGATCAGTGTTGCGGTCAGGAGCGTTCGCGGCATCATGGCGACGATCGCAGGGACGCCACGGGAAGCGTCATCGTCATCATGGTGCCCCGGCCGACTTCCGAGTCGACCTCGATCCGCCCGTCGTGCATCTGGACGATGCGGTAGACCATCGAGAGCCCGATGCCCGAGCCCTGGGGCTTGGTCGTGTAGTAGAGCCGGAAGATCCGATCGAGATCCTCCGCCGCAATCCCTACCCCCTCGTCGCGCACCCGGACTTCGATCCCGCCGTCCTTTCCACGGCAGGCGCCGAGCGTCACGACTCCGCCATTCGGCATCGCCTGGATCGCGTTCGTCACCAAGTTCGTGCACGCTTGCTGGAGGAGTCCCGCGTCGCCGGACACCGTGGGGAGATCCGGCGTCACGTCGAGCGCGATCCGCGTCCCGGTGCGCGCCGCGTCGGGCGTCATGAGCCGCGCCACCTCGGCGAGCAGAGCGCCCACGTCGACCGGCGCCAGATTCACCTCCTCGGGCCGCACGAACTTGAGGAACCCCTGGACCACCCGATCCAGCCGCTGGATCTCGTGGGCGATCACGTCCACGTTTTCGCGCGCCGCTGGGTTCGTGTTGCCGAGGCGCGCCTTCAAGAGCTCGAGGTGAATACGCATCGCGTTGAGGGGGTTCTTGACCTCGTGCGTCACGCCGGAGGTGAGGCGACCGAGCGCCGCGAGCTTCTGCGAGTAGGTCACCAGCGACTGGACGGCCCGGACGGGATCGAGATCTCTCAGGGCGAGAACGGCGCCGCCTGCCCGGTCGTCGCCCGGAATGCGATAGCTCGACACCGCCAGCTCGCGCACCTGCCCGTCGGGGAACGGCATCTTCACCGGCGCGTTCCGCCTCTCGATCCCCTTCTCGAAGAGCTCGGCGATGAAGGGCGCCAGGGGATGATCCTGCCCCTGGAGCGGCTCGGACGTCTCGGCGAACGCCGAGTCGATCCATTTGCCGAGCAGCGCTTCCGCCGGCTCGTTGCAGAACACCACCTGCCGCCGGGCGTTCAGCACGACGACCGCGTCCTCGAGGCTGTCGAGGAGTCCCTTCATCTGATCGGCGTTGACCCGGTCGCCCAGCTTGTTGACCCGGGCGGCGAGCGCGCCCAGCTCGTCGTCGCGCGTCAAATCAACGGCGCCGGCCTGGCGGCGGCCCAGCCGCTCCATCCTTCGCGCGATTCGCTTGAGCGACCGGAGCAGCATATGCCCTGTCCCGAGCGCAACGACGAGGACGACACCGAGGGCGACGATGGCCAAGAGCAGACTGTGCAGCGCGGCTCGCGCCAGTTCCTGGCGAAGCAGGCTCGTCGACACGCCGACGCGCACGACACCGAAGGGCTTGTCGCCCAGGCGCATCGGCACCTGCGCCTCGTACACGTGTGGCTCCTGCAAGAGGGAGGCGACGATACGCAGCGTCCACCACGTCTTGACCTGGTCGAGGCTCTCCTGCGGCGGCAAGGGCTTGCCGTTGAGCTTCGGGTTGCTATGGGCGAGGATGCGGTCCGATGGATCGACGATGGCGGCATAGACCACGGTGTGCGAGTAGCCGACGATGCCCTCGAGCATCGCGCGAATCCCGGGATCGCGCTGCAAGAGCAGCGGGTCGGCTTGCGGCGACTCCGCGACGACGCGCGAGCTCTGGTGGTAGAGCTGCTGCGCGAGGAGCTCACCCTCTTCGACCGCTCCGCGCAGCGCTACGCGCGCGACGCTTGCGAGGTGCGCAACGGTCGATCCGGCGACGACCAGGAGAACCGCGACGCCGAGCGCCACGGCCTGGCGGGCGCGGAGCCCAAGGGCCATCAGCTCAGCTTCGGTACTTGTGGAGCTTGTTGTGCAGGGTCTTGAGACTGATGCCCAGGATGACGGCCGCGCGGGTTTTGTTGCCGCCGGTCTGCTTGAGCGTCTTCAAGATGAGCTCGCGCTCCGCGTCCTCGACGGTGGTGCCGACCGACAGGACCACGTCCGCCTCGGTCCCCGATGCGGCGGGTAGCGACGCCTCATCGAAGGCCGGCAGGTGCTCGGTGCGGATGAGCTCGTCGGGACAGACGATGACTGCTCGCTCGATGACGTTGCGGAGCTCCCGGACGTTCCCGGGCCACCGGTGGCGCCGGAGGACGTCGAGGGCGTCGTCGGCGACGCCGCGGATCGAACGCCCGTGCCGCTGGTTGAACTCGTCCACGAACGCCTGCGCAAGCTCGGGGACGTCCTCCATCCGCTCGCGCAGGGGCGGCACCGTGATCGTCAGTACGTTGAGTCGGTAGTAGAGATCCTCGCGCAGGGCGCCGCTCTGCAACGCCTTCAGCGGATCCTTGTTGGTGGCCGCCACGATCCGGACGTTGACGTGCGTCTCGCTCTGGGCCCCGAGGCGGCGGAATTGTCCCTCCTGCAGCACTCGCAGGAACTTGGCCTGGGTTCCGGGGTTCATCTCCGCCACCTCGTCGAGGAACAGGGTGCCGCCGTCGGCCAATTCGAAGCAGCCCTGGCGACGCTCGACGGCGCCGGTGAAGGAGCCCTTCTCGTGGCCGAAGATCTCGCTCTCCAGTAGCGTCTCGGGAATGGCCGCGCAGTTGACGGCGACGAACGGCCCCTTCCGGCGCGACGAGAGCGCATGCACCGTGCGGGCGACGAGCTCCTTTCCGGTACCGCTCTCGCCGGCGATCAGGAGCGTCGCATCTGTGGGCGCCGCCACCTCGACCTGGCGCATGACCTCGTGCATCCCGCTGGAGCTGCCGACGAGCCGACCACACGCGCCGCGCTGGCGGAGCTGTCGGCGCAGCAGCTGAACCTCACGCGTGGTCTCGGTCCGTTCCAGCGCCCGGTCCACGACCAGCTGGAGCCGCGTAGGATCCACCGGCTTGGTCAGATAGTCATACGCGCCTTCCTTGATCGCCCGCACCGCGCTGTCGATGCTGCCCTGACCCGTCAGGAGAACCACCGCCGTGCTGGGATAGTCGCGCTTGAGCTTGCCGAGCAGTCCCATGCCATCGAGTCCAGGCATGACGAGATCGGCGATCACGAGATCCGGTGTCCATCCCGCCGAGCGCTGCAAGGCCTCCTGACCGTCGGACGCCGCCATAGCCTCGTAGCCCCACAGGGTGAGGAGATCTTTGAGCCCCGTGCGCGACGCGGGCTCGTCATCGACGACAAGGATGCGTGACTCCGACGCGACTTTGCTCATGACAGTGCGACTCGTTCCTGGTCAGGCGTGCGCCGCAGCAGGCGCAGCGGCGCGCGGCGCGGAAGGTGCCATTCCAGCCGTGCGGTACGCCTGACCACGTGACCGCAGGGTCCGAGCACGATCGACAGCATTTCGTCGTGCATCTCGTGCCAGTCTTCAATCGACCGGAGCGCTCGGCAGCGCTCACAGAAGGTCGTCATGATCATTCGCTCCTCGTTGTCTCGGGCGTGGTGGTGATTTTTTGCGTCATCGACGGCCCGGACGTGAGCATCGGCCGTGCCAGAGCACTGACACGCACCCTAAACGCTTGACTTCGCGGCACGGATTGCTAGACGGCAGACCGCCGAATTCTTACGCAGCAGTCGACTGGGCGACAGGTGCGACGGTAAAACTTACACAGGTGTCGGCTGGACGTCGCCCCGTTGTCACCGGTCTCGGGTGTTCACCTGAGGCGGTTTTCGCTGGCTGACTCGCGGGGCGTGCCGCGTATCCAGTCCCTGAGGCGATTCCATCCGCTGATGACGTGGTCGACGACGCCCCGATGCTCGTCACACGGCGGCGGCTCGGTACCGCTCAGAAACGTTTCGCGGACCACGATGGGACAGGCCGCGACGGCCCGCTTGCCGTTACCGGCGTCGATGTCGACGAAGACGATCCCGGGCGGCGCGGAGAACTCGCCCTGCGGATAGGTCTGGGTCGCCTGCTGCATGAAGTCCGTCCAGATCGGCAGCGCGGCCTGGGCGCCGCTGAGACCGTGGGCGTCGCCGTTGTCGAATCCGACCCACACGAGCGTCAGGAGCCGGGGTGTGTACCCAACGAACCACGCGTCGCGGCCGTCGTTGGTCGTGCCAGTCTTGCCCGCCACCGCTTCGGGTAGCCCGCTCGCCCGCGCCGCGTTGCCGGTACCGGAGGTGATGACGCCCTTCAGCAGCGACGTCATCAGGAAGGCCTCGGCCGGCGGCACGGCCTGAACAGCCTCCTCCGAGCCGGTCGGCTGCACTTCCTCGTCGCCGAACTGGACGGCATGGATTCCAGAGACGGCCGGCAGCCGGACGCCGCCGTTCGCAAGCGTGACGTAGGCGCGAGCCAGATCGAGCGGGGCGACCTCGAACGCGCCCAGCGCCATCGCCGGCACCGGCGTGAGATGGCCACGCAAGCCCAGCGTCCTGGCCATCTCGACGATGCTCGGCAGGCCCACCGTCTGTGCGATCCGGACCGTCGCGGCGTTGAGCGAATGCTCGAGGGCGTGCCGGACGCTCACGTTGCCCTCGTAGCGTTCCTCATAGTTGCGCGGGGTCCAGGGCTGGCCGCCCACCTTCAGCGTGATCGGTGAATCGTCGACGCGCGAGGCCGCGGTGAACTGCGGCACGCCGTTGTTCGCATGGAGCGCGGCGAGGTAAACGATTGGCTTGAACGCCGAGCCCGGCTGCCGGCGAGCGAGCGTGGCGCGGTTGAACTGGCTAGCGAGATAGTCGCGCCCGCCGACCAGCGCGCGAATCTCCCCGGTAACGGGCTCGATCGCGACCAGAACGACCTGCAGCCGCCGGCCGGGATCGTGCCGGCGCAGACGCGGCACGCTGGTCTCGAGCCGGTCGAGGCCACGCACGGCGGCCAGCTCCGCGAACTTTTGTAAGGTAAGGTCGAGCGTGGTCATGATGCCCACGCCGCGCACCCGGGAGACCTCCGCGCCGAAACGCTGCTCGAGCTCCTGGCGCACGTGGTCGAGGAAGTATGGCGCCGGCTGTCCCGGGCTGGCCAGCTGGCGCACCCGCACCGGCGAGCGCCGGACGCGCTCGTACTCCGCCTGCGAGATGGTCTCGAGCTCCCGCATGCGCGCCAGCACGACGTTGCGACGATCGCGGGCCCGGGCCGGGTCGACCGCCGGCGAGTACACGTTCGGGCCGCGGATGATCGCTGCGATCAGCGCCGCCTCGCCGGTGGTGAGCTGGTGGATCTCCTTGCCGAAGTACGCTCGTGATGCGGCGCCGACTCCGCGGATCGCGATCGGCCCGCGCTGGCCGAGGTAGATCTCGTTCAGGTAGGCTTCGAGGATGCGTTTCTTCGAGTAGCGCGACTCGACGAGCGCGGCTAGCCACGCTTCGCGCAGCTTGCGGAAGTACGTGCGCTGGGGATTGAGCAGTCGGACCTTCACGAGCTGCTGGGTGATGGTGCTCCCGCCTTCCTTGACCCGGCCGGCACGAACGTTGGCCCAGGCGGCCCGCGCGAGCGCGCGGGGGTCGAGCCCGCCGTGCTCGAAGAAGCGGTGATCCTCGGCCGCCAGCACCGCGTCGATCAGGATCCGCGGCACCTCGTCGAACCGAACCGGCCGATGGTCCTCGCCGGGGCGGTCCAACGCGCTCGCCAGCACCTCGGGCTCGAGCGTTAGATCCGTGATCTCCTCGCCCGCTCGCGTGACGCGCTGGATGCGCTCGTCGACCACGTGGAGGCGAACGAGCCCGGCTTTGCCGCCGCGCTCCTCGATCCCGCGCGGGACGAGCTCCCAGTCGCTCCCGACTCGCCGGAACTGTCCCGGTGAGCCCGGGGTGGCGCGGGTCTCGGCGTAACCGAGCCGGGAAAGGGTGGCGGCGAGGCCGATGCGCTGGACGTGGGTGCCGGGAGCCAGCGACTGCCCCGTGGCATAGATGAAGGTGGCGCGGCGAGCATCGGCGCGCTCGAATCTCGCGAGCTCGACGGCCGAATAGACGAACGGGCCGCCGATCGCGAGGGCGAGCACGAGGCCGACCAGCAGCGCTCGCCACCGGCCGAACCGTCCAGTCAGCATCGTCCGGAGGCCATCGAGCTTCTTCATCGGCGTGCGGTTCGTGCACTCGGGATGCCAGGCGCACGCAAGGCCATGGTACCTGGACTTAGATCAGAAGTGGTAAAGAGGTGAGTCAGCCCGCGTGGGGACGCGTGAGCGCGTCCGAGACCGCCTCGTGCAGATGCTGCAGCGAAACCGGCTTCGACACGTACGCGAACGCGCCCATCGACATGGTCGTGGGCTTGAGCGACGCGTCGGTGCTACCGGTGATCATGATGACGCGGATGGCCGGATCGAGCGATCGAATGCGCTGGAGCACCTGCACGCCGTCGAGACCTTCCATCATGACGTCGAGGACCACGACGTGCGGCTGGTACTGTGACACCGCGATGAGGGCATCGCCGCCGTGGGACGCCGCGTCGACCGTGTATCCCGCGTCGGTGAAATATTTCGTCAGGATGGTGACGAGGTCGGGCTCGTCGTCGACGACGAGGATCCGGCCTCGAGGGTGGCTTCCAGGCGCTTGGCGCGGCTCCACGACTCGAGCATTATCCCTCGCGTCGCCGCGTCACCGAAGCGGAATGCGTCTCGCGAGGACACGCCTACGCGACCGGTCTCGCCTCGACCGGCTCGGGCGTGACCAGCCGGACGGCCGCGGACTGCTCGAGCCACCGCGAGCGCCCGCAGAGACAGCACTTCCAGAGCAGGGGCGCCGTCTCGAGACAGCCGAATCGTTCGGCCGCGGAGATGTGCGAGCGATCCAGCGTCAAGAACCCCCCGCACCGACAGGTCAT
>Ga0307471_100001603_pt1 | contig 12448 bp, 11 predicted proteins | sample atmos_gasesAM3C__2_FD_204566 | JGI IMG/M metagenome (GOLD analysis project Ga0307471, IMG submission 204566) | Hardwood forest soil microbial communities from Morgan-Monroe State Forest, Indiana, United States - atmos_gasesAM3C_515 | ecosystem: Environmental > Terrestrial > Soil > Temperate... | reverse complement strand
CGAGCAGGGCGAGCGCGCGCTTGAGCGTTGCGCGGTCGCGGCCGGAGCCGTCGCTGACTGGCGGCGACCAAGCACCATCGAGCACGTCGGCACGGACTGCATTGGCGAACGGCGCGAGCAGCGCTTTCTCGCGCTGATCGGCCGGCCGGCCATGCGAGGACAGCTCCGAGTCGTCGAAATAGCTTGCGCTGCGGCGGTAGAGATCGAAGAAATAGCCGTGATTGATCCACTCGAAGTCGAACAACAGCAAGATCGCCTCGCGCACGCGAAGGTCGGAGAAGACCGCGCGGCGGGTGTTGAACACGTAATAGCTGCTCGCCTTCGGTACTCCGGTCGGCAGCGCTTCTTTAAGCACGCGGCCCTCGCGCAGCGCGGGAAAATCATAAGCGGTCTGCCAGCGTCCGGGATCGAGCTCGTTGCGAAAGTCGTAAAGGCCGCGCTTGAACGCCTCCAGATGTGAATTGGCCTCGCGGTAATAATCGAGGCGGATCTCGTCGAAGTTCCATAGGCCGCGATTGATGGAAAGGTCGCGGCCCCAGTAATTGGGATTGCGCTTGAGAGTGACGCTCTTGCCGGGGTCCACCTCGGCGACGAGGTAAGGTCCGGTTCCGAGCGGCGCCTGAAATGAAGTTTCTTCGAACGTCTCCGGGTTGACCGCGTGCTTCGCCAGCACCGGCATCAGGCCGAGGATGAGTGCAATCTCACGATCGTCGCTGCCGGAGAGATCGAAGCGTACCGCCTGCTCGCCGATCGCTTCCGCTTTGGCGACCTTGGCGTAGTAAGTGCGATGGTTCGGCCGCCCCTTATCGCGCAGCAGCTGCCAGGAAAAGATCACGTCCTCGGCGGTGACCGGCGCTCCATCGGAAAATTTTGCCGCTGGATCGAGGTGGAACGTGACATAGCTGCGCTCGGCATCGGTTTCCACCCCGCGCGCAATCAATCCGTAAAGCGTAAACGGCTCGTCATAGCCGCGCGCCATCAGGCTTTCGACCACGTAGTTGCGAATCGCGGGAGGCGCGATGCCCTTCACGATGAGCGGGTTGAGACTGTCGAAGGTGCCGAGCACCCCCTGCACCAAGCGACCGCCTTTGGGCGCATTGGGGTTGGCGTAGGGCAGCCGGGTGAAGCCCGCGGGCCAAGTTGGTTCGCCGTGCATGGCAATGGCGTGTTGCGCCTCGCCGGCTTGTGTCACGTTCGGCGCGCCCCAACCGGCGCAAATGGCAAGGCCGAGCAACGCCGCACGGCAGGCGCCGTCGACCCACGACCGGCGCGGGCTGAGAAAAAGATGCGTGCTCAGGGCAAGAATGCGGCCTGGGGGTTTCGGCAAATATTCCACCGAATAGGTCAAGCCGGGGCAGCTTGGCTCGGGATTCGCGGCCGGTTGGCTCGTTCAACCGAGATGTCGTATCATAACGCGGCGACGTTGTGGCTTATCCGCAAGTTAAAATGGGCGGCGTCGCTGCGCGATGTCACGCTCCTGCCGCATTTGGTGCCGACACAGCCTGAATGCGGGGCAACCGTTCCGGCGTGGGGCGCTGGGAAAGCGGTCAAGAAGAGGATCTGTCGATGGATCACCGGTTGTTTTTTGCGCCGGCCCGGCCGGCCGCATGCGCGTTTGCCGTCGCGGCGGCAACGACCATGCTCACCGCATTGATCGCCCCCGTGGCCTTCGCACAAGCCCCGCCAGCCACGCCGGCCCCGGCGGCGCCCAAAGCCGCGCCAAAGGCCGCGCCGAAAACGGCACCGGCACAGCCCGCCGCCCCGCAGGCGCAGCAGCCGCAAGCGCAGGCGGAGCAGCCTCAGCTCATCTTCTCGCCCTGGACCAAGTTCTGCCTGAAGGGCCAAGAGGCCAACGCCAAGCAGGTGTGCTTCACCGGAAAAGATGGACGCGTCGAGTCCGGCATGCCGGTGGTCGCGGCGGTGCTGATCGAGCCGGAAAACGACCCGAAAAAAGTGCTCCGCGTCACGTTGCCGCTCGGTATGTCGATCCAGCCGGGAACGCGGGTGATCGTCGACAACGGCCAGCCCATGACCGGCCCCTACGTCATCTGCTTCAACAACGGATGCATGGCCGATTACGAAGCGAGCGGCGAGCTCATCGGCAAGCTGAAGAAAGGGCAGGGGCTCGTAATCCAAGGGATCAACGGTGCCGGCCAGCCCATCAGTCTGGTGGTGCCGCTGCAGGATTTCGCCAAGGCCTATGACGGCCCACCGACCGATCCCAAGAAATTCGAGGAGCAGCAGAAGCAGCTGCAGGACGAGCTGCAGAAGCGGGCCGAAGAGGCGCGCAAGAAGCTCGAGGGTCAACAGGCCGCGCCACAGACGTCAGCCCCGGCGGCGCCAACGCGATAACGGCTACTTCCGATTGGTCAGACAAGAGGCGCGCCGCTAGCGCGCCTCTTTCGTTTGGTGTTGCGAAAATCAATTCAGCAGTGAATTGCGCGGCCGGTAACCGCCCGTTTCGTCCTGCTCGAACACCTTGGCGACCTGAGGATGACGGACCGGCTTGCCGGATGTGTCGGGCAACAGGTTCTGCTCGGAAACGTAGGCAATATATTCGGTCTCGGCGTTTTCGGCGAACAGGTGATAAAACGGCTGGTCCTTGTGCGGGCGCACCTCGGCGGGAATCGACTGATACCATTCTTCGGTGTTGTTGAATTGCGGATCGATGTCGAACACGACACCGCGAAACGGAAATACGCGGTGCCGTACCACCTGGCCGATCTTGAACTTGGCGTTGCGTGTCTTGCTCATGCGCGCACTGAGATAATCCAGGATTGCGAGCCACACCAGGGGCTCAAAGTCCGTACCGAGCCGCTATCTCCGGGTCCTTGGTCGCGACCAGGCGGGCAAGGTCGAGCAGCACTTTGGCCTGTTTCCACGTGGCATCGTCCTGCATCTTGCCGTCGATCATCACCGCGCCGGTGCCGTCGGGCATGGCATCGACGATTTTTTTGGCGAAGGCAACCTCCGCCGGATCGGGCGAGAAGACGCGCTTGGCGATCGGCACCTGGCTCGGGTGCAGCGTCCAGGCGCCGAGACATCCCATGAGGAAGGCATTGCGAAACTGCGCCTCGCAGCCCTCTGCATCGTTGAAGTCCCCGAACGGGCCGTAGAACGGCTTGATGCCGGCCGCGGCGCAGGCATCGATCATCTTCGCCAAGGTGTAGTGCCACAGATCCTGCTGAAACGCCGCGCGCGGCCCGCCTCCCGCAGCGGCGTCGGCGAGCACCTTGTATTGCGGATGGCCGCCGCCGACGCGCGTCGTTTTCATCGCTCGCGAGGCGGCAAGATCCGCCGGACCGAGACTGATGCCGTGCATGCGCGGCGACGCGACGGCGATGTCAGCGACGTTGTCGACGCCTTCCGCGGTCTCGAGAATGGCGTGGATAAGGATCGGCTTCTTGACCGCGTGTTTTGCTTCAAGTTGGGCGAGCAGTTGGTCGAGATAATGGACATCCCACGGTCCCTCGACCTTGGGCAGCATGACGACGTCAAGCTTGTCTCCCACCGCGCCGACGATCTCGATCACGTCGTCGAGCATCCACGGCGAGTTGAGGGCGTTGATGCGCGTCCAGAGGCCGGTTGCGCCGAAGTCGTTCGCTTTGGCCATGACGATGAATCCCGCGCGTGCCGCCTTCTTGGCATCGGCTGGGATTGCGTCCTCCAAGTTCCCGAGCACAACGTCGACCTGGGCAATCAGCTCCGGCACCTTGGCGCGCAGTTTCTCGATATGTGGAGGGACGAAATGAATCATGCGTTCGAGCCCCACCGGGAGTTCGCGCAGCGGTGCCGGCGCGCCGACCGCCAGCGGCTTGAAAAAATTGCGCGGAAGCTTCATGGATGCAAATTCCCTTGGTAACGGTCCTTGTCACGGTATGAGGACGCCCCATCCTCGCCAAGCCGCTTGCATGGGCAGCTACAGGTCATCGATGCCTACAACGCCTCGCCGCGCATGAGGCGGGGTTGAGAGGCCCACGGCATCACCCCCTCACGCATGAGCGCCCGACGCAAGGGTCCGACGCGCTCCATGAGAAAAAGCGCGGCGGCGCGAGCGCCCTGCAGCGGCAGAAAATCCGAGAGCAGACTGCGGTTGAGGAGATCGACCGCCAGCATGCGGCTGGTCGTATCGGCGCTGCGCATGCGATCGTAGCGTTCGGTCAACTCTCCGACGTCCTTGCCCTCGCGATGCCCGGCGACCACGAGCTCGCTGATGGTCGCGGCGTCACGCAGGCCGAGGTTGAGACCTTGCGCGCCGATCGGCGCAATGACGTGGGCGGCTTCGCCGATGAGCGCAACCCTGCCCGAGCCGAGGCGGGCGGCGGTCGCGGTCGACAACGGGAACACGCCACGGCCGCCCTCGATCTGAACCTTGCCCAGGACCGAATGCGAGCGGCGTTCGATCTCCGCCCCCATCTGCGTGTCGGAAAGCGTCGAAATGTTGCTGACTTCGGCAGGGTCGACCACAAAAACCAGGCTTGAGCGTCGCTGCGGCAACGGCACGAGCGTGAAAGGACCGGTCTCGGAGTGGAATTCAGTCGACGTGTCATCGTGCGGGCGGCTGTGACCTAGGTTGAAGGTCAGCGCGGTCTGCGCGTAGGTTCGTCCTCGGATGTCGATGCCGGCGGCGGAGCGGCACAGGGACTGACGTCCCTCGGCGCCGATGGCCAAACGCGCCGATGGCGCAGTGCCGCCCCTGCAGCGTACGGTCACGCCCGCATCGGCGATCTCGACCGCGACGGCTTCGTCTCGGATATGGACAAGCGCGGGCAGCTCGCGGGCGCGAGCTTCGAGCGCGGCGACGAGAAACCGGTTCTCGATATTGTGGCCAAAAGCGTCGAGTCCAATCTCGCTGGCGGCAAAGCAAGCTTCCCTGGCGCGCACGAGCCTCCCGGTGTCGTCGATGATCCGCATCACCCGCAAGGGCGCGGCATGATCGCGGCAGTACTCCCAGACGCGCAGCGTCTCGAGCGCGTTCACCGAACCTTGAAGCAAAGCGCTGGTGCGGTGATCGGCCGCGGCCTGGGAACTGGCAACCAGCGCGGTCTCGACCCCGGCGGACGCAAGCGCGATCGCCGCGGTCAGGCCGGCTGGGCCACCACCGACAATCACGACTTCGGTTCTCACACTGCTCATTCCGCGGTCATCTTCAGACATCGATTGCCCGCCGGTGCCTTTCTCGGGTGGGCAGCGGGCATGACAAGGACTAGCAAGACCGTATGATGCCCGCGCGGGTCAATGGGCCCGAAGGGAGCTTGCGGCCGACCCCGCGCGTCATGACCGAGGACGGCATGTTGATCCGCGTCCGCGCCTTTGCGGTGCACATTTTCACTGCCGCAGGGACGGCACTGGCGCTGGCCGCGCTCCTCTATGCGGCTCGTCGGGAGTGGCCGGCGATGTTCCTGTGCCTCGGTGTCGCGCTGATCATCGACGGGGTGGACGGCACAATCGCCCGCTGGCTCAAAGTGGCGGAGGTGCTTCCGCGCTGGTCAGGCGACGTGCTCGATCTGGTCGTGGATTTCGTCACCTATGTGTTCGTGCCCGCCTACGCGATTGCCGCCGGCGGCCTCCTGCCGGAGCCGCTTGCGCTCCTCGCAGGCATAGTCATCGTCGTCACCGGCGCGCTCTACTTTGCCGACCGGCAGATGAAAACTGCGGACAATTACTTTCGCGGCTTTCCCGCGCTCTGGAACCTGACCGCCTTCTACCTTTTCCTGCTTAAACCCGGGCCGGCAGTCGCGGCGCTGATTGTCGCGGGTCTCGCCGCGCTGACCTTCGTCCCGTTCAAATTCATCCATCCCGTGCGGGTCGCGCGGCTGCAAGCGCTCAACATCGCCGGTTTGATCTTATGGTCGGCGCTCGCGCTCATCACCGTGTTGGAGGACCTCGCGCCCGGACCTTGGGTCGCAGGCGGCCTGGTCGTGATCGCCATATATCTTCTCGGCGTCGGGCTGACCGAGAGACGCTGAATGCAGGGCCTATCGCTGCTGGCCGACCCCAATGCGTGGGCCGCACTCGTCACGCTGACGGCGCTCGAGATTGTGCTCGGCATCGACAATCTCGTTTTCATCTCCGTCCTCACCGCCCGGCTCGCCGAGGACAAGGCTCGCCGCGCCCGCCTGGTCGGCCTCTCGCTCGCGTTCATCTTCCGCGTGATCATGCTGGCCGGGCTCACCTGGCTCATGGGTCTCACCAGCCCGCTCTTTGGCGTTTTCGGCATCGAGATATCCTGGCGCGACATCATCCTGATCGGCGGCGGCATGTTTCTGATCGCCAAAGCGACGCATGAAATTCACGGCGAGGTGGAAGCCCGCGAACGCCAGGTCGAGCCGAGCGCCGGCACTCGGGCCTTCGCCTGGGTCGTGGTTCAGCTTGTCGCGATCGACCTGGTGTTTTCACTCGATTCAATCCTCACCGCGATCGGCATGGCCGAGGATCTCGAAGTGATGATCGCCGCCGTGGTTATTGCCATGATCGTCATGTATGCGGCGGCGAACCCGGTCGGCGCCTTTATCGCCGCGCATCCCACCACCAAGATGCTCGCGCTCGCATTCCTGGTGCTGATCGGGGTTGCGCTGGTCGCGGACGGCTTCGAATTCCATATTCCGCGCGGATACATCTATTTTGCCATGGCCTTTGCCGGTGCGGTCGAGGCCTTCAACGTGATGGCAAAGCGCAACCGCCAGCGGCGTCGTAGGTGACGGCTTGATCGCCAAGCGCTGCTGGGAGACATTGAGCCCCACCGGTTGGGTGCAAGAAACAGGGAGTGACGGCAATGGTTGCAGCGGTACGAGTCCATAAGACGGGCGGTCCGGAGGTGCTGACCTACGAAGACATTCCGTCGCCTACGCCGGGCGCCGGCCAAATCAAAATCAAGAATCATGCCTCCGGCATCAATTTCATCGACACCTATTTCCGCAGCGGCATGTATCCCTCGCCGGTCGGAATGCCGTTCGTCGCCGGCAACGAAGGAGCGGGCGAAGTCATCGCGGTCGGCTCCGGGGTCACGGATGTCAAAGTGGGCGATCGCGTCGGCTATGTGTCGGCGCTCGGCGCCTATGCGGGCGAGCGCGTGCTGCCGGCGGATCGTGCGGTGAAACTTCCCGACAAAATCAGCTACGAGCAGGCCGCCGCCATGATGCTCAAGGGCATGACGGTGGAGTATCTCCTGCGGCGCACCTACAAGGTGCAGAAGGGAGACAACGTGCTCATCCATGCCGCCGCCGGTGGCATCGGCCTCATCGCCTGCCAATGGGCCAACCACCTCGGGGCCAACGTAATTGGCACCGTCGGCTCAAAGGACAAAGCCGAGCTCGCCAAGAAGAACGGCGCACACCACGTCATCCTCTACCGCGACGAGGATTTCGCCGCCAAGGTGAAGGAGATCACCGGCGGCAAGTTGTGCGAGGTGGTCTATGACGGCGTCGGCAAAGCGACGTTTCCAGCTTCGCTCGATTGCATCAAGCCGCTCGGCATGTTCGTGAGCTTCGGCTCGTCATCCGGACCGATCGACGCCTTCAACATCAACCTTCTGCAGACGAAAGGTTCGCTCTTTGCCACGCGTCCCACGCTGACCACGTATGCCGCCAAACGCGAGGACTTGCTCAAGATTGCGAACGACCTGTTCGAAGTGGTGGGGAGCGGTGCGGTCAAGATCCCGGTGAACCAGAAGTATCCGCTCAAAGACGCGCAGCAGGCGCATCGCGATCTGGAAAGCCGCAAGACGACCGGAGCGAGCATTCTCCTGCCCTGACTGGCAATGGCATCAGAACGATCCGGATATTAAACCGGCGATCTGAGTGAAGGCCGCGTGTTCGCTCGTCGTCATTGCGAGACGCGGAACTGCCACCACGTCGATCGCATCGGCAAATTGCGCGATGGCAGCTGCGGTCTCCTCGAGGGAGGCCGCGCTGCCTTCGCTTTCGCTGATCACGACCGCGGCGATGTCGAGATTGCGCCGCGCCATGACTTCGAGCGCCGTCAAGGTGTGGCTGAGGGTGCCGACGTAACTCCCGGCCACCAGGATGACCGGAATCCGCAAGACAGACATCAAATCGAGGACGGTGCGCCGGTCATCGAGCGGCACCATGGTCCCCCCGATGCCCTCGATCAGAAGCAGGCCGCGCTGTGCCGCCGCCGCATCGCGACAAAACTCCACCACGTCGCGAAATTGGATCGTGCGGCCCTCGCGCCTGCCCGCCATGTCCGGCGAGAGCGGCGGCTTGAATCGCCACGGCGAGATCCGCTCTACCTCCGCCAACGTCACGGGGCGCCCGAGCGCGGCGAGCAAAACGGCGGGATCGCTCTCCTGCCACGCGTCGGGATCGAAACCACTGACGATCGGCTTGACCGCGGCGATTGCGCCGCCCTTGCCCCGGATATGCCGGATCACTCCCGCTGTGACGAAGGTCTTGCCAATATCGGTGCCGGTGGCGGTAACGAAGACGGCGCTCATTACGCGTCGGCGGCGCTCGCCGGGGCATGGGCGAGGACATGCGTGCGAACCAACTCGGCCAGCCGTTCGACCTCGCGATCGGGGTGCTGGGCGGTAAAGGTCAGCCGCAGGCGCGCGGTGCCACCCGGCACCGTCGGAGGCCTGATGGCGACGACCAGGAATCCCTGATCTTCCAGCAGCCGCGAGGCTTTCAGCGCCGCTTCGGCCTCTCCCAGCAGTACCGGCACGATCGGGCTCGCCGGCTCCGGCAACCCGGCGCAGCGGGCAAAGGCCTGGGCCTTTGTCAGTGCAAGGGCGGCATAGCCGGGCTCTCGTTCGATTACGTCGAGCGCGGCGATGGCGGCCGCGGCCATCGCCGGCGGAAGTCCGGTCGAATAAACGGCGGTGCGCGCGCGATTGCGCATGAGATCGATCACCGCGGCGGAGGCACAGAGATAGCCGCCATAGGCGCCGAGCGCCTTGGAGAGGGTGCCCATCTGCAGCGGGACGTCGGCCTTGATCGGCGGCACGAAATTTGAGCCGCGGCCGCCGCCCACGACGCCGACGCCGTGCGCATCGTCGGACATGAGCCAGGCGTCGTGACGCTGCGCCAGCGCCGCGAGGGCGTGCAAGGGGGCGATATCGCCGTCCATGGAAAAGACCCCGTCGGTGGCGATCAGCACGTTCCCGTGATGCTGCCGCAACTCGGTAAGCAGGGCCTGGGCGTGGCGAACGTCGGCGTGGCGAAACGGCACGACCGCTGCGCGCGCGAGGCGCGCACCGGCCCACAGGCAAGCATGTGCCAGCTCGTCGATGAGAACGAGATCGCCGGGTCCGATCAGTGCGGGGATGATGCCGAGATTGGCGAGATAGCCGGAGCCGAACACGTACGCCGCCTCCGCCTCCTTGAGCCGCGCGAGCCGCGCTTCCAACTCGCCGAGCAGGGGATGGTTGCCGCTCACAAGGCGCGAGGCACCGGCGCCCACTCCGTAGGTGCGCAGCGCGGCGATGGCCGCCTCCTTGACCTCGGGATGATGGGTCAGGTTGAGGTAATCGTTGCAGCAGAACGACAGCAGCCGGCGCCCGTTCCGCAGCACCCAAATTCCCGGCGTGCGGGTGGTATCCACGAGCGCGCGGCGTAGACTGCCGCGTTGAAGTTCGCCGAGCTTGGTGGTCGCGAATTCGTCGAGTGAGTGCATCCTCGAACTCAAGCCGTCATGCCGGTCAAGCTTTGCATTGAAAGGGGCGAATGTCGCGAAAAAAGGGAGCTATGGAAACGTGGTATGAGTCCGGGCTCGCCCACGTCTGGCTGCCCTATGCGCAGATGAAGACGGCGCGCGCGCCGCTGCCGGTGGCGCGCACCCATGGCAGCCGCATCGTGCTCGCCGATGGACGCGAGCTCATCGACGGCATTGCGTCGTGGTGGACCGCCTGCCACGGCTACAATCATCCGCACATTCGGCAGGCGGTCGAGCGTCAACTCGCGCTCATGCCGCACGTGATGTTCGGCGGGTTGGTGCACGAGCAGGCGCTCAAACTCGCACGGCGGCTTGCGTCGCTCGTCCCCGGCGATCTCGGCCGCGTGTTCTTTTCGGAGTCGGGCTCGGTCGCGGTCGAGATCGCCATGAAGATGGCGGTGCAGTTCTGGGTCAACCAAGGCGTGCCCAAGCGAAAGAAGTTCGTGACCTTCAGCGGCGGTTATCACGGTGACACCACCGGCGCGATGGCCGTTTCCGATCCCGGCGTCGGGATGCATGGGCGTTTCCGCGGCCTTCTCCCCGAGCATCACGTCGTCAAGTTGCCGCAAGACGACGAGACCGCCGCGAGCTTTGCGCGCTGCCTCGAGCGTCACGCGGACGAGCTCGCCGGCATGATCATCGAGCCGTTGGTACAGGGCGCGGGCGGCATGCGCTTTCACGCGGAGCCGGTGCTGCGACGCCTGCGCGAGGCGGCAAACCGCTATCAGCTCATCTTGATCTTCGACGAAATCTTCACCGGCTTCGGTCGCACCGGTGGCTTGTTCGCCTGCGAGGCGGCCGGGGCCTTTCCCGACATCATCACGCTGTCGAAGGCTTTGACGGGGGGGACCCTCCCGCTCGCGGTCACGATTGCCCGCGATAAGGTATTCGATGCGTTCTGGTCGGATGAGCCCAGCGACGCGCTGCCACACGGGCCGACCTTCATGGCCAACGCGCTCGCCTGCGCCGCCGCCAACGCGTCGCTCGACCTGTTCGAGCGCGAGCCGCGCCTGCGGCAAGTTGCTGATATCGCGCTCGCCCTGGAGCATGGCCTTGCGCCTTGTCGCGGTCTTCCCGGCGTCAAGGACGTACGGGTCAAGGGAGCGATCGGCGTGGTGGAGCTCGAGCGCATCGACGATCTCGAGGGCTTGCGCGCGCGCTTCGTCGCGGAGGGGGTTTTCGTGCGCCCGTTCGGGTCCATCATCTATCTCACGCCAGCATTCACGATCGGCGCGGAGGAACTCGCGAAATTGACGGGTACGGTCGTGAATTTGTTGCGCAGAGGCGGCCAGCTCGGGGCAAGCTAAAAGCCGACGACGGTACCGTACAGGTCGTATTGATCGGTGCGCTCGATCCGCACCGTCGCGATCTCGCCGAGCCGCAGCGGGCGGCGGCTTGTCACATGGACCGCGCCGTCGATCTCCGGCGCGTCGCCGCGGGTGCGTCCCTTGGCAACGATCATCCTGCCGTCCGGCTTCGAGCTGGGGGACGCCTCGTCGACGATCACCTGTTGGCGGGTGCCGACCTTGCGCTTGAGGCGGCGCGCCGAGATCGGCTGCTGGTGCTTCATCAAGCGATGCCAGCGCTCCTCCTTCACCGCCTCGGGGACGGCGGGCGCAATCTCGTTGGCAGGCGCGCCCGCGACTGCCTCGTAGCGGAAGCATCCGACGCGATCGAGCTCCGCCGCATCGAGCCAATCGAGCAACAGGCGGAAATCCGCTTCGCTCTCGCCGGGAAAGCCGACGATGAAACTCGAGCGGATGGTCAGCTCAGGGCAGGTATCGCGCCAGCGCGCGATCCGCTGCAGGGTCTTCTCCTGCGCGGCCGGCCGCCGCATGCGGCGCAGCACCGCAGGCGCGGCGTGTTGGAACGGGACATCGAGGTAGGGCAGCAGCTTGCCCTCGGCCATGAGCGGCAGGACCTCGTCCACATGCGGGTAGGGATAGACGTAGTGCAGCCGCACCCAAGCGCCCAGTTCGCCGAGCTCAGCGGCCAGATCGAGAAATCTTGCCCGCACGTCGCGGCCGTTCCACGCGCTCGCCGCATATCTGAGGTCGCTGCCGTAGGCGGAGGTGTCCTGCGAGATGACCAGCAGCTCCTTTACGCCGGCGGCGACGAGCCGCTCGGCCTCGCGCAGCACCTCGGCGGCGGAGCGCGAGCGCAATTCGCCGCGCAGCTTTGGGATGATGCAGAAGCTGCAGCTATTGTTGCAGCCCTCGGAAATCTTGAGATAGGCGTAGTGCCGCGGCGTGAGCTTGATACCCTCGGGCGGCACCAGGTCGAGAAAGGGGTGATGGCGCGGCGGCAGCGCGCGATGCACGGCCTCGACCACGCTTTCGTACTGCTGCGGACCGGTGACGGCGAGGACCTGCGGGTAATGCGCGGTGATCTTCTCGGGCTCGGCGCCCATGCAGCCGGTCACGATGACCTTGCCGTTCTCGTTGAGCGCTTTGCCGATGGCGGCGAGCGATTCCGCCTGGGCACTATCGAGAAAGCCGCAGGTATTCACCACCGCAAGGTCGGCGCCGGCGTGCGAGCGGGCAAGCTCATAGCCTTCCGCGCGCAGCCGGGTGACGATGCGCTCACTGTCGACCAGCGCCTTCGGGCAGCCGAGCGAGACAAAACTCACCCGCGGCGGGCGCTCGCTGCCACGCGTGGGGTTGGGGTTTTCCATGGGGAAGGGGCCTAGCCGAGCCTATGGATGGGGGCAAGCGCCCTTGGGTCGTCCGCAATCAGGGACCGGCGCTTGCGACGGCCGTCATTGTATATTCATCAT
>Ga0307471_100001602_pt1 | contig 12448 bp, 8 predicted proteins | sample atmos_gasesAM3C__2_FD_204566 | JGI IMG/M metagenome (GOLD analysis project Ga0307471, IMG submission 204566) | Hardwood forest soil microbial communities from Morgan-Monroe State Forest, Indiana, United States - atmos_gasesAM3C_515 | ecosystem: Environmental > Terrestrial > Soil > Temperate... | reverse complement strand
GTCGCGAACTTCGCGCCTGCCCATGGGATCCAGGCCGGACATGGGTTCGTCAAAGAAAACGACTTTAGGATCGTGCAGGATGGCTTGTGCGATTCCCACCCGCTGCAGCATGCCTTTGGAAAACTTTCGCAACTGCACTCCGCCCACGTCAGGCAGTCCCACCCGTTGCAGCACTTCGTTGACTCGGGACCACCGTTGTTTCGCCTCGACTCCGGAAAGCTGCCCGTAGTATTCGAGCAGTTCGCGTGCAGTAAGGTAGTCGTAAAAGTACGGTTGCTCCGGCAGGAAACCGATCTGGGATTTCATCCCGGGATCGTCGACGGCCATGCCCAGAATGCGGGCCGAGCCGGCGGTGGGAAAGATGAGCCCCATGAGCAGCTTGAGCGTGGTCGTCTTGCCGGCTCCGTTCGGTCCGAGAAAGCCAAAAATCTCCCCCTCCTCCACTTTGAGGTCAAGCGGGCGTAACGCGTGCTTCGGCCGTTTGCGCCAGAAGCCGATGCTGTAGGTTTTTTCGAGACCAAGAATTTCGATGGCAGCCATGGACAGAACTCGGAAACTTGCTCAGAAAATTATAAGCAAGATGCGAGCGTTTGGGATGGCGAACGCGGTTACCGAAGTCATTTCGTAGGACTCCACGGAGCAAAAAGAGGGAACCGAGCGAACTCGGTTCCCCAATTGGCTGTGTACCCTCCCCCAGAGTACAACGCCAAACTTGCTATTGCATGCTTGTGAAGGCCTGACAGGCGGCCAGGGTGTTCACCGGAACGCTGCCAGCGAGGCCTGGGTTAAATCGGATCACGCCGTCGTCGGTCGAGCAGAAGTTGCGTACTCCGGTGATGTTGAAGCTCACCGGCGAAGTACCCGAAACGAATGCAGTAAAGCCTGTGCCCGCGGGCGTCAGACCTGTGGCCGCGAACACGTAGCCACTCTTGCTTCCTACTCCAACACTGGCGGTGGCCAGTGAGTCATCAATCAGGCAGGCTGAGATCGAAGTAGGGTTGCAGGGTGCCGGTCCGCCCAGGTTGACCAGGGCAGCGGCATAGCCGACCGATGGATAAGCCGTGTTGTAGGCAAATTCTGCGGTGTTGATGTTGCGAATGGCATTGCCCGCCGAGGCTTCATTGGCTGCGATTCTGGCCCGAAGCAGATTGGGAATTGCGATCGCCGCGATGATCAGAATGATCGCGACCACGATCAGCAGCTCAATCAGAGAGAATCCTCTGCTGCGCTTTACCTTTCCGGATCTGGCTTGATAGCAGCTCATCTCACTAGTAGGTGTTGCACTTTTGACGCCAGACCTAGGGATGTGACGAGATTGCTCGCGTGTCGAGGATGTCGTGATAAATCAAAGGGTTAAGGCTCAGACCACAAGTGAGGCATAGGAGAAGGGCGACAACCTGCGTTGTTATCGACAAAAAGTGGCATTGATCTTGGCCGTATTGATCTCAAGTTGAGGAAAAAACGAAGGGAGCAACGGTTTATCCGTTGCTCCCTGTTCCGGGGCTTTCCCCAGGGATTCCTCTGACTTGCGGCTACTGCAGAACCAGGTAAGGAGCCGCAGTGCAAGCCACGGTGCCTGTGGTGGTTCGGGTCGTAACGCCAGCGGTGTTCGGATCGAAGTGCAGTACACCGTCTTCTTCCGAGCAGAAGCGGCGAACGCCGGTCTGGTTGAAGACCAGGGGCGCTGAACCCACACCGTAAGTCACGTTGGTGGTGGCCGGGGCTACAATGACGCCTACAGCGTCAACCGTGTAACCGCTCTTACCGCCAGCGGCGATGTTATTCGACAAGGCGGAATCAAGCAGACAAGAAGCCGCGCTGGTCGGACCGCCCGCGGGGCAGGCCTGAACGCCGGCGCCCGGTCCCAGTGCAACCAACGTCGCCGAATAGCCGACCGTCGGATACGCTGTCAGATAAGTTACTTCGGCAGTGTTGATGGTGCGAATCGAGCTTACTGAAGACGACTCGTTAGCCGCAATACGAGCCCGCAGCAAGTTCGGAATGGCGATCGCAGCGATGATCAGAATGATCGCAACCACGATCAGCAACTCGATTAATGAAAAACCCTTCTGTTTCCGCATCTAGTTTGTCCCTCTCCCCGTGCTGAATGTGGTTCCAGTAGACCCACCGTGATGATTATCATAGCAATCGAGACGCCAACCCTGTCGAAGAGCTTAGTTCACCTCGGGCCCTTTGTTTTGATGGCATTGGGTCCAACTTTGTCGGCTGTCTTCCTGACCAATCATAAGCCACATTGTGGCAGTGCCATATATTGTCACCGGGCTCCCAATCCGCGTCATCGTCCAGATCCGGCCAAAAAGAAACCGGGAGCAACGGAGTGTTCCGTTGCTCCCGGTTCTGTACCCTCCCCAAGGTACTTTGCTACTACTATTGCAGGACCAGGTAAGGAGCCGCGGTGCAAGCCACGGTACCTGTGGTGGTGCGGGTCGTAACTCCGGCAGTGTTCGGATCGAAGTGCACAACGCCGTCTTCTTCCGAGCAGAACCGGCGAACACCAGTCTGGTTGAAAACCAGGGGTGCAGCGCCGATACCGTAAGTCACGTTGGTGGTGGCCGGGGCTACAATGACGCCTACAGCGTCAACCGTGTAACCGCTCTTACCGCCGGCGGCGATGTTGTTCGCCAGCGCGGAATCAAGCAAACAAGCAGCCGCGCTTGTCGGACCGCCCGCGGGGCAGGCCTGAACGCCGGCGCCCGGTCCCAGTGCCACCAGCGTCGCCGAATAGCCCACCGTCGGATACGCTGTCAGATAAGTCACTTCCGCTGTGTTGATGGTGCGAACCCCGCTCACCGCGGACGACTCGTTAGCCGCGATACGAGCCCGCAGCAAGTTCGGAATAGCGATCGCAGCGATGATCAGAATGATCGCCACCACGATCAGCAACTCAATTAACGAGAAACCCTTTTGTTTCCGCATCTATTTGTCCCTCTCCCCGTTTGAAATGTGGTCTTTCGCAGACCTGACTCGTGACCTGTATTCTGCAATCCACCCGCCAACTTTCCTGCCGATTGCCAGGTCCGAACCCGATTCTTATATTTTCTTTATTTTGAGAATTTTAACCCTGCCCTCGAGTCGGTGCCTTGGGCTGAGATGGGTGACTGGCTCGGTCGAAATGACAGATTTCGTCAAAATCGGGCGCAATACGTGTCAATCAGCTCAATTTGTTTCAAAATGAGAAACGGGAGCAACGATATCTCCGTTGCTCCCGTCTTAAACATCCGAAGCTGTTTGAGCTGCTATTACTGCAGAACCAGGTAAGGAGCCGCAGTGCAAGCCACGGTGCCTGTGGTGGTTCGAGTCGTAACGCCCGCAGTATTGGGATCGAAGTGCAGCACGCCGTCTTCTTCCGAGCAGAACCGGCGAACACCGGTCTGGTTGAAGACCAGGGGCGCCGAACCCACACCATAAGTCACCCTCGTGGTGGCCGGGGCCACAACGACTCCCACGGCATCGACGGTGTAACCGCTCTTACCACCGGCAGCGATGTTGTTCGCCAGCGCGGCGTCAAGCAGACAAGCAGCGGCACTCGTAGGACCTCCAGCGGGACAAGCCTGCACGCCTGCGCCTGGTCCCATTGCTACCAGAGTGGCAGAATAGCCAACCGTCGGATACGCTGTCAGATAAGTCACTTCGGCTGTGTTGATGGTACGAATCGAACTGACGGAGGACGACTCGTTCGCCGCAATGCGCGCCCGCAGCAAGTTCGGAATCGCTATGGCCGCGATAATCAGGATGATCGCGACAACAATTAATAGTTCAATTAATGAAAAGCCTCTCTGTTTGCGCATCTCTTTTGTTTCCTCTTCTCGATAATTTGTAGGCGATTCACGCCCCGGTGTTCATAAATAGGGCACTTTGGCTACCATTTGCCGCAGGTACGCTCCAAGCATGCCGGACTCTTGTTAAGTCTTGCCAATTCAGCGCCCTACAAAACCGTCGCTGGCTTGCAGACTCTTCGGGTCGGACTCGGTAATCGGCGCAACTTGAAATGCTGACGGATTCTGTCAGTAAAGTACCCGGTCCTGTCGTTTGCCGCTGCCCCCATTCCCAGCAGGACGCTGGGTGAGCTATGGATGCTATTATGCCACCGCTGCCTGGGGGCGAAGCCATGAAAACGATATGGTGGCTGCCTTGTTGTGTACTACCATGCTGGATGCCAGCCCGGCAGCTTCGCTCCCACTAGTACGCCTGAGGAAGCGGGGCCCTTCGCTCCGCGAAGGGCTACCGACGAAGGAGCTGTGCATTTTCCAGGCGACCGGATCGCCCAAACTCTGGTTTTACGCTCCGATTCGTTGGGATCGCTGTCGTGCGATGCAGACGCACGTGCCGATTACGCGGAATGCACAGGTCCTGCGCTTGCTTTCGTCCGGCTTCGCCGGACGAAAGACTGCGCTCAGCATGACAACCGAGTGCTTGGCCCCCCGGAAATCCCGTAGAATAACTGGCTCTGACCTCTGCTATGAGCGAGCTACCTGCACTTCAGATTGATTCCGACGTTTCGTTGGCATGGTCCATTCCAGCGCCGTTTTATACCGACCCTGAGGTTGGCGCGCAGGAGAACGAGCGCATCTTCGCTCGTACGTGGCAAGTGGTCGGACGGCGTGAACAACTGGCAAAGCCGGGTGATTTTTTTACCACCGAGCTTCTGGGCGAACCTCTGCTGCTGGTGCGTGGCGCGCAGGGTGAGCTGCGCGGCTTCTACAACGTCTGTCGTCACCGCGCCGGGCCGCCGGCCGAAGGATGCGGATCGCGCAAGCTGTTTCGCTGCGGTTATCACGGTTGGACCTACGGACTTGACGGTGCGCTCATCAGCGCGCCGGAATTTGAAGGCCAGGCGGGTTTTGATCCCAAACAATTCACCCTGACGCCGGTGCGGGCCGAGGAATGGTCGAATCTGATTTTCGTCAACCTTGTTCCCGGCACCGAACCTTTGGTGAAGAGTCTTGGCCGGCTTCCTCAACAGGTTGAACGTTTCGGTTTTGACGGAATGAAACTATTTGAACGCCGCAGCTATGACATGAGCTGCAACTGGAAGACTTACGTGGACAACTACCTCGAAGGCTACCACTTGCCCAGCGTCCATCCCGGACTCAACCGGGAACTGGATTACAACGCTTACACGGTCGAGCCTTATGCCCGTCACGTGCGCCAGTTCAGTCCGATTCGCGGCGCGCAGCCGGGAGATGCCACGCCGCGCCGCTACCAGGAAGCAGCCGGGGACCTGACCACCGACTATTTCTGGATCTTTCCGAACTGGATGCTCAATTGCTATCCCGACAATGTTTCGCTGAACATCGTGCTGCCGGTCTCGGCCGACCGGTCGCTGGCGATTTTCGAGTGGTATCTGCCGGAGAAAGATCTGGGCAGCGCTGCGGCCAAGGCATCAGTGGAATTCAGCGATCAGGTTCAGATTGAAGATGTGGGAATCTGCGAGACCGTCCAGAAAAATCTGCACTCGCGAAGCTACCGGCGCGGGCGTTACAGCATCAAGCAGGAGACGGGCGTGCATGCGTTTCATCGGATGTATGCAGACGTAATGAATTCGTAGCGCCGGCATCTTGCCGGCTGTCCGGAGGGCATCCCTTCGACTATGCTCAGGGCAAGCTTGCCCTCCGTGCCCTCGCCACAGCCGGCGAGACGCCGGTGCTAGTTTCGCCCGACTTTGACTGAGGAGTTCCTTATGAGCAGTTTGACGTTGCTGCAATCATTGCACGAGAGCCTTTCCACCCGCGCCCAGGTCAAGAGTGTTTTCGGAGAACCCATCATCGCGGGCGACAAAACAATTATTCCAGTGGCCAAGATTGCCTATGGTTTTGGCGGCGGGACGGGCAGTGGCGGACTGGAGATCAAGACCGCTCGGGGCGAGGGTGGCGGGGGCGGCGGCGGAGTCGGAGCATTCCCCATCGGCGTTTTCGAAGTCGGCCCCCAGGGGACTCGATTTGTAGCGGTCGGGGACAAGAAAAAACTGGCGGGAACATTGTTGCTGGGCGCGGCGCTCGGCCTGCTCTTTGCGCGGCGAAGAAGAAAGTAGCGATGTCTGATGGAGGACGGGCGTCTCGCCCGTCCCGCAGCGGAGACGCCCGTCCTTCATAAGTGCTAGCCCATCTTTACCAGCAGGCAAGTGATGTCATCATGTTGCGGCGTTTGGCCCACAAACGCATCTACGTCGCTCATCAGGCGGCGCAGCATTTCGTCGGGAGTGGAAGCCGCGCCTGCGTTTAGCACTTGCAGCAGTCGCTGTTCGCCGTACTCCTCATCGCGCTGGTTCATGGCTTCCACTACGCCATCCGTGTAAATTGCCAGCCAATCGCCCTCCTGCAAAACCAGGCTGCCGGAGTCGTATTTCGCGGCAGCAAGGATTCCGAGGGGCAGTCCTCCTATGGTCAATCGTTCTGCCGTGCCCGTGCGACGCCGGACAATGGGAGTGTTGTGGCCGGCGTTGATATAAGTGAGCTCGCGGGTAGCCGGATTGAACTCTGCGAGAAACGCGGTAGTGAAGCGCAGTCCGCCCTGGCTATTGTTGCAGGCGTACTGGTTCATTCCTGTAACCAGTTCGGCCAGAGAACAGGGAATGGCGGACAGAGTTTTGAGGCTAGCCTGGAACGTCGCCATCAGCAAGGCCGCGGGGATGCTCTTGCCGGCAACGTCCGCCACGGCTAGCAGAAAACGGGTCTCGTCCGGAACGGCCGCGGGGCGGGCGAAGACGTCGTAGTAATCTCCGGCCACAGTGTTCGCGGGCCGCGTAGAGAACGCTATCGTCATCCCGGGCACGGGCGGCGGGGTTGCGGGCAAGAGCCAGCTTTGGATATCACGCGCGATTTCGAGGTCGCGCTTCATCACCACCCGGTCGGAGACCTCGAGCATCAGCACGATGAAGAATAGAATCCCGGCATAGAAATGAAAGCTGACTTCAACTACTTCTACTTCCCCCGATTTACCGGTGTGGCTGAAACCCGCTCCGGGAAGCAGCAGGAACACAATCCCCAGCAGCAGCAGGACACGCCTGGCCGGACTCAGTTTTTCCAGGATGGCCCAGAGAAATTCCAGCACCGTGTGGAAGATGCCGCGTGGCTGTGTTTCCTGCCGCGCCCGCGCGCCATAGTCCCGCTGGTAAAGCCGATAACTGGCCCGCGCCTCGGTGTGGAACTGCGTCCACAGCTGGTTAAGTTCAAGTCCATCGGTCACACGCTGCCAGAACTGGTTGAGCTGCGTCTTGAGACCAGGACTTTGCCCTGCGGACGGTGAAGGGAACGACGACATGATGGAGCAGGGATTATAGTCGAGGCGGTGTGGCAAGTGATGATGGCCGTGTGGGGCGGACACTCTTGTCCGCCAGCTTCAGAAGGGCACGATCCCGGTGAGTGCGATACAAATTGCAGCGTCCCTGGGGGCGCTGGCAAACACAAGGTCCCCCGGCTTCGCTCGGGATGACAAGTCGGTGGGGGCTCAGAAAAGTTTCAGTTGCGATTCCATCTGCCCCGCGGTAGCGGTTTGGTGGCTTGCACGATCGTAGTGACGCATCCCGTGCTTTTGCCGCAGGCGCGTCATGAGTTCTGATATCCGTTTGCTGTAGGACTTGGGCAGGAAGGCGCGATCTTTATAGCGCTGCTGGTAGTCGGCTGCCAGCTGGGGAAATTCCTTTTCCAGAAACGGCAGAAAGACGGCGGCAGAGCAGGGCTTCAGAAACAGTGGATTGGCGAAGATGTGCTTTCCCCCAGCCTCCACGGTGCCCCGGACCAGCGCCTCCAGATTGCGCAACGAGTCGGTGATGCCGGGAATCACTGGAGCACAGCTCACCCCCACCCGGATCCCTGCCTGGCTCAGTTTGTGGACGGTTTCCATGCGCAGATCGGGCCGCGGCGCCCGAGGCTCGAGAATGCGCGCCAGGTTCACATTCAGAGTCGTGATCGTGACATTCACTATCAACCGGTTCCTTTGTCCGATCTGAGTCAGCAGATCCAGATCGCGAAGAATCAGGTTTCCCTTGGTGATGATGCCCAGGTCCAACCCTTCGTGCCGCGCCAGCTCTTCCAGAATGGCGCGCATCACTTCGAAGCGGCGCTCAGCCGGCTGGTAAGGATCGGTGGCGGTCCCGATCGCAATCTGCTCGCCCGGCTTCACCCGGCGCAGTTCCTGCCGCAGCAGGTTGGCAGCGTGCTGCTTGACGTAAATCTTCTGCTCGAAATCCACTCCATCCCGCATTTCCATGAATTCGTGGGTGTAGCGTGCATAACAGTATTTGCAGGCAAACTCGCAGCCGCGATAGGGATTGATGGTCCATTCGAAGGGCATGCGCACGCCGGTGCAGCGATTGAGCAAGGAGCGTACGGCCAGGGTGAAGTATTCGACTTCGTGTCCCTGGCGTAGGGACTCGCCCTCGGCTGCCAATCGGGCGATGCCGATCAGCTTGGATTCGGGGAGCGGTAAGAGGGGAAGAGTAGCCATTGCAGATTCGCTTTTTGTTCGCCATCAAAGTTAGTCTTTGGCGACTGATCTGTCAAGGTATTTGCGAACGCCGAGAGACGTGCCGCTGCCGCACGAGCGGGACGCTCGCGGCTACATTTAGCTTGTGCTTCTAATGGGCGAGGAGATGATCGACCAGCAGCCACAAGCCAGTCATGGCCAGGATCGGGCCACCCCAGATGCAGAAGGTTGAGCGCCATGCCAATTCCTCAACTACATCGCGTTGGCTGCGCCAGGAAATGAAGAATGGTCCCCCCGATGCGCCCTTCATCAGCACGACGGGAGGATTGAGATCGAATGTTTCGGTTGGGACGGGTCGGGATTGCGGCATGCGCGGAGCCGCACTCCCGGGAGGCAACATGGATTCAATGGCAGCCCGCCGCTGGAGATCAGCTGCAGCAGCGCTCAGAAATCCCTGTTGCGGTTGGCCAACACCACCGGCCAAACACTCGGCGGCGCTTTCGAGTCCGGGATTCTCCCGCAATGTTCCCAGGACATACAAATGGTCGCCCGGACGAATGCAAAATTCTACGAGGACAGCGGGGAATTCGCTGGAAATACCGTGGCGGACGAGAAAGTGTCGGGTAAAGGCGTCGCCCGAGGAAGGAGAATATTCGTCATCCACTGACGGACGAAGTTCGGCCTCGGCGCCGCGCGGGTCCACCAACACACGGCCCGTGCCGTCATCGAGGAAGAAGGGAGCGTACAGGATTTCGGCACTGGCCTTTTTCTCTTCTCCTGAGGTGCCACGTGCCATCGCATGGTAGTAGAAGCAGTCCGACTCAGAAAGCGGTGAGATGAGAGTGTAAGGTCCCACCACTGTCCCGCTCACTTCAACCGCTCCCAGCGCCGCGCCGCGTACGGTAGAAGTAGGTGTATCCTCGATCAGGTGTTTGCGTTTGAGGAAAGGGAAGCCGCGGAAAAAAAGATAAACCCCAATGGTGACACCCGCGATCCCCCAGAGTACGGGTGACCGCAGCACGAACATTGGATCCGCAGGCGATCCCGAGTTTACGAAATAGGTCGCTAGGGCGATTTTGCCGATGAGATGCATCGGGTTCGGCTGATCCGGCTGGGTAAAGCAACTTCAAAGGCGGCGGACAGGCGTGTCCGCCCCACATTTACTGCCCCGGAGGCGGAGGAATCGTTATGTCGATGTTGGTCACTGGCCCCAGTGACGACAGCGGCTTAAGGAATTCTCCAGCATTGCCCACCACCAGTACAGCCAGCTTTTCCTTGTGCAGATACTTGGAGGCCGCCTGCGCTACGTCCGCGGCCGTGACTTTGTCCACACCGAGGCGGAACTTTTCCAGGTAGTCCTGAGGATAGCCATAGAATTCGTAGGTCATGCGCTCGCGCAGAATTTTTTCGGGGGAATCAAGATTGAAGATGAAAGAGTTCAGGATCGCATCCTTGGCCAGCTTGATTTCGGCTTCGGTAATAGGATGCTTGGAGAGATCGTCAATCTGCTCGTCCAGCGCATCGATAGATTCGAGCGTAGTGGCGCTTTTCGTTCCCATGCCCAGGCGCACCATACCGAGGTGATCGAAGGCGGTTCCGATTCCGCCGCCCACCGCATAGGCCAGTCCTTTCTCGGTACGGATGGTGCGGAACAGGCGCGAGGAGAAACCACCACCGAAGGCTTCGTTGAACACCCGGACCGCATAATAATCGGGGTTGTCGCGCTTGATTCCGACTCCCACCATGCTGATTGAGCTCTGGTTGACGTCGTCTTTCTGAACCAGGTAGTAGCCCGACTTGGCCGGCATGGGCTCGGAATTTCCTTCCTTCAGCGCCGATCCCTTGGGCCACGCGCCGTACGTCTGGCGGAGTTTGGCCTCTATCGCGGCAGAGTCGAAGTCACCGACGATCCCCAGAATGATGTTATTGGGACTGACGTGAGCGTGGTGCCAGTCGAGCAGATCCTGGCGAGTGACAGCGGCGACGGTCTTGTACTCGGCGACTCGCGCATATGGGCTCTGGGCGCCGTAAGCCAGTTTCGCGGACTCGCGGCCTACGATTTCATCGACATCGTCATTACGTCGGGAGATGGCGTCGAAATATTGTCTCTGGACCAGTTCAAGCTTGTCGCCGCGAAATTCCGGGCCTCGCAGCAGGTCGTCGAACACTTTGAATACATCGTCGAAATCGGCCTTCAGGCAGGAAAAAGAAATGGTCGTTGAATCGACGGTCCCGCCGGTTTCGACCTTGGCGGCACGTACTTCGAGATAGTCGTCCAGTTGGTCGCCGGTCTGCGTCTTGGTGCCTCCGTTGCGCCAGACATCGCCGTACATGTCGATCATGCCGGTCTTGTCAGCGGGTTCGGAGCGCGAGCCGCCGCGAATGCGGGCGATGCCGTCGATGAGAGGCAGTTCGTGGTCTTCCTGCAGGAAGATGACCAAGCCGTTGGGCAGGACAAAGCGCTTCGGCACCTGGGGATGAAAGGCAGGCAGCGGTGGAATGTTGATCTCTTGCCAACTGGTTTGCGCGAAGGCTGGAGAAACGTGCAAGCTGAATCCGGCCACGAAGGCGAAGCTGAGCAGGAGTAGCGAAATCCGTTTCATTGCCCACCTCCGTTCTGCGCAGGCGCCGGGGGTGGCGCGACGGTTTCGATAATCCCCACGGTGCGATTGGTGGGAACAAAAGTCTTGTTGGCGACGCGACGGATGTCTGCCTTGCTGACCTTGTCGAGATTTTCGACCTGGTGAAACAGTTCACGCCAATCCCCGTAGCGGGTCTCGAACAGGGCCAGGTTGGAGGCAAGGCCTTCGTTGTCATCCAGCCCGCGCAGCAGGTTGGCTTTGGCGCGTGTCCGGATCATTTTCAGCTCCTCGTCGGTGATGTCTTCGTTCTTGAGCCGCTCGATTTCGACGTGAATCGCGGCTGCCACTTCATCCGTCGTGTGGCCGGGAAGCGGAAAGGCATAAAAGGCGAAGAGGTGAGGGTACTTGATGCCCGGCAAACCACTAAAGCCGGCCGAATAGGCCGCGATCTTTTTATCCCGCACCAGAGCACGATAGAGACGCGAAGTGCGACCATTGGACATCAGGTCGGTGATCGCGTCGTAGACGTTGTCGTCTTTATCGCGATAGTCGGGCCGGTGGTAGCCCTCGAGGTATAGCGGCTGGGCCCGATCTTGCAATATGACGCGCCGCTCGGCGTTCTGTGGCGGTTCGGTTGTAGTGCGCTCGTCGGGTTGAGGGCGGGAGGGGATGCGACCGAAGTATTTTTCGATGATGGGCAGCGCCGCCGAAGCCTTGATGTCGCCGACCACGGCCACCACCATGTTCGGTGGAATATAGTATTCATCGAAAAAATGCTGCGCGTCTGTGGCCGAAAAGGAATTCAGGTCCGCCATCCAGCCGATAGTCGGCCGATGGTAGGGATGTGCCTGGAAGGCGGCTGTGGTGAACTGCTCGATCAGTCGACCGACGGGATTGCTGTCGGTTCGCATGCGGCGCTCCTCGATCACCACGTTGCGCTCTTTGTAGAACTCACGCATCACCGGATGAAGGAAGCGCTCCGATTCCAGATAGGCCCAAAGCTCCAGGCGGTTTTCCGTAAAGGAATAGTGATATTCCGTCTGGTCTTCGCTGGTTGAAGCATTCATGCCTTCGGCGCCGTTGCTTTCGAGAATCTGCGGGAACTCGTTGGGCTTGACGTACTTTTGCGCGTCCGCAATATCGTCCTGCCACACTTTTTGCAGGTCTTTCAGCTTCTGCTCATCCCGGCCGACTTGCTTGTCGCGCTCTGCGAGGTAGGCAGCGTAGGCCGTCTCCACTCGCGCCAGAGCAATTTTTTCAGCCGCGTAGTCGGTGGTGCCGATCTTGTCCGTGCCTTTGAACGCCATGTGCTCGAACATGTGGGCCAAACCGGTCTTACCCATCGGATCCTGCACCGAGCCCGCGTCCACATGGGTGTTGAAAGAGAATACCGGCGCGCCGGCCCGCTCGCAGATGATTAC
>Ga0307471_100001600_pt1 | contig 12454 bp, 10 predicted proteins | sample atmos_gasesAM3C__2_FD_204566 | JGI IMG/M metagenome (GOLD analysis project Ga0307471, IMG submission 204566) | Hardwood forest soil microbial communities from Morgan-Monroe State Forest, Indiana, United States - atmos_gasesAM3C_515 | ecosystem: Environmental > Terrestrial > Soil > Temperate... | reverse complement strand
ACTCTAGTAGAACGCCATTCCCGTTTTGCCATGCTGATCAAAGTATCGAGCAAAGACACGGAAGTGGTCGTTGCCGCGTTGAGCCGGCATGTTCGCAAAAGTGGGTACTAGGATCAAGATGTCCGGTAACGCGACTAATGAGGCGGTAGCACACGATAACGGAGCGAAAGACATCCGCCGGTGTCCCGAGAACGACTCTTACATACTTGAGTGTGCCATCGCGGCACCGCTCAAACTATGCCAAACGCCTTACGTCTATTGCTTTTTTGCGACCAGCCGAATGATATCCACCTCACGGCGGCCTTCCCAGTCCGACTTATCCCGCACGATCTCATAATGTTTAATCTCGAGGGAATCAAACAGATGAAGCATTGCGTTGCGACTGCGCAGGAAATCGGTCCCGCATTCCATCACAACAATTCCGCCGGGCTTTAGTGAATCCAGAACCTTTTGTATCGGCACGAGCGGCATCGTCCAGCTAAACAAGATCAGGTCGAACCTTTCCTTGCCGAAATCGTATTCACTGTCGGGAACGGCGGCCATGTGCAAGGTAAGCCCAAGATCCTTTGCCTGCCTCTGAGCGATGGCAACACCAGCCTCGGCAGGATCGAACCCCCACACCTGCCACCCGAGGCTCGCGAGGTAGATGGAGTTTCGCCCTTGCCCCATTCCGTAGTCCAGCGCAACTCCCGGCTGAAGCCCTTTCACCATCTCCATCAGGAAGCGGTTCGGAGCGTGATTGAAATTCGCATTGCTGTCGAGGTAGTAGCGACTGTAGTAGTCGGAATCTAAAGCGGCGTGCTCCGTCCGCAGCAATCTGAGCCTGCGAGCGATCTCGGATTCGGAGATTCCATCGCTTTTGAGCTTGGCGGCATATTTTTCAAAAACCTGCTCGTTGGTCAGCGACCAGTGATTCTCCTCTTGTACTTTCTCCAAAAAAACCGTTCGATACTCGTAGTAAAATTCGTACTCCGGTTTTTGACCGAAGGCGCGTCCTGCGCACAACAGCGTTGCCAACAGTAGCGCGAGCGTGGCCGCGCTGCGAGCAGACCACTGCTTACAAATCTTGGGGTCGACGCTTCCTCGTTTCTTCAAGCAGCGTGTCACGTTGCAAAGTTTAGATCACTTGGAAACAGAGCGCTACAATGTTTCCGAACCCCAATTCAGCAGAAACTCGAAGTCACTTGCCTGGTAAACGCGCTTACCGGAGAAGTCCTATAAAAGGGAATGTCAAGAGCTCGGGCCACGCCTTCGGCGTGGTTGTGTGAGCCAGAAACTCCCTGAGACGTTGGTGGTCCTTCAGCCCTCCCTGGTCTAAACAGTTAGAATCTGGTGCACAACTTGGCTCGGCAGCTAAGGCCGCTATTTCTTTGGAGCGTTCCTGCCCGATCAAGAGCATGGCTCCGGTGTTGGCGATTGTGTAGATGGTGGCGGGCGTTGCCCTGAAAAGGAGAACGGCCCGACCCCGCTGGAGAGATTGAGTCGTTTTCGCCGACCGGGCCGGGCCAGGTTGAATTCGACATGGGAAGGTGAGCATGAAACCCAAGCCAGAGGAGAAAAACAAAAGAGCAACCAACCATCCAACGCAGCACCATTGGCACGAGATGAACCGCAAGCAACGGCGCGACACGATGCGGAAGATCCAGAGCGAAGACATCCGCCTGGAAGTGGTACATCCCGATGCCGCGGGCATCGATATCGGCAACGAATCCCACTACGTGTCTGTACCCCCGAGCCGGGACAGCCAACCGATACGGCAGTTCGGGTGCACCACCGCCGAGCTGAAAGCGATGGCCGCTTGGCTGAAGCAGTGCGGGATTCGGACCGTCGCGATGCAATCCACTGGAGTGTATTGGGTCGCTGTATACGACATTCTCGAACAAGCGGGTTTGGAAGTGTACCTCGTGAATGCTCGGGACACGAAGAATCTGCCGGGGCGCAAGAGTGACGTTCAGGAGAGTCAATGGTTGATGAAGCTGCATACATATGGGCTATTGCGAAATTCGTTCCGGCCCGCGCAGGAGATTCGCATGCTGCGGACCTACTGGCGACAGCGCAATGATTTGGTGCGGAGTGCGGGCCGGCATATTCAACGGATGCAGAAGGCGCTGACGCAGATGAACGTCCGTGTTCGGCGCGCCGCCGGACGCCGGCTTCGCTGATCCTGCCGAGCCATTCCGCGCGATATCGTCGTGCATATACTTCTTTGTCGTTCGCAAGCCATGCTCTCCGTGATAGACCGACTTGATCTTGTTCAGATACAACAGTTCCGCTAGCTTGTGGGCATCGATACGGTCACCCTTGCTACCATCTTTTAGCAGGGCAGCCTTTCGCGGATTACACACCACGACTTCCGTCACGTGCGGCTTCAGCAGGTCGTACAACCAGGCCGCCCAGGTTCCTTCTTCAAACGTGACGCGCACATCTCCGTGCAGCCCGTCGATGAACTGCAGAATCGTGCTCGCCTTTGTTTCGATGACGCATTCCATCACCACCTTGCCGACGGAGTTCATCACCTTAATCGAAATACTTTCCTTGTGCACATCCATCCCGATATATTTAGTGCTGCTAGTCACGAGGGTGTTCCTTTCTTGTAGGAAATGAGACTGCACTCAAAACCTACTCCAAAGGGGCGCCCTTTTATAATGTGTGAAATCTGTAGGGTCTGGCCACCGATAGTGATTGGAAATGCGTTAACCTCATCGTTCCGTGGCACAGCGGCGAGACCTGACGCGAGTTCGGCCCAAGAACCGGCCTTGCATTTCAATTTCCTGGATTTGTCGTTGGTTGAGTAGACTCGACCATTATGTTCTTGAGGGCGTGAGCGACAGCATCCTCGGCGACGACCTCATTCCGGCCGTGGTCGGTGATGGCGTCGTAGAGCAGTTGCGTCGGTCTTGGGTTTAATTCCTTGCTGTATTCATCGGTGATGTCGGTGGCCATTCGTTGGAGCATCTTGCTGGACTCGGCACTCAGATTCGTGCCGGTAATCTCAACTTGTTTGCCCATGTATGGCGCGGCTATTCGCTCGGCGAGTTTGTCAGCGGTCTGGTAGTAATACTCCGAGATTTGGCGATGGCCTCCCTCATGTTCGATCACATGTTGGGTTACCCCGGTCGGCACCCAGATGCTGATGTTGAGTTGCAGCGTCACCTTGATCTGCGTGATGGTGACGGTCGCGTGTGTGGCATCCGTTCGTCGAGACTCCCCGCGGACACTGGCGGTGGACAGGAAATCGGAATCGCACCCCGCGATTTCCCCCGGGGTCAGGGGTGGCATGTCGGTCGGCGGTGCGGCCGGGTCAAACGTGCGGTTCGCGAAAGCAACCGGCTACTTGATGATTGTCGGCACGGGAGCTTCCCTAAGCTGCTGTCGCGGGGAGAAGTCCCGCCACATGAGCCACCCGAAGATAAGCATTCCCAGCAACACGCAAAGCACAATCAAGCCGCGCAAGAGCAATACCGCCTCCGCATTCCATTTTCCGAATAAGACAGCGCCCGATCCATGAGTTTGTGGTGGCGAATGACGCGAGAGGTACTCTCATCGAGCCGCCGCACCAACTCCTGATAAACGCGGTGGTTTCAATGGGTCGACGCAACACTCAGGTCGAACCCACCCTGCATTGAAAACAAAAGCTAAAATCGCTCGCTAGGTTAGATCAGCCGGAACGCTACCCTGGCTAGGTTTTGACCGAGTACAGCCAAACAGATCGGTTCTCCAAGGGAAGTATTGTCGGATCAACTGAATAGATGGTGTTGCGTCGACCGTCTGAGCCGGCACGGGTTACCGTACAAGTGGATTTTTCAAGTTTCCGACTTACCCGGCTTACCAGGCAAGTGGAATTACTTCCGGGTAGCGCGTCATCTGTACACAACAAGGAAGTCCTTCCGCGTTTAGCCCTGTGCAAAATGGCTTGACGTGATTCACGATTAGTATCACAATGTGATTCTAATCATGCTTGGCGAATTCGAATATTTGTTGATCACGGCGGCTGCTGGCCTTGGAGATGACGCCTACGGCGCGGCGATTCGTGAAGAAATCGAAGCGACGACCGGACGCAAGTGTTCCATTGGCGCGCTCTACACAACCATCGATCGATTGGAAACTAAAGGCTTTCTGAAAACATGGATGGGCGAGGCCACGCCGCAGCGCGGTGGCCGCGCCAAGCGCATGGTTCGCGTGACGCCCAAAGGCGTGCACGCGGCGAAGGATTTTTACGATGCGGTGACGCGCGTGAGCCGCGGAGCGTCATGGGTAGCGAACCGAACGGGGAGCGCCCGATGATGCACACCGGCTGGTCGTTCGTCGAAGCTGCTGCCCGACTGCTGGCGCGCGATGAGCGCGAAGCCGTGCTGGGCGATTTGTTGGAGGCCGACGAAAATGCTTTGCAAGGACTGTTTGGTGTAATCGGCCTAGTTTTCCGGCGAGAAACGGCCCTTTGGAAGCGCTGGCAACCATGGCTGGCGGGATTCGGAGTGGCCCTTCCAAGCAGCTTTCTGCTCATGGGGTTCTCGCTGTCGGTCAGTTGGAGTTATCTGACCCTAAGATGTCCCGAGCTTCTCAAGAAGTCGTCACTGACACTGGGCTCCGGGTCATTGGTGTTGCTGTGCCAGGCACTCCTTCTGATCGGCTGGTCCTGGACGGGCGGTTTTGTAGTCGGATCGTTGTCGCGGCGAACTCTTTGGGCTAGCACATTACTTAGCTACTCGCCGTGTTTGTTTTGTTTGTCGAGATTCCGTGTCGAGTCCCTATCGAGGTTTTGCCTGCTTCTCTTTTTGTTGCCCGCGATCTGGGGAGTTCATCACGGTTTGCGAATTTCCAGGATGAAGTTGAGCTGGGCCATCGCACTGGCAATAACCGTCACAGCATTGATGCTTCCGGGCTGGAGCAGCGGAGCCCATCACTGGTGGGCACCGCCACGGTGGACTCTGGATTGGGTTTTGTGTTGGCCAGCGTGGTATCTGGTCGCAACGGCACGGCGAGCGGGCTCAAAGGCTGGATTGGGAGACAACGACGGCCTACGAAGCGGGCAGCGGCAACAACAGGAATGTCGTAGGGCCAAGACATCAGAGCCCGCTTGATGGACTGCTGAGATATTGGGCAAGGAGGGAAAAACATGACGAACGAACTTACGCTATCTGTAAACGGCGCAAAGCAAATTGTGTCTGCTGCGCCGGAAACTCCTCTGCTCTTTGTACTACGCAACGACCTGAAATTGACCGGACCACGTCTCGGCTGCGGAATGGCGCAATGCGGATCGTGCTCTGTGCTACTCGATGGGGAGGAGGTTCGTACTTGCGTTACGCCAGTTTCTTTTGCGGTGGGCAAGCAGGTAACGACGATCGAAGGACTGCCCGCGGTTTGGGCAGCGAAGAAGGGTTTAAGCGCAGACGAAGCTGCGAAAACGCTGCATCCAGTGCAGCAGGCGTGGATTGATGAGCAGGTTCCCCAGTGCGGCTATTGCCAGAGCGGGATGATGATTGCCGCGGCGCAATTGCTCGAAAAAAATCCGAATCCAACTGTCGCTCAAATCAAAGACGCTTTTACGAATACGCCGCCTTCCCCGCATCTATGCCGCTGTGGAACTTACGCCGCCATCATCGACGCCGTGCAGCGCGCTGCCAAGGCCATGAAAGCCTGAAAGGAGTGAATGCCATGACGACGAAAACAGCAATGTCCGGCGATTCCCCTCTTGCAACGATGCTCACGCGGCGTGGGTTCGTAAAAATGGGCGGCACCTTATTTGTTTCGTTCGCCGTTCCAACGGAATATCTCGCGCAGACTGCCGAAGGAGAGGATTCCCTCCGGTCAAACCAGCTCGACCCGACGCTGCTGGCGTCCTGGATGGAGATTCGGAGCGATAACACGATTGTGATGCGCACGGGCCGGACCGAAACGGGTACCGGGATGAGCGGATATTACACGCAGGCGATTGCGGAGGAGTTGAATGTCCGGCCGGAAACGATCTCGCTCATCATGGGCGACACGGACAAGACACCAGACGGCGGATACTCCGCTGGTTTCCTGAGCGGAATGGCCAACGTTCGCAAAGTCGCCGCGTACACCCATCAAGCGTTGCTGAAGCACGCGGCAACGCAACTTGAGATTCCTGCCGAAAACCTTACCGTCATTGATGGCGTCGTCTCTGGCAGTGGAAAGAGCATCAGCTATGGCCAACTTGTCGAAGGCCAGCACCTCGAATTGAAAATTCCAGTTACCGGCGAAATAGCGAAGGCGGCTCCGGGAAATTGGGTGGGCGTAGTTGGGCTGGATGGTCTCAAGGTGACCGGCGAACCGCCGATGAGGCCGCTAAATCAGTGCAAGGTGCTGGGCACGTCGTTTCCCGTGCCCAGCATTCCCGACAAAGTGACCGGTAAAACGCAATGGAGCTGCGACGTCACGTTGCCCGGAATGCTTCACGCGCGTATGATTCGCCCCGCAACGCTTGGTTCAACCCCGATTTCCGTTGGTGAAGTCGACAAGAAACAGTTCCCAACGGCGCAGATTGTGAAGAAGGGCAATCTCGTCGCTGTCGTTTCTCCCAACGAATGGGAAGCCATTAGTGCGGCGCGCGCCATTACCGCCGCAACGAAATGGACTGACTGGGCCGGGCTGCCGGGTAGCGAGAACCTCACGAAAACGCTTCGCGCTTACAAATTGGATGCACCTCCAGAGAGCCGTGGGAAAGCGGCTGACGCCCTCGCCGCGCTAGCAAAAGCTTCGAAGAAAATTTCTGCGTCCTACGAACAGCCGTACGTCAGGCACGCGCCGATCGGACCATTTGTGGCAGTAGCCGACGTCCGTAAAGACGGCGGCGTGACAGTGTGGACGCATTCGGCCCAGTCGCAGGGTTTGCGCGCGCGCATCGCGTACATGCTGCGAACCACGCCAGAGCAAGTTGTGGTTCGCTGGCTGGATCATTCCGGTCAATACGGCCGCACAACATTCGGCGGCGATGGCGCCGAATGCGACGCTGTGATTCTCTCGCAATTGACCGCGAAACCTGTGCGCGTGCAATGGACTTTGCAAGAGGATATGGCCTGGTCGAGCGTTTCTCCAGCATGGGTAGCTGATATCCAAGCGGGGCTGGACGCGAATGGCCGTGTGATCGCATTGCACAGTTCGTTTTACTCGCCGCACATGTTCGATCCGCGCCCTGTCGGCGCGCTGCTTGCTGGAATGCCTTGCAGCGCGTCAAAGCCGGGGGGATGGGTCGCTACGGAGTGGCCGTACGACAAGATTCAGAACCGGCTCGAAGATGCGTATGGAATGCCCAACCTTGGGGCGGAATCAGCATCGGGCGGGCTGCGCGGCAATATCATGCGGACTCCTGGGCAGCGGCAGCAGAATTTCGTGCTGGAAGGATTGCTGAACGAAGCGGCGGCAGCCGCGAAGGCCGATCCGATTGCGTTTCGCTTGGAGCACACCACCGACCAGCGGTTGATTGATTTGCTGAAGGCTACTGCCAAGGCGGCAGAATGGGAGACACGGTCGTCACCGCGTAAAGACGCGCGGAAAGCTGGAACCGCGCCAGTGAATGGACGCGGAGTATGCATCATGATTCGCGAGAATGCTTATTGGGTGGGCATCGCGGAGATTTCCGTGGTCCCCGATACGGGAATGGTGCAAGTGACCAAATTCACGATCGGTTGCGAGCCCGGAAAAATTATCAATCCGCGGCAACTTGGATTGTGCATGAAAAGCGGCGTCGTCATGGGCCTCAGCGAAGCGTTGAAAGAAGAAGTCACCTTCGACAAATCAAGAGTGACCAGCACGAATTGGGACCGTTACAAAATTCTCACCATGGAAGAAATGCCGGAAATTAGAATTGTAACTCTCTCGCGAGACGACAAAGATTTCGGCGGGGGCTCGGAAGGCGCCAATGCCGTTTGCCCTCCAGCGGTCGCAGCGGCGCTCTTCGACGCTACGGGCATCCAAGCTCGTCGTATCCCGTTGACTCCGTCGTACGTGACTGCGCTGCTTAAAAGCTAGTGTAGAGCGCCATAATCGCCAACCGAACTTCTACCAGTTAGGCAAATCGCTTTGAAATAGTCCGGCAGGTTCAATTTCTAGCGGAGACCTCACGGCTAGCCGGCTACCCGGAAGTTGGCCAGAAACGGGGTTCGGGGAGATCACGTGCAATGTCGATTGGTTCCTTCCAATGGCTTCCGAAGTCCCTGCAATCCACTTAACAACCGTTCGGCAGAGAGCCGAATGCTTTTGCGCGATTCAACTCGCTGAGAAATAAGAGGTTGGCTCCCCGGGTAGGATTCGAACCTACAGCCTGTCGGTTAACAGCCGAACAACCAATTTAATCAGAACTTGCCGGAGTTGGTGCTAATCGAGGGAAATCAGCTAGTTGCGACTAAACGTGATGAATCACTTTCTCCTTCTTTGTTCACGTTTCGTTCGCATTTTGTCACCATTCACCACGATTACTATTACGTTTTTATGACGTTCCAGTACCAGGTCTCAGGCTGGTCGCCTAGTCACCAACTAAAAAACCTAAGGAGCATCTGCGGCAAGAGCTAAGCGTATGTCCCCAGCTTGTTCCTCGTATCTCTGACGCGCCTCCTCCAAATACCGTGCAAAATCGTCGCTGTATGACGCAGCTAGCGGCTAGAATATTTCGCAAAGGACAATCCCATCGGCCAGCGGTTTCGCATCTCATTTCTTGAAAAAGCCCCAGACGCCGTACACGATGCTTGGTACCGAACCGAATCCACAGACCAGCCGACACCACTCTCGCAAGGGTCGTGTTCTTTAGGCAAGAGAGTATCGAGATTTTTGCTCACCTTCTTTGGCAACCAACTACTGGCAGTTGGGACGGGCAGGCGTCGGCGCAGCTGAGCGAGTAGCTCAGCTTGAATTCAATGATTCGGCGAGACTTAGCCTACAAAAAGCCCTCATTTCAGCCCTTTCTTTGTCCCAAGTTTTGTCCCAATAATCGGTGCCCACGTGATGTCCCTCCATAAAAGGGTGCAAATTTGCGAAACATATTCTCCGCCCTTGCGTTTCCCTGTATGGCTACCAAGCCCGGAGGGACATCCATGCGCAATTGGCTCGCCGACCTTCATTTCGGACTGCGGTCCCTTCGCCGCAACCCCGGCTTCGCCCTCGGCGCAATTCTCGTCCTCGCGCTCGGCATCGGCGCCAACACCGCCATCTTCTCGATCGTCAATGCCGTCCTTCTTCGTCCACTTCCGTATCACGATCCCTCCCGCCTCGTGATGCTCTTTCACACTCCTCCCGCCAAGAGCTTCCCTGGCATTTCCCTCTTCGCTCTTTCTCCTGCCAACTTCCTCGATTGGCAGGCGCAATGTACCTCCTTCGAGAACATGGCCATCGTCGGCGGCGGCCAGCTCGCTCTCGGCGGAAAAGACCAGCCGGAAGTTCTCACCACCGCTAAAGTAGCCCCAGAATTTTTCTCCGCTTTGCGAGTACGGCCCCTGCTTGGCCGCACCTTCTCGCCCGACGAAAATCGCCCCGGCTCTCACGTGATCGTCCTCAGCTACAAACTGTGGCGCGACCGTTTCGGCTCCGACCCCCACATCGTCGGCCACGACATCACCTTGGACTCCCAGCGCTACAACGTCGTTGGTGTCATGCCCGAAAAGTTTGTCTTCCCGAGTTTTGCCAAAGTCTGGGTTCCTCTCGCTTGGACCGATCAAGACCGCGCCGTCCGCGGGAATCACAATTACCTGGCCATCGCGCGCCTGAAACCCCGCGTCAACCTCAAGCAAGCCAACGCGGAGCTCGCTTCCATCTCCGCCCGTCTCGAGCAGCTCTATCCCGAGGACGACAAAGGCTGGGGTGGCACCGCCATTCCGCTGCACCAACAGGAGGTCAGCGATGTGCGAATCGCACTATTCGTTCTTCTCGGCGCGGTCGCTTTCGTTCTGCTCATCGCTTGCGCCAATGTCGCCAATCTCGTCCTCGCCAAAACTCTTGCGCGTCGCAGAGAAATCGCCATTCGCACCGCCCTTGGCGCCAGCCGCCCCGCCATTCTTCGCAACATCCTCTCCGAAACAGTTTTGCTTGCTGTGATAGGCGGCGGCCTTGGCCTTCTGCTCGCTACTGTCGGGCTCAACGCGGCCGTCAAACTCTCCGCCAAATACTTGCCAGCCTTCGCAGACATACGCCTCGATTGGCAAGTCCTCGCCTTTACTCTGGTTATCGCCGTCCTCGCCGGCTTCCTCGCCGGCCTCATCCCTTCCTTCCGGTTCTCCCGCGTGGACGTAAACGAAGCCCTCAAATCCGGTCAGAGCCGCGGCGCCTCCGATTCCGGTGGCAGCAAGACACGCAACTCATTGATCGTCTCCGAAGTCGCGCTTTCTCTCGTCCTGCTCATCGGTGCCGGACTGATGCTACGCACTTTGTTTGGGCTGCATGCTGTGAAGACCGGTTTTGACGCCAACAATGTGCTGACGCTATCCCTAGCCGTCGGTAATAACAGGTTTCCTACACCCGCAGCCGAAATCAATTTCTTCGATGACGTCCTCCAGCACGTTCGCGCCGTTCCTGGCGTCCAGGCTGCCGGAACCATCGACGCCCTTCCGCTCAGTGGCAACGGCGGTTCGCACCAGCCCTTCAGCGTTCAGGGCCGGCCCGTTCTGTCAATGGCCGAGCAGCCAGAGGTTGACGTGCGCCTTATTAGCTCTGGCTATCTCCGCGCCATGCATGTGCCTATCCTTCGCGGACGTGACTTCGCCGAGTCCGACGCCGCCGGCCGCCCAGGTGTCGCTCTTATTAGCGAAGCGCTCGCTCGCCACTACTTCCCGAATGAAGATCCCATCGGCAAGCACATTGACCTGTACTTCTTTCCAGGCGTGCCCCGCGAAGTTGTCGGCATCGTTGGCGACACCAAACTCGATTCCCTCGACGAAACTCGTCCCACTGACACCATCTACATCGCGCTCGCGCAGATGACCGTACCGCGCGACGGTATCTGGCGTTCCTTTGGCGAGACCCTCGCCATCCGCACCAGCTTCGATCCGCATAGCGCGATCTCTGCTGTAACCGCTGCCGTCCACGAGGTCGGCCCCGATGTTCCCGTCACCGACGTCCTCAGCATGGATGACGTCATCACGCAGTCCATCGCCCCGAAGCGTTACACCCTTTCGTTGCTCGGCGCTTTCGCCGGAGTCGCACTGCTTCTCGCCGCCGTCGGCATCTACGGCGTTCTCTCCTACACCGTGCGCCGCCGCGTCCGCGAAATCGGCATTCGCATGGCCCTCGGCGCCTCGCATACCGATGTCCTCAAACTCGTTGTTGTCGATGGCATGAAGCCCATCCTCATCGGCATTGCCATCGGCGTAGCCGTTTCTCTTGCCCTTGGCCGCCTCGTCGTTTCCTTGATCTTTGGCGTCAAGCCTACTGATCCCCTCACCTTCATCTCCGTCGCTCTCTTGCTGATCATCATTGGACTCGCCGCCAACACCCTCCCGGCCTTCCGCGCCACTCGCGTCGATCCCACTAGCACCCTCCGCGAAGAATAAGCGTGGTAACTCACCCTGTTGAGCTGTTTTGGCGCTTACAAGTCCGGAAACCGTCCATGTTGCGGCCAATGCTGAAAAACGGGCTTTATTCGTATCGCAGAGCGACCGTCGGGTCGATGCGGGAGGCACGGCGGGCAGGGAGCAAGCAGGCCAGCAAGCCAACGAGAAGAGCGAGAAACGCGACGGAAACAAATGTGGCGGGGTCGGTCACTGAAACGCCCCAAACTTCACTTGCAATTAAACGCGTCAAGAAATAACTGCCGAAGAGGCCGAGGGCAATGCCAGCAAGGACCAGACGCACTGCTTTCTGCAAAACCAAAGCGAATACCTGGGTTGACTGGGCACCGAGCGCCATGCGAATGCCGATTTCGCGGGTCTGCAAAGCGACATTGTAGGAGATTACGCTGAAGATGCCAGCGGCAACCAAGAGAAGAGCGATTGTTGCGAAGGTGCCCGTGGTGGTCAGGAGAAAGCGTGGACGAGCGAAGTAATCCTGTTCGAGTAGAGTAGCGATGGTCGTGTAGTCAAAAATCTCAAACGCATTGAAAGGGCTTGGTTTCTAGTCTCATAATTTCCTCGCACAGCTACTTTCTGAAACCTCAAGAGCATGTACAATCCGCGTTCGACGTTCGAGCTTAGGGAGGCTCTGGAATGATTTGGGCTCGCATGCTTGCTTACATCACCGGAACCGTAGACCAAGAACTTCTACTGAGGAACGAATATCTGGCCGCAGAGAACCTGATCCTGAGGGCCCAAATCAAAGGCAGGTTGCCGTTGGCTGAGATCGCCCACCGGCTCGGACGGAAAGCCTTGGAAGAATTGGCGGCTGTCGCGAATTCGGATACGCTGCTGGCCTGGTACCGAAAGCTCATCGCCAACAAGTTCGACGGATCGAAGTCTCGCAAATCCTGGGGTCGTCCCAGAGTTGACGAGGAAACCGAGCGGTTGGTTGTGCG
>Ga0307471_100001598_pt1 | contig 12458 bp, 16 predicted proteins | sample atmos_gasesAM3C__2_FD_204566 | JGI IMG/M metagenome (GOLD analysis project Ga0307471, IMG submission 204566) | Hardwood forest soil microbial communities from Morgan-Monroe State Forest, Indiana, United States - atmos_gasesAM3C_515 | ecosystem: Environmental > Terrestrial > Soil > Temperate... | reverse complement strand
TCCTTCAGGCCGTCGGCGAGGTAGGGCCGAGGACCTTTGCGTGTGGCTTCGAGCAGTTCGTCGTAATGCTTCAGCGCGTCTTGTGCGGCGGCGGCATCGTGAAGATGGCCGGCGGCAACGGCGCGTCCCCAGTACGTGACTAGCTGAACGTCGGACGGCGCGCCGGCGATGGGTTGTAGGGCTAGCGCTTCTTTCCACTGGCGGCGCTCGAGAGCGTACTTGGCGGGCCCTTCCGCCTGGCGCACCAGCAAATAATTCTCAAATTCGTGATCCATTTGTTCGGGGCGAATCGCTGCGATCTGCTTGATGGTTGCTTTGGCGCTGGCGTCGTCCCCAACTTGCATGTACGCGTATTCGAGGAAGTCCATGGAATGCACTTTGTGGTGCATCACGTGATGATGCTCGGCCATACTATCGGCGACCTGAATGGCGGCAAGGTTGGAGTTGATGTCGTCCTGCCAAAGACCTAGGCGCGCGAAGATGTGCGAAGGCATGTGCACGGCGTGAGGTGAAGACGGCGCGATGCTGGCATATTTGCGGGCTGCGGAAAGCGCGAGACTGGCCATCGCAGGATTGTCACAGCCGTGGATGATGTAGTGCGCGATGCCCGGATGAGTTCGTTGCTCGTCGTAGAGCTTGTTGAGGATGGCAACGGCGGCTTTGGCGTTGGTGAGATTGGGGTCGCGGTCAGGACCTGATGCGAGAAGCGAGAGCGCGTAGAAGATGGCGGCTTCGTGGTCGTTGGGATTGCGTTCGTGGACGCCTTGCATCGCTTTGGCGTAAGCGCCGGCCCGCTGATTGTGGTCGACATTATCGGTATCAGAGTAGAAGACGGAGAGCGCCTGGATATAGTCGCGTTCGCGGGCGGTCGGCGGCTTGAGGGAGCGAGCTTTAGCAAGAAATTCGGCGCCTTGGGCGAGGTCAGCTTTGGTGGGGCGATTCCAGAGTTCGTGGTAAAAGGTCATCGCTTGTCCCCAGTAAGCCATTGCGCAGCGCGGATCTTTTTTGGCGACCTCCTCGAATTGCGCGTCGGCGACTTCGTACTCGAAGGAATGCAGAAGTGCGACGCCGCGCTCGAATTGGGACTGAACTGCGGGAGCGCAGGAAGTGGCGAATGAGACGGTGCCGAGTTTTTCGTCGACGTCGTGATGGTGCTGCGGCTCCTGAGCGGAGAGCGAAAGTGGTGCGAGCGACAGAGTGCCAATGAAAGCGAGAAGAGCGAATCTTGCGGCCTTCATGATGACTCCAATGTGAGACTTGAAAAGCGTATTCGGCCCCTCTCCTTTCCGCAAGAGTTTTCGTATTTCTTCAGTCGCTTGCCGTTGATTTCTGCCGGATCGGCGATCCACAACTCGAAACCAAGCTCTGCCCATTTTCGAGTCTTAGTTAGTAACGGAAGGGCAACTGAATCAACGAGGTTTATGGAGCGGGCGATGGCAATCGAACCCACGTCCGAAGTTTGGGAAGCCCGGCCAATTGGCCGCCATCGGGGGACCAATTGAAATAATTGGCTAGGTCATTCGTGACCCTATGCACCCCGCCGCTGGGGGTAGCTACCTTGAACTGCGGCGGCTGCGTGGAGTCAGAAGACCGCTTAGACTCAGCCCAATTCCCTTTCGGCGGAACGCCGCGAAAGCTAATTTCGGACCGAAGCTACGAAAAGGCCGCCGAGTTGATTGATAGTTTGCCGGAATCGATCGAGCGGCGCAGTGGCAGGCCAAGACACAATGCGTGGCCCTTCGTCCGGTTTACCGTTCCCCGCATTGGAAGCAAGTTTTACGCTGCGCTCTCTCCACCACGCGTCAATCTCGGATTTATAGGCAAATACTGTGCCGATCTTTTCATGGATTTGCCGGTGTACGGGGAGGCCTTCCTTCTTTTCCCACCTCTGAACGGTGCGCACTTCTCGGTCGAGATACGCAGCGATCTCTTTCCAGGAGTCCAGGAGGTTGTCCGGCCGTGTCTCTCCGGAAGGTTTCGGTGAACCGATATCGCCGTGCGACACTCCGTAAGCGCCTTTGCGAGAAGGAATTAGACGGATTCTAGTCTGCATCATCTCCAATTGCAACGCCCATTCTTCTCCTCGCGCAAGACGACAATCTGCGTCATTCCGAGATGTCGTTCCTTGTCGCTTGTAAAGCCAAGGAACGCAGCGTAATTTTCAGCCCAGTTCCGATACGAGATTCCATGGAGTCGGACCCAAGGGGACTGCAAGGCTCCGGGCAATAAGTCAAGGCGCTGCAGTAGAGGCAGTTTCGCATCGCGACAGTGGAATTTTGGGCGGTCACGGCGAACAAACGGAACGGCAATCGCTGTTATCGCCCATCATCCCAGATTCATTGCACAAGGAGCATACGGTGGGAGATAGCCGCGCAAGTCGCCATTTGGATGTGCAAGCCTTCTTGATTCTCGAGCGGCTGGCCGGCTCGAACGAGTTTCTTATATCCGTGCTTCTTCAGGCGGAAGGGGAATTCATCGGGAAAACCTCTCTGGGCACTGTCGCAGAGGGCCAGGAATTCTTGCTCTCCCTGCGTTGGGACCAGCCGCAGCAACATTTCGTGGTCAGTTCTGAATCCGTGGAAGGCAAGCCAGTGCTGGCGTTCATCCCATTTGCGTCGTCTGGCACGGACCGATTGCCATTTCCCCCAGATTCGCAATGGCGAAAGTTCCGTGCAGAAACCAGATGGGAGAGACGGCGTAGAGATCATGAAAAACAACCGTCAATCACTCTTTCGCAGCGCTTTCGTTGCGAAAAGGAGTTCAAGTGGGCCGGCCCCTGAGGCGCCTCGTCATATTGCTTGTCGGACTCATCTTGCTGTCGGCCGTTACTTACGCTCAGGGACAACAAGAGCTTACGGTTCGGCCTTGGTGGGTCGGCTTCGAGCTCGGAGATGGGCAGATCAAGCTGACCTCCGACCGGCTCGGCGGAACTCGCAATCCGGCGTTTGCCCTCGGATTTGTGGGTGGTCACGGCCTCGGGAATCGGGCTCGCCTCGGGCTGGAAGTGAACGGTTGGCTCCTCCAGTCTTTCAATACCAGCAATCCTGCGGTCGGGGAGAGTGTCAGCAGTGTATTGGGGATAATCGATGCCTTCCCGATCCGCAAGACACCGATATTCCTCCGGGCCGGAGCAGGACTGGCACTCTATCAAAACAACCGCCCCGGGGGATCTAACGGCAGCGGCGGGTCATGGACTGCCGGTGCGGGCTACGAGATTTCCTTAACGAAGAATTTTGGGTTGGCGCCGGTTGTCGATTACGCAGCCGGCAGCCTCGGCGATGTTCGCAATGTCATTCCCGCGCAAACGGGACGGCGGTATTCAGTGGTTGAATTCAAAGCGGCAATCATATGGCACTTCGGAAAGCCCAAGTAGGGGGCGACAGGTAACGTTACGTATGGAAAAGGAGAGAGGTCTCAATATGCGCAATGCTGCGTTGGCGTTTTTTCTGGTTCTGATTCCGTGCTCGCTTCACGCCCAGGACAAAAAGAGTGATTGGAAGGCGCTATACGGTCTTCGGTCCGGTGAAAAGATCGAACTCGTTGAGACTGGCATAAAGAAACACGTCGGGACATTCTCTACCGTCACTGACGAAGCCATTCAGATGCACGAAGGATCAGACGAGATCGCCATTCCCAAAGAAAACGTCGCGCGCGTGACCGTGCTCGACAAGAGCCATCGGGGTCGCAACGCTCTTATCCTTGGAGCCGCGGGCGGCGGAGCGGGGGCTGCAATCGGCGCAGCCGCATCAAGATGCTCGAACTCGAATACTTCGTTCAATTTGTGTGGCATAGGGCGCGGCGTCGCGGTCGGTCTCGGCGGGCTCGTAGGTTTGGCGGGAGGCGTCGGGGTTGGTGCCGCCATACCCAGTCATCCTACGATTTATCGAGCCGAGCTCGCGAAACCGAATACGCGCCATTGAAACGCCGGCTTGAAACATGCGCTCACCAATGTCCTAGATCCTTGAAAATACTTGGCCGCACTATGCGTTCTAGCTTTCCTCTCCCCCTACCGAACAGCTGAGTTCGACCGCCGAGTTTAGGTGACTGCGACTAAGTCCAGGCCCAAACTTCCCTCACAAAAAGGGAAGCAGAGGTCGATTATCAGGTGGCAGCACCTGCTGAAACAAGCACACCCAACTGGCACCGAGCGAGAATCGCTCAACTACGAGTGCGGATGGAAGGGTGGCGACAGAGGCGGCCGCAAGCGCGAGCTGATTCCAGCCTGGGAGAAGCAAGTTACCCGACGCAACTCACTCGATTGATGCGAGAACCCATTGGACGGTGGCTCGGTCGCCGTGCGATAACTCGGGAAGCCGCGCCTGTAAGGCAAGGATCAATTCTTCATCGAAAAGGTCAGCGCGGGGTCCTTCTCCGCTCTTCTCAAACAGTTCCTGGTATGCGCGTGCGAGAGCGACTACTCCTGCGTGAGATGCTAACGCGCACCCTCGATACGCCTCGATGAGGTAGCCTCCACTTCTTACATCCTGCCCGCCAAATGACCCCAGTGCGTCCCAATAGCGATTCGCCGCCTCAATACTCGCAGGGTTCGCGTCTAGTGTCTTCTTGAAGTTGGCCAATTTAGTCTGATGAAATTGATAACCCTCGCCTGACACTCTCCCCCCCACCGCTTGGTCTTCCGCATATTGCCACACTTTCAGCCGCCATCTGGGATGACTCCGCTTCAGTATTTGGTTGCCGGGGAAAGCCGTAACTGTTTCTCGCGGTTTAACAAAATGTCCAAGGGGAGGACACTGGAAAGGATCCTGTCTCCTCTAGCACGCCGGGGTTGTGCCGTGAACAACAAAGTTCTCACACCTGTCAATTATCGCAGTATCGCATGCACTGACCCAGCGCGCAGCCTCTGTACCAGTTGATCGAAAGAGTAGTCGTACACGCCAATCAGCCGGGCGGGGCACGTGGACAAAGTGCGAATACTTCTGGCGGATGATCATCTGAGACTCTTAGACGTTGTTGCCAGTATTCTCGAACCAGCCTTCGAGATTGTCGGACGAGAGGGTAATGGGCGGGCCCTGGTCGAAGCTGCTGCGAAACTACGGCCCGACGTTATTGTGACAGATATTTCCATGCCAATTCTCAACGGGATCGAAGCCGCGAACACATTGAGGGATTCCGGTTCCACATCGCGGATCATTTTCCTGACGGTTCATCGTGACCCGGATTTCATCAAGGCTTGCTTTGCCGCGGGAGCTCTCGGATACGTCTCGAAGCATAGGGTGACCACTGACCTCTTGTCCGCCATTCAGGAAGCGCTTGTAGGACACAGTTTCGTTTCGCCAATGGCTACCAACACAACCGACTAGGCTTGCCGTTCTCCACGGTGCAATGTGACTGGAAACGTTGGCATGCGCGTTTCTCTGCGCCCGAAAAAGCGGCCGCAGCACCTGTATCGTGGGTATGTTCTTCCTCTGCTTGCCATCTAATCGCGCTGATTATTCTTTCGAGCAAAGTGCCAGTTACGGGGCGCGTTCGCAAAGAAGGCGTCAAGGTCTGCGACACCGTGCGTGTATGTGACAACTGTTGGGTCCGCATTGACAGCTGGGAAGAACTCTACGAACACTGCTACGAAAAGCGGCACTGCAAGTGTCGTAGCGAAGAAAAGGTACCAGAAACTGCTTGGGCACACCCATAGCTTCGGAGCCTTCATGATCCGTCCCCTTGAGACTTGCTGAGTTAGCGCCCCTGCGAGTTTCTGCGCTCAGAAAATAGAACGCGCTATTTGTCGTTTCTTGCAGATTTTCGTTGAGTCGGATTCCCTGCCATCCGCTCTGGGACAGACGCACTACAAGAAATTGCCAGTATAATCTGGCTGGTTACTATAGGGAGCAGCGGAGGAAACCAAATGAATGAACTGTATTGGATTCCGTTGGGGGTCGCGGTTTGCTTTGTGCTGTACCTAATTTTGGGAAGCTTCTTCACCGTGCGCACGGCCGAAGTCGCTGTGATCACACGATTCGGCAAGTTTCTTCGAGTCGCTGAGCCTGGATTAAACTGGAAGCGGCCGTTCTTCGATTCCGTGATGGGCACAGTGAGTCTACGCGTGAATCAGATCACTCTGACCATGGAGACCAAGACGAAAGATAACGTGTTCGTCACCATTCCTATTTCGGTGCAGAATCGAGTGCGTCCCGAAAAAGTCTACGATGCCTACTACAAGTTGTCCGATCCGGTGGCGCAAATCAAATCCTATGTCGAGCAGGTGATCCTAGGGCATGTTCCGGGAATGACGCTGGACGAAGTGTTCGCCACACAGTCCAGTATCGCCGCGGCGGTCAAACAGGAGCTGGATGCGGACATGGCATTATTCGGATACGAGATTGTGAATGTGCTGGTGACCGATATTGTTCCCGATGCAAAGGTGAAGTCAGCCATGAACGATATCAACGCAGCGCAGCGCGAACAGGTCGCCGCCAACGCCAGGGGCGAGGCGGAGAAAATTCTGGTGGTCAAGAAGGCCGAGGCCGAAGCGGAAAGCAAGGCTCTCCAGGGACAGGGGATCGCAAATCAAAGGAAGGCCATCATCGAAGGGCTGCAGGCCTCGATCGAACAATTCCAGAAGGTGGTGGAGGGGGCGTCGGCGAAAGAAGTCATGCAGTTGGTCATGGTCACGCAGTATTTCGACACGCTGAAGTCCATCGGCGAGAGCGACAAAACCAATACGTTGTTTCTGTCTCACTCGCCGGCGTCTGTCAAGGATGTCTCCGATCAGATTCTGCAGGCCATGGTGGTGGCGGAGAGGGCGAACGGCTGAAGCGCAAGAAGCGCGACCCACGGGGCGGGTGGCCAGCCGGACAAGCGACTTTCAGCCTATCCGTGATGTCAAGCCCCATTAAAGGATTGAACAGACTCAAGGCCGAGAGGCAAATGTTCTCCAGTTGGCTGTGCAGTTTTCTGAATTATTCAGGTAGCAGGATCGGTCAGTCCCTCTAAGGGATTCGGCTCGTCCGGCTGGACTCGGACCACCACCCGCTTGTTCAACAGCATCTCAATCCAAAGTCGAAGTCCGATCACAATCGCCATCCGCAACGGGTGGGTCTTCCAGTAGCCTCGGTAAACCCGCGCCACTTCGCTTCGGTCGGTAATGATTTGGGCCGTTCCAGAAATCGCGGGACCGTCCTTGCTCCCCACATAACACATGACACGCGGATTCTTTCGTGTTCGCTTCACTTTATAGGAATTCCCCGGAGTGAGGAATTCGATCTGTCCACCATTCACAACGAGCCACACCTGTATTTTCTTCAGTTCGCCGGATGCCTTGTAGGACCCGAACCACTGCGTGTGTCGTTTGAGGGCGCGTTCCAGTTCTGGAGTCATAGGACGTTGGCCGTCATCTTAGGACCTCGGCTGGCAGTTTGGCAACTCGCGAGGATGTTGCCGCTACGCACTGCGCCGGGTCCTCCGGCAGAGAACCCCGAGTCCGCAAGGCTGACTCCCAGGCTTAGTGATCCGCTTCATGGGCTCGATACAAGCCCGCTCGCGCGGCGACTGGGTGTTCGCTGCCATCCATCTGCGCGAGCGCTCTTATGATTTGGGAGCGAAGTCTTCCGGCCCCCAGATCTGACGAACTTCGGTTTCGCCCTCCCAGCCCGGCCAGTATCTCTTGTGAAGCTCCATGAAACCCAAAGCTCCTTCGAGCGCCTCTTTTTTTGACTTGTACTCAAGAATCGCAAACCCGCCGACGACTTCCTTGGCCTCGGGGAAGGGCCCGTCGATCGCGGTTACCTGGCCTTTAGAAAGCCGCACGCGTGTGCTCGTCGCGGTTGGGGCCAACCCTCCGCTTACGACCATCGTGCCTGCTTTGACGGCTTCTTCACCAAGCTTCGCCATCTCGTCCATGAATCCCCTGGGCGGTGGGCCAGAGTTTTCAGCGTGTTTGACTAGCATCATGAATCGCATCGTCACATCTCCTTTTCATTGCGTGCCGGGAACTGGGCTGTCCGGACAATTTCAACGGGCGGAACCCAGCCTCCATTTAGACGTCGAACGAGGAACTGTGAAATCGACACGCGCAACGCCATTTTCTCGATCGCGCGACGCGCCCCGGTAAACGCCGTAATCCTAGGACTGGACGGCAGCGGTCCGGGCGGGGTCTTCGCTCTGGATTTTCCGCATGGTCTCCCGTCGTTGTTTGCGGTTCATCTCGTGCCAATGGTGCTGCGTTGGATAGTTGGTTGCTCTTTTGTTCTTCTCCTCTGGCTTGGCTTTCATGCTAACCTTCCTATGTCAAATTCAACTTGGCGCGGCCCGGTTGGCGAAAACTACTCAAACTCCCCAGCGGGGTCGGGCCGTTCTCCTTTTCAGGACAACGCCCGCCACCATCTACATAATCGCCACTACCGGAGCCATGCTACAAATCGGGCAGGAACGCTCCAGATTAAATGCGGCCTTAGCTGCCGAGCCAGGTTGTAATGGAGATTCTAAATCTAAGTCGAGTAAGTCTGATCTGAGGGGCTCCGGCTCTAGTTGAGTTTCAGGCTCACATAACCGCCGCGTAGCGGCGGCCCGTGCTCCAAAGAATCCCCCGCTTTTAGGCGTGGGGATTTTCAAATGAATCGTATTCTAGTCATTGGAGGGACCGGCACCGTCGGCCGCCAGGTTGTCTCTGGATTGGCGGCCATGGGCGCACAAGTCCGCGCGCTGGCGCGTAACCCGGGCGCGGTTCGCTTGCCACCACAGGTTGAGGCGGTGCAGGGAGACGTCACCTTCCCTGAAACGCTTGATAGACCGCTGTCCGGTGTAGATAAGGTGTTCCTTGTGTGGACGGCGCCGCCAACCACTGTGGCTCCTGCCTTGGAGCGGATTGCAAAGAACGCACGGCGCATCGTGTTTCTCTCAGCTCCGATCAAAACAGCGCATCCGCTCTTCCAACAGCCCAATTCGCTGCGAGCGATGTTCGAGCAAATCGAGCGGTTGATCGAGACTTCAGGACTCGAGTGGACGTTCCTGCGGCCCGGAATGTTCGCCGCAAATGCTCTGAGCTGGTGGGCGCAACAGATTCGCGCCGGCGATGTCGTGCGCTGGCCGCATCTCGCCGCTCCTACAGCCCCGATCGACGAGCGTGATATCGCCGCAGTCGCGGTCCGCGCGTTGTGCGAGGACAGACACGCGGGAGCGGAATATGTCCTGACCGGCCCTCAATCGTTGAGCCAATTTGAGCAGGTGTCCACCATCGGCGGTGTGATTGGGCGCTCGCTGCGTATCGAAGAGATCTCGCCAGACGAGGCGCGGCGTGAGTTGCTCAGGATCGGGCCTCTGCCCGCAGTGAATATGCTGCTCCAGGCCTGGGCTGCCGCCATTGGCCAACCTGCTCACGTCACGTCCACAGTCGCAGAGGTCACTGGAGCTCCTCCACATTCGTTCCGCGACTGGGTAACCGATAACGCGGCAGAGTTTCGCGCGGGATCGCGAAGCTGATAAGTTCCGGGTTGCCCGTTCATCCGATCGGTTATGGTCTGAGCATCGAAACGCAGCGCCAGGACTTTTAGGGTGTCGCTCCTTTGTGTGCGATCCTATCGAGCATGCCCTCGCGACCTCCCAGCCTGTGGCGAGACCTCGATTTCGTAAAGCTGTGGATTGGCCAGACCATCTCCGAGATTGGATCTCGAATCACGATCGTCGCTCTGCCGTTGATCGCGGTGCTGATTCTGAACGCCAGACCTTTCCAAATGGGCATGCTTGCGGGAATCGGAGGCTTCGCATCCTTGATTTTTGGTCTGGCGGCTGGATTGTGCGTGGATCGCCTACGACGCAGGCCTATCCTCATCGTGACAGACCTCGGCCGAGCAGCCGTTCTGGGCTCGATCCCACTTGCCGCGGTGTTCGGAATTTTGCGAATGCAACAGATTTACACCGTTGTGGCGGTAGCGGGAATCCTCACAGTGCTTTTCGACGTTGCCTATCAATCCTATTTGCCCTCCCTTGTCGAGCGCGACCAAATACTCGAGGGCAATAGCAAACTGGCTTTGAGCAGCTCCATCGCCGAGATAGCCGGACCTGGACTCACCGGAATCTTGGTTCAATCGCTCACGGCACCGATCGCGATACTGCTCGATGCACTTTCCTTTCTTGCCTCCGCGCTGACGGTTTGGCTGGTTCGCAAACCCGAGCCGAAAGTGGATCCGACTCCCCGTTTGCACGTTTGGGAAGAACTTACGGCCGGGATGCGTGCCATAGCACAATCCCCAATACGTCGCGCACTCGCTGGCCACTCGGGCACAGCAGGATTCTTTGGGGGCTTCTTCGCGTCTCTTTATGTCCTGTATGTGATCAGCGATCTCCACCTAAGTCCCGCGCTCTTGGGCGCGGTGATAGCGCTAGGAGGAGTAGGAAATTTCCTTGGGGCGGCGATAGCCCCAAGACTTATGCGCTGCGCTGGTATCGGAGCAGCCCTCATAGGCTCGCTTCTGATCATGGGAGCCGCGAGCCTGATGATTCCTCTGGCACATGGTTCAGTCGTGACAGCAACGGCGTTTCTGATGCTTGCACAGGTGGGTGATGTTTGCTGGCCGGTATTTAACGTCTGCGAACTTAGCTTGCGGCAGGCCATAACTCCGGGCGAGGTGCTGGGCCGCGTGAATGCTGCGATGCAGATGCTAAATCGCGGCCTCCTGCCGATTGGGTCCCTCGGTGCCGGCATATTAGCTGAAATGATAGGCCTGCGTCCGACACTGGCTGTAGGGGCAGCAGGCTTACTCTTGTCGAGTCTGTGGCTTGTGTTATCCCCAATTCGGACGATGCGCGATTATCCTCACCAAGAGAATCGCTCGATCGCGCACCAGATCCTCGACGTCTGAAGCGATCTAGTGATCCAATTCGGAAAGTTCCACTGGGTTTTACGAATACGATCTCCGAACCAGAGAGATTCCGGCTGGCCGGATTTACTTCGATTTCGCCACACTTTTGCGGCAAATCGGCGTGCAAGCCTAGCACAACCAGTCCGAAGAAATACTGGTCCGTGCTCGTGCGGCTTCGTAGACCGGCTGCTCGATTTGATAGGATGTCGGCATGCGCGTACTACTGAGCCTTATCACTGCACTGCTCTTAGCCCTGCCTGCCGAACGGAAGCAGGGAAATCCACTCGATCATCTGCCTCCCAACTTCGAAATCCTGACTCATTTCGGGGAACGTGCTGACATTTCACCCGATAATCTGCGCGTCGCGTTCATGGCGAAAAGCTTCGGCGATGCCATGATAATCAATCTAAAGACCCGCGAAATTCGCTGCCTTACCTGCAATGTTCCTGCCGCTGTCTTCTTACGGGTGATGCACCTGGTGACCGGCGACTATATCTTGATTGGGCCCGATCATTTCGAAGACATCCGCGTAAGCCGCACACGCGACAACGAACTGTGGTTTCTTGGCAAAGAGCGCGGATCGCGACCCGTTAAGCTTGGGCAAAAAATGAGCGAAGGAGCCGCCGTCTCGAAGAAGTCTCTCAAAATTTCCTACTCCGAGACGTCCGAGCAAAACCCAGATTTGGCATCCGAATCCTCGCGCCTGGTGGTCGCGGAACTCGATCTGTCCCATGGAGTCCCCGCGCTGATCAACAAAAAGATAGTTTATGAAAGCAAGGACCGTGGCTGCACTCTCGAAGCACAGGATTTCTACGATCAGGATGACAAAATGACGTTCACCTGTTACGAGCCGCGTGCGCAAGCCTCGGTCATGGGCATCGACTTGCGCACCGGCGTGGTGACGAATTTTTCGAAAGCGCCCGGCTCGTATAACGAGGTGGAGGGTATCTTCCCAGACGGCCCGTACGCTGCCGTCGAAGCGGACCGTCAATGCGAGCAGCTTGGCGGTGACCGCGGCTCCGGAAATATCGACATCTGGAAGCTGAAGCTCGACGGAACCGGCAAGGATTTCACTCGGCTTACGTATTTCAACGACTACGAAGGCGGCAAAGCTTCAAATCCGGTGGTCTCCACGGATGGCCGCTTCATGGCATTCCAAGTTGCCAAGACCGGCGACTCCGCAGGCGTCGGCTATGGCATCTTGCTCTTCCATTTCAAGCCATAGCTGGTCGGCAGCATCTACGGGGCCAATCGCCGCCCATTGAAGCACCACTTAAATATGTGTTCTACATTGCCGCAAGCCCGAAGATGCTGTGGGAAGGCTTTGTGTCGCGGGAGTCGAACCGCATCATCTTCTCGGGCGCTGAGCTTCACGCGGACATTAAGCTTGGTGGCCTGATCGCATCGGTGGGCGCGGGACTCGATGGCAAGGCCTTGAAGGCTCTGAGCCGCGGGGAGATGCGCGGCTACGACATCGCGGAGTACATCCATGAAACGAGCGAGGAGGTGCTGCGCGAGGGGAAGCTCTCGGACCACTGGTCTAGGCCCGTGGCACGCCTGAAATCACTCCAACGACAGGCGAAACCAAGCCTTCGCCCATGAGGCGGATATCACAACGTCGGTGAAGCCGTCATTGTTCCGATGGCG
>Ga0307471_100001597_pt1 | contig 12460 bp, 8 predicted proteins | sample atmos_gasesAM3C__2_FD_204566 | JGI IMG/M metagenome (GOLD analysis project Ga0307471, IMG submission 204566) | Hardwood forest soil microbial communities from Morgan-Monroe State Forest, Indiana, United States - atmos_gasesAM3C_515 | ecosystem: Environmental > Terrestrial > Soil > Temperate... | reverse complement strand
GGCTTGCGGCGCGGGCGTAGCCGTAAACGATCGCCACATCGGAATTGAGGGCCGGGACCATTTCCTTGCAATCGGCGCAATGCCAGATGGGGATGCGATGGCCCCACCAGAGCTGGCGGGAGATGCACCAGTCGCGGATGTTCTCGAGCCAGTTGAGAAGAATGGTGCGCTGATTGTCCGGAGCGACTTCGATGAGGCCGTCCAGTACGACTTTTTTCGCGGGCTCGGCGAGCGGCTTCATTTTCATGAACCACTGCGTGGAGAGGCGTGGTTCGACGATGGCTTTGCAGCGGTCGCAGGTACCGACGGAGTGGGTGTGCTCGGTAATACGGTCGATGAGGTGGAGCTCTTCGAGACCGGCGACGATGCGGGCGCGCGCGATGAAGCGTTCGAGTCCGGCATATTTTCCGGCGGCTTCGCTCATGTGGGCGTCGTCGGTCATCACGTCAATTTCGGGGAGATTGTGGCGCTTGCCGACTTCGAAGTCGTTGGGGTCGTGGGCGGGCGTGATTTTGACGACGCCGGTGCCGAATTCGCGGTCAACGTAGGTGTCGGCGATGATGGGAATTTCACGGTTCATCAGCGGCAGCATCACTTTTTTTCCGATGAGGTGCTTGTAGCGGTCGTCGTCGCGATGGACGGCGAGGGCGGTGTCGCCGAGCATGGTTTCCGGGCGAGTGGTGGCGACGACGAGATGTCCATCAGCGCCGACGAGCGGGTAGCGGATGTACCAGAGCTGGCCGGTGCGCTCGTTGTGGACGACTTCGAGGTCGCTGATGGCGGTCTGACAGCGCGGGCACCAATTGACCATGTAGCGCCCGCGATAGATGAGGCCTTCGCGATAAAGGCGGAGAAAAGCTTCGAGCACCGCGCGGTAAAGCGCGGGCTCGAGCGTGAATTTTTCGCGCGTCCAATCGCAGGAGGCGCCGAGCCGGATCATCTGCCCTTTGATTACGCCGCCGCTTTCCGCTTTCCACTGCCAGACGCGGCGCTCGAATTCCTCGCGGCCTAGATCCTGGCGCTTGATTCCTTCTTTCGCGAGCATGCGTTCGACGACGAACTGCGTGGCGATGCCGGCGTGGTCCATTCCTGGGAGCCAGAGGGTGCGTTCGCCGCGCATGCGGTGCCAGCGGACGAGCATGTCGATCTGGGTGTGCTCGAGCATGTGGCCCATGTGGATCGAGCCGGTGACGTTGGGGGGCGGGAGGGCGATTGAGAACCTGGGGCCGTTAGACGTGCCGGAATTTTCGGCGCGGAAGAGGTTTTCGTCAAACCACGTCTTGGCCCAGCGGGCTTCGATTTCCTGCGGCTCGTAGGCTTTGGGTATTTCGCGGGGCATTGGTTCCTTCGCGCGCCTGCTTGAAATTTTGGGAGCAGGAGAAACAATTAATATACGGGCGGCGAGTGGGGAGCGTCAAATCGGGCGGTGCGGGAGGACAGGGAAGGGGTCAATTCGCCGGGGAAACAGGATTAGGCCGATTCGCAGATCTCAAGGCTCGCCACGTCGTCATTAAGAGAAGCGTATTTCCGCCCAGCACAAGTCCGTAAATCACGATTACTGCGATTCCAAGCCTCGGGTGCTCGTTCCAGACCTGCTGGATTTCTTGTTCTAGATTCGGATGTGTGATCAATGAATCTTTGTACGCCTGAGAGGAATGGTTGGAGAGTAGCTGATTGAGAGCGTTTTGCTGGCGGGCAGGTAGAAAGGCTGATAGCAATACAGCTTCAAGACAAATGCAGAAACTTAGGGCGACGATTAGGCCAGTTTTTTTGATTGGATCACCAAGCCGCTATCTATCTTTTTTCGCGAGTTCGGCTTGGAGCATGTTCTCGACGAGGGGCTTCAGCAGATTCTTCGAGAGCAACTCGTGGAGCTGAGGCTCGAGACGCTCCAGAACCTTCTGGACCAATTCGTCGACGTTAGGCTGTGGCGCGGAAGCTTGAGGAGAATTCACTTCTTCGAGAGCCGCGGCTGAGGGCATCAGGAATGGAATGCCCGCGAGAGCTTCGCGATTTGGCGGAGGCACGGTCGGGATGCGTTCGCTGAAATCGATATGCTCGGATTCGTCAGCGGCTGATTCTTCGGAGGCCGCTGCGAAAATGGGCGCGGGCGTTTCGTCCTGCGAGGCCACGACGGCATCGGCGGTCGGTTCGCCATTCATGGGCTCAGGTTCGCCAGGGAACGGGAACGATTGAAGCGGCGCGCTGTGCTCGTGATGATCTTCGTACGATGAGAATGCCGGTTGTTCGTCACGAACGAGCAAAGGTTCGGGAGTGACGTGCGCAGCAGGCGGCATCTCGAGCGCGGGATCTTTGTGCGATGGCGCGCTGTCGACCGGCGTGCTGATGATCTCGGCGTCGGATTTCGCTTCAAAACTCGGGTGCTCGCTGAAGTGCGGTGGAACTTCGGCAGTTTCCGCAGCGATGCGTTCCTGGTGGACTTGTTCGTGAGCTTCTTCTCGAACAGGGGCTACGAGCGCGGTGCTGACGACAGGCTCGGGCATCCGCTCGGAAGCCGCTTCCGATACGTTAGCTTCTGCGTGCGCTGTGCTGACGGGCTGTTCTTCCTGAGCAGGCGAGCCACCTTGAACGACTTCGCGAACGGCTTCAATGGCGTCGGCGAACCAGGATTTCTTGCGTGGGCGCGTCTCTTCATGCGCTGACGCTTCTTCAGTGCGATTCTCGTGCGCAGGTCGCGATTCAAGCGGTGAACGCCACGACGACTCTGAAGATGCGGGCGGCGCAATCGCAGGTTCCATGCGCCATGCTGGAGCTGAAGCGGCCGGCTCTGATACGTGTTCGGGCTCAGGCGCAGAAACATGAGGCGCGGGAGTTGAGCTTGAATCGGTCATCCAGCTGCCTTCGGGGTATTCCGAGGGTGGCGCGGTCAAGTCCGTCCAAGGAGTGGATGAGTGAGGAGTCTTGGTTGCGACCGGTGCGGGCGCGGGTTGCTTCATCTCGATCACGGCCGGGATTTCTTCTTTCTTCAGCGTGGCTGCCTGTGCTGGTGACTCTTCTTCAATCGCCGCGGGATTGTTCACCGCGGACTGAAACGCAGGGCTCTCATGCCAAGGTGCGGGAGCATCGTTCTCGGGCGGTGCTGGGTCGGCGGAAAGCCTCATGCCGTATGGGGCGAAAGATTGAGTCTCTTCCTCTTCGACAGCAGGAGAGGATTCTACAGGTTTTGAAGCGAGTTGCTGCCCGATTGGAGCCAGAGGCGCGACAGGTTTGTTCTCGAGTTCGTTGTCAAGTTCATCGTCGCGGACGTGAATACGTTTCGGCGGAACTTCTTTTTCCGACGGGAACTTGATCGGCGCCAGATCTTTGCTGTACGAATAGGCCGGATCGACGGCGGTGTTTTCGGGAATCTCGAAATCCATTCCGCCGGTGCGGCGCCAGTCGGTTGCAGTGGCGGCTCCGTCGAAATCGTCCTCGTCTTCGTCAGCGTCTTTTGCTTTCACAACGGGAGCTTTCGGCGCTTTTCTTTCTTCTGTTTCGGTCTCGGGCTCGTCATCGAGCGAGCGAACGCCTTTGCCGAAGCCGTATATGGCGGCAGCTTCCTCCGGCGAGGGCTCGGGGAAGTCCGGAAGCGGTTTCGGTTCGGCCTTCGCCGCAATTTCCATCACAGGCGGCGGAGGTGGTTCCGGTGGAGTTTCGCGCGCCTTGGCGAGTTCTGCGGCGACCTTTGGATTTTTTTCGAGCGCCGACATCACCATGGCGATCAGCGGATCAGGCGGAACGAAAGGCTTTTTCAAAACGCCATCGGCGCCGACGCGGCGCGCCTCTTTTTCGTCGAGAGGATCAAAAGCGCCGACCAAAAGAATCACGGGAACGTGAGCGAAGCGGGTATCTTTCTTGACGAATTCGCAGACTTCATAACCGTTGCGCACGGGCATGAAGACATCAGCGAGAACCAGATCGGGGTTCGCATCAGGAATGCGGCGCACCGCTGCTTCGCCATTGCCGACGGCAACTACATCAACACCACGCTCTTCAAACGCCAACACGACCATCTTCTGGATGTTGGTATTGTCGTCCGCGACCAGAATTCTGGGCACTTGAACCACCTCGCGGCGCACCCGCACGGCGACACGCCGACGCCTTTCGCTACCCTATTGCAGCACCCCTCATGGGGGGCGTCAACGGACACGAAGTACAGGCGTGCCTGAGATGTTAGCAGGCGGTTAACAGGGGCGTTACCAAGGGATTAGCTTCCGGGCGCCCTTTTTCTTCTTGCTGGTGGAGTCCTTAGAGTCGTCGGAAGAGCTGTTTTGCGATGACGTTGCAGTTTGGCCGGAGCTGCTCGAGTCAGTCGAGGACTGATCCGTCTGAGCCGCGGGTTGAGTGCCTGCTTGCTGGCCATTAGCGGCCGCAGGCGTGCTGGATGTGGTCCCGCTGGGCGTTGTGGCGGGAGATGTCGAATCTGCAGGATTTGCGGCTGGCTGTGCGGGCGCTGCTGCGGGAGCGGTCTGGTCGGTTCCGGCAGCGGGAGGATTGGCTCCGCTCGTGGCATTTGTGTCCCGCGGCTGGATGATCTGAACGCCAAGTGTAGTGCCGCCTCCGGGACCTGACTCGACGGTGGTTTGAGAGGTGGAGGCGTCCTCTTGCTTCGTCGGTCCGGTGTTGGCACCCGTACTGGACGTGTTCACAGAGTTACCAGAAGAGACCGATGTCGACAGACTGAAATTCGACGCACCACCGGAGTTTGGCTTAAGCACTTCGCTGGCGGCCACCGCGTCGTCCGGCGGATTCAGATTCGGCTGGCCCACGTGGGCAGCAAGAGAAACGTCTGGAGCAGTGTGAAGCATATTCGCGGGGCCCTTGAGAAGGGCGTTCGCGTGGTGTTGTTTCTCGTAATCACGTTCCTTTTGCATGCGAATGACGGCATCTGGATTCGACGCTGGCACGGGAAGGCCCATTTGTTTGAGCCTGGTTTTTGCCTCCTGTGCGCGCGGTGAAAGCGGATACTGCTCAACTATCTGCGCGTACACTTTGCCGGACAAAGCGTTCCAATAGTTGCGCTGGTCTTCGTTTTTCGAGCCCAGCCCCAGCTTAACGCGCGTATAGATGTCGCCGAGCATCCATAGAGCTTCATCGCTCTGGCTGTATAGCGGGTAACGATTGACGACTTCCAGAATGCGCGCTGCGGAGGCGCGATAATCCTGTTTGGTGTAGTAGAAGTGCGCGATCTTGTACTCGCCATCAGCGAGGACTTCCTGCACTTCGCGCAGGCGCTGCTCGGCCTGCGGCGCCAGCGGGCTTTGCGGATACTTCAAAAGCATCGCCTGAAATTCGTCCTCGGCCATTTGTGCCTGTGAGCTGTCACGGTCGGATTTTTCCATCATTTTGTAGTGCGCCATTCCGACCTGCATCTGCGCGTACGCGGCTTCTTCGAGGAACGGGAAGAACGTGATGAAGTCCTTATACTCCGCTACCGCCTGCGTAAGGTTCGACGTGCCGTTCTCTTTGTAATAGGAGTCCGCGACGGCCAGCTTCGCTTTGGCGAGATATTCGCTATCGGGGTAGGTGTTGATTAAAGTCTGGAGTGAGAGCCGGCCTTCGGTAAAGCGTCCGTGTTTGACATCTTCGAGCGCGCGATCGTAAAGGATCTTGTCAGGTTGAGCGGAAGAGTTGGGGTCCGTGTCGCTCGCTTTGGCAGGCTGCTTCTTTTTTGCCGGTTTCTTGATGACTTGGGCGTTGAGGCTGGAACTGATCCCGCAAGAAATTGCCAATCCTAGAAGTGCTGTAAGAAATCGCTGCTTTTTCATTATCCCCCGCCGCTGATTATTTTCTGGTCAGGCTATCCCGCTCAAGCCTTCTGGCTGAGAGCATTGTTTGCGAGCTGACGCAAGTGGCGCACGGAAGCCGACGGATCAGAGGTGTGGAAGACGGATGTCCCGGCGACGAACGTGTTGGCTCCGGCTTTAGCAAGCTCGGCTATGTTTTCCAGATCGACTCCCCCGTCTACTTCAATCCGGAACTTGCCATTATATTGCGCGCGCCATTCACTCAAGTGGCGAATTTTCTCGAACGCCCCGGGAATGAATTTCTGGCCCCCGAATCCGGGATTCACGGACATCACCAGCACCGTATCCACCTTATCGAGAACCTCTGAGAGCATCACGACTGGCGTGGCAGGGTTGATAACCGCTCCCGCTTCCGCTCCCTGCTCTCGAATCATCGCGAGAGCGCGGTCCAAATGAACAGTGGCTTCTTCATGGACCAGAACCCGATTGGCGCCCGCGCGGACGAACTCCTCGATGTATTCCTCCGGATTCTCGATCATGAGATGCACGTCGAGGGGTAGCCGGGTTGCTTTGCGCAGGGATTCGACAACGGGAATTCCGATCGTGATGTTCGGGACGAAGTGTCCGTCCATCACATCCACATGTAGCACGTCCGCGCCGCCCTGCTCGACCGTACGAATTTCGTCGCCCAGCTTCGCAAAATTGGAGGCGAGGATCGAAGGGGCGATTTCTATGCGCGCATAGCTCATGATGCCAGCGGGCAGTTTAGCACAGGCGGTTCCAGGCTATTGGGATAGCTGCAGATCGACGGAAGTGCCGGCTTGCACCCGAGAGCCTCGTGGTAGAGGTTGCGTGATCACGATGCCGTGTTCTGCGCCGAGTGTCGGCACGAATGTGAGTTTGCCGAGCTTGAGTCCCGCTGTGGACATTCTCGCTTCGGCTTCAGCCAGAGTTAGACCGGCAAGCTCCGGCATTATGAATGATTCGGGACGCGGGCCGCGCGACACGAGAAGATTCACGTGGGGACTGGTGATGTCGGTTTTCCCCGGCGCGGGATCCTGGCGAAGAACCGTTTCGTCGCTCGATGCGCCGGGAAGATAGAGAGAGGAAATTTCACCGATTTGCATTCCGGTCCTCATTAACTCAATTCTTGCGGCACGCAGGCTGCGTTCCTCGAGGAGCGGAATCGTAGCCTTTTGCGGGCCGAGGCTGAGCACCACGTGGGCGTATTGGCCAACCTTCACTTTGGAGCCAGCCGGCGGGCTCTGGCGGACGACTTCGTCGACGGGAAGAGGATTGTAGATATGATCTTCGATTTTGATGTTTATCCCGCGGCCCTGCAGCATCTGCTGGGCTTCGATGGCTTTCTTACCGACGACATCGGGCACGGCAACTTCGCGTCCCTGAATCGTGAAGCGAACGGCAAGCAGCGCGCTCAGGAATGCCACCGACGCCAGGATGAAAAGCATTAGCGCCATGCGAAAAATCCATTCAAGGCGCTCGCGGAAGGTCATTGCGTTTGCTCCAGGATGAGCCTAGCGGGGAAAGCGAAAACAGGAAAGGGGAAAACGCGAGGGGCGTTACGGTTTTGTAGCTCCCGCATTTTCCAGGACTGCGGCGAAAAAGCCGTCGGTGTGTTGTGCGGCCGGCGACGTGCGGAATTGGCCGAGGGTGTCGAACAGACTTTGCGGGTCAATGCCCGGGATGAGATGTGGTGCCAGCGATTTGGCAATTTCATTTCGCGCCACGGGCTTGATAGACGGGAGGCTTGATAATACCTCGGATACGACCTCTTCGTTTTCTTCTGGCTCCATTGAGCACGTTGAATAAACGAGACGACCTCCTGGTGCAAGCTGTTTGATCGCCGCAGAGAGAATTCCTACTTGCAGCTGGTGGAATTCAGCGAGCTGTTCGGGGCGCAGACGCCAGCGAATTTCCGGATGGCGCGCGAGCGTACCGGTGCCGGAACAGGGTGCGTCGACGAGGATGCGATTGAATTGACGGCCGAAGGGAAGGCCGCGCGCGGCATCGAGTTCGACGATTTGCGCGCCGTCGAGATTGAGCCTTTGGAATTGATTGCGCATCGCGCGAAGACGATGCGCATGACGATCCGTTGCGACGACCAATCCAGTTCGACCAGCGGCGCGGATGAGGGGAGGGGTCTTGCCGCCGGGAGCCGCACACAGGTCGAGAACGGTGTCGCCCGATTCAACACCGAGTAGCAGCGGAATGGTTTGCGAGGCTTCATCCTGAATCGAGATCGCGCCTTGGCGGAACGATTCAGTCCGCGCGGGGCTGCCGCCGCGAGCCACAAACGCCGAGGTCAGGAGTTGGCCTGACTCGACACGAAGGCCACTTCTTTTTAGTGCGACCAAGACCTCGTCGCGATGCGCTGGGTCGTGGATTAGGCAGCTTAGGTTTGGAGCGCGGTTGTTCGCTTCGAGACGAGCCATCGTGCTCGCCTTGTCAAATTTCCTGAGCCAGCGTTCGACTAGCCATGTGGGGTGTGAATGCAGAATGCCGAGGCGGTCAGCAAGCGGCAAGTCAGCCGGGATCAGTCGCTCGATTCGCTCCGCGTCCGCTGTAGCGGGTGCCTCAGGGCTTTGGGCTGACGCGCGACGGAGAACGGCGTTCACAAGGGAAGCGGCTGAGGATTTGCGCGCGTGTTTCACAAGCTCGACAGATTCGTTTACAGCGGCACGGGCTGGCACGCGTTCGAGAAAGCGAAGCTGATAAAGACCCATGCGAAGCGCGAGCGCCACCGGCAAATCCAACTGCGCGACCGGCTTCTTTAGCTGACGATCGAGTAGGAAATCGAGGAGCCTGCGCCAGCGGAGGACGCCGAGTGTAATTTCGGTGGCGAGGGCGGCATTTTCTGGCGCTACACGCGGCCCGAGCTCGGCGTGGAGCACATCGCTTGCGTACGCGCCCTCGGCTTCGACGCGGCGCAATACTTCAAATGCGATCGTTCGCGCTTGGCTGATGGGCACAGAACTATGAAATCACATCCGTGACAGAGCGAAAAGAGACCAGGACAGGCATTAGAGTCTAACCGCCGAAGTGCTCGCCGGGCGCCATCCGCGCGCCGTTCATAAATTCTCGGTCGCTGATGCGGTTGCGGCCTTCGATCTGGACCTGCTCCACGTGCAGCACGGTTGAGCCGCCGCAGATTACAAGCAGGCCGTCCTCTTGTGTTGGCAGGATGATGCCAGGCATGCCGCCCGCTGCCACCGGCTTTAACGGCTTGCCCCAGATACGGCACGTTGCTCCGCGAAACGTGGTGAACGCGCCGGGCCAGGGTTGCAGTCCTCTTATGCGGTTATAAATCTTGGGTGCGGGCAGAAACCAGTCGATTCGGCCATCTTCTTTCTTCAGTGGTGGCGCGAGAGAGGCTTGTGAATTGTCTTGCGGCGTGGGCGTAATTTCGCGGTGATCGAGTTTCTTCAAAGTTTCGACTATCAGCGCGGCGCCGGCCTCGGCGAGTTGGGCGTAGAGGTCCGGGGCGGTTTCGTCGGGGCCGAAGCCGATTTGGTATTTCAGGAGCATCGGGCCAGTGTCGAGTCCTGCGTCGATTTGCATCGTGGTGAGGCCCGTTACTTTTTCACCGTTGATAATCGCCCAGTTGATTGGGGCGGCGCCGCGATATTTAGGGAGCAGGGAACCGTGAAGATTGATCCAGCCGAGGCGCGGAATTGCGATCAGAGCCGCGGGAATGATTTGCCCGTAGGCGATGATCACCACGACGTCCGGCGCGAGGCGTTTGAAATAATCGAGCGACGATTCAGATTTAATTTTCTCAGGCTGATAGACGGGGACGCCGGCTTCGAGTGCCGCGTCTTTCACCGGTGAACTTGCTGTTTTTTTTCCGCGGCCACGCGGGCGATCTGGTTGCGTGACGACAGCGGCGACCTGGAAATACGAATCGGCGAACAATGCGCGAAGAGAGGGAACAGCGAAGGCGGGCGTGCCGCAAAATACCAGCTTCAGCGGCACGGCGGCGCTACCACTCGCCCGCTTTTTTCATCTTGCGGATTTTGCGTTTGATCATGTCGCGCTTCAGCATGCCGAGATGCATGATGAAAAGCGTTCCGTTCAGATGATCGATCTCGTGGCAGAACGCGCGAGCGAGCAATCCTTCGCCGCGCATTTCGAATTCAGTGCCGGAAGCGTCCTGCGCGCGCACGGTGACGTACTGCGGCCGCGCCACGTGGCCTCGGAAACCGGGTAGCGACAGACATCCTTCCTCTTCGCGCTGCTCGCCTTCGGCGTGAATGATTTCCGGGTTCGCGCAGACGAGCTTGGCTTCGGGATTCTTTCCATTCGAGACATCAATTACAGCGATCCGCAGTCCAATTCCGATTTGCGGCGCTGCGAGACCCACGCCCGCTGCTGCGTACATGGATTCGAACATGTCCGCGACAAGCTTCTGGATCTCGTCGTCGAATTTGTCGATTCGTTTCGTCGGCGTCTCCAGTACCGGGTCGCCGTATTTCACAATCGGATGAATCATCTAGAATAGTTCCTCAATTCCGCTCCGCGGTTAAAAATCGTCCAGTTGATGCTCATAGCCTTCGAAATTTCGCAGCGTTTCTTCGAGCGAATCGCCGCCAAATTTCTCGAGGAACGCGGACGCCAGCTCCAGCGCTATCATCGCTTCGCCGGCCACTCCCGCCGCCGGCACCACGCAAACATCTGAGCGCTCGTAAGCCGCCTTCACCGCTTCTTTCGTGTTCAGATCGGCGGTCCGCAGCGGGCGCCTTAGTGTCGAAATTGGCTTCAGGTATCCTCGCACTACTACCTTTTGTCCATTGGTGATGCCGCCTTCAATTCCGCCGGCACGATTTGACGAGCGATCGAATCGCTTCCGCGAAGCCTCGTAGCGAATTTCATCCTGCACTTCGGAGCCGTAGCTGCCCGCATTGGCGATACCCGTGCCGATTTCGACAGCCTTCACCGCTTGAATCGACATCACAGCACGCGCGATCCGCGCATCGAGTTTTTCGTCCCACTGTGCGTGGCTGCCGAGACCGGGTGGAATTCCGCGAGCAACCACTTCGAAAACACCGCCCACCGAGTCGCCCGCGCGAAGCACGTGGTCCACTTCCGCTTTCATCCGCGCTTCCGTCTCACCATCGACACAACGCAGCGGTGAGTCCAGATTGTCGCAAACCGCTTCAATTTCCGCCCACTCCGCATCGCGTTCAAGCCGCGCATGACCGACTGCAATCGTGTGGCTCAGCACCGTCGCACCAAATTGATGCAGGAGCAGCTTTGCAAACGCGCCCGCCGCCACCCGCGACGCTGTTTCGCGAGCCGACGCGCGCTCAAGAATGTAGCGCGCGTCATGCAGGTTGAATTTCAGCGCGCCCGCGAGATCGGCATGCCCCGGCCGCGGTGCCGTGAGAGGACGCTGCGTGCCTTTTGTACCTGCCGACGCAGAATCTGCGCCCTCTGTGTCCTCAACAGGCAGCGCCTTTTCCCAATTCGCCCAGTCTCGATTTTCGATGCGAACCGCGATCGGTGCGCCAATAGTCTTTCCGTGCCGCACTCCAGCGAGAATATCCGCCTGATCTTTCTCGATCCGCTGCCGGCCGCCGCGTCCATAGCCTAGTTGGCGTCGATGCAATTCGCGCTGAATAAAATCGATGTCAACCGGCACTCCCAGCGGCAGCCCGCTGATCCACGCAATCAGAGCCTGCCCGTGCGATTCCCCTGCGCTGACGAATCGAAGCATGCTCCCCGCATCCTGCCCGCCACGCCGGGCAAACTCGCAATTCTACCGGACGCATTCACGCGCGTAAAGCAAAGCCGCAGCCGTTTTCGTCGCTGACGATGATTGCTTGACGCAACTCTCTTGCGACGCTACGCTTCGATAGCCGCGGACGCGTCCGTTTTTCCGGCGTCCAGACACGATGCTCGAAGCCAGTGAAACGCAATCACTCCCGTCGATCATCGGGGACGCGCTCAAGCGCCTAGTCTTCGCGGTGCAGGATTATTCGCTTCTCACCTTTCAGTCAATCACCAACATTGTTACGCCGCCGCACTATTGGTTTGATGCGCTCGAGCAGATGGATCTCATTGGCGTCGGATCGTTGCCGATCGTTGTCCTAACGGGGTTTTTTATCGGCGGCGTGATGGTGCTGCAAACTGCGTCGCAGTTCGAACGGTTCGGTGAAACGGCGCTCACAGGGGACGCCGTTTCGCTCGCTCTCGTCCGCGAGCTTGGGCCGGCTATCACAGCCCTGCTTGTGGCCGGTCGCAATGCTTCCGGTATGGCGTCTGAGCTCGGTTCCATGGTCGTCACCGAACAGGTGGACGCGATGCGCGCGCTGGGCACCGATCCGATTCGCAAGCTCATGACGCCGCGCGTGATTGCCACCGTCACGATGCTGCCGTTGCTTACGGCGATTTCTGATTTTGTGGGCCTTATCGGTGGGTTCATCGTCGCCTATTTCACACTGCGCCTTGGGCCTGTGCAATTCTGGACGCGCGCGATTGACGCGCTCGATTTCGGCGATTTGGTTCAGGGCTTTGCGAAGCCAGTGATGTTTGCCCTAGTCATTGCGACGGTTGGATGCTACCAGGGTTTGCGGGTTCGCGGCGGAACGCAGGGCGTCGGTCGAGCGACTACATCCGCGGTCGTCATCTCATCTGTGCTCGTGCTGGTGGGAGACTTCTTCTTGTCGCGATTGCTGTTGTTCATGTTTCATAAA
>Ga0307471_100001596_pt1 | contig 12462 bp, 4 predicted proteins | sample atmos_gasesAM3C__2_FD_204566 | JGI IMG/M metagenome (GOLD analysis project Ga0307471, IMG submission 204566) | Hardwood forest soil microbial communities from Morgan-Monroe State Forest, Indiana, United States - atmos_gasesAM3C_515 | ecosystem: Environmental > Terrestrial > Soil > Temperate... | reverse complement strand
GGCGACGCTTCGGAGAGCGACAAGGCATACATCGCGGCGCTCGCTAAGCGCTTCCCGGCCGACGCGAACGCGGACCGGCGCGCGGCGTTAGAACAATATCGCGACGCGATGCGCGACGTGGTGAAGCGCTTCCCCGACGACCTCGACGCTGCCACGCTGTTTGCCGAAGCGGGAATGAATCTGCATCCGTGGGGACTGTGGCGGCCGGACGGCACGGCGGAAGAAGGCACGGACGAAATTGTCGCGACGCTCGAGTCCGTGATTCGCCGCGAGCCGAATCATCTCGGCGCGATTCACTACTACATTCACTCTGTGGAAGCTTCCAATTCGCCGGAGCGCGCGCTGGCGGGAGCCAATCGTTTGGCGGAGCTTGCGCCGGCCGCGGGACACATCGTGCACATGCCCGCGCACATTTATATCCGCACCGGCGACTACGAAGCCGCGCTGAAAACCAACCAGAAAGCGGCGCTGGCGGATCAGGCGTACATCAAGGGCGGCGCCGCTCCGGGCATCTACTCGATGATGTATTACAGCCACAATCTGCACTTCATCGCCATGGCCGCGGCGATGAACGGCAATTATGCAGAGGCGCGGCGCGGCGCGCAGTTGCTGGCAGCTAATGTAGGGCCGCACGTGAAAGAAATGCCGCCGCTCGGCGGATTCATGACGGTGCCGCTGGCCGTCGAGGTGCGTTTTCATAAGTGGAACGAGATTCTGAAAACGCCGGAACCAGATGCGGCGATGCCGACCGCTAATGTTTTCTGGCATTTTGCGCGTGGCTTGGCGCTGGCTGGTACTGGTGATTTGGACGGGGCGGAAGCGGAGCACAAGATCGTGACCGCGGCGGAAGAAAAGACTTCGCCGGATGCGGTTTTCCAAATGCCCATCAACAACAAGACCAAGGACATTTTGAAAATTGCGGAAAACGTGCTGGGCGCGAAAATCTCGCTCGCGAAAAACGATATGGACACCACGGTGAATCAGCTTCGCGCTGCCGTCTCAGTGCAAGACGGCTTAAAGTACGACGAGCCGGAGGACTGGTTTTATCCCGTGCGTGAAAATCTTGGTGCTGTTCTGCTGAAAATCGGCGACTACGCCGGCGCCGAGGAGGCCTTCCGCGCGGACCTGGCAATCCATCCGCGCAACCCGCGCTCGCTTTTCGGGCTCGAGCAAGCATTGAAGTCTCAGGAAAAGGCTTACGACGCGGGCTTCGTCCGCAAACAATTTGACGCGAGCTGGAAGGGCGCTGCCCGCCCCACCGTTGACGACCTCGTCTGACGGTTGAAAGGAATTTGCTTCGAGAAGCTGGCAGCCGAGATAGAAAGAGCCCTTAGAAAGCGCCGCGCGGTCTGTCGGTGTTTAAGTATTGCACTCCGTAGCGGAACAGGTTTTGTTCCGGCAGCTCCTGGACAAAAACAATCCGCGCCGCCAAAAAAATTGCGGCCTGACCGGAACTGTACGGCGCGGCGACTTCAATCAGCGTTTGCTCCATGTATCTGCGGGTGCTCTTGAACCGCAAGCCGCCACGCGAAATATCTTCGCACTGGACAAATTCCTCGCCGCGCTCCGCATGCCGCACTAGCGCCATGTAATTCACCCTGATGCGCGGATACTTGCGCCGATTGACGGCTGGCATGCCAGATTTTTGGGCAGGCTTTTGCGCGGCCGAGAATGTTTCTTGTGCAGGCTTCTCTGCGGCCGCAGGCAAGGTAAGAACTGAAGTGGTGGGAGACTGCGAAGAACCGGGCGCCGGTTTGTAAGGTAGCGGGGGGCGGAACGAAGCTGTAATGGAAGTTCGCGCCGCAGAAGTGGGTGACCCCCTAGCAACCAGATCTGGTGGGGACGCCGCCGAGTACGCTGACGCGCCGCTCTCGAGTTGAGACGCGCCTGGAAAATGAGCGGGACTAAATCCTGAGGGCAACGCAGGCGGCGACGCTACACGTTGAGGCGGCGCCATTGGCACGGCCATCGGCGGTTGCGACGGAGCAATGGAAGGCGCGCCGACACTGGCCGGGACGGCTGGAACCGCGCCGGGCTGTCCAACTTTCCAGATGGTCGAGTTGCCGCAACGTTTGCAATAGCGCAAGACGCCGTCGTTGGTGGCAACGACGTCGGCTTCAATGCTGTGATCGTCAACGCGTTCGAACGTTTGACACACATTGCAAACCAAAGTAAGGACGACGAATTCCTGTTCCTTTGACGTAGGCGGAGGAAATTCCATCTCCCAGAAATTTTCAACATGATCAAAGAACGCAACGCCGTAGGTGTATACGCCGGAGTCGTCGGAGTCGTTTCCGATTTGGCCGACGATGCGGATTTCCGCTTCTTTGTTGCGTTCGGGCCAGCGAAGAATCATCTCCTGTTCGGGAGAAAGTTTGTGCCGGGAAAGAAGGCCGGCGCCGTGGAGGCTGAGGAGAACGGTCTTGGTGGGCTCGGAGAAGACCTTGCCTGCCAAGTCGGAGCCGATCAGGACAATGGGAATCTGTTTGGGGATGCGTCCGCTTCTGCGCACAACCTACTGTGGCAAGAGGAAGGCCAGACCGAGACTGCGGTGGGACCAATTTCGTACCTAAGTTTTCTGCGCAGGTGCCGAGTTTGAGCGAGGAGGGATTTCGTCGCGAGAATGGGTCGAATCAAGAAGGCAAAGTAGTTTCAATTTGAAACGCTCAGCGCCCCATGCCAGCCGCTCCGGAGAATGTGTGACAAACGCTTGGCAGGATGGCCAAAGCGGTGAAGGCATCCACTCCGCCCATGAATCCATCGCAATGTCCAATGTGCCCGCTTAAGCGGGGGTTGGCGGTCATGGAAGCGCGGTGGCCGGTGGTGATTGAAAAATAGTGAATCCACTGTTTGCGAATCGCTTCGGCTCGCTCCATGAGTTCGGGGCTTGGTTTTTCGCCATGTTGAATGACAATCACGATTCCGGTGTTGAACTCCCGCTGCGATTTGTCAACGCCAGGCAATCGCGGGCCTTCGGCGGCAATGACATCCTGAATCGTCACCTTAGTGCGATCTGCTTTGAAAATGGGATGGCCATTCGTATCTTTGCCAGCGGGAACCAGATTGCGCAGAATAAAAAAGTCGGGCACTTCCGCCGCGGAGACCAAACCCATCAGATAGAGATCGAGGTACGACCATCCCGTGGCGGGCACATAGTAATCGTCGTCGAGTTGCGTGTACGTGCCGTCAAAATTGTCCTGCCAGACGCCGCCGCCCATGATGGACGCTTCCGTAGGCCGGCGGTACGGAAACGCCACACGCGCTTGCAATCCTCTGGCCCAGTGGACGGGGCCGAGCGGAATCGTTTCGTCTCCCACTTTTGCGGAAACGAACGCGGCCCAGCGATGGCCCATTTCGTGCGCGATTTGAGACATCGCGTACATGAAGGGAGGCATCTTGCCATCCGCTGAAATCTCGGCGAGCTGTTGCTGGTAGAACGTGATGTCGTGGTCCGTGCCTACGGGCGCGTCCGCGGGCGGGCGCTCCTGCATCTGGTTCGAACCGACGTACACGGGTTGCACGAATCCCCATTGAAAGCGGCCCGGCGTGCAGTACGACTCGAGGCCGCGTTGTTTCGCGCCGATCCCGGTGACGGCATCTCCCACGGCTCCGAGTGGACCATTGCTCGGAGTTCCCGCCTCCTGGTTATCAACGCGAAAATCCGAGTAGTACGGTAAAAAATCGAACCTGTCGCCGAGGCTTTTGATGACCGTGCAACTCAAATCGCGCGGATTCGGCAGAACGTAATAGTGGAAAGACTCGTAGACCACGGGGAAAGGCCCGTCCTGCGGTTTGAGAGAAGAGAGATGCACTTCGGGATTGTGGATGCCGTTCAGCGCTACCGGTTTCGAAGAAATCTGCTCCACCAGCTCTTCGGAGCCGGCGGCGGATGTGTCGGCGGAGACATAGATCTGCTTGGCACCATGAAGCGCGAGCGGCAGGATTCCCTGAACCGATATGGTGTTGCCGCTCGTCTTCACCGTGCGCGACACTCCTTCCCCAAACGCAATGTATCGTGTCGCTCCACCATTCGCGCGGTTCCGCGGCGCGAAGCCGCGAATCGTCCAGACTGCATCGGCATGAACGGAAGCGCCGGAGGATTCAGGCGCAAGCGCGTGAGAGTAAAAATAGACGCGATAGCCAATCCCTGCGACACCGGGGTCTCCCGCAGGTAACACGGGACCCGCCGTTTGAAACGCGACCTTGAATAGCAATCCGCCCACAACCGAAAGCTTTAACTTTTGGACGTCAAGATGTGCGGCGGCAGAGGCGTGCTTCGACGCGGAAAGCGTGCTGAGCGGTTTTTCTGCCTGTTCCGGGATGAGCGGGTAGAGGCCGATGATGGCGTCCTTTGCGGCAAGCTGATTGTAAGAAAACTCGATTGCGCCATCTTTATGCAGTACGGCCTGGAAACGGTTGATGGTCTTCGTCCACGTGAAGTCCTGGATGTTGCCATACGGTTCGGTCACGTCCCAAGTCACGACTACGCGATCCGGGAGTTCCTTGACGTAGCGGTCGCCCGACATGCGTGGTTTGAAGAAGACGCAAATCGCAGGAACGGTGTTGACCAAGTTGCCCGCCGCCTCGCCCAGAGGATCGAAACGCCCAATCGAGACGCCTCCCTGATCCTGCGGCGGCCCACCGCCGAGGCCAAAGCCCGGCGCATTGTCCGGCTCGCCAAAGCGAATCGAGCCCGTAACGCCGACTGTGAACGCATCCCAGCTCTTGCCGGAGAGAGGGAAAGAAAAGTTGTGCAGCGCGACGCGAGGCTCGGTGATTTTCTGGCCGAAGTCGGAGTCCCATTGCAGCGGCAGGTTCTCGACGCGATACCCTTCGCGCGCGGGCGTGAAGCGAAGGTTGTGGCCGCCCAGGTCGAACAAGTTTTGCCGCCCCAGCGCGCCTTCGTCGAGCTCCATCAAGATCAGGTTTCCAATAATGGAGACCTTGCCAATGGGATTGCCAGGCTCCTCCCGTTCTTGAGCGCACAGGCCAGTGGGAAGCAACAGACTGACAAGAAGGAGAGATACCTCAAGAAAAAGGAGTTTGTTTCTGTTCACGGGCGTCTTTCCTCCGGTCGAGGGAGCACTACTGTATACAGTATACGGAGCCTCGAAGGAAAGACGTTCGGCGCGATGGTTTTGGCTACCGCGTTTTCACAAAAAAGAGCTTGCAGTGTTTTCGCTAGCGCTGCGTGTTGGACGCGGACGCGTTCGCGGTGCCGCCGATGGCGTCGCCGTTGACGATGAGTTCGACGCGGCGGTTGCGCTGGCGGCCTTCGATGGTGTCATTCGAGGCGACGGGCTGCGTTTTGCCGAGGCCGCGGGCGGTGATAGAAGAGGCGGGCACGCCGTTTTGCGCGAGGAAATCGCGAACGGAATCGGCGCGGCGCTCGGAGAGCTGCTGGTTGAATTCATCGCCACCGACGCTGTCGGTGTGACCTTCAATCTGCATCGTAAGGCCTGCGTGCGCCAACATGATACCGGAGATTTTTGCGAGCTTTTCGCGGGCGCCGGGCTTGAGCGTATAGCTGCCGGTGTCAAAGAGCACGTCGGACATATTCACGATGAGGCCGCGGGCAGAGTCGCGGGTCTGCAAAATGGAATTGAGTTGAGCGAGAAGCTGCTGGCGAAGCTGGGCTTTTTCCGCTTCGGCTTGCGCCGCTGCTTGACGCGCCTTTTCGGCGTCGGCTTGGGCAGCGGCTCTATCGCGAGAGGCTTGTTCAGCGGCGGCTTGCGCGGCGGCTCTTTCGCTAGCTGCTTTTTGCGCTTCGGCTTCGGCGGCCTGCTGTTGCGCTAACGCGGCGGCGCGCGCCTGATCGGCTTCCTGCTTCTGACGCGCGGCTTCGGCGGCGGCTTTCTCGGCTTCCTGCTTCATGCGCACGGCTTCCGCCTGCGCGGCTTCCGCTTGTTTGCGGGCCTGCTCTGCTTCCAGGCGACGCTGCGCTTCGGCGACGGCATCTGCGCGAGCTTTGGCTTCACGATCTTCGGCCGCTTTTTTGTCCGCGGCAATCTTGGCTTGCGCGTCTTCTTCGGCCTTTTGCTTCACAGCCATGACGCGGGCTTCTTCGGCGGTTTGAACTACTTCGCGCGCGGCAGCTTCCACAGACTTTTTGTCGCTCTTGCGGGCGTAGGTTTCTTCCGCCGTGCGGAGCTGTTGCTCGGCTTTGGAAAGAGTGGCCGCGGCGTACTTGTCGGCAAGCGCAATGTGCGCGATGCGCACGGAGTTGCGCGCCTCGAAAAGTTCGAGCGGCGTTTTGCGGTCAATACCGAAGATGGCGTTTTCAATCTTGGTGTTCGAGGAGGAATAGGCACCGCGGCCAACGAGCTCGTAGCTGGCGCCAATACTTTCGACCTTGGCCATCGCGGGGATAGTGTTTTCGAGGACCACGGTGTTGCCAGGCTGCTGAACGGCGAAATACGGCTCAGCGGTGACGATCATGCCGAAGGTCTGCATGTCGGTAATGGCTTTGACTTCGCCTGCGCCACCCTTGAGCACTACTTCGCCGAGGTTCACAGCGCGGCCTTCCGGTGAGACGGCCCACAAAACGTAAGTGAGATATTCGAGACCGAATTTGGTGGCATCGTCCAGACCGAGGAATTTTGCTTCAATCTCGACACGATTCCCTTTGTTTCGCACCTGCGCTTCGCCCGTGGCTTGTTGCATCAGTTCCGTGCCCTGAAAATCGATTTTAGGTACCGGGCCGCCACGGCGGTAGTTCACCGCTTTGGTGGTACGAGAGACACTCTTGGCAGGAGTGGCTGCCGGATAGCTCGATGGCCCTTGCGCCTGTACGACCGAAGGCGCGGCGATGGCGCCAAAAATCCCCGTGATGGTGAGAAGAGCTGGTGCGATTTTCACGTTATTCCCCTTTCGCCACAGCGGGCGAAAACCAACGGCGAGCCTCCTTTTTTGCGAGCAGGTGGCTGGGCCGGGTTTCAGGTTGGCGACATTGCCCGCGCTGTGGAAAACTTTGGACATTCCCCAGAGCGAGGTATGTCGTTCCGTATCTACAGCCTAGCAAGGAAAGGAAGCGACGGAAGGCTTTGCGCAAGAGACTTTGCGCAAACAATCATACTGGCCGAAAGGGCAAAGGGGATACACGCCCAAAACGCGCCTTAAGTGGGTGCGGCTAAGCCCAAGAACTACAACAGTTTAGGGTCGATTAGGCGAAAACTCACAAGGAACGCAGGAAGTCGATGATTTCCTGCTGTTCTTTAGTGCTCAACCGATTAAAGCGCTCGATGACTCTGTTGGCCTCGCTGCCTTTGCTCTTATGAGCTTTGACGGCCTCAACCAGATTCGTCGTACGTCCATCATGAAGGAAGAAAACGCGTTGCCCGACGCCCCAGAGAGGAGCAGTTCGGAACTCGTCAGGGCCGGCAGCGCCTTGCGTTATGCCGTCGGCAAGACCCTTGCCCATGTGATGAACGAGAAGGTCAGAGAAAAGGTTGACCGTTTGATTGGAAAGCGCAGCACTCGGACTTGTGGAGGAGCCGCTCGCAATCTTTGGTCCTGTCGTGAATGAAGGCGTATGGCATTGGATACAACCTATGACTCCGAAGTTGGCGCGCCCCTTTTCCGTGGACGGCGTGGAGAGAGCAGGAGTCGGCGGCGCGAGCATGCGCATGAAATTGGCAAACCCTTCAATGTCCGAAATAACCGCCGGATTGGTTGCACCTGTGGACGTGGTCGTAAAGTTGAGCGTGTCATTTGGAGTGGGGATGAAAAGGCAACTGGAGGTTTCGTCGCGCTCTTGAGGGAACAATTCGTTCGAGATTCCCATTTCCACGTTATAGGCTTCGGATGCGAAAAGTAGCAGCGATTTATTCTGCGCTTTCCACCCGAAGCGCGTGATAGTCCCGTCGTTTGCGTTGCGGTTTACGTTTCCGCCGAGGTGCGCGTTCGGGTGCCCGGAAATGCCCATTGCCCTCTTCTCGGTCGCATTGGCCTGCATGTTAGCAAGAATTGCGGAGTCAGGAATCGCCTCAATCAGCCCCGCGCCAAAAACAGGAGTCGGGATTCGGAAGATAATGTTCGGATTCCCGCCCTGGCCGGTGAGCGGATTTCCCGCGGGCGTAAAGTCCGGCTGGGCGATGTTGCAACCTGAGGCATCGCTGCGCCCGGTGATCACGAATATGTCGTGCACTCCGCCGTCCGGGACGCCGTTGCTTTTCTTGAACCGTGCCTCGCGAACCGGGCCGTTGGGCGCGATGAACCATGGCACTGTGTTCTTCGCCCCATTCAAGTGGGCTACGTCAAGCAAGGGATTCTTCGCCGGACTTGTTCCGCCTGACGCCGGCTGCGCGTGGCACGACAGACATTGGTTGGAGTTGAAGCGCGGACCGAGACCATTATTCGAACCTCCCTGCACAGCCTCGGTTTCGGCGAACCTGCCCTGCCCGTCCTGAAAGAATGCAGTTTCGTCCGCGGTCAGACCGGGTAGGGGGCCGCCCGCACCCGGCGGACCGCCGCGCACTCCAGGGTCTACGGGAGTTGCTTTGGTTGATTTGGTTTGGCACGAAGTGCCCACGCAAGTGATCAAGACCACAGCCAATAGTCCACTAAACTTCTGGAGCACACTTCTCCCGACTGACATCATTACCTCACCTCGTTAATGGGAAGACAGTGGGCGCTTCGGGAAGAGTCGGAGCGAAAAAGAAGACAGCGGTAACCGGATAGCACACAATCGAGGACTCTCATGTGACGCGCCCGGGCTGGCTGAGGGACTGTACTCTAGGCTGTGGGAAAAGCAAAGTGGAAAATCACGAACTTTCGTTAACTTTCAGTCAATCATGGGTTAAGGTCGCTCAATTCGTCGCATAGTCTTTCTGCATGGCTTGGCGAGACTCGCGACGGCGAGAAGACGCGGCTTCCTGCGGCGAGGACCAGGATGCGAGAAGCTCTTCCGCGCGGGCGGTAACGCGCTCGATTAATCCTTGCGAAGGACTCTGCGCTGTTGTGGCCGGCGGAGGCGCGCTCTTGCGCGTGGTGCGAGGCTTCGCGTTGACCGGAGAAATCTCCAGCGACTGAAGTTTTTCCAACACCGGTTTCATGGCGCGTTCGGGGCTGCGGAAAAATTCCGTGCTGCGAATGCGCGTGAAGATCCAGCCCATGCGTTCGAGAATGGATTGGCGATCCATGTCTTCCTGAAGGCGTTCGAGTGGATGGTAGCGGTCGCCGTCGCACTCGATGGCCAGTCGTTTGCCGTTGCCTTCGACGACGAGATCGATGCGGAAGGAACCGACTTTCCATTGCGGAGCGACTTGATAGCCCGCCGTTTCGAGGTGCTTCATGACTTCGCGCTCGAACGAAGACTGGCCGCGCTTTTCTTTTTCCTCGAGGGCACGCATCAGGCGGCTGGGATCCTGGGCGTGCTCGATGAGCAGGCGGCGAAGATCCTCGGCTTTCAAGTCTTCGTGCGCGTTGAGAGAATGAACGACCCACATCTGGTCGCGGGCCCGGCTGGCGGCAACGTTGAAACGCTGCTTGAAGAGTTCCTGATCGCGCATGGAGAGGGGGCCGCGCTGCGCGGTATCCACAAGAGAGATGAAGATGACGTCGCGCTCGTCGCCCTGGAATTGCGCGGCGTTGCCGCAGAGCAGGCGGTGGAATTCGTAGCGATCGGGAGAAATATGCGCGCGCAGGAGACTGTCGATTTCAAGGGCCTGCTCGTCGCCGACAAGAGAGACGACGCCGAAGCTGAGCGGCTGGCCGGCGCCGTTGTGCTGATATTCGGGCTGGTCGATCGCGGAAGCGATGAGCGCTGCCGTCGAAAGAGCTTCCTGGCGATTGACTTTGCCGTCGCGGCTTGAGCCCGACACACGATAAGCAACAGTATGCGGGAGCAGATTTACGCGGCTGGCATCGCGCAGAGGCTTGATGCGCCAGTCGTAAGAAATCATGTTGCTGAACTGAATGATTTCCGGCACGCAGCGGAAATGTTCGACGAGGCAAGTGGTGCCGCCGAAGGATTGCCGCGCGAGGTCGTAAATCGAAATTTGGCCGTCGTAGAGATCGGAGTTCGGAATGCCTGGCAGATATTGGAAGATGAGGTTTTGAATGATGCCAAGATCCTGGCCGACAGCGGACGGGCTGACCTGTTCGTGGTCGCCGACGACAAGCACGGTTTTGCCAAGGTAAAGCGCAGCGAGAGCCATGACGTCGCTCTGGCTGGCTTCGTCAATGATGACGACATCGAATCGAGTGTTACGAGGATCGAAATTTTCGACGACGCGCGAGAGCGGCATGACCCACACGGGAACAGCGCTGCGGCATTCGGACATTTTTCGGGCGGCTTCCGCGCGAAGCAAACCGACGCGAATGCCATGGCCTTTGCCAATCCGGCGGATGGTGTCGAGCCAGCCGACGAGCGCTTGCCGCTGATGCGGAGAAGTGCGGCGAGCCTGCCAGGACCAGGCGCGACGATCGATTAAATCGACGGTCACGCGGCGGAGGTGTTCGCGGAGTTTTTCGATCTTGGACTGCAGCGCTTCCAGCGAAGCCTCGGCGCGGCGATCGAGTTCGTCATTGAGCTGGCGCCAAATCCAGGCGGCAGCCGGGTCGCGCGGCGGTTCGCCTTTACCGTGCACAGCGTTGCGACTGCGAATCGCCGCTGCCCACGCCGGCGCGGCGCTTTCCAGTCTGCTGAGCAGCGTGCGGCGAAGATCGAGGTCCGCCTGGCGGCTCTTCAGTTCGAGAAGTTGATCGTAGGCCTCTCGGTAGGCGACACAATCTTCATCGTGAATGGCTCTCTGTAGATGGACGAGAATTTTCGCGGCGCGCGAATTGCGAGAGGCGAGTTTGTGACGGGTTTTCAGCTCGCGAAACTCTTCTTCGAGTTGCTGAAGACGAAGCTTTTGATAGCGCGAGTGGAGAATCGGAAGCAGGGCTTCCACGACGGCTTTGCCTAAACGAAGCAATTCGCCTTCGGCTCCCAAAATCGCGGGCTGCTCGGCAAGAAATTTCTCCCAGCGAAAACCAAGGTCAGCAAGTTGCTGCTGGAGCGGAAGCCAGGTGCTTTCGTGCCAGTTCAAGCAATCTTCGATGGCGTCGCAGTACTGCATCAGCGTCTTTTCCACTTCTTCGCCCATCTGCGAGGAAGGAGGAGCTCCGAGGGGCGCCATCTGGCGGTCCCAGCGCGCGGAGAGTTGGCGCCGGAGATTTTCAAGGTGAGCCAAGATGTACAAAGCGCGGAAATGATCGAGTGTCCGGGGGCGAGCCCGGTTTACTTTTGCCGTATCAACAAACTGGTTCCAGGCTTTGTGCGTGAGCAGCGCAAACGAACCGAGTTTGCCGCCCTGCTCGAGGTGACCAAGAATTTCCGTGGCAATGCGCTGCAGCTCTTCCGGGTCCGCGCCTTCGGGAAGCTGCGGACCAAACTTCACCAGAGTTTCCTGCGCGTTCGCCGCTTCCTCGTGAGCTTTGCGAACGAGGGCGACTAACTGATCCCACGGCTCGCGATGCGCGCCGCCGTACTTTCCCGCATAAACGGCCGCAAGTTTCCACTTGTCGTTGCCCGAGAGCGGATCAACCGCCTGAGTCAAATTGGCAATGAGCGCTTCAAATTCGTCAGTCGTGCCCAGCGGAGCACCGGATTGCCAAAGGTCGGAGCGAAAATCCAGATCCTCCACGCGTAGGCGATTGCGCTCGCTCACCGAAGAATCGAAGTCCTCGGGCCGCGGAAGGTCGTGCATTTCCGGAAGCGTGCCGGAAAGGGCGGCTTCGTCTTCCGCGGACAGAGACACGTTTGTGCGATATAGATCCGTCAGCTCCGAGGAAGAAAGCGGTAACGGAGCGACGGCGGCGACCGGGCCGGGGATCCAGCCGTAGAATTCTTTTTCCTGCGCGACCTTGCGCGCGGCGTCGGCAGGCGACCAGTGTTTCCCCGCGAGAGCGACTTCACGATATTCGTCGGCGCGAGCTTCCGAAAGCTGATTGCGCAGTTCTTCCAGCTTCTTCAGCAGATCGTGGCGCTCGGCCTCAAATTTCCTGGCTTCAACTTCCAGCGCTTTTGCGTCGGCACGGGATAGCCTTTCCGCGATGGAGCCGACGGCGCTTTCCAGCTGCTTGCGACTGTCCAAGTCGCTTTCGAGGACGCTGACGCACAACGGACGCAGCTCGGGAACAATATGATGCCGAACCATGCGAAGAGCTTTCGTCGTGTGACTCGTAACCAAAACGCTCTTTCCCTGCGCCAGCAAATGGCCGATGAGATTTCCTATGGTGTGAGTCTTGCCGGTGCCAGGAGGGCCCTGCACCAGGACGCCTCCGTGTTCTTCCAATTGCTTCGCGATACGAATCTGTTCCGGGTTGGCGGGCTTGCTGAGCAAAACATCTACGCCCGTTTGAGTGGTGGGGTTCTCCGGAGATTCTTCCTCGGTTTGATCCTCGTCGGGAACGGGCGATTCTTCGCCAACAATATTAAGGAGGGACCATGGCAGGTCCTCGCGGGTTCGAACGTCG
>Ga0307471_100001595_pt1 | contig 12463 bp, 10 predicted proteins | sample atmos_gasesAM3C__2_FD_204566 | JGI IMG/M metagenome (GOLD analysis project Ga0307471, IMG submission 204566) | Hardwood forest soil microbial communities from Morgan-Monroe State Forest, Indiana, United States - atmos_gasesAM3C_515 | ecosystem: Environmental > Terrestrial > Soil > Temperate... | reverse complement strand
CGACTTGACGATTTTTAGCTTCGAGATGTCGACCGTCGCGTCCATGTGCAGGAAGATGGCGGCGTCGCGGAAGATCTTCTCCACGCCGAAGTCGAGCATCACCCCGTTGCCGCCGTGCAGCTCGAGGCAATGCTGGGCGACCTTCAAGATCTCCTCGGAAGCGAACAACTTGACCATGTTGCACAGCGTCTCCGCGTCGGGCCCGTTGTCGTCGACCGCCTGCGCGGCGCGCTCGAGCAGCGCGCGCACCGCCTCGATCCGCGTCGCCATCTCGGCAAGGCGCAGCGCCACCGCCTGATGTTTAATGAGAGTGCGTCCGCCCTGCACGTAATTCTGCACGTATTCGGCGGCAGCCTCGAAGGCATGCACGCCGACGCCGAGATTCTTCGCCGCCTGAATGATCTTGCCCGGACGGAAATAGACGCCGGCCTTGCCCAGGGCATCGTTCTCGGTCAGCAGATGATCTTCCGGCACGCGCATGTCCTCGAACACCAGTTCGCCGTTGTTCATGAACCGGCATCCCATGGTCTCGTTGCAGCGCGCCACCGTGAGGCCCGGTGTGTCCCGCGGCACCAGGAACGAGGACGTGCCCTGCAGCATGCCGACCTTCGGATTGGTATTGGCGTAGACGACGTAGAGGCTGGCGTCGTAGCCGTTGGAGATGAACTGCTTGCGGCCGTTAATGACCCATTCGCCGTTTTTCTTCACCGCCCGCGTCTGCATCGCCGCCTCCGGCACGTTGTAAGGCAGCCAGCGGTCGGAGGCGCCGCGCGGCTCGGTCAGGCAATGCGCCAGCAGGAACTGGGGCTCCCCGACCAGCCGGGCGAACCATTTCTCCTGCAGGTGGCGCGGCGCGAGGTTGCGCAACAGCACCGAGACCTTCCAGTTCTGCACCAGCTTGTCGGCAAGTCCCGAGTCTCCGCGTGCGATCTCCTCGGAGATCAGCGCGAAGGTGCGCACCTCGCTCTGGCGGTCGAGCTCAATGCCGCCGAACTCCTCCGGCACGCCGAGCGTGCGGATGCCGATCTCCTCGGCGCGCTCCAGGATCTCCGGCGGCAGGCGCGTCTGCGGATTCATGTCCCATTCCCGCTGCCAGTTGGAGCGAATGAAGGGCGTGATGACTTCATCGACGAAATCGCGGCAGCTCTGCCGCATCAGGCGCTGTTCCTCGGAGAGGCCGCGGCTTGGGGTAATGTCGAGCATGATGATGGATCCGATCGTGGATTAGGCCGCCTTGCGGCTGGTCAAGAATTCACCCATGCGCCCGAGCGCGCGCAGGATGTTCTCCGTCGAGTTGGCGTAGGAGAGCCGCACGTAGCCCTCGCCCAGAACCCCGAAATCGGGGCCGCCGATGATGGCGACGCCGGCGTCTTCCAACAGCGCGGTGGCGAGCGCTTTCGCCTTCCAACCCGTATGCTTGATATTTGGAAAGGCGTAGAACGCGCCCTTGGGCGTGGCGCAGGAGACGCCCGGCAGGCGGTTCAATCCTTCGACCACGACCTTCCGCCGCCGGTCGAACTCCGCCACCATCTTCGCTACGTCGTCCTGCGGCCCTTTGAGCGCCGCCAGTCCCGCGTATTGCGTCGCCGCGTTCACGCAGGAGTGCAGGTTCACCGCGAGTTTGCGCGCATAATCGTAGAGCTTGCCTGGCCAGATCGCGTAGCCCATCCGCCAGCCGGTCATGGCGTAGGTCTTCGACCAGCCGTTGAGCAGGATCAGCCGGTCGCGAATCGACGGATAGGAGAGCAGGCATACGTGCGTCTCGCCGTCGTAGACCATGTGGTCGTAGATCTCGTCCGACATGACGGCGACGTCGGGAAATCTCTCGAGGCCCGCGACCAGCTTGTCGACCTCGCGCTTTCCCGTCACGCCGCCGGTCGGGTTGGCCGGCGAGTTCAGGATCAAGAGCCGCGTTTGCGGCGTGATCAGCTTGAGCGTCTCCTCGGCAGAGAAGGCGAAGTTATTCTCTTCGCGGATCGGCACCGGGATGGGCCGCGCGCCGGTATATTCGATCATGGAGCGGTAGATCGGAAAACCGGGATCGGGATAGAGGATGTCGGCGCCTGCTTCGCCGAACATCAGGATCGACATGAACATGGTCGGCTTGCCGCCCGGCAGGATCATCACCTCGTCGGGTGATACGCTCACCTTGAAGCGCTGCTCGAGGTCCGCCGCCACCGCCTCGCGCAGGGGCGGGATGCCGACCGCCGGCGTATAGCCATGGTGGCCGTCACGCAGCGCCTTGATCGCAGCCTCGACGATGAAATCCGGGGTGCGGAAATCGGGCTGGCCGATGCCGAGATTGATGATGTCGCGACCCTGCGCGGCAAGCGCATTGGCGCGCGCCAGCACCGCAAACGCATTCTCCTCCCCGATGCGGTCGAAGGCAGCAATGGTTTTCAACATGGCATGACGTTCCCGAGGCGAATGGCGTGAGAATGGCGCTAGGCCATTTTGAGTTTCTGCTTGATCCGCGCGCTACGCACAATTCGTCTCATCACGCGCGGCGCACCATTGCCGGCACTAGGTCCTTGATCGATGGCGCGCCGACCTGCTGCATCATGGCGTAGGTTTCCGCGCGTAAAAGCTCGAGTACGCGCTCGACACCGCTTTGGCCGAAGGCGCCCAGGCCCCAGATGCAAGGCCGGCCGATGCACACCGCATTGGCGCCGATGCACAGCGCCTTGACGATATCGGAGCCGCGGCGGAAGCCGCTGTCGACGATGATCGGGATGCGGCCGTGCACCGCCTCGACGATTTCCGGCAGCGCATCGATGGTCGAGCGGCCGGAATCCTCGCTGCGGGCGCCGTGATTGGACACGATGATGGCGTCGATGCCATTGTCGGCGGCGATCACCGCGTCCTCCCAGGCGAGAATGCCCTTGATCACGATCTTCATCTTGGTGGTATCGCGCAGCCGCTTGAGGAAATCCCAGGTCATCGCGGATGATTGCGTATTGGTGAGCCCGGAAAGATCGAGTCCTTGATACATCGCGCGGGTTCGCATGCTCGCCTGGAGACTGGAGCGATCGTGGCAGGCGTTGCAGTCGCGCGTGTCGGTGGGGCGCAGGCGGAACAGAGTCTCCTGGTTGCGGCCGCCGGAGCGGTCGACCGTGACCGCCACCGCAAGGCAGCCCGCCTTCTCCGCACGCTTCACCATGGCCTCCGCCACCTCCCATTTGTTGGTGGCGTAAAGCTGGTACCAGATCGGTTGGCCGCGCGCGCCGGTCACGTCCTCGACCCCGAGGCTGGTGGCGGTCGACAAAATTTGCAGATGGTCGCCGGCCTTGGCGGCACGCGCGGAAGCGACCTCGCCTTCGTCGTGAAAGGATCTTTGGCCGCCGATCGGCGCGAGCACGATCGGGCTCGCATATTTCACGCCGAGGATGTCGGTCGACATGTCGACCTTGCTGACGTCGACGAGCCGGCGCGGGCGGAGCTGAAATTTCAAGAAGCCCTCGCGGTTGGCGCGCAGCGTGACCTCGTCGTCGATGCCGGAGGCCATGTAGCCGAAATGCGCGGGCGGAACGTTCTGCCGGCACACCGGCTCGAAGTCAAAGACGTTGATCGCCTCCTTGGGAGACTTGATCAACTCATCCGCCTGCATCGGTGCCCACATCAACGGATCGGGAAGTCTGGTGCGCGGCACGAGCCCTTCGCCGGCAAACGCCGCGCCCGCGGCGAAGAGCGGACTCCCCGCCAGGAAGCTCAGGAATTTGCGCCGGCTGGCGGTGCGTTCGGCGAACGACGGCATGGCGAGCCCTCCCTCGAGCACAATGGCCCCGCTTCGCCCAACTCTTTCGGCTGGCATGGACAACGGCGGCCGATCCATCCTATCGGCATGCGCGTTGCGATTCTACGTGTTCAATCGCACTTACCATTCTCAATTTTGCCGAACTTTTTCCGAGGCTCCGCAACGCCGTGACTGCAAGGCCGAGTAGTGCGGTAAGGTGACCCCGTGCTATCGTTGCGCATGGCGCGCATCCTTGTGCTCGGTTCTGGATTCGCCGGTTTGTGGGCTGCGGTGGGCGCGGCGCGCAAGCTAGCCGAACTCGGCATTCCGCGGGGACAGGTCGAGATCCTGGTCGTCGACCGCAATGCCTATCACGGCATCCGCGTGCGGAATTACGAGCCGGACCTCGGCAACGTCGCCATTCCGCTCCCTGAGGTGCTCGATCCGATCGGCGTCAAACATCTCACCGCCGAGGTTAAGGCGATCGACGTTGCCAGGCAGCAGGTCGTCGTCGCCGGGCCACGCGGCCAGGAATCCTCGGCCTACGACAGGCTCGTGCTAGCGCTGGGCAGCCAATTGGTGCGCCCCCCGGTCCCCGGTCTCGCGGCGCACGGCTTTGACGTTGATACCTACGCGGCCGGGGTTAGGCTCAACGCCCATATTGCGTCGCTGGGCGCTCGCCCGCCATCGCAAGGGCGCTCGACCATCGTGGTCGTCGGTGCGGGCTTTACCGGCATTGAAGTTGCAACGGAGATGCCGGAGAAGCTTCGCCACGCGCTGGCGAATGGCGCAGGCCGCGTGATCCTCCTCGATCCCAATCCTCTCGTCGGAGCGACGATCGGGGATCATGCGCGGCCGGTGATCTGTGATGCGCTCACGTCGCTCGGTATCGAGACGCGCCTTGGCGCCAAGGTGAGCGCCATTGACGCTGGCGCCATCACGCTTGCCTCCGGCGAGATCATTCCCACGCAAACGGTGGTGTGGTGTGGCGGCATGCGGGCAAACCCGTTGACAACAGCCCTGCCTGGCACGCGCGACGCCCTGGGCCGCCTCGCTGTGGATCCCTTCATGCGAGTTGATGGACTGGCGAACGTTTTCGCTGCTGGCGACGTGGCTTCGAGCCTCGTCGATGGTGTGCACTCCACAGTCATGTCATGTCAGTTCGCGCGACCCATGGGCCGTTTCGCCGGCCACAATGTGGTTGCCGACCTGTTCGGTGAGCCCATGCTTCCCCTGCGGATCGACTGGTACGTGACCGTGCTCGATCTGGGGGGATGGGGTGCGCTCTACACTGTCGGATGGGACCGCCGCGTATTCTCGACCGGGCGCGAGGCGAAAGCCATAAAAGAAATGATCAATCGCAAGCGCATCTATCCGCCGCGACACGGGACGGCGCAGGAGATCCTCGCGGCCGCGGCGCCGACGGTGCAAGCGCCGCCGCAATATCCGGCAGCCGCGACCGCGACAGTGGCATAATGCGGTCAGTCGACAAAACGTCCTGCTCTGTTCATATCGCCGAAGTCAACACACAATTGCCCTGTCCAACTCCGAGAAAGCGCCTCGCTCATGCCCAGCCCCGCTGAAAAACGCGCAACGTTCCGCAAGCTCCACGCGCAAGGGTGCTTCGTCATCCCCAATCCCTGGGACGTGGGCTCGGCGCGCTATCTGCAAGGCCTGGGATTCAAGGCGCTCGCTAGCACCAGCGCGGGATTTGCCTTCACCCAAGGCCTTGCCGACGGGGCCGTGCCCCGCGCCATGATGCTTGCCCATTTCCGCGAAATCGCGGCGGTAACCGACGTTCCCCTGAATGCCGACTTCGAAGGCGGCTTTGCCGACGCGCCCGAGGGCGTGGCGGAGAGCGTGAAGCTGTGCGTCGAAACGGGAGTCGCGGGGCTTTCGATCGAGGACTCGACTTCCGACCCCGCGGTCCCGCTCTACGACTTCGAGCTGGCGCTGGCGCGCGTGCGCGCCGCGCGCGCCGCAATCGATGCGGCCGGCGGCGAGGTGATGTTTACCGCCCGCAGCGAAGGCTTCATCCGTGGCCGGCCTGATCTCGAGGAGACAATGCGCCGCCTCAAGGCATTCGCGGCGGCCGGCGCCGATTGCCTCTATGCGCCCGGCATCAAAACGCGCGACGAGATCGCGGCGGTGGTCAAAGCGGTGGCGCCGAAACCGGTGAACTTTCTGATGTCGGCCGCAACCGAGCTCACGGTGAACGATCTCGCTGGGCTCGGCGTGCGCCGGATCAGCCTCGGCGGCACGCTCGCGCGCGTCGCCTGGACCGCCGTCATTCGCGTGGCGCGCGATATCGCCGAGAACGGCAAATTCGACAGCTTGGCCGGCACCATGAGCAATCCCGAACTCAACGCCTTCTTCCGCGAGGATGTGAAGAAGCGATGACGAGTGCATCCGAGCCGCATCGCGTCACAGGGCAGCCGGTCGGATTGCCGGTCGACGCGACGCCGGCGCAACGTCCCTCCCCGCTGACGCTCGAGGGCCGCTATGGCCGCGTGGAGAGGCTGGCGCAGCGTCACGACGACGCTTTGTGGAAGGCCGTCCAGGGACAGGACCACATCTGGACGTACATGTCCTATGGCCCGCTTGCAGACTCCGACGCGTTCTCCGCATGGCTTGCCGGCCGCGTGAAGCTCGAGGATCCCTATTCCTACGCGATCATCGATCGATCCGGCCAAGCGCTCGGCATCGCCACGTTGATGGAGATTCGCCCCGCCATGCGCGTGATCGAGGTCGGCAATATTCTCTATTCGCCGGCGTTGCAGCGCACGCCGCTCGGAACCGAAGCGCAATATCTGCTCGCGCGCTACGCCTTGGAGACGCTCGGTTACCGGCGCTATGAATGGAAGTGCAATGCGCTCAACGCCGCCTCGCGCCGGGCCGCCGTGCGCTACGGATTCGTGTTCGAGGGCATTTTGCGCTTCCACATGATCACCAAGGAGCGCAGCCGCGACACGGCGTATTACTCGATGCTGGATAGCGAATGGCCGGCGCGCAAGGCGGCCTTCGAGCGCTGGCTCGCACCCGAGAACTTCGATGCGCAGGGACGGCAGCACACAAGCTTGAGCGAGTTGAACCGCGCGCGCGAATTGAACGCGGTGGGTTAGAGCGCGTTGACCGGAGACGCCGGCAAAAGCGGTGCGAAACCTCGACGGTCCCGACGCTTCAGGGAGCAGAGACGCGTGCATATCCTCATCACCGGCGCTCACGGCATGATCGGCAGAAAGCTCACCGAGCGCCTCGGCAAAGACGGCGCGCTCGCCGACAAGCCGATCGACAAGCTGACCCTGCTCGACGTGATTTCCCCGCCCAAGCCAGAAGCGTTCACGGGAAAAGTCGAGACCGTCGCCGCCGACCTGGCGGCGCCCGGCGAGGGCGCCAAAGCGATCGCCGGCCGCCCCGATGTCGTCTTTCACCTCGCCGGGGTCGTCTCCGGCGAAGCCGAACTCGATTTCGACAAGGGGTATCGCGTCAATCTCGACGGCACGCGCGCGCTGTTCGAGGCGATCCGCGCCGGCGGCGACGGCTACCGGCCGCGGCTCGTCTACACCTCGTCGATTGCGGTGTTCGGCGCACCGTTCCCGCCCACGATCCCCGACGATTTTCATCTCACGCCGCTCACCTCCTACGGGACGCAGAAGGCGATGGGGGAGGCGCTGCTTGCCGACTATAGCCGGCGCGGCTTCTGCGACGGCATTGGCATTCGCCTGCCGACCATCGTTGTGCGGCCGGGCAAGCCCAACAAGGCCGCTTCGGGCTTCTTCTCCGGGATCATCCGCGAGCCGCTCGCTGGGGAAGAGGCCGTGCTGCCGGTTGCGGAGACGGTCGTGCACACCCATGCGAGCCCGCGCGCCGCGGTCGGCTTCCTCGTCCACGCGGCGGCGCTGCCGCGCGATGCGATCGCTCCGCGCGTCAATCTCTCCATGCCGGGCGTGTGCTGCACCGTCGCCGAGCAGATCGCGTCGCTGCGCCGCATCGCCGGCGATCGTGTTGCCGCGCGCATTCGCCGCGCCGAGGACCCGTTGGTCGCGCGCATCGTCGCGGGTTGGCCGCAGCGCATCGAGGCGCGCCGCGCGCGCGAGCTCGGCTTCAAAGCCGAGAGTTCGTTCGACGAAATCGTGCGCATTCATATCGAGGAAGACCGCCGCGGCTCGTTCGTGAACTGAGGCGGCGCCAAACGCACGCACGCAGCGCCCCCGCTAAGGCATGCGCGATTTGCGGCGGAGGTGATGGACAGCCTCGCCATTTCGGTCGACAATCCGATGAGATATTCCGCCATCGAGCCTGATGCATAGCGGGCCTGGAAGCGGGGAAGCCAAGGAGGGAGTAACCATGACAACCAGAACCAGCCTCTATCTCGGCGTGGCAGCGATCGCTGTCGCGGCGGCGTTGGCGGGCTCGGCGATCGAACTTGCCGCGCAGCAACCGCGAGCGGTGGCCATCGACGAGGACGATATCGGTGGCGTCGTGACCGGCGCGAACGGCCCGGAGGCCGGCGTCTGGGTAATCGCGGAAACCACCGATCTTCCCACCCGCTACGCGAAGATGGTCGTGACTGACGACCAGGGCCGGTACGTCGTGCCTGATCTCCCCAAAGCCAAATACAAGGTGTGGGTGCGCGGCTACGGTCTCGTCGATTCCCCTAAGGTCGACGGCCAGCCGGGTCAACAGCTCGAGCTGCGCGCGGTGCCGGCGCCGAACGAAGCGGCGGCGGCGCAGTACTACCCGGCGATCTACTGGTACGCGATGCTCAAGATCCCGGACGCGGACGAGTTCGGCAAGAAGGACGGCGAGATTCCCGACAAGATCAAGCAGACCGACTGGCTCAACCTGATGAAGAATAACGGCTGCGTCGGCTGCCATCAGCTGGGCCAATTGTCGACCCGGACGCTGCCGCCGGGGCTGGGGGAATTCTCGAACCACGCGGAGGCGTGGATGCGCCGCATCCAGGCCGGGCAGTCCGGGGCGCTGATGGTCAACATCGCGGCGGGCCAGCTAGCCGGCGCGCCGATCAAGTACTTCGCGGACTGGACCCAACGGATCGCCAACGGCGAGTTACCCAAGCACAAGCCCACGCGGCCGCAAGGGCTCGAGCGCAACGTCGTGGTCACCACGTGGGATTGGGGCGACCCGAAGAAGTATTTGCACGATCTGATCGCCTCGGACCGCCGTTATCCGACCGTCAATGCCTATGGTCCGGTGTTCGGCTCGCCCGAATATTCGACCGACGTCATCCCGATCTTGGATCCGAAGACCCACACCGTCACCAACTTCAAGGCTCCGGTGCGCGACGCGGACACCCCGGAAGGGCTCGGACAGGGACACGCGGCCATGGACAAGCCGCTCGGGCCTTCGCCGTATTGGGGCGAGGAGAAGCTCTACGACACCAAGGTCAACAATCACAATTCCATGTTCGACAGGCAGGGCCGGGTTTGGATGGCAGCGGCGGTGCGCGGCCCCAAGAACCCGGACTTCTGCAAAAAAGGCTCCGAGCATCCCTCGGCCAAGCTGTTCCCGCTCGACCAGACGCACCGCGCGGTCTCGATTCTCGACCCCAAGACGATGAAGTACACCTTCGTCGATACCTGCTTCCAAACGCATCACCTGCAATTCGGCCACGACGCCAACGAGACGCTATGGACGTCGAGCGGTGGCGGCGGCGGTGTCGTGGGCTGGGTCAACACCAAACTGTTCGAGGAGACCGGCGACGCGGCGAAATCGCAAGGCTGGACCGCGCTCATCCTCGACACCAACGGCAACGGCAAGCGGGATGACTATGTGGAGCCCAACCAGCCGGTCGATCCAACCAAGGACAAGCGCATCGCCCAAGTGTTCTACGCGGTAATGCCGAGCCCGGTCGATGGCTCGGTCTGGGGCACGCTGCGAGCGAATCCCGGCTCGATCGTACGGCTCGATCCGGGCTCCAACCCGCCGGAGACGGCGCTCGCGGAAATCTACAATGTGCCGTTGCCCGGATTTGGTCCGCGCGGCGGCGACATCGACAGCCAGGGCGTGGTGTGGGTGTCGCTCGCGAGCGGTCATATCGGCAGCTTCGACCGCCGCAAGTGCAAGGGTCCGCTCAACGGGCCCAAGGCGACCGGCGATCAGTGCCCGGAGGGCTGGTCGTTCTACGAGTATCCGGGACCCGGCTTCGAAGGCATCGGCGAGAACAGCGCGGAGTCGAGCTACTACAGCTGGGTCGATCAGCACGACACGTTCGGCCTCGGCAAGGACGTGCCGATGTCGACCGCCAATCTCATGGACGGACTGGTCGCGCTCAAAGACGGCAAGATGATCTCCCTGCGGGTGCCCTATCCGCTCGGCTTCTATGCCAAGGGATTCGACGGCCGTATCGACGATCCAAATGCCGGCTGGAAGGGCCGCGGCTTGTGGACGTCGAGCGGCGATCGAACGCCCTGGCTGATCGAAGGCGGCAAGGGCATGAAACCCATGGCCGTGCATTTCCAGCTGCGCCCGGATCCGCTCGCGAAGTGACTGCCGCGGTGCTCACGAGATTGCAGGGGGCGGCGCCCGCGCCGCCCCCTCATCCTTTTCCACTGACGTGCTTACGGAGGGCATGATGGCTGTCCTGCCCAAGCAGAAAATTTCGGAGAGACGTCATGCCGCCTGCTTCGCAGCCGCCATCGCTGTCCTCAACGTGAGCGCACTCTTGCCGGCCAAAGGCGAGACCATTGCGACCTTCACCCGTAATCCCTCCAATCCCATCCTTCGCGGCGTGCGCATCGGCGGAGAGACCGCGGCCAGAACCCTCGACGCCCAGATCATTCATTTCATTCCGAGAAACGAAACGCCCGCCGAGCAACTCGGCCTTGTCGACGAGCTCGTGCGCGCCAAACCCGATGCGGTCGTGCTCGCCCCGTTCGATCCCGGGGTCATGGTGCCGGCGGTCGACAAGCTCAACGCGGCAGGGATCCCGGTGACTAACGTGAACGAGCGGCTCGCCGGCGGTAGTGTCGTCGCTTATGTGGGAACCGACGATTATCAGCTCGCCCTCGCGACTGCACGCTACCTCATCAACGCAATGGGCAAGAAGGGGAATGTCGTCATCCTTGAAGGTCCTGACAACCTTCCAACCAGCGTTGAACGGGTGAAGGCCTACAAGGACGCGGTCAAGGAGTTTCCCGACGTGAAGCTCCTCGCTTCGAAATCGGCGAATTATGCCCGCACGCCGGCGGTCGAGGTGATGAAGAGCTTTCTGCGGCTCTATCCACAGATCGACGGCGTGCTCGCTGCCAACGATCCGATGGCGATCGGCGCCGTCGAAGCGCTGAAAGCGGCAAACAAGAAGGCGCTGGTCGTCGGCATCAATGCCAGCAAGGAAGTGATCGACTTCGTCAAGTCCGGTGACATTTTGGGTAGCGGCGACTACAATGGTTTCGTTCAAGGCTGTCTCGGCACTCAGATCGCCATCCGCAATTTACGCAAGCAGCCGACGCCGAAAGAAGTAAGCCTGAAGGCCGTCGTGATGGATAAGACGAATTACCGGGACTACGAAACCCCGATGGAAAAGCGCGCCTGCCCGTCTCTGGATGATATGGCGGGCAACTAGCCGCTCGTGCGTGCGTCACCATGCCTGGGCTTTGCCGAGCCAAAGCAAATCACCGTCTCGCAACTTGCCCTCCCTAAGCCGTTGAGCAGGGCAGCCCCATGACCTTCTGGACGACACTCCTCATCATCCACGGGCTTTTGGCGGTAGCGCTTCTTGGGGCGATCACGCACCAGGCGGTAGCGGTTTGGATGCCGGTGCGCGCGAAGGCGGGTAATTTCGTGACGCGCTTCCGCGCCGTTCCGAGCACCTCCTATGTGGCGGCGATCATCGTTCTCTACCTCGCCACCTTCGTCATGGGAGCATGGATATACACGCAGTACCGTTTCACTTCCCGCCTCGCGCTGGAACAACTTCGATTTTTCAAGACCGTCGGCGTGTTCGAGATGAAGGAGCACGTTGCGACGATCGGACTCATCGTGCTGCCAGCGTACTGGGCCTTCTGGCGGCAGCCGTTGTCCGAGGATTGTGCCGCCGCTCGCAAGAGCGTGACCCTGCTCCTGGCCATCATCGTGTGGGCAAATTTCCTCATCGGCCATATCGCCAATAACGCGCGGGGATTTGGCTCGTGACGGCGTCGAGCAAAGTTGTCGTCTTAACGACCGTGTTCGGCGTGGCCTACGCAGTCATCTACGTGATCTGCACGGAAATCAACCTCCCGCTCGTCACCTACCATCCAGTGATCGGAGAAGTTGACGTGCTGTGGACGCCAGAGCGGCGCGGCCCTGCGATGTATTGGTACGGCTGGATGCTGACGTCTCTCATCGGCGCGCTCGCCCTCGCCTGGCTGGCCATCATCGTTCCGGAGCAGTGGGTGCAGCGGGCGATCTTTTTCGGCTGTGTCGCCGCGGTCGGTTATCTGATCTTCTACACGGTCGCACTCTTTATTTACGACAAGGCGTCCGTTGAACTGGAGTTCCTGAAATCCCGCTGGCCGGCAGTGGCCGCGGCGCTGTTAGCGGCCGCCGCTATCAGCTTTTTCGCGCCCGCCAGATGGCAGCAGCGGTTGTGGCCGGGGTGGGCATGGCTCGTTCCGATCGGGGCACTTGCCGTCTTGGCATACTATTTGACGCCGTTCTTTACCCGCTAGAATATCGCGTCGCCTCCCGGGGGATGGGCGACGCAATTCGAGGAGAGCTCGATGAGTT
>Ga0307471_100001594_pt1 | contig 12469 bp, 15 predicted proteins | sample atmos_gasesAM3C__2_FD_204566 | JGI IMG/M metagenome (GOLD analysis project Ga0307471, IMG submission 204566) | Hardwood forest soil microbial communities from Morgan-Monroe State Forest, Indiana, United States - atmos_gasesAM3C_515 | ecosystem: Environmental > Terrestrial > Soil > Temperate... | reverse complement strand
ATGAGGTCCAAGCCAGTAGCGCTTTTACTTGCCGATCTGGGTGTCACGAAAACGCATAGTCGGCCGCACGTCTCGGACGACAATCCCTTCTCCGAGAGCCAATTCCGAACCCTGAAATATCGGCCGGAGTTCCCGGACCGCTTTGGGTGCATCCAGGACAGTCGTGCTTTCTGTCAGAGTTTTTTTCAGTGGTATAACCAAGAGCACCGTCACTCCGGCGTAGGTTTGTTGACGCCAGCGGCGGTTCACTATGGTCAAGCGGAAAACCTTCTGCGGCAACGCCAGGATGTGCTCAACGTTGCTTACCAACGTCACCCGGAGCGCTTCGTACGAAACGCTCCCAAACCACCGGCCCTTCCAAGCGAAGTCTGGATTAACAGGCCGCTTTCCACTCTGGAACCGCTAACTGGAGGAGCGTAGATGAGACCGCCGCGATCCGCTTCGAAAAAGCGAAATGTGCATGAGGAGAGACAAAAAGCGGGGATGCTGTGGGTCGCCCCAGTGGGCGATCGTCGTTCCTACGCGATCCTGGCGCGAAATTTCTTGGTGGAAAACTCAACAAACAAAAAAACTCACTAAATTTCGCCAGTACCTGTCTCAAAGTCGTTGACACGCGCCGCCTCTTATCCGCGCCTTATACTTCGTCAGAGGCTTGTAATGATGCTTCTTCTCACCCGCATTTCCACCGTTTTACTCCTCTCGCTTCTTCTGTCACTCTTGCCCGCTTTCGCGTTCGACACGGAACTCTCCGATACCGCCGTGCGCGAAGCCTATTTCCTAGGCCAGCGCCACGACCAGAAGTCTAGCGCCTTTCTTGCGAACTACTCTAAGCATCTGCCTCTCCCAAAGAAGGGCCCCTACGTTTCTGAAATTCGCCTCCTCACCCCGCTCGCTCAGGTCGTCGAGGTCTCCAGCCAACACACCGCCGGCTACAGCGCGCAGCAAGCTCAACTCGATTATCACGATCGTGGGGACACCGTCCTTGTCGAAATTCACATCGAATTTACGCCCACTTACAACCAGCTCAATGCCGAGCGTTCCTCGCAAGGCGTTGGCAATCAAAAAGGCATCACCCTCCGTACCGAGGATTTTTGGCAGGAATTTCATTACGGCTTGAAGCAGAAGGAGGATTGGATCGAACCCCGGTCCATGCACGGCGAACCCGTCTATGCGGCGGCCGAAGATTCCGGTGGCGGTGGCCTAATTGGCGCTTGGATATGGATCGAGTATGGCGCGCACAAAATTGCGTCCGATGATGCCCAGGTTCATGCCCTCCTTCCCGAGGACCAGGACGTTAGCGCTACATTCGACCTATCCAAACTCCATTAGCGCTACGAGCCCCGAGTGATCTCAACTCGTCTTTGAACCCCAACCACACATCGGGCACGCTCCAAATGCACAAAATTCTCAAAATGTACCGTTTTGGGCTTCCTATCTCCAATCCTTTGATCGCAGTAACTTCCTGGCAATCGCCCAAAGGCCATCTGATGGGCATCAGGAAAGCAAACTGGTGCCCACGCACGGTGTCCCTCCCCTGTTGAAACAGGCCCGCCCTCTCCGCGAATTCGTCAAGGTGGATCTGTGGATTTGTGCTTGCCGGGCTGCCCGCCGCCCGATAAGTCGATTTCAAGAGTCGTCCTTGATCTGATCGAGGGTCGCAAGCGCGACGGGAATCTGACCGTGAAGTTTGGCTAAGGAGTGGCGACGAAGCGCATCACCATCGATCCGGTAACGCGCATAGAAGGCCATGCGAAAATCACCATCCCCCTGGACGACGGCGGCCATGTCACCGGAACGGAGTTCCACGTAACGCAGATCCGTGGATTCGAGAAATTTACCGAGGGACGGCCATTCTACGAGATGCCTGGAATTACTTCCCGCATCTGCGGCATCTGCCCCATTAGTCATTCGCTGGCTTCCTCGAAAGCGTGCGACGCCATTATGGCGCTGCGCATTCCCCCGGTGGCCCGAAAACTGCGCGAACTGCTAACTGCTGCACTGCGCGCAGATCGTTCAGTCGCATGCCCTCAGCTTCTTCTATCCTTCGGCGCCCGATTTTCTGCTGGGCATGGACTCCGAACCGGCTAGCCGCAACGTTTTGGGCATCATCGCCAGCCATCCTGAACTCGCGCGTGACGGCATTGAGTTGCGGAAATTTGGCCTGCAGTTGATCGAGCATTTGGCAGAAGAGCGCGTGCATCCCTCCTGGGTCGTCCCTGGCGGGGTTGCTTCGCCCCTCTCCGCTGCTGCACGCGACCGGATTCTTTCGGATCTCCCCTCCGCTATGGCCATTGCGGAGCGCACCTTACGCTTCTCCAAAACGGCGCTCGATAATTTTCAAAGATGAAATCGCGTTCTTCGGCTCGGCGCCGACCATGTACGCAGGCCTGGTGGATGGCAAGGGAAATCTTCAACCCTACGATGGGGGTTTGCGTTTCCGAGCAGCCACTGGAGAAATTATCGAGGATCATATCAAGGCTGAAGACTACGGCGACTGGATCGCTGAAGCCAGTATGCGCGAATTGTATTTGAAAGCGCCGTTCTTCAAACCCCAGGGTTTTCCGGATGGAGTTTATCGTGTGGGTCCGTTGGCCCGCTTAAATGCAGCCGATCGTTGCGGTACGCCTCGGGCGGATGCGGAGCTGCTCGAATTTCGTGAGCGTTTCGGAGCTCCCGCGCACAGTGCATTTCTGTTTCACTATGCGCGCCTCATTGAGACTCTGTACGCACTCGAGCGTGTGGAAGCGCTCCTGGATGACGCGCGGATTCTGGAGACTCACGTTCGCGCTACGGGCGGAGTAAATGCGCTCGAAGGCGTGGGCATGATCGAAGCGCCCCCGAGGCGAGGAGGCGAGCGAGGGCGGGGGGCGGCGCGTCTTGATCCACCACTATAAAGTCGATGAGGCAGATGGAATCGTGTGGGCCAACCTCATCGTGGCCACCGGCCACAATAACCTGGCCATCGGCCGCAGTGTTCAGCAAGTGAGTGAACACTTCATCGACGGCAGCAAACTGCAAGAAGGCATGCTGAACCGCGCCTCCGCCGTAGTGCGCGCCTACGACCCCTGTCTGAGTTGCTCAACCCACGCCATCGGGCAGATTGCCTTGTGCATTCGATTGCTGGGCCCGAGCGGAGAATTGTTAGACGAGATCGCGCGCTCTTGAACCGTGGAAATCCCTCGCAAATGAGAGATCAGGTTCCTGAAGGCGGCTTCTGGGTGGCGCCAGGGGCGTTCATCTGCTGCTGGAGCTGCCGCCTCTGCTCGTACATCTGCTGCATCTCCTGTACCGATGCGGGGCCTGACCTCCCTTGCCCACCATTCATCGCAGGGTTGAATGCCGGATTTACGCTCGTTGCTGGCCGGTCGAGCGCCACGGCGGCCGGCGCTTCGGGTTCGCTCGCTGGCTGTTGTTGCGCCACTGGAGTTTCTGGCTCAACGGTTTCGGGATTGCTCGGCGTTGGGGTGGGGGCGACTGCTCCGCGCGCTGTGTTGGCGAGTGGCTGCCGTGAATTAACCGCCGGGCTGCTCGCTGTAGAGACGCCGGACGTTTTGGTTCGCGTGAAAAGTAAAACACTGTGGATCGCTTGCGGGTCGGATTCCGATCCTTGAATGATGTAATCAAATTCGGTCCAGCCCAGCAGTCCGGACAGTACCTGGCGCGCCGGTCCCGGACCAATTCTCACAGTCATGCGTTCGCCGCTGCCATGCCCGTTCAGGTCTATTTCTGCTCCCGTTCGTGCTCGCACGGCGTCCAGAATCTCCGACAACGTGCGATTCTGCGCGTTGATCATCAGCTGACCAGCCTCGAAGGTCACCTCCAGTGAACTCGCTGGTTCCTGTTCCGGCGAAGCTGCATACGCAGCCGTAGAAACTGGCTGGGGAACTGGGACAGTCAGCGGGTGAGTACGCGCAGCACTTTGCACTTCACCATTTCTGTTCTGGGTGGCAGGATTTTGCTGTGCATTCGCCGCTATCGGGATGGATGTGCATAGCAAGAGGAACAACAGCACAGGAAACAGACGGTCACACCTCCACGACTGGGCTACCACTACTCGATGCAGCGTTGGCTTCAGAAACATGCGTCGGGCAACTTTCTCGCCGATACGGCCCTTGGCATCCGGGTTAGCCGCAACGTTGGCGCGCTTTCCTTTTCGCTTCTCATCGAACCGCCAGTCGTTGAGCTCCAGGGCTATTTCGGCGCCCCAGATGATACTTCAATTCCAGTTTCTCTCTAAGCAAATGTTCACTCGGACTTCAGCCCGCGATTACCGTGCGCTGCGAACACATCACGTGACCTATTCCCGAGCTCATCCTGCCGCCCAACTTGCCCCTCACAAGCTGGTTAATTAGTTCAGGGCCCTTGTGGGACCTTTCTTTATCCCTACGATCATAGGGTGGGCGCCAGTCCTGTCTTTGCGGACGCGCAAGGTCAAGCACATGCTCTTTCAAGAGTCCAGACGGTCCCGAAACTTAGAACTTCGCCTCGCCTCTTAGGCTTGCGCAGAACTAACTGGTACTGGAACTATCCATACTCTCGCACGTCTTCTGCCTGTCCCCGCTCTTTTTGACATCGTTCGGGCAACCTTCAACTCAACGACCAAGGCAATGTGACGCGTGTCACCGCGTCCGTGACAATGCCCATGTTATCTTTAGTCCTTAGCTCATCGCGCCGCTGAATTCGTGACCACCTGGGGCACTCTGCGAGCCGTATTCTTGTATCTAGCAAGGGGGAGGGACCATGCGATTGGCTCAATTCGAGGAAGCGTGCTAGCCTTCACCCCCACTTCCGCGATCACCTGCTGCGCCGAATCCACTCCAAAACCAGGCACTTCTGCGAGTCGCATCACGGTCTCTTGATGCGGCTTCATGGCCTGCGCGATCATGCCGTTTGAGCTTGGCGATCTGCTCATCGATCAATTGCAGCCGTTCCAGTTGCAACGAGAGCAGCCCCCCGGTGCATCGGCTGCGGGCTTGCGGTCAAAGCATCGATAAGTTGCCCCTCGCTGCACCGCAAGCGCTCTTCTCCCAAGGCTGCCAGTTTCTTCGGGTCGCTCTCCCCGCGGACCAAGGCCCACAGAATGCGAAGCCCGCTGACACCCAATAGATCACTGACTACACTGGACAGCTTGATGCGCATCTCCTCCAGCGGACACTCCATCTGACTCTGCAAACGCACTCGGTCCCGGGTGAGCTGCGTCTTCATCCGGGTCATGTTGCGCCAAGAACGCTGTTCCCCCTTCGGGACAAAACTCAGGATCAACTCGTTTGCGATCAGCCGCCGCACCAACCGTTCGGCGTCCTTGAAATCGTGCTTGCGACCCCGCGGAGCACGGTTGGAAAACGCTTGTGCCAACTGCAAGCGCATATACGGTTCCAATTCCAACCGCACCGATCGCCAGTATTGGGCAGTAGATTCCATGACCGCTTCTTTCACCTCCCGCTCGCGTAACCAGGTCGCAAATCGTCGCAAATCGCTCGGCATGGTCGCAAATCGTCGCCGCTCCGGCTCACCATCCGGCGCATGCGCATCCATCACCACAACCATCAGCACTTTCTTGTGTACGTCAATTCCGGCTATCTTGTAGGACATTGCTTCCTCCCGGCGTGGAACCGGCGGAACGCGCGCGCAAAGACATACACACCGTCACGTGCAACCACCCTTCCCGCTGGGACGGATGGCGCGACACAGATTGGTTCAAGACGCACGTTCCGGACCAAACACTTCCATGGCCTCGCTTCATCCAGAGTTGCCGCGATCCTTGCCGTTCCACGCTGCTTGATCGTACACGTTCCGACTCGATTTGATTTTCATTTCGATGGGTGGGCCGCAGGCCCATGCGAAACTCTTCCGTAGTTCAATGAATTTTGGTTTTTTCCGTATTTCCCTATTCAGCCTGAGCTTTCCCGCTACATCGGCCCGCCCTGCCATGTCCGCGCGGGCATCACCACCCCCATCTGCACGGAGGGTTCCCACTTCAATGGTGTTAAGGTCTGGCTTGATTTCCCAAACATTTCACGACGCATCTGAAACCTTACACGTTATGGCCCGACGTCCAACCATGGGGAGCGTTGTGATGACCTGCGTGCAGCTCCGGGGTCTGTCTTTCGCCCTGGCGATTTCCCTCGCGTGTCCTATCCCGTCTTTTGGTTTCGACACGGAATTGTCCGACACTGCTGTCCGTGAAGCCTATTTTCTCGGGCAACGTCACGACGACAAATCGCGTACGTTTCTCGCGGGCTACTCCAGACACCTGCCGCTCCCCAAGAACGGTCCTTACGTTTCGGAGATCCGCCTTCTTACCCCTCTCGCTCAAGTGGTAGAAACCTCCAGCCAGCAAACCGCGGGTTACAGCGCACAACAAGGCCTCCTCGATTATCGCGGCCGCGGTGACTCGCTTCTCCTTGAAATTCACATCGAGTTCACTCCCACCTACAGCGCCAATGACGCGGCCGGGAAAAAGGGGATCACTCTCCGCCATGAAGATTTTTGGCGGGATTTGCACTACGGCATCCGGCAAAAGGATGAGTGGGTGCAATCCCACTCTATGCGCGGCGAGCCGATCTACTATGCCAGTTCGGATGCCTAGGGCTCGGGCGGCCTGATCGGTGGCTGGGTCTATATCGAATATGACGCCCAGAAGATCCTTTCCGATGAAGCGGAGGTTTACACGCTGCTCCCTCCTGACCAGGACGTCTCCGTCTCATTTGACCTCTCTACACTCCATTGATTCTGATGCCATCGCTCGCAAAACTGACATCCTCCATGAAAACCAACTTTCCTCCTCCGCCACTTTTGCCGTACGGTTCGCGGTAACTCGACCGGCAGACAGCGAATCGTGTTGGTTTCGGGTTACCCCTTCTCGATGCGGATGTTTGCTCTGTCAACCCTAGCTTGCTTGGTGACACGCCTTCCTACGACTTGGCCTTTCGGTTGTAGGTTTGCCGCGCTCTACCTTCGATCCAGCGGGTCGCGTGTCCAATTGGCGCAGCCATGCGGCTCATTGAGTTCCAATTCCAGGCGAGACTTGCATGGCCTCTGCAGGTCTAGCACGAAAGAGCAACATCGCACCCGGTGTGCGCCGCGGCGTCCAAGCCCCAGACCTTTTCCGCACCCCATTGTTCGGTAGGCGAGTGTCCCGTGCGATTCTCCGTATTCTATTGGGATCACCAGGAGGGGAAAGAGAAAGATTTTGCGCAAAATGGGAAGCCCACTCCTGCCCACTCAAAGGCTGCAGGGCCGATTGCGCGAGGGGTGCAAGCCTCTCCGGCAAAGGACGTAGAGTCTGGCTCTAGGCACCCGCCTTTAGAGGAATCCTGGCTTTGAGACGATCCACCTGAACCAAGGCCAGTTCCTCGCACTGATCCGCTGGCTTGCTAAGTTGTCACTGCGGGACTGGCGCGGGTTTCTTTGTCGGTGGCTGTTGTTGCGCTGTGGCGTGCCGGGCATGGATCCGCTTGCTAACTTCTTCCTGTTGCTCCGGCGTTAGTACGTTGTAAATCTCGCTGTTCTCCATACGCCGGAACCCCGCGAAGAACGCTTCCTTCTCATCCGGGCTCAACTTTTTGTCGTTGACGACGGCATCGAAGCGCGACTTTGAATTCTGACGAATCTGGTCAATCTCGACTTTCTGGTCATCGGTAAAAGTCAATCCGGCAAAAATGTCGGTCTGGCGAGAACCGTTCTTTTGTTGAGCCCCAGGTGAGGCTGCGAGCGGACCGGATCCCGCGCTAGGAGGATTACCCTGCGCTGTCGCAGGCCCGGGCACCGCGCCTAGAAAAAGAAATCCAGCTGCAAGCACCACCGGTTTCACAAAACGGTTCTTGTTCACGGACACCTTTCTTGAGCGTAGCGGGCATTCCTGCAACGTAGATTCCACGCCCCCGCTGTCTCTCCACTCGGCTCGATTCAGCCGGTAAGGGGCAAACAGTGGCGTTCATGAAACAAGCCATTCGCCCTCTATTCGCCCATGAGGCCTGCTCGTCTGGCAAAGCCTCGATCATAGACGGTGCACGAAGAGTGCCAATCCTCTATGGCTAAGACCAAGAATTGGAGGGCTACATGCCTGAAAGCTCCGCCCTACTGTGGGTTGATACAGCCTAACAACATGGAATCACAAGACTGGACATCTTCACCTCCTTTGTTCTCGAGCTGCTGGTGTACCCGGTCATCTACGAGGTTTGGAGATGGAACACAGCGGAAACGAAACTGCACAGCCCGGTAACGGAGCATGGCGCGAAATCAGCAGCAGGGTTGAAGCTCATTCCCCCAACACCAGCCGAACACCAGACCGGGGATTAGCTCCACCTGGCGCAGGCTCTTGAAGGAAATCAACTTTACCGCGAGATCCGGAACCTCACCCGGCCGAAGTTGCTCATCGTCGACGAAGCCGGCGACCTGGTGCAGGACGCGGCCCAAGCCAACCCGTTGCCCATGTTGGCCTCGCCGGCAAATTCGCATCAGGACTCGCGCTTTCTTCTCGGCGGATGTTTACACTTCGCAGATCTCCGCGATACACCTGCCGGTCTGACCGGTCGCCGAATAGATAGACACGGCGATTCCCGTCTCGGAGCAGAACCGATCCCGGACTATCTTGCTTTCGCGGTGGCAGCGATTTGTGGCTTAGGCTTAGAGAACAGTGCGTCGTCCAGATTGGGATTCACCACGACCTTCTCGACAACAGCTTTCTCAGGTGGAACGGGGGTATCCCTAAACCCAAGAGCCGTGTGGGCTACAGGCAGCACTCTGGTCTCTAGGACGAACGGAATCCGAAGGCCATCCACGGTCTGGTAATTGCGATAGTAAATCTCGACAGGATGCTCCGTGCCATCGAGGCGCCGGGGTTGTCCTTCAACCTTGGTTTCGAGGAACGTTTCTGCGTCAACCCATACGTGGAGTCCGTGTCCGCTTTTGAGGGTGAGTTTGAGCTTGTAGGTGTCGCGGCCTTCGACCTTTTCCATGCCGTCTAGCTCGACACGAGTATGCTTGGCAGCGGAATCCACCAGAAAACCGTCGAGATCGGATTGCATCGCCGCGATCTTCGCCTCCGCCGCCGTATAGGGTTCCACTTCCAGCCGGTTCAGGAACGGCCGCAGCTTCCAGCCGTTCGCGCCGTCGTACACCTGCAACGCGGTCTGGCCGTTAAACTGCAACTCGATCCGCACTTTGCCGGGGCGCTTCAGTTCCATCACAAACGGCAGCTGAACTTCTTCAATCGGTCGATGAGGAAGTATGGCCCGTTGTCCCTTTGGTAGCTGTTCTGGGACGGGAACGGAAAGAGTAGACCTCTGATTTCCTCCGGCGCCCAGTTTTCCTGTTAACGTCATGGTTTGCACGCCTCGCCACGCCTGCAAACCACCGCGCGCCACAGCATTCTTTTCCACGATCTCGGCTGCGGATAGCTTTGGTAGAGTGACAGGAACATTCGGCTCGGCTTGGAGTGACAGGACAAACGCCAGGAGAATCAAGACTGCAAATATCCTTCGGAGCATCTTAGGGTCCTCGCAGCGGGAATCTGGTACTACTAGCTTCGACGAGCATAAACCCCAGGCGATTCAGGTTCCATGCGCTTCCACAAACTTCAGGAGCGTTGGGGTGCCAGGACCAGGCGAAGCTGACCTTTGCCGGCAGGATGCCAGCGATAGGGCCCTAATCATCGCTTTCTCACTCCACCACGAGCCCGTCGGCGCGGAAGTGCCCTATCTCGACATTCACGCGATCGCCCGGTCTCACCCGCCTGCCGCTGTTCGAAAAAGCCATCCAGTATGACTTGCCGGCTATGGGCGTGCTGCTCTGCCGTAGTTTCCCGACCTTTTCCATTTCCGGAATCACCAGCTTCACCCCGGCTTGCAGGTCGATCAACGAAGGCTCTGCCTTCTTATCATTGAGCGTTGCGGCCTTTTCGGGGTCCACAACGCGGTAACTGAAACGAATGATTTCTCCTGACTCCGTGTACTTTACGGTCAGCGAATCAACCCCCCAGACGCCCTGGTAATACATGTGGGCTCGCATGGGAACCTGCTTAGCCAGGTTCGTGTGTACGGTCGGGGGCACGGGTTTGGCTGGGGCAGGGGCTGCGGCTGCCTGGCTAGTCGATTGCGCTTCAGCTTGTAGCACGAAAATGCTCCCCGCCAGAGCCATAACCAGCAATGCCGCCTTGAGATTCGGTGTCACGTTCCGGTGAAACATTCCTAAGACCCCTTTCTTGATAACCGTCAGCCTAGGTAACTGTCAAAATCTACCCAAGCACTGTAGCTCCAGAAGGAATACTGCTCGCGGGGTACTCCCGCGAGCAGCATCTTACTTCCTAGATCATTCCGCCAGCCTACGGCGCAACCAGCCCGAGGATTGAATTCCCCCCAACTGTGCCGCTGCCGTTGTTGGCCACGTTCAACGAACCAATGTCCAGAGTGGTGCCTGTAACTGCGAGGCCAATAGTGCAGGTTCCTCCAGGTGCCAACGGCGTTACGAACGAGCACGTGGTTCCTGTCACGCTAAAGCGAGTTCCAACTTGGCTGATGGTCTCTGCGGTGATCTGCAAGGAACCCGCACCCGTGTTGGTTGCTGTCACTGTCGCGGCTCCTGGGGCAGCCGAGAACGTGAGAACCCGCACGCCAAGGACCGTCGCGAGGGTTCCACCCGTCGCCGAGGTAAAGCTCAGCGTACCAGGTGTCACGCCTGTGCCAGTGAGGGTTACCGGCGTACCTGTGCCAGTGGCCCCGGTAAAGGCAACCGTCAGGTTTCGGCTGAAGGACGTTCCGTTGGTCGTCCCCGCTGGAGGCGTGAATACTACGTTGAAGGTGCACGAAGCACCCGTCGCCAACGTTGTCCCGCAACTGCCAGGGCCTCCCTGCAACGCGGTTGCCCGCGTGAAGGGCTGCGGTGTGCCACCTCCGAAGGTGAAGGTGCCCCCGGCCAAAGCAGCGTTGCCGGTATTGGCCACCGTTATCGTTCTCGGACCGCTCGCGGTGCCAATAGCCTGGTTGCCGAAGGCCAGCGTACTCGGCGATACACTGAAGGATGAGACCGCCGCAGCCCCTCCGGACTCCACCGCGCCTGGGTCAAAGCGGTTGTCTCCGGCGGTCTCCGGCCTCGCGTTACCGAAGAAGTCCGTAGAGGGATGAGGTTGGCCGATCGGAATTTCGGCGAAGGGCGCAGTCAGGTTATAGTTGGCGAGCTGCGGACCACTGCCATAGTTTGAGCCCGTCCCCGAATTAACCGATGGGTTGGTCATCGACAGCGGACCCCAACTCACGTTGATCCAGTTGTTGCCCTCGTCCACCGTCGCCGATGGAGTGAAGCTGAAGACCGGGTTCGGCGTCACGGCGTCGGCGATGCCCGGAGGCACCCCAAACCCCTTGGGTCCTCCGCATCCATCCGCCACGAGGCATTCCGGCGGAACGCGCGAACCGTTGCAATACTGGCTGACAACCGGTGGGGCAGTGGCTGAGTTATTCCCGGGGTAACCCGCCCCGCTCAAGCTCGAGATCACCGAGAATCTCGGGGTAAGCATACCGCCGGTATGATTGGTCGGCCCCGTGTCGCCACGCACGCCAAGGTCCCAATAGCTGCCGGTCGAGCAAGCGCCGGTGGCCGTCTGGGCCGGAGCAGCTCCACCAATTCCGCCGGTGAAGCTCGAGTTGTACAGCGTGACTATGTTCTGCTGGTTCTGGGTTCCCGTCCCCGCGGCGCTGATGCCAACCTGGAACGAGCGGTTTTGCCAAATGATGTCATTGTCGAGATTCGGGTTTGAGTAGGTCCGGCAACCGGTTGCCGGTGCTTGTCGCGGCGGGCAGGTGATCGTGAGCCCGGTGAAGGTGGTGGTCAGCAGGGTGGAATTATGCGTGCTACTCACTCCGGCCGGCTGCGGGCACGATGCGGTGTTCGCGCCGGTGGGCCCGGTCAGGGTACAGTTGGCCGTTGGCGGGCCGCTGGCCTGGGGCGTGCCGATACTGGTGGTGAGCACACCCGAGGAGGCCAGGGAATCGTTGTGGGCGATGGTATTGTTGATGATGTTTACGTTCAACGCATCCTGCAACGAGATGCCCGCGCCATCCCAACCGGCTATATTGTTCACGATGATGTTGTTCTGGATCGTCACGTCGTTCCAGAGTTGGGGTTGGCCCGGGAAGGTGGAGACCTCCGTCCCGTTGACTTGGTTGAGCCGGATGCCGCCGCCGCTCCCGCTATCCGCCGAGTTCCCCTGGATCAGGTTGGCATTGATCAGCAAGCCGTGACCCGTGCCGTCACTCAATCCCGGCTGGCAATCGCTGTCGGCCACGTTTCCCGCGCAAACCGGATCGGTATCCGGCGTCCCCTGGATCATGATCCCCCCGCCATTCGTGGGGATGGTGGGGTTGCTGCTCTGATTGAACAGGATCGAGTTGTGCTCGATATCGCCGTTCTGGATTTCCCCAAGGTGAACGAGCCCGCCGCCCTCGCCGGCACTGAGGTTGCCGCACACCCAGTT
>Ga0307471_100001593_pt1 | contig 12471 bp, 10 predicted proteins | sample atmos_gasesAM3C__2_FD_204566 | JGI IMG/M metagenome (GOLD analysis project Ga0307471, IMG submission 204566) | Hardwood forest soil microbial communities from Morgan-Monroe State Forest, Indiana, United States - atmos_gasesAM3C_515 | ecosystem: Environmental > Terrestrial > Soil > Temperate... | reverse complement strand
GACTGGACCGTCGAGTTGTTCTTCGAGCGAGACGTCTCCGAGCTGACGGTGGACGGCGAACGCGCCGCATGAATCGAGGTTGTCCATGACGAATCTTCCAGTCTGGCGTCGGCTCGCCTGGCGGCTCGGCGCGAGCTTCCTGCTCCTGACGGCGATCGCGATCCTGCTCAGCGGCTTTCTGCAGTATCGGGCGCAGGCACAATGGCTGCGCCAGTCGCTCGGCTCGCTTCTGCTCAACATTGCCCGTACGGGCGCCCTCCTGGTGGACGGCGATCTGCATCAGGCCGTTGTCGCTGCCGCGCGGAGTGATACGCCGGAGTATGCGAGGCTCCGCCGCGAGCTCGTGCGCATCCAGGAGACGAATCAGCTGGGCGACGCTGTCTACACGCTCACCGACATCGAGGGCGCGACGGCCCGATTCGCGGTCATCAGCAACGGCCTGGCTCCGGTAGGTCTCGAGTACAAGCTGGCGCCCGAGATCCAGCCGATTCTGCGTCGAGTGCTGACGGAGGGTATCCCAGCCTATACCGGGATTTACAAGAGTTCGTCCGGCACGTGGATCACCGCCTTCGCGCCGGTCAAGAATTCCGCAGGCCAGACGGTCGCCGCTCTGGATGTCGACTTTCGCGTCGACGTTTACCTTGGCGAGCTGGCCGCCGTCCGACGGCGGCTCTACCTGCATTCGCTGGCCGGAGCCGTCCTTGCGCTCGTGGCCGGCGTGATGCTGGCGCGCCAGATCACGCGACCCGTGGTTCAGCTCTCGAGCTTGGCCCGCAGCGTCGTCGAGGGGCACTTCTCGACCAAAGTTCGAATCACCGCCCGCGATGAAATCGGCATGCTGGGCGGCGTGCTCCACCTCATGGCCGAGCGGCTCAACGTGTCCAACCGAAGCATGACGGAGGTCTTGGTCCGCGCTCTGGAAGCGCGCGGAGAATCGCCCGGCTCGCTGCGCCGACTCGCGGACGCTTCCGCGGTTGTCGCCGAGCGGCTGGAGTTATCCCCGGCCCAACGGGAAGCGTTGGAGCTCGGAGCGCTCCTGCACGACATCGGCGAAATCAGAGTTCCCGAGGCCGTCCTACAAAAGCCTCACCCTCTATCGCCAGACGAGCGAGAAACAGTCCAACACCATCCGGAATGGGGCGTGGAGCTTCTCGAGACGGTGCCATTGCTGACACCAGCGCTGGACGTGGTCGGCAGCCATCACGAGCGGTACGACGGCTCAGGGTACCCTGCCGGCCTTTCGGGGGAGGAGATTCCGCTCACGGCGCGAATTTTTGCCCTCGTGGACGCGCTCGACGCGATGACACACGACCGGCCTTATCGACCGGCACGCCCGCTCGCAGAAGCTCTCGAAGTCTTGCACGAGAACGCCGGCACGCAGTTCGATCCCCGGGTCGTCGACGTGGCGCTGAAGATTCCGCCCGAGCGCTGGACGGAACTACTGGCATGCCAGGCGCAATCTGCGTAAGGACCACACGAACCCGTTGGACGTCCGGCCGTGTCCTACTGGCGTGCCTGCGCCTGAGCTGATGACCCCGATGAGGACCGAACTTGAGATGAGCGGATACTCCTCGGGGACCCGCTGCGTGGCTGTGAGGCCCAAGGGCGACTTGGCTGGCAGTCGGCCATAGCGTGATGAATTGCCACGAGGCCATCGACGTTCTGGCCGACTACCTCGATGCGGCCCTTACCCAGGACGTGCTCGAGCAGCTCGAGGGGCACCTGCGGGTATGCGCACCGTGTCGCGCGTACCTCGCTACCTACAAGCGCGCGGCGGAGCTGGCCGCCAAGGTCAACCGAGTCGAGATGCCGACGGAAGTGAGGCAACGTCTCAGTGACTTCCTCGGCGGTCTGGAACCGTCGCCCGAACCTGAAACCAACTCCAATAATGGAGGGCGTCCCGCATGAAAGCGGTCGCTGTCGTTCCCGGCAAGCCTCATAGCGTCCATCTCGCGGATCTGCCGAAGCCCTCAGTCGACGAGATCCCGGGGGGGCGCGGCGTACTGGTCAAGGTGCTCCGCGTCGGTGTCGACGGGACGGACAAAGAAATCAATGCGGCCGAGTACGGCGCTGCGCCTCCTGGATTTGACTTCCTGGTCGTCGGACACGAGGGCTTCGGGCAGGTCGAAGCCGTCGGACCGAACGTCACCGAGGTGCGGCCGGGGGACTATGTCGTCGCCACCGTTCGTCGCCCCGGCGGAAGCATCTACGACGTGATCGGGACGAACGACATGACTACCGACGACATCTATTTCGAGCGTGGCATCAACCTGCGCCACGGGTTTCTGACCGAGTACTACGTCGACGACGCCGAATTCATCGTGAAGGTCTCCAAAGGACTCCGTCAGGTCGGCGTCTTGCTCGAGCCCATGACCGTCGTCGAGAAGGGAATCGCGCAGGCCTACGAGATCCAGCGGCGACTCCGAGTCTGGCGGCCTAGGCGCGCCGCCGTCATGGGTGCCGGAACGATCGGCCTTCTGGCGACGCTCGTCCTGAGACTTCGAGGTCTCGAGGTGACCACGTTCGGCCTGACCCGAAAGCCCTATCTCAACTCAGATCTGGTCGAGGCCATCGGGGCACGCTACGAATCGACGGCCAATGTCCCAATCCTCGATGCGGCTCGAAAGTACGGGCCGTTCGACGTGATCTTCGAGGCGACAGGCTACTCGCCGGTCGTGTTCGACAGCATGCAGGGTCTCGCCAAGAACGGCATACTCGTTCTGTCCAGCGTGACAGGTGGCGACCGGAAGGTGGAAGTGCCTGCCGACAGGATCAACCTGGAATTCGTCCTCGGCAACAAGGTCATGGTCGGCACGGTGAACGCGAACCGCGAGTACTTCGAGCTGGGCGTCCGCGACATGGCTCAGGCCGACGCGGAATATTCGGGCTGGCTGAATCGACTCCTCACACATCCGGTGAGGGGATTGGAGAACTACCGCGAGCTCTTCGACAAGCTCACTACGACGAAGGGGGCGATCAAGGTGTTCTGCGAGGTCGCCGAGTTCGCGTAAGGCGCAAACGGAGGGCCAGCCCATGACCGCGGAAGAGCAACGTCTCAGAGAGGCACACGCCCGCACCACCCACTGGCGGCGGTGGGGGCCTTACCTGTCGGAGCGCCAGTGGGGCACTGTCCGGGAGGACTACTCGTCGCACGGAACTGCCTGGGACTACTTCCCCCATGATCATGCGCGGTCGCGCGCCTATCGCTGGGGAGAAGATGGGCTTCTCGGCATCTCAGATAATCACCAGCGGGTATGCTTTGCACTTGCAATGTGGAACGAAAAAGACCCGATTCTGAAGGAACGAATCTTCGGCCTCACGGGCTCGGAGGGGAACCACGGCGAAGACGTCAAGGACTACTATTTCTACCTCGACTCCACGCCGACCCACTCCTACATGAAAGGCCTCTACAAGTATCCTCAGGGCGAGTTTCCGTACGGCCGGCTCGTCGACGAGAATCGGCGGCGCGGCCGCCGTGATCCCGAGTTCGAGCTCGTCGATACGGGAATCTTCGAGGATGACCGGTACTTCGACGTCGTCGCCGAGTATGCAAAGGCGGCACCCGACGAGCTGTTGATCCGCATCACGGTCACCAATCGCGGACCGGACACAGCGCCCTTGCATCTCTTGCCAACTCTCTGGTTCCGCAATACATGGTCATGGGAACCGCAGGCGGTCCGCCCTCGGCTCCGGACTCCCGCGGGAGGCAAGGCGTGCATTGTCATCGAACACAGCGAACTGGGGCGGGCCTATCGACTGGACTGCGTCGGCGACCCGGAAATGCTGTTCACCGAGAACGACACAAACGCCGGACGCCTCTACGGCGCCGAGAACTCGGGCGCATTCGTCAAGGACGCCTTCCACGACTACATCGTCAACGGGCGCTCTGAAGCCGTGAATCCTGCCCAGGAGGGGACCAAGGCGGCCGCGCACTACCGAATAGTCTTGGAACCCGGGCAGAGCTCGACGATCCGGCTACGGCTGGCCGACTACGAGCCACGCGAATCACCGTTCGGCAAGCGCTTCGACGCCATGATCGCGCAGCGGAAGGAGGAGGCCGAGGAGTTCTACGCCACTGTGATTCCCGCGAAGCTTTCGGACGATGCGAAGAGCGTGATGCGCCAGGCGCTCGCCGGAATGCTGTGGTCGAAGCAGTGGTATCACTACGATGTTCGCCGCTGGATCGAGGGCGACCCGACCCAGCCGCCGCCGTCGTCGGAGCGACGGCATGGTCGTAATCGCGAGTGGAGCCACCTCTACAACGATGACGTTATCTCGATGCCCGACAAATGGGAATACCCCTGGTATGCGGCGTGGGATCTGGCATTCCACACGATCACGCTGGCGCTGGTCGACCCGGAGTTCGCAAAGGGTCAGCTGACCCTGTTCTTGCGCGAGTGGTACATGCATCCCAACGGTCAGATCCCGGCTTACGAGTGGGCGCTCGGCGACGTCAACCCGCCGGTTCACGCCTGGGCGGCCTGGCGCATTTACAAAATCGATGGAAAGAGGACAGGGCGGCCGGATCGAGAATTCCTCGAGGGCGTGTTCCACAAGCTGCTTCTGAACTTCACGTGGTGGGTGAATCGGAAGGACGCCGAGGGCATGAACGTGTTCCAGGGCGGCTTCCTGGGACTCGACAATATCGGAGTGTTCGATCGGTCGGCTTCCCTGCCGACCGGAGGCCACCTCGAGCAGTCAGACGGTACGAGCTGGATGGGGATGTTCTGTCTCAACATGCTCGCCATCGCTCTGGAGCTGGCTCGCGAGAATCCAGCGTACGAAGGCGTCGCGTCGAAATTCTTCGAGCACTTCGTCCAGATCGCTCACGCCATGGACAACCGGGGCGGCTCGAGGATGAGCCTCTGGGACGATGACGACGGCTTCTTCTACGACGTTCTGCATCTCCCCAACGGCGACCGCCACTACATGAAGGTACGTTCCCTGGTGGGCCTCATTCCGTTGCTCGCAGTAGAAACCCTGGAGCCGGAGGTTGTCGAACAGCTCCCTGGATTCAAGCGCCGCCTGGAGTGGTTCGTCCGGAACCGCCCAGAGTTTCGAGAGCATCTCGAGGTCATGGAGCAGCCCGAGGGCGGCGTGCGCCGGCTTCTGTCGATCGTGAACCGCGAAAAGCTGTCCAGGGTACTGCGACTGATGCTCGACGAGCGTGAGTTTCTCTCGACTTACGGGATCCGCGCCGTGTCACAGGTCCATCGCGACCGGCCCTATGTGCTCGTCGTCGATGGTGCCGAGCATCGCGTGGACTACGAGCCGGCAGAATCCAGCACGGGTCTCTTCGGGGGAAACTCCAACTGGCGCGGACCGATCTGGTTTCCGATCAACTACCTTCTCATCGAGGCCCTCCAGAAGTTCGACCACTTCTACGGTCCGAGCTTCCAGGTCCAGTGTCCCGCCGGGTCGAATGCCTATTCGAACCTCTGGGACGTGGCGGCCGAGCTATCCCGTCGTCTGACTCGCATTTTCCTGCGTGGGCCTGACGGCCGACGGCCCGTCCACGGAGGCGTGGCCAAGTTTCAGACTGACCCTCACTGGCGGGACCTGGTATGGCTGTACGAATACTTCCACGGCGACAACGGCGCCGGTATCGGCGCGAGTCATCAGACCGGCTGGACCGGCCTCGTCGCCAAGCTCCTGCAGCAGAGCGGCGGCTAAGTGGCAGCCAGATGAGCGTCGAAGTCGCCACAAGGGAGAGCGATCGCGCAAACGCGGCGATGCTGGTCGTCCCGGTTGAATCAGGCCGCGGTCCACGCGTCGCCGTGCTCCAGCACTGGCCCGAATATCTGATCGAGGCGATCGGTCTCGGACTCTTCATGCTCTCGGCCTGCGTGTTCGTCTCGTTGCTGGAGCACCCGAATTCACCAGTCCGTCAACTGGTGACAGAGCCCTTCCTGCGACGGATTCCGATAGGCTTCGCGATGGGGCTGACGGCAGTGGCGCTCATTTACTCTCCCTGGGGCCAACGGTCGGGCGCTCATTTCAACCCGTCGGTCACGCTAACCTTCTGGCGCCTGGGGAAGGTCGCGCCGTGGGACGCGGTCTTCTACATGGCGGCTCAGTTCACCGGCGCGATCGCTGGGGTCGGTGTCGCCGCAATAATCCTCGAGACGTGGCTCGCGCATCCTGCCGTGAGGCATGCGGCCACGGTCCCAGGGCCAGGTGGTCCCGGAGTCGCGTTCGTCGCGGAGCTGCTCATCTCGTTTCTTCTCATGACCGTGGTCCTGACCGTTTCCAACCGGCCACGCCTCAACCGTTTCACCGGGCTATGCGCCGGCTCACTCGTCGCGAGCTATATCGTCTTCGAGGCGCCGCTTTCAGGAATGAGTATGAACGCCGCTCGCACCGTGGGCTCTGCCGTGTACGCCCAGGCGTGGATGGCGCTCTGGGTTTACTTCACTGCGCCCGTTCTGGGGATGCTCTCCGCGGCGCAGCTTTACGTGAGTGTCCGCGGCGTGCAGAAAATCTATTGCGCCAAGCTCCATCACCACAATGCGCAGCGCTGCATTTTCCGCTGCGACTACGCCCGCGCTCGCTGAGTGCATGCCTGGAGGGTATAACGATGCCGACAGCGCTACAGACCCAGACAGCCATGACTGAATCCTCTCGAAACGGCCGTGAGACGCGGAAAGAGCTCGAAAGCCGCGCCACTTGGTTCGGGGCGGTTACGCCGCTATGGCCACTGGCGCTCGCGCGGATCCTCTATGGCTACCTCTGGTGGCAGCAGTCAGGCTGGAAGGTTCCGTCGGACGACTTCGGCCGGAAGTCCGGCGGCGGCCTCTGGTACTGGGTCCAGCAGGAAATCCAGTATCCGACCGTGGCCGCCTACAAGAACTTCCTGGTCGACGTCATGATCCCGCACTGGACTTTCTTTGGGTGGATGACGCTGGTCACCGAGACCTTCATCGCTTCGACGCTGATCCTCGGGCTCGGCACGCGGCTGGGTTCGCTAGTCGCGATCGGCATGGCCACGAACGTCACGATCGGCATCCTGAACGTGCCACACGAATGGGGCTGGACCTACACGATGATGATCATGTTCCCGGCTATCTTCCTGTTGACGGATGCCGGCCGTAGCTTCGGCGTGGACGCTTTCCTGGCGCCTCGGCTCGACCGAGCGGCTGCCGACGGCAGCCGTCTCGCATCGCTGATCCGTTGGCTCGTGTGATCGGAACGCTTCCGTCACGGTAAGGGAGGACTTTATGGCGGCCGTTGAGCACTTCGACGTGATTGTCATCGGGACCGGAGCGGGAGGCGGCACGCTCGCGTATCGTCTGGCGCCATCCGGTAAACGCATCCTTTTGATAGAGCGCGGCGACTATGTCCCCCGGGAGAAGGACAACTGGAGTACGAAGGCGGTCAACCTGGAGGGGAAATACAACACCAGAGAAGTGTGGCGGGACGCCGCTGGGGGCGAGCTCCATCCACACACCAACTACTGGGTGGGCGGCAACACCAAGTTCTACGGCGCCGCACTCTTTCGCCTCCGCCGAGAGGACTTTGGCGAGATCAAGCATTGGGGTGGGCCCTCGCCCGCGTGGCCGATCTCGTACGAGGACCTAGAGCCCTATTATTCGCAGGCCGAGCATCTCTACCAGGTCCATGGCCGCCGAGCAGAGGATCCCACGGAGCCGCCAGCCAGCGCTCCCTATCCACATCCACCGATCAGTCATGAGCCACGTATGCAGCAGCTGAGTGACGATTTCGCACGTCTGGGGCTCAAGCCGTTCCATGTTCCCCTCGGCGTGATGCTGAACGAACAGAATCCTCGCGCCAGCCGGTGCATCCGCTGCGAAACGTGCGATGGACATCCCTGTCTGGTCTATGCAAAGGCAGACGCTCAGGTGCTCTGCGTCGACCCTGCACTCGAGCATCCCAACGTGACGCTTTTGACCCACGCCTATGTCTCGCGACTCGAAACCGGGCCTTCGGGCCGCGATGTCCGGCGAGTGATCGTCGAGCGCGATGGTGTCACCGAGGCGTACTCGGCCGACATCGTGGTGGTGTCGGCCGGCGCCATCAACTCGGCCGCGCTCCTGCTGCGCTCCGCAAATGACAAGCACCCGCGCGGCCTGGCCAACGGCTCGGATGTGGTGGGTCGCCACTATATGGGCCATGTCAATTCGGTGCTCATGGCTGTCTCGAAGTGCCCCAACCCGACCGTATTCCAGAAGACCCTAGCGCTGAACGACTTCTATTTCGGCGCGACGGAGTGGGACTTTCCCATGGGGCACATCTCATTTGTCGGCAAGCTCGACGGGGACACGCTCAAGGCCGGTGCGCCAGCGATCGCACCGGGTTGGACGCTCGAGCTCATGGCCAAGCACTCGTTGGACTTCTGGCTCACCTCCGAAGATCTACCCGACTCGAACAATCGCGTCACCATCGACCGGGCCGGCAACATCGTCCTCACCTACCAGCCGAACAACGAGGAAGGGCACACGCGATTGATCGAGAAGTTGAAGGGCCTGATGAAGCAGCAGACGAAGTGTCGCGTGCATGGCCACGAGTGCCACGAAGGCCTGTTCGCGCGGAGCCTCTATCTTGGACAACGCATCCCGCTAGCCGGAGTCGCGCACCAGAATGGAACGATTCGATTCGGCCACGATCCCGAGACCTCGGCTCTCGACGTGAATTGCAAGACACACGAAGTGGACAACCTCTACGTGGTGGACGCGAGCTTCTTCGTGTCGAGCGGAGCGGTGAATCCTGCGCTCACGGTCATGGCCAACGCGCTCCGCGTCGGAGATCACCTGCTCGAGCGGCTCAAGTGACGAAGGCTTTTTGAGGAGTTGAGGGAGCTGTGACGACGGCCAGACGGATGCTCGCAGGGGCCTTAGTGCTCTTGGCTGCCGGACTCGGTGCCGTCCCAGAGCGGGCCCTGGAGGCGCAGTCAGCCGGAGCGATTCGAGCGGTCGAGGCGATCGGGATGACCGTTGGAAATATGGAGCGCTCGATCGCATTCTACTCAGACGTCCTGAGCTTTGAAAAGATCTCGGATGTCGAGGTGTGGGGAGAAGACTATGAGCGCTACCAAGGGGTCTTCGGTCTGCGGATGCGCGTCGTGCGGATGCGGCTCGGCGCCGAGGCCATCGAACTGACTGAGTACCTCACGCCGCGGGGCCGGCCGATCCCGGTTGATTCTCGGAGCCACGACCGCTGGTTTCAGCATATCGCGATCATCGTGAGCGACATGGATCGCGCCTATGCCTCGCTTCGCCAGCAGCATGTCGAGCACGCCTCACCGGCACCTCAACGCCTGCCAGACTGGAACGCGAATGCGGGCGGGATCCGCGCGTTTTACTTCAAGGATCCAGATGGCCATCCGCTCGAGATCTTGTGGTTCCCAGAGGGCAAAGGGGATGCGAAGTGGCATCGGCCGAGCGATCGCCTCTTCCTAGGGATCGATCACACCGCGATCGTCGTCAGCGACACAGCGCAAAGTCTTCGGTGTTACCGGGATGCACTCGGCCTTCGAGTGGTAGGTGAGAGTGAGAATTACGGGCCGGAGCAAGAGCGGCTGAACAATGTTTTCGGCGCTCGCCTCCGTATCACGACGCTCCGGGCTCCGGCCGGTCCAGGTGTCGAGTTCCTCGAATATTTGACGCCGCGGGATGGGCGGCCAGTGCCGGCCGACGCTCGTGCCAACGATCTTGCTTACTGGCAGACGGTGCTGGTCAGCCACGATGCGGAGGCGATGGCGCGAGCGATTCGTGGCAGCTCTTGCTGCGCGTTTTCCCCCGGCGTCGTGACTCTTACCGACCGAACCTTTGGGATCACAAAAGGGCTTGTGATCAAGGATCCGGACGGGCACGCGCTGGCCGTGGTTCAGCCTTAGGCCTCGCTCAGTGATTGGGCGCCCAGTCTCTGGGCGGTCCGCACCGTTAGTGGGCGCTTACGGCACTGGTCGGCCTCTCCTTGTGATGGGGACCCTAATTCTCCGCCATGGCATCGGACGTGCTCTACGCGCGATTGGATCATGCCAACCCTGAGGATCGCGAGCGCCAATCTCGAGTGGATGAACTACTGGTTCACCAACGACTCCGACCCCGTGGACTGGAAACCCACGTTCATACAGGACGGCCAGAGCAATAACACCGCCAAGACGGCCCAACGTGCCGCCAACATGATCCGGGCCATCGATCCTGACATCCTCGGCGTGCAGGAGGGGCCGAGCCGTGAAGGGGAACTGGCGCTGTTCATCAAAGATTATCTGGCCGACGCCGCCGGCCAGCCGCTCTACCAGTTCTTCCTCTCTGACTCGGGCGGCCAACAGCGCGTGGCCCTTCTCTACAAGCCTGGGTCCGTCGCTTCCGCTTCACTGGCTCCGCACCCGAGCATTACCAACCTAATCGATCCGTGGGAGGCTGACGTCGATGGGGACATGCTTCTCGAGCATGACTATCGGTTCACGCGGAATCCTCTCGTCGTGGACGTGATGCTGGGCTCGCGCGCTCTCCAGGTGATCGTCGTGCATACCAAGTCTAGCTTCGTCAACAACGGCGCGTCGATGTGGCTGAACCTGGCCACCCGCCAGGAATACGTCGTCGCTGCCCTGAAGGCCCGGCGCCGGAACGGGACGGAGGGCATGCGCATCCGCGAGTACCTCGACTCTAGACTCGCGGCGACTGCAAGTGTCGACTTCGTCGTCCTCGGCGACCTCAACGACGGCCCAGGCCTCGACTACTTCGAGAAGCGCTATCTCGCCCACAACGTCACCGACATCATCCTTGGCTCGGCCTACCAGCCCGAGTGGATGTTGACGCACGCCCAGCACGACGTACCCGTGGCCGACCGCTATACGGCCGTCTTCGACGATTTCGTCGAGAGCGTGCCGAACAAGAAGCTACTCCTCGACCACATCCTGCTCTCGCCCGGCCTCGTGGCCGGGAGCGGACTCCGGCGGGTCGCAGGCTCCGGCAGGGTTCATCACGCCGAGTACCAGGCCCAGGTGTCGGCTGGGGGCACCAGGCGTGACAATCGGCCTTCGGATCATCGCCCCGTATCGGTGCAGCTCCACTACTAGGCTCTTCATCGGATCGGGGGGGGGCGAAGGCTGATTTAGGGCGTGGGACCCGACCAGGGGCCGACATATAATCGAATGACGGCGCGTGAGGGAAAATTCCAATGAAGAGCTATGCACTGCGCCTCGTCACAATTGTGGCACTCGCCTCAGGCCCGATCCTCGTCGAGTGTCGACCGATCTTTGCCCAGGCCCGGGCGTCGGCTCCCACCGGCGCTGCCCTGCCGAGAACACCTTTGATCCTGGCGCAGGTAGCCCCGGTGGGGCCCGGGCCTGCTCGAGAGCAGCCCGTCGGCCTGCCGCCGGTGAGAGACTACGAGCCAACCCCAGAGTTGCGGGACATTTACTTCGACTTCGGCACGACGGCGATCAGGGCGGGCGACGTGAAGATCCTGAAGGCGAACGCGGCGTGGCTGCGTGCGCATCCAGGCTACCTCGTACTGATCGAGGGGCACTCCGACAATCGGGGGAACACGAGTCGAAAGAATGAGCTCAACATTGATCTCGGGGAGCGGCGGGCGCAGGCTGCAATGGATTTTCTCATCGCAGAGGGGGTTCAGCCGAGCCGCATTACCATCCTGAGCTATGGAGAAGAGCGGCCGCAGTGTACCGACGAAAGCGAACGGTGCTGGAGCCAGAACCGGCGATCGCGCTTTCTCGTGAAGCCGCGTTAGCAGAGGAGCATGGTCATGCACGAAGACCACAGCGGCGTTCCCTCGTGCGGGCACCGCAATCCACCGGGCGCTCACTTCTGTGATACGTGCGGCGTCAAGTTGGCGATGGAATGTCCTCGTTGCCACGCAATCAACCGCGACGATGCGAACTTCTGCAGCAGTTGCGGGGTTGGTCTGGGCGACGCGCGACGAACGGACGACGCTCCACCCATCGCGCCATTCGATCCATCGCCGGCCAGCGCGTCTGCGACCGAGTCGGAGTCAGCCCCGGCCCGTCCCGAACCATTCTTGCCGGCGCAACCGGCACCGACCGAACGCATGGATGGGCCGGGGTCTTTTGACCCGCTTCCGTTGACAGCGGAGAGTTGCAAGGGATTGTTGGCGGACGAGCCCGAGGACGAACGGCGCCTCGAGCGGATGGTGCGATCCACCCGGCGACTACAGGAACGCCGACATACGCAACGTGCGTGGCTGGTGCTGGGGACCGTGGGCGTGAGCATCGTGATCGCATTCCTCGGCGTCGGCCTCTTCCGTGCCCACACCGGACCGCCCAGCGCGGACGCGCCACGGGTCATCGGGAGCGACCCACCGGGCGGTATCGCGACCCGCGCTCAAGAGGGGGAGTCTGCGACGATCGCCCAAAGCTCGCCGGCGAGCACAGGCCCCCCTGACACGACCGTCCAGCGTTTTCAACGCGAGGATTCGCCGGCTCCTGCCGCGCCGGCGAAGTCGCCGGCCGTCGCTCCGGCCCACGCGAGA
>Ga0307471_100001592_pt1 | contig 12471 bp, 12 predicted proteins | sample atmos_gasesAM3C__2_FD_204566 | JGI IMG/M metagenome (GOLD analysis project Ga0307471, IMG submission 204566) | Hardwood forest soil microbial communities from Morgan-Monroe State Forest, Indiana, United States - atmos_gasesAM3C_515 | ecosystem: Environmental > Terrestrial > Soil > Temperate... | reverse complement strand
AAATTTTCGATCGGATCGCTTCAGGCCAGATATCATCGGACACGTTGCTTTTGGCCGGTTCACGTATAAGAAAGTTCCGTTTTCCGATCTAACAGCTGATTTTTCGTGGGACGGCGAGCGCACACTGGTCAGGGATCTGCGCCTGCGACATCAAACCGGCCAGGTCCGGGCTGATCTTTTTGATGCGCCGGCAGATTTTCGCTTAAACATCGAGAGCACAATAGTTCCGGAGGCGGTGCGCATGATGGCACCCCCGGAACTGAATGAATTTCTCCGGCAGTGGGAATGGCAACGTTCACCTGCCATTCGCCTCGCGATCCGGGGCCAGGATCACAATCCGGGGACTTGGAAAGGCGATGGGACCGTCATTTTGGGACGAACCCGGTTCCGCGGCACATGGATGAACAGCGCGGATACTAAAATCCATTTCGCCGACGGTGCGCTTGCCTGCGAGGATTTACACGTCGCGCGCAATGAAGGCACTGGAACGGGCAGTTTCACATATGATTTTAAAAAACACGAGGTACGCATCTCCAATATCAAAAGTTCATTGAATCCTGCTGAGGTCATTTTTTGGATTGATCCAAAAGTTTGGAACACGGTGGCGCCATACAAATTTCGGCGGCCGCCCTCCGTCACGGCGAACGGTTTGTATCAATTTCGCGGCGGGAAGAACACACGTCTGGAGGTCACGGTAGAGGGCGCGAACGGAATGGATTACGTCTTTCTTGGGAAAACGTTACCCTTTGATCGCATCTCCGCGCGATTGCTGTTCACCAACGACCGATTGCAAATCACGGATCTTCGTGGCGAGCTTCTGTCAGGCACGTTGCGTGGAAACGCCGACATTTCACTTGCGAGAAATGATCCGCGTTACCGGGCAAATATTTCGGTAAGCGAGGTCAATTTCCCGCTGCTGACTGACTTGTACTACAACTACAAGACAGCGCTCGGCCTGTTAAGCGGCACGTACGATTTCACCGGGCTCGGCAGCGATTCGCGCACCATGCGGGGCCGTGGAAAAGTGGAAGTCACCGACGGCGATGTCTTCGCCATCCCTATTTTCGGGCCGCTCTCAGGAATTCTGAACCGGATTCTTCCCGGCAGCGGATACAGCATCGCGCACAAAGCGAGTGCAGACTTCAAGATCGATCAGGGAATCATTCATACCGACGATTTCGACGCAGATGGCACGCTCTTTGGCATGCTCGGCCATGGCGACGTCCATTTTCTCGATGACAAGCTCGATTTCAATCTGCGGCTCAACATGAAGGGACCCGGCGTTCTGCTCACTCCGGTGTATAAACTTTTGGAATACGCCGGCACCGGGAGCCTGAAGAAGCCGGATTGGCGCCCAGCCGTTTTGAAGAGCCAATAGTGAAGAGAAACGAAATGAAGAAACGCCGAGACGGAGAAACGGCGTCCTCGCCGGTTCGCCGATTCGCCGAATCGCCGATTCATCCAATTCTCCTTGGCGCGCACATGTCGATTGCCGGTGGCGTGAACCTGGCGATTGGGCGCGCGCGCTCGATCGACTGCACTGCCATGCAAATGTTCGTGAAGAACAACATGCAGTGGTTCGCGCGCCCGCTTACCCGCGACGAAATCCGGACCTTCCTCGAACATCAGCAACGCAGCGAATTATTATCGATCTTCGCCCACGCGAACTATCTCATCAATCTCGCCGCCACGAACGGACAGTTTCACGCAAATTCGATCCGTTCGCTGTCGGAAGAATTGGTTCGCGCCGATCGGCTGGAACTTCCATTCTTGGTGTTGCATCCCGGTGCGCACCTCGGCGCGGGTGAAGAAGCGGGACTCGAAAAAATTGTAGAATCGATTGATTGCGTGTTTTCTGGTCTTCCGAAAATCAAAACACGGATCGCGCTCGAAACGACCGCTGGCCAGGGTTCATGCCTGGGGAACAAATTCGAGCACCTTGCGCACATTATCAGCCGCGTGCGTGAACCAGAGCGATTGTGTGTCTGCCTCGATACCGCGCATGTTTTCGCTTCGGGTTATGACATCAGCAGCGAGGCCTCGGTTCGGAAGACATTCCGCGAATTCGGTCGCGTGGTTGGCTTGGATCGTCTCGTGGCAATCCATCTAAACGATTCCAAAACTGCCTGCGGTTCGCGGGTGGATCGACATGAACATATCGGCAGGGGCAAAATCGGGCTCCCTGCTTTTCGCTTTATCATGGGCGATCGCCGGTTCCGCAAAATCCCGAAAGTGCTGGAAACGCCGAAGGGGAAAGAATTACGAGAAGATGTGATCAATCTAAAGACGTTGCGCCGATTGATGACAACCGCTCGACGTGAAAGACCAATCAATTGATCAGCCGAATCGTAAACGGATAGCGATAGAACTCTCCCTGGCTGGCTTTCACTGATGCGATGATGACAAGTACCGTGTTCAACACCCAGAGTGCGATCAAAATCGGAACGCCTATGAGTACGATGCAAAGAATCGCGGCGATAGCGTCATAGATCAACATCGAGATTTGAAAATTGAGTGACTCTTTTCCGTAGGCGTCGATCTCGGGAGAGTCGCCACGTTTCATAAGCCAAACGATAAGCGGTCCCAGGATGTGACCGAGGAAATGAAAAAACAATCCGAGTAATGCGGCGGCGTGGCACAGGACACACCACGTTCGGACATCGGATGAAGTTGACGGAGGTGGCGGAGGGGTTTGATCCATATTTATCCTTTCGTTTGCGTATCACAACGACTGCCCCTTGGCCGCCGCGAGAGCAAGGAAAAAGATTGGACTACGCTGCTTTTGCCCGCTCGATGTGTGCGCCGAGTTCGCTCAATTTCTCATCGAGATGCTCGTAGCCGCGGTCGATGTGATAGACGCGGCTGACTTCGGTAATTCCGTCGGCTTTCAACCCTGCAAGCACCAGCGCGGCTGACGCGCGCAGGTCACTGGCCATCACCGGTGCCCCGAGAAGATAATCCACACCATCGATCACCGCAGTAGCACCCTCCAATTGCACCTGCGCGCCCATGCGTTTTAGCTCCGCCACATGCATATAACGCTGCGGAAAAACACCTTCAGTCACCCAACTAGTGCCCTTGCTAATGGAGAGTAGCGCGCACATCTGGGCCTGCATGTCGGTGGGGAATCCGGGGTATGGTGCTGTTGTTAGCTCAAGCGCGCTCGCGGCACCATTCGGAAGGATCGAAATCTCACGGTCGCCGATATCGAGATGATAGCCGCAACTTGCCAGGGCATCGGTGGTTGCGTGAACGTGCTCCGGTTCCACTCGCTTGACGGTGACTCCTTTTCCGGCAATTGCACCCGCCACCAGAAATGTTCCAGCTTCAATCCGGTCCGGGATCACCCAGTGTTCGGCTCCATGCAACGCAGGCACTCCTTCGATGATGATCCGGCGCGTTCCCGCGCCTTCGATCTTCGCGCCCATCTTGTTTAGGAACGTTGCCAGGTCCACTACCTCGGGCTCCTGGGCTGCTCCTTCAATAACCGTCACACCATCAGCCAGCACGGCCGCCATCATGACGTTATCGGTGCCGAGAACAGTCGGGCCGAATTTACTCTGCATGTTGATGACTGCTCCGCTCAATTTCGGTGCGAAAACCTTGATGTCGCCACCCTCCACGCGCACCGCCGCCCCGAGCGCTTCGAAACCTTTAAGATGCAAGTCAATTGGCCGGTCGCCAATGACGCAACCACCGGGCAAAGCGACGGTCGCCTCCTTGCAACGGCCCAGTGACGGTCCAAGCACGCAAACCGAAGCGCGCATTTTGCGGACGACGTCGTACGGCGCGACGGAGTGGGTCTTTTCTGCAGTCACGCTGACCGTTCCGCTGGCGCGTTCCACCTGCGCGCCCAGATGGGTCAGTATTTGGAGCATGTAATGCGTGTCGCTCAGGTCGGGCACGCCGTGAACAATGCAAGGCTCCCTGGTGAGCAGCGTTGCGGCGAGGATCGGCAGCGATGAATTTTTCGAGCCGCTCACCTTGATAGAACCTGAAAGCGGATGACCGCCGTGGACGAGGATCTTATCCATACCTGGCAAAAAGGAACCGTGTCACGCCGTTATAATCGTTCTTCGAACAAATGTCGCGGTAATTTTTTTCCGTCAGGACCGAAAGAAGCGCCTGGCTCTGACCGAGTCCTATTTCCAGAGCGAGCATACCGCCCGGTCGGAGCCGCGTTGGGGCTTGATCAATCAGCTCACGCACCAGCTCATCGCCTCGCGCACCGGCAAACAGCGCAATTTCCGGATCACGCAATACTTCTCGCGAAAGAGTGTGCCGGTCTTGCGATGAGATGTAAGGAAGATTCGCAACAATTAGATCGAAAGTTCCCTCGATGGTTTCGAGTAAACGACTTTTCAGAAACTGGACCCGGCTGCCCAAGTCAAGCCTGATGGCATTTTCTTGCGCGAGTGCGAGCGCGTCATCCGAAATATCAACCGCGAGAATCCGTGCCTCAGGAAATTCCGCAGCGAGACTGAGCGCGATCACGCCGCTGCCAGTACCAACATCCACAATCTTGGATTTTGGATCTTCGATTTCGGATTTTAAGAACTCGACCAGTTCTTCTGTTTCCGGCCGAGGAACCATTGCGCGTTTGTCAGATAGAAAAGTGAGTCCGCAAAATTCGACGGTGCCTAACAAGTGCTGGAGCGGCTCGCCTTCGCTGCGACGCTTCACCAATTCGCGCAATGGCCCGAGTTCTGTTTCGGTGAGCTCCCGTTCGAAATCCAGATAAAGCTCGATTCGTTTTCGCGCCAGCACGTGCGCGAGTAAATGTTCCGCATTCAGCCGAGGATTCTCGACGCCATGTTTCTTCAAATGTGCCGTCGCAGCTTGCAACACTTCGAGCACTGTCATGCGTTGTAACGTACGCGAATCCGTGGATTGAGGAACAGGCAGCTAGGGCGCTCTGCGCTCTTTCTTCTGCCGTTCCGCACTAAACTCGCCGGCGCCCTGCTCTGATTCGCCGGGTCCCCAAGTCCCGCGAAGTGTCTCGCCCTGCGCTTGCGCAACGCCGTGACCGTTCGCGTTACCCTCATGCCACGTGAAGTGCAATACGCCATCACGGATGTCCCCTTGAATAAACCCATCGATTTTGCCATTCGAGTAGCCACCCGTTACATCGTCCCCCATGCGCAGTAGTAGAAGGTCCATTCTGTCTTGCGCGCCCTCAGCGGCGGTTCTGCGCACAGCGAATAAACCATTGAAGGCCGGTTCCTGCTCACTACCAGGAATCGTGAAGGCTGCTTTGCGCGGCTTGAGATCCTCCAAGTGCAAGTCGCGCACCCGTTCATACTCAGCTACACGCGCGGTCCCGATGGCGGCAGATGGTGCGCCCAAGCGGAAATACTGCGCCAATATTTTTGAATTTCGAGTCCAGCGCGCTTGATCGGCTTGATTGCGACCGAATGCGTCCGGAGCCTTTTCGACGGCGGTAGCAAGTGCGTCGAGTCGTTCACTCGTCACTGGGTGATCCAAACCACCGAGGTACTTCTGCCATTCTGCTTCCGTGGGAAACCGAGCGCTCGTGACACGCCGGATACCTTGGACATGTCCAATCCGTTCGACGTCAAACCAGAACTCCACTCCGAGCGGCACCTGCCCGATCCGTCGCATGACTTCGATCGCGAATGCGTCAGCATCGATTTCCTGTCTCCGCTTCTGAACCGGATCACGCGAATGGGTGTCGTGCTTTTTCAACGCGTGTCCTAGCTCGTGCGCGAGCAAAAAGACAATCGTGTTTCCAAAGTTTCTATCTACGCGATTAGTGACTGCGCTTTCTTCGCGAGCATTATCGGGAATGCCGAGTGTGCGAAAAACCGTGGGGAGCGGAGCTCCCGGCGAGAGTGTCGCCTCGCGTAGGAGCACACCAACGTAATCGCGCACAGTAGTGCCGTCGTATCCGTGAGCATTAAGCCAGGCGTTCGCCACGCAGAGATCCGAAAAGAAGCGTAGAGAAAGCGCCGGCAGGTAAATCGTGCCCTTGTCGTCGGTGTAGAACGAGAACGGATCCCAATTGGGCCCTGAAAGCGGAACCTCAATTTTGACTGTACCGAGTGCGCTGCGTTCCTCGTCGCTGAGCTGCGGCAGAATCGTATCGCGGTATTCAGCCTGTATTTGTTCGCTCCATCGCGCGGCATCCGCTTGCAGCTTTTTCTCTGGATAAAGCCGCGACACATTCTGCCCGAACATGCTCGCGCCTGCGCACGTCGTGATTACGAGCGCGAGAGCGAGATACCTCTGCACAGCAGCCTACTTTCGTTGAAAATAATCGAGCGCGGGTTGTGTCTTATCTGGCGGCGTGCCGCCCTTCGCGAGCCAGTCACGAAAATCCTTGAGCTCGCCCCAGTCTTCGGCCCAGAGCGGCTCCATCAGCGCGACCTTGGCCCTAACCACAGCGCGTTCCACTTGTGGCCGATCGGATGCGTTCGCGCGATCCAGTGCGCGGTTCAGAATGATTATATCTTGCTGAGTTTCGTTTCGCATGCGCGTCCGATCCTCGTCAGTTTCGGGAGCGGAAACCGCACCTACGTAGCTGAAGCCGGCTGCGACGACAGTACCGGTGCCTGCACTTGGCGCATTTGCAGCGCTTGGGGAACTTTGAGCGTTTTGAGCCGCTCCGGGAATGTTCACCTTCATTGGCTTGGCAAACGAATACGCGATCAGTCCGGCGCCGAAGACGGCGAAGAACACACCAGGTCCAACTTTGCTCAGCTTGACCTTGTTCGCGCCGCCAAGGGAAAACTCGCCGCTGCCACCATCACGTCCGCGTTTGCCGGGCAGACTGAGGAAAAGACGATAACCGAAATAGATTAACATCCCGCCGATAAGGATGCTGAGGATGCGCTGGAATGCTCCCACGAGAATGGTGAGCGATTGGGGGTCCATCACGCCGTTTGTAACAAATCAGCTGACTTCCTGCAATGATGTTCTGAGTTCGACGCCCAAGGAGTGATGGCTTCCAAGCCGTCATGTTTTCGACGGCAGCCAAGCCGTCGTTTCTTGAGTTGCCGATTCCTTCAACCGCTCTGCCACATCGGCGGCTTGCAGCGCGGTAATCAATTCACCCAGGTCGCCATCGATCACCCGATCCAAGTTATGAAGCGTCAAACCGATGCGGTGATCGGTCACGCGGTTCTGTGGAAAATTGTAAGTGCGAATTTTTTCTTCACGCCCGCCAGTGCCGATCTGGCCGCGGCGCTGTGCGCTATATTTTTCGGCTTCCTCGCGCTGCTTTCGCTCCAGCAAGCGCGCGCGCAAGATCGAAAGCGCTCTTTCTTTGTTTTTGATCTGACTGCGACCGTCCTGGCAGCGCACGATTGTGCCTGTCGGAATGTGCAACACTTGCACGGCCGAATCGGTTGTGTTCACGCCCTGCCCGCCCGGACCGCCGGAGCGCGAGACTTCAATTCGCAAATCTTCCGGTTTCAATTCCAGATCGACGTCTTCCGCCTCGGGCAACACCGCGACCGTCGCCGTCGATGTATGAATGCGACCCTGCGCCTCGGTCGCGGGTACGCGCTGCACTCGGTGAACGCCGCTTTCGTAACGCAGTTTTCGAAAAACGGATTCTCCCGAAACGCGGAAGATCGCCTCCTTAAATCCACCGAGTTCCGACGGACTCGATTCGAGGTCCTCGGTTTTTAGGCCGGCAGATTCCGCGTAGCGATGGTACATCCGGTAAAGATCAGCCGCGAAAATGGCCGCTTCACTTCCGCCCGTTCCGGCTCGGATTTCCACAATCGCATCGCGGTCTTCATTTTCATCCGGCGGCAGCAACGCGATCTGAACTTCGCGTTCGAGGTCGCACACTCGTTTTTCGAGGTCTGGAATCTCGTCATCGGCGATCGCGGCGATTTCAACGTCGCCTGACATTGCCAACTCCCGATTGTCGTCCAATTGCTTACGCGCGGCTTCGAGCTCATCCCATTTCGCCAGCAGTTGTTTGATGCTCGCGTGCTCGCGCATAATCGCTTTGGCGCGCTCGCGATTGGAAAAAAGCGTCGGGTCGGCAATATCGCGCTCAAGTTGATCGAAGCGTTCGCGTTTGAGTTGAATTAGGGAGTTAAAGTCCATATCTGTAGCCCCGAAAGCATTCGGGGTTCGGTACAGCCGGGGCAGCCGCCCAAGCTACAGCTCAGCTAAGCTTTCTTTTCAGCCCGCGCGGCTTTGGTGCTGCCGTAACGCCGGGCAAATTTCTCGACGCGCCCGGCCGTATCCACGAACTTCTGTTCGCCGGTGAAAAATGGATGACAAGCGGCGCAAATACCGATCTTAATATCGCGGCGCGTGGAACGGCTGTGGTATACCGCACCGCATGCGCACACAATATCGGTCTCGTAATACTCTGGATGAATACCGGTTTTCATCTTTGGAAAGGAGCGCGAAATGTACTCGTGCAACGAGCTCTGCGCAAGCGATGAAATCCTCCGATCCATTGCTGCAAGATTGGGAGAAGACGCTCGCGCGAAAGCGTGATGCGCCAGCTATTTTTGCGACCAGTGGCGAAGTGCTCCGAACATTCGCCGACGTTGAACAACGCGCTCGCGACTTGTTGCAAAGCATCGAGGTTTTCCACGAGGGCAACGTTCTCGCTGTCCAGATCGGCAACCATGAAGATTGGCCAGCGATTTTGATCGGTTGCTTGCGCAGGCATTTGGTTGTTCTTCCTCTAGAACAGTCAATGAGCGAACATCAACGCGACGAGGCGTTAGAAATTTGCAAGGTTAAGGCTGTAGTGTCCGCTGTCCCCGGCGGAGGCTCACCAGAGATCGTTCGACTCGGGACAGCCGACTGCACACCAGATTGGCGCGAGAATCCGCCAATTCTCCTGAAGCTTACCTCTGGCACAACAGCGACACCCCGCGCAATCCGCTTTCGTAGCAAACAGCTACTGGCCGATTGCAATCAGATTTGCGACACGATGGGGATTTCCGATGTTGATCTGAATTTCGGCGTCATCCCGATCTCGCACTCCTACGGTTTCAGCAACCTTCTGACGCCGCTAATTGCGCGCGCTGTGCCAATGGTCATCAGTCGTGACAGAACCCCGCGCGCCATCCTCGGGGACCTCGCCCGCAGCAACGCGACAGTTTTCCCAGGGATGCCTGTTTTTTATCAGGCGTTTTGTGAAATGGAGCATGTTCCCGTGCTGCCAAAACTTAGACTCTGTATTTCAGCCGGCGCCCCTCTCCCGGTCGCAACCGCGAAGAGATTCCGGAAAAAGTTTAATCTGCCAACCCACTCGTTTTACGGTGCGTCCGAATGTGGCGGAATTTGCTACAACCGCGAAGCGGCAAACCGGAACGAGGGGTTCGTTGGCGCAGCGATGAACGGCGTCAACCTTGAACTCGTAGATCCACAGGGATCAGCGAGCCAGATTCACGTGCACAGCGCTGCCGTAGGCGATGGCTATTTCCCAGAGTCAGATGAAGAAAAATTGGGCAATGGAATTTTTGTTCCCGACGATTTGTTGGCACGTGACGGTTCCGGGTTCAAAATCGTCGGTAGGGTCTCGGACGTAATCAACGTCGCAGGTAAAAAGGTGAACCCCGTAGAAGTGGAAGCGCATTTGCTGCGTTTCACCGGTGTGCGACAGGCAATCGTCTTCGGGCGAGAATCGGTTTTGCGCAATCAAGAAGTAGCGGCCTGCGTGGTGGCAGCGCCAGACATAAGCGAGACCGATCTCCTGCAGTTTTGCCGTGGCGCGCTAAGTAGCTGGCAGGTGCCGAAACGTATCTTCATCGTGGACGCAATCCCGGCGAATGAGCGAGGAAAAACCAGCCGGCGCGAGCTCTCGCAACGGTTCTCAACGAGCCGCGAGGGACCGCCACTGCCATGATTGGGTTCTTGATAAAGCCTTTACATGGGATTTGCTTAGAACGAGAGGTGTATTATGCGGAAATCATCCGACGATCCCAAATCAATAGAAGCTGAAATCGAATCTTCGAATAGCGAAGAGCAAGACCAAACAGAAGATTCAGACGTCCCGCAGGCAGACTCACCGGCCCAAGACGCTGGCGCGAATGCGGAAGCTGCCCAGTCCGAGGATTGGTGGAGCATGTCACAACAAACTGCCGATTGGGCCGAACCCGCCAGGACCGATCCGGCCGAAAACGGCACTTCTTCAAACGAGCCCAGCACGGCCGATGTTTATTTCTGCGGTCACACGACGTTCTTTCCATTAAACCGCGCCCTGCAAGCGATCTCAAAGGAGAAGCTCACAGGTTTACTGCGTTCATTTTGGGAGCACGAGCCAATCGACCTTTTGGCGCGTGATGGCGAGATCATCTTTGTCACAACCAGGGACCCTGAGCTTTATTGCCCGGAGACGCCAGCGCTTGTTAGCAATCTCGATGTCGTGGTGCTCGCCAGGGCTCGCGAGGAACAGAGAGAGACCGGAACGCCGTTCTTTCTTACCCTTGCCCGCAAGGAATCGATGCCCCGCGAGACAGCGATGGAACAGATGCAGCAAATTGGGCAGAAGCTTTTCTCGCAACTTTGGGTGGCGCCCAGGGTATGGATCATGTTTGAAAAGAAGGCCGATCTGTTAACCAACGCTGCGGATGTGCCCGGGGAGGCGAATGTTCGCGACTGGGCCTTGGAAACGTTGCGTCTTGTTGAGCGTATCGATGAGACGGCCCATTTCGAACCGGCGTCGATTCCGGCTTATACAAGAGCTGGCTTCGAGCGTGTCCAAAAGTTGAAATTGACTCCCGATGAGGCGCAGTTCGCGTCGCAATTCAATGGCGCCCGCTCGGTGCAGCAAATTGCGAAGAATCTACGACTCGATTTGAAATCTGCGCGACAGATGCTCTTCCGCTTTGTCGCTCTTGAGATAGTGGAATGCTGGCCAGCCAGCACGGCGGCCAAACCAGAACAGCAGAGCATCTTCCAGCGTTTTGGGCGAAAGGCGCGACGCGACCGCTAATACTCCCGAACTCGCCGGGCGGCCATGAAGAGAAAAGTTCTGGTTGTCGACGTCGGCGGTACATACGTAAAACTGCTGAGGTCGTCTCGCGATGAGCGTGAATTTCCTTCCGGTGCGCGACTCAAACCACAACAACTAGTGGCCAAACTTAAGGAGACCGCGCGCGGATGGAAGTTCGACCGCGCCTCCATCGGTTTCCCCGCGCCGGTGCGCAAGGGACGAATCGTCAGAGACCCGAAGCATTTGGGCAAGGGATGGGTTGGTTTCAATTTTGCGAGAGCGCTGGGCATCCCCGTGCTTGTTGTCAACGATGCTGCCATGCAGGCGCTCGGCAGTTACCGCGGGGGACGCATGCTCTTTCTGGGGCTTGGCACTGGCCTGGGGTCCGCGTTGGTGTGGGACAAGACTTTGATGCCGCTTGAGCTTGGCGACCTACCATATCGCCACGGGCACATCATTGAAGATTACCTTGGTATTCCAGGCCTGGCGCTGTTGGGCGAAAAAAAATGGAAGCGCGAAGTAGCTTACGCGGTCACTCAGTTAAGAAAATCCTTCGTTGCCGATTATGTCGTTCTTGGCGGTGGTCTCGTGCACCGTTTCAGTCGCTTACCGGAAGGAACAGAACGCGGACGAAATGAGAACGCGTTTCTAGGTGGAATTCGTTTATGGGAAACCAAGAAACATTCCCGCGAACTGAAGTGGCTTGTGGTTTGATGATTTTTCAACGCCGAACACTCACTTCCAACATCGAATGTAGCGCTCCCTGAATTGAACATTGGGCGTTGAGAGTTGGAGGTCGGGCGTTGATTGTACGTTTACAGAATATTTGAGGTGTTTGAGCGCGTCCAATGTCCCAAATTGTGTAATACCTCGTTCGAGGCAGGTCGGGCTGAAAAATCTCTGCTTCTGTTCAATGCATCGTCTTCGTTGAATCGGATCTGACTTTGCCTGTTCGCACAGGTTCGGTGCTGCGCACTTCGCGTACGGAGCGCTGCACGGTGTGTTTCTCGGAATTCCAGCCAAACGCGCGGACGTGAAAGAGAAATGCCAGGTGCGTTGCCGGGGTGTGACCACGGCTTTTCGCGAGTTTTTCTATTATGGCAGGATCTTCCGAGACTTCAGCGTCCGCCCAAATTTTCAATCGTGCCGGCAAAGCGTGGTCAGTCAGGAAGAGGAGCGCGTTGCCAGGCGATATATATCGTCGGCTAGCAGCCAGGCTCGCAAAACCAAGGATTGTCGCATCAAGCACGCGAAGGAAACCTTTTGGCCCGCGATGCCGCTGGATGTAGGGCCAGCGGTCTTCGCCAATGGCTGCGACGTAAAATGAATCTTGGCCGGCGATGAATGCGGTCTCGCTGGGACCGAGCTGCGTTTTTACCGAGCCGCCCTCCGTCCGACTATAGTCCTCGGACCAATCGAAGCCGTGCAACATCGGTTTCAGCCCTGGGGTAAAAAAAGCAAGATCAGCAGCGTTTGCTTCAGTGGTCATGTCGAAGTCCTGAAATTTTGTGTGAATCGTTGTTGTTGCTGACGCT
>Ga0307471_100001591_pt1 | contig 12475 bp, 7 predicted proteins | sample atmos_gasesAM3C__2_FD_204566 | JGI IMG/M metagenome (GOLD analysis project Ga0307471, IMG submission 204566) | Hardwood forest soil microbial communities from Morgan-Monroe State Forest, Indiana, United States - atmos_gasesAM3C_515 | ecosystem: Environmental > Terrestrial > Soil > Temperate... | reverse complement strand
CTGGATCAGTTCCTGAAAGAAAATGCCGCCGCATTTCGCAGCCAAGCCGCCAACGCCTGATGGTGCGGCGGTTTTCGGTGCAGAGCACGGCTGAACCCGGAAAGCGAATCGCATGGATGCCATGAATGCAAAGACGAGACGAACGCACCCGCAAGCGCACGAAGTAATCCGCAATCATTTTGAGGAATTCGTGAACAAGAAGAACGTGCAGATCGGCAACGTCAACTTCGCGCCGGATTTTGTGGACCACGGCGCGGACGCTTCACCCGGAATGTCGCCGGGGGCCCGCGGGCGCAACCGAATAAGTGGCGGGCGCGTTGACGAAGTTCCCGGACCCGCATGTGCAGATCGAAGACATGATCGCGGAAGACGACAAGGTGGTTGTTCGGAATTACTGGACCGCGACCGATCCAGGGTCCGGTAGAAAACTAGAATTTCGCGGCATGGTGATCGGGCGAATTGCCAACAAGAAAATCGTGGACCACTGGACGCACCTCGAATCCCCTCATCTTGCCTGACAATTTCCGCAACTACCTCTTCGAGGTATCTGCGGCTCGTGGAGTGACGATGAGGCGGGCGCCGGCCAGAATGCCGGACGGTAACGGTTGGATTTTGTCCATGTCTTGCGGGATGAAACGCTCGCCGTAGCGATCGTTGAGCAGGCGATAGTCGGGCAGGGCCCGGCCCGACATTTCGTTCATGGCGGTGTTGGCGGCCACGATGCGGAGGTCGTTTTTGCCGGACTTCACAAGACGCGAGATGTCGAGAGTGTACGGTGGGTGCCAGATCAAGCCCGCGGATTGCCCATTGACGAAGATTTCCGCGGCTTCGCGAACTGGAGCTTCCAGGTAGGCGCGCAAGTTGAAGACGGGCAGGGGTTCCGGTTTCTCGACCGGGGTACCTAGCCCGAAATCGAGAAGGAACGAAGAGCGGTCGGTATTCTCCGCTGGGATTTCCAGCGCCTTCCGATAAGTCACCTGCCCGGAAAAGTACCGGAATGGCTGTTCATCGCTCCAGGAATGAAGCGCATCCATATGCAGCGTCTGATTCGATCCACTAAAGGTCAGATCCCAGTCTGCGGACAGATCGATGATCGCAACGATTGGGCCTGGTGACGGAGGGGGAGTTGTACGCCTGGCGGCCAACGCTCCGATCAATAGCAGGCGCGATTCGTAGGGCTGCAGGTTCATTCGGATGTCATCGGAATCGCCGGCGGGTTCTGTCTCTCCGGTGAAGGGATTCCACCATTCGCTGTTTTGCTTTGGGTGTCGAAATTTTGCGGTGAAATCATGCGGCTGATTGCTGGTGTTCGCGATGAAATATAAATCTCCGTCGATGAGATGGCGATGGAAGAAGCCGACCTCGGGAGTTTTGGGAGCGAGGATGAGGTCGGGCTGAAAGAGGGTGCCGATCATGGGGCCGAGTTGAGTGTCGTCTTCGACGAAATGGCCTTTAGCGCCAGGCTGCAGGAACAATCGTGGGGTGATTTCCTGAATCTTGGCGTTTTCGGCCGCTGCGTTTGCGAAACCCGGCGCGGTCGAAGGCAATTTGCCCGTGGCGATCACGATTCCGCCACGTCGCGCGTAGTTCTCGATCTTTTGATATGTGGCGAGCGGGAGTCGCGTGACACCGGGAAGAACCAGGATCGGATAGTGGATGCCGAGATTGTTGATGACGTCGGCATCGATGAAGTCGAAGTTGAACCCGGCGTCGAGAATTTGCGGGATCACGTTTTTGCCGAGCAGCTTGGGCATGGACTCGTCGATGCTGACGTTTTCGCCGAGCGTGATGAAACCGCCGCGTGCGGTGGCCGCCGCGGCGTTGGCGGGGACGTAGAAACTGGCCCACGCATCGTCATTCGGCAGAAGCAACGCGACGTCGTTGGATGGTTTGCCAAGGCGAAGCGCGAAGCTGACGCGCTGGAGATACGCGGACAGTTGCGGCATTACGAACCACCACGGATTGTGCGCGTTGAAGGCGCCGGCGGCGTACATGCGCCAGCCCGGCTCGCCCGCGCTTTCCGGTGAATAGGGCCAGCCGTGGCCGACGAGCTGATTGATGCCTTGTAGAAAATGCAAGTCGGCTTCGACCTTCATGTCGAGCGGCGTGGCGCGAAATGCGGGTGAATGCAGCCATGTCCACGTTTCCGAGGAAATTACATTTCTGCCGAACAAGTGACCGGCCGACGCGGCCCAGCGCAAGTCAGAAAATTGTCGCCACATATTGATTGATGCTTTGCCTTCGCCTTCGGGCAGGTCCGCGAGCCGATTGCTGGAAAGAGTGACCGGAGGAAAACCGTAGGTTTGCGAGCGCAGCAGCGTGTCATGGGCCTGCGCCCAGGCGCGCAGCGGCGAAAGAAAGCGCTCGTTGGCGAGCTCGGTCAGTGTCTTGCCCCAGTCGTGACGGATCGCAGCGGATTCCGCCGAGGTGTTGCTGGCAGTGCTTGCGATGAGCAAGGGCAAATGCGGCGTGAGGTCGTAGCCGCGGCATCGCTGGAATTCAGCAAGCAGGTCGGGCGTCCAGTTGGAGCCGTAATCTTCGAGACTGTCGCTGAACACGGCGTATGGCGGCTGATCGGCAAAGGCGGTCATCAGGCGGTCACCGACGGCGCGAAGATGCGCGGCGATCGCGGCGGGATCGTAGTGGTCGAGAACGAAGCCTTCGGCGCCGACCGCGGGGCGCTTGACCATCATGCCGGTACGGCTAGAGATGAAGAAGACGGCGCTGTATTCGGCACCGGAGTTGGGAGCGGAGTTCGCGAACTGCAATCGGCCACTTTGGATGCGGGGATCTTGCAGCAGCTTCGCATCTCTGTATTGGAGTGTTTCGCCTACGCGGGGAACGAGAAATGTCGCGATGAGTTCTTCGCCGACGGAAACGTCAGGAACAGAGACAGAATCGGCTCGCTCAGGCACGGGGATCGTTTCGACGCGCAAGCGGCCAGCGGCACGCTCGACTGGAATATGCGGACCGCCGAACGGCCAGCCGCTTCCCAACGTAACGTCCACACGCAAGCCGAGATCTTTCGCTTGCTGATTCGCAAAGCGCAGGATTTCGAGATGTTCGTCGGAAAGAAATGCAAGGTTGCGGAAGCCGCCGGCTTGGTCGTCGAGTTGCAGCGGGTACAGCGTGGCGATTTCGACACCGCCGATTCCGGCGTCGCGCATTTGCTCGAGCTCGCGCTTAACTTCGTCCTTGGTGACGCCGGGGCCGAACCACCACCAACGCATGAGGATGCGTGAGTCCAGGGGAGGGTGGGCGAAGGATTGGTGCAGCTGCTGGATGGCGGGACCGGCCTGCGCGGAAACAGACGCGTGGCGTGCGGCAAGGAGTGCGACAAGACCGCCGGCGGCGACGATTGCCGCCAGCCGGAAAATCTGTCTAACCCGATCCGATGATGATTTTCCGTGCCGCATTCTTTAGGCCTCGTCGTTGAAGCGGACCATAATTTTTGTGAAGCTGGCTGGATTTTCGCACCAGGCTCGAAGAACATCGGGAGCTTCTTCCAGGGAAATGATCCGGCCGACGGCAGCGTCGACGGGAAACCGGCGCGCCTCGAGCATTTGAATCACGTGGCGGAAATCTTCGGGCAAGGCGTTGCGCGAACCGGTGATGTCGAGTTCTTTTTGAACAAAGAGGCGGGTCTCGTAGGCGACCGGCTCTTTCGCGTAGCCGATGTAGACGACGCGACCGGTGAAGCCGACCTCTTCGACGGCAGCGCGGAATGTTTCGGGAAGACCGATGGCCTCGATCACGACGTCGGGGCCGCGGCCGGTGGTGAGGTCGAGCAAGCGATCATGGAGGGGCTCGCTGCGCGTGTTGATGGTGTGGGCGGCTCCAGCCTTGCGGGCGATCTGCAATTTAGCATCGTCCAAATCGACGGCTATGGTTTCGGCTCCGACAAAGTGCGAAGCCGCGATCGCACCTAACCCGACACCACCGCACCCGAAGATCGCGACTTTGTCGGCGCTGGTGATTCGTCCGCGGGCTACGGAGTGGAAGCCAACCGTCAACGGTTCGACCAGACAAAGTTCTTTGAGAGAAAGATTGGGCGCGGCGTAGAGTTTTTCCGACGGTATAACGATGAATTCGGCAAGCGCGCCATCGCGCTGGACGCCGAGGGTCTGGTTGAAGGCACAGGCGTTGAAGCGGCCGCGCAGGCAGGACGCGCACGTGCCGCAACTGGTGTACGGCGACATGGTGACATTCGTGCCGGAGGGAAACCCCGGCGCCGCGCCGTCGGAGTGAACAACCGTGGCGGCGATTTCGTGGCCGGGGATTCGCGGAAATTGCACCAGCGGATTTCTGCCGCGATAGGTGTTCAAATCGCTTCCGCAAAGGCCAATCATTTGCACGCGCAGCAAACTTTCTCCGCGAGCAGTCGTCGGCTCCGGCACGGACACGATGACCGCTTCGCCGGGCCTTTCGATCCTTAGGGCTTTCATCGCGGCGGCCTTTCCTCCCCAGGTTCGCCTGCGGCGATATGATCCCAACAATTCGCTATGATTCCAACCAGGGCAGCCGGCTCGCCAGCTCTTTCACACCCGGATCGTGCGGTTGCGTCTTGACGCTTGACGGGAGGGCAAACGATCCGATAAACATCGCGTATGAACTACCAACTTCGCGGCTTCGTCGGGATCGTACTGCTCACCATGGCCATTTCCTCCGCTCGCTCACAGGAAATTCAGAAACTCGACGCGGCGCTTGACAAGATCGTCGCGACGGACACGAAGGTGGAGCGGATCGCGACGGGATTCAATAAATGGACCGAAGGACCGGTGTGGACGCGCGAAGGGGCGCTGCTATTCGCGGAAATCCCCGCAAATAACATTGATATTTGGGCGCCCGGCCGCGAGGCGCAAGTCTTTATTCATCCGAGCGGCTACGTGGGCACAGAACCGTTCAAAGGGACGGAGCCGGGCTCGAACGGGATGACGCTCGATCCCGATGGGCGCGTTTCGGTGGCGGGGCATGGGCGGCGCAACGTGTGGCGCTTGGAGACGTTCGACCCGAAAGGTCAAATCACCGTGCTGGCGGACGCGTACGAGGGGAAAAAGCTGAATAGCCCGAACGATCTAGTTTACAAGTCGGATGGATCGCTGTATTTCACGGATCCACCGTATGGTTTAGAAACGCAGAGCGATGACGATCCCAAGAAAGAATTGAAGTTCAACGGAGTGTTCCGGATTCCGGGCGCTCGGAAACAAAAAGCGGGAGCGCCGCCGGACAACGGCAAGCTGCAGGTGATCATCAAGGACCTGCCGCGGCCGAACGGGATCGCGTTTTCGCCGGACGAGAAATTTTTGTACATCGCGGACTCGGGGAAGAAAGTGTGGATGCGTTATCCGGTGAATAAGGATGGGTCGGTCGGCGAAGGGAAATTGTTTTGCGATCCTTCGGAGGATAAATCGGCGGGCGGCCCGGATGGGATTCGCGTGGATAAAAAGGGAAATTTGTACGGGTCAGGGCCCGGCGGGGTGTGGATCATTTCTCCGGAAGGCAAACACCTGGGCACGGTGAAGATCCCTGAAGTGGTGAGCAATGTCGCGTGGGGCGATGCCGACGCCAAGACGCTGTACATCACGGCGAGCACGAGCGTGTATCGCTTCAAGCTCAAGATTCCGGGCGTGCGGAACTGAGGGCGACAAATCCTGGGTTTACTTCGCCGCTTCCGCTAAGACCTCCTGAAGTCGTCGAGCTACAATCTGGTCTTCACCTGGCTGCAACATCCAGACCCCCACGACGATTACGTTGTTGCCTCCTGGCAAGCCTGCGCTCGCCGGACCTCCGCCTGTGGCCGGGTTCAGTTCAATACGTGGATTTCCTTCACGCATCTTTTGCATCACGTCGCTTGCGGACAACTTGACTCGATTCATGTCGTAGGTAATCAACAGGTGGGGGACGTGGTTCGCGACCGCTGGAATGAAAACCCTTGTCTGCACCGTGGGGACGGTTTGAACTCTCTCCGCGATGGTCTCCGCCCGCTTGTGAAATTCCGCTTGCATCGCGGCGTCGTCCTGCTTGAGAAACCAGTCAACCGCAGCAACGAGGCCGATGATCTCTTCTTTCGCTACCTTCATGGCGCGACCAACCGTGTTTGAGTTGGGCGAATTGTTGAGTTGCGCCGCGTCGATCAAATCCTTCTTCCCCAGCAACAACCCCGTACATTGCGGCCCACGAATACCCTTCCCACCCGAAAAAGCCACGAGGTCAAAGCCCAGTTCCGTATAGTTCCACAGGTTCGAGATAGGCGGGACATCGGCAGCAGCGTCGTTGAAGCACGGGACGCCATGCTTGTGAGCTACGCGCACCCAATCCTCCCGGCTGATGCGCCCTCCCTCAGCGGCATTGAAGAACTGGGTCATGACCGTGCGCCCTGTGAAGGCTCTCTCATATTCGTCAAGCGTCTCCACGTCGACAAAGCGTGCACCGCAATCTCGGATTGCGTGGTCGTAATCGTAGCGATGGGCTTTTTGAACGATGACCTCGTCCTTCAGTCCCTGCATGTTCGTTGGTATATTTTCTATTGCGGATTTGTTCCCTTGGGTAATGCACGCCGCTGTCGCCAACTTTATTCCAGCGGCAGCGCCCGAAGTAACCAGCGCAGCCTCGCAACGTAGACGCTTGGCAAGGTACTCGCCGGCAGCTTTGTGCAGCTCCATCAAATGAACCGGCTTTTTCGCCGCCAATGCGACGGCTGCTTGCACTTCATCCGGCAGCGTCGAAGCAGACAGGATCGTGTAGGTGCCCGCAGCGTTGATAAAGGGCCGTACACCAAGTTTTTCGTAATAGTCTACGGCCGTAACGCCAGGCGTAGAGGCCTCTGTCGAAACGTTCACCGGCAGTACGCTGCCGACGCAAACGCCGCCCGCGACGGCTTGGCTCCCACTTCGCAAGAGTTTTCGACGGCTAATCGATTCCACGCCCGCTCTCCTTTAATTTTCTCAGGTGGCTGTCGGTCGTGCGAAGCGGTCTTGTGACATTGGCATGTTGTTCGAACAACGGCGCTGCTTCGCGAGAGCCTCCTGCAGCAGCTCAGTCAGCCCTCGCTGCAGCTTACTAGAACTTATACTTCAAGCCGAACTGTAGAATGCGATTCGGCAATGACGTGCTTTGAATCTGGCCGAACGCGCCATCGCCGAGGTATTGGTCCGGATTGGCAAACTGCGGCGTGTTGAACGCGTTGAAGAACTCCGCTCGGAACTGCAGGGAGTGTTGCTCGCTGTACGGCATATGAAAATTCTTGCCCAGCGACAGGTCGAAGGTGTGCTTGCCAGGCCCCACGATTGGGTTGCGGGGCGAGTTCCCGTAGACCAGGATGCTCGGAGCGAACGCGTTGACGTTAAACCAATTGTCAGGACCCTGGTTAGGGACGCTGAATTTTTGTCCGGGCACGAGCAGCGGCCGTTCATAGATGCCGTCGTTGTTCTGAGTGTCCGAGCTTTCCAATATGTCGAACGGACTGCCGCTGGCCAGCGTAATGAGGCCCTGAAACGACCACCCGGACGCCAGCACACTCGCGGCCCCCTTCCAGTCTTGGGCCAACGGGATGTTCCAGACGTAGCCGACTACCAATAGGTGTCGTTGGTCAAACAAGCTGCTGGCGCGTTCGGCCTGGATGTTTCTGGGGTTTTGACACTGGCAGCCGCCGTCATTCGTGGTATTCGCAGAATCATCGATCAAGTGCGAATAAGTGTACGCGGCCGTCAGGTTGAGCTGTTTCGACAGGCGATGTTCGTATCGCATCTGCAAAGAGTGGTAGTTGGTGTTCGATCCGTAGCTCTGCATGCGAATACGAGACAGCGTCGGATACGGGCGCCGCGATTGAATATCACCAGGACCGGGATCGGCCTGATTCCAGTTGTACCGGAAGCTGGTATCCACGTGCGTGCCCTTGCTACCCACGTAGCCCACTTCCAGGACATCGTTCTTGCCAAATTGCCGTGAAATTTGGAGATTCCAGGTCTGCACGTAGGTGTCAGGATGTTTGCCATCCGCGGGCAACGTTACTGCGTTGATGGGGGCCGCCGGGTTGGCGGTAGGCGGCATGGGATTCTCAATCGTCACCAAGCTTCCTACTCCCAACTGGTTGGTGATCGTAACGCTTCCCGCTGTCGGAGGATTGAGTTGCAGAATGTTGATGTGATCGAATTGCCCGCCGAAGTAGAAGATGCCGTATCCGCCTCGCACGACTGTGCTCGGCGCTAGCGAATAAGCGAAACCTATACGTGGACTGAAATCGCGGTGGCTAATGCTCCAAATCGGGTCGCTGATCGGAACAAACGAAGGCACCGCCGGATTGGTGATGAAGTCCAGAGTGTAGGACGCATGATTGATGTCCTGCGGCGGGTTGAAAAGGTCATACCGAAGACCGAGGTTGAAAGTCAGTTTGGGAGTCACTTTCCAATCATCTTGACCGTATAGGGCAAATCGCCACTGGCGTGCTTTGGTGATTGGTACTCCTTCCGGCGTCAATACCGTCCTCGGATACCCGAGAACGTAGTCAGCCGCCGGGTCGCCGCTTAAGGAGCCATCAAAGTCGAGGCTTCCAAATGGTGTGTTGTTCGTCGTGGCGTCGTCGAGCAGCTTGCGAATATCGCCTCCAAACTTGAAGGCATGCTTTCCCCTGATGAGCGTAACGTTGTCCACGAACTGGTAGGTGCGGCTATTGTCCAGGTTGGACGCCGCAAAATCGTCGCCCATTCCGATGTAACCCGAGATTCCCAGCAGGGGAAAGCCTTCTTCATCCTTCCGGAGTGGCCGGCTGTTCGGCCCGTTTCCATTCACTCTCATTCCCTGGATGCCCAGTGACTCGATCGTGAAATCGGTATTCGTGTGGATGCCAAGCTGCGAGACATTCTCGAGATCGAATCCAAAACGAAATTCGTTGATCAACGCGGGACTGAAGGTATGGACATACTGGGCCCCGAAATTGTGAGCCGGATACGTGCCGATGAACCTGAAATTCGGATTGATTTCTGCCACCGGGAAGTCTCGGTGAGCGTAAATGTAGTGAACGAAAAGCTGATCCTTGCCACTGAAATAGTGGTCTGCCCGGATGATTCCCTGGTGCACCGTGAGATTACCCCGCGACGACCCCGCATAGTTCGTGGTGTTCGGAGTGGTCGCTCCCGGAATGTTCGGCAGCGGCATATAGGTATTGACAATGTTCTGGGCAACCGTGTCAATCCGGCTTTGCGGAATGATGTTTCCTGGAATCGGCGCTCCCGTTTGCGGATCGATCAACTGCACGCCTGGCAGCAGGTACGAAAAGTCGCCGTTCCTCTGCCCTTGCGTCAGTACGATTCCCTGGCTGGGCGCGTCCGCGATGGAACGTATCCCCTCATAACTCCCGAAGAAGAAGGTCTTGTCTTTCCAGATCGGCCCGCCAAGCGTCCCGCCAAACTGGTTCTGCCTCAGTTCGTTCTTTGCTTGGGGTGCCGGCGCGAAATAGTTGCGCGCATCGAGAGCCTCGTTGCGGAAGAACTCGAAAAGGCTCCCGTGAAACTGTTTCGTGCCCGACTTGATCTGAATATTTACGTTGGTCCCGGCGTTTCCTCCGTATTCCGCCGAGTAGTTGCCGGTCTGAACCTTGAACTCCTCGATCGCGTCAATCGACGGGTAGATGTTCACGTAGTTATGCCGATTGTTCACCATCGTGATTCCATCGACGTTCACCTGGCCCCAGATCAAGCGTCCCCCGTTTCCGCCAATCTCCGACCCGTCCGTGCTCGATGAGTGGATGTCGGGGTTGTACACGGACACACCTGGAGTGAGCACCGCCAAGTCATCGAAGCGCCGCCCGTTGAGCGGCAAAGCCTCAACGCGCTCTTGATCCACCACTCCAGCGATCGTCGCATTCTCCGTCTGCAGGAGGGGAACTCCGGCGTTGACTTCGACGGTCTCCTGAACAGCGCCAACTTGGAGCGTGAAGTCCAGTCTTGCCTGCTGACCCAGTTGAATCACAACTCCCGCGCGCCGTTCTCCCCGAAATCCGGCAGCACGAACCTCGACCACGTACTCCCCGGGGACAAGGTAGCGGATCTCGAAAGTGCCCTCCAGGGAAGTCGTCGCCGTGTGCGACAATCCCGTCGACGGTTGCGTGACCGTCACCGTTGCTCCGCTAACCTGAGCACCTCCCGGGTCCACAACCGTTCCCAGCATCACCGTGTCCACCGTTTGCGCATGCGCTAGTGAGACGCAGACAACCACCATCAGGGCCAAACAAAGCAAGTACCGCATATAGGTCTCCTTTTCGAGCGCGGGCCAAGCCCCGGCCACCGTTCTCTGCTGACCTGATGAAACTCGGCAGCGTCGCCGAGTTTCATCAGGTGAAAGTTGCATACTGCAGGGTGAAAGTTAAACGTTGAGCGCCTTATACACCACAGATTTAAATCGTGTCAATGCAGTTTTTATTGTTCGACGTATCTAAGCTGCACGTGGCACAATGGCATTGCCGCTGGATTTCACTAGGACATTTGTTGTATATAGCTTTTCGTTACGTGATATTTGTTTTCATTATTCATTCCCTGCCCCCGGGATGCGTCGGAGATCCACATGCCGGCTGCGAGTAATCGCACCTACACCATTACGTCTCTTCAGCGTGGTCTTCGCTTGTTGAGCCTTTTTGCTTTGGAAGAAAAGGGCCTGTCGGCGTCGGATGTTGCGCGGCTCTCCGGCCTGCCCGTCAGCACCGTGCATCGTTTTCTCGTGAACCTGGAATCGGCAGGCTTTCTTAGCTGCGACGCGTCCGGCATCTATCAACTAGGAACCGCCTGCGTCTCTTTGGGTCAAGCGGCGCGAGGGCAACTCGACCTTCGGCGGGCCAGTCTCCCGCATCTCCAGGAACTGAATCACCGCACGCGAGAAACTGTGCACCTGACCGTGCGCCACGGACTCTCTGCTGTTTACGTGGAAAAACTCGATTCTCCTGAACCGCTCCGCATTCACTCGCGCATCGGAGCGACAATTCCTCTCTATTGCACAGCCGTGGGCAAAATCCTTCTTGCCTACCTGCCAGACTCCGAGCGGGAAAAAGTTCTTGAGCAGATGGAGCTCAAACGCTTTACCGAGAACACGGCGAGCAATCTCCAGGAGCTGCATGCAGAGCTGCAACGAACGCGGAAGAATGGATTTGCGTGCGACCTCGAAGAGCACGAACTGCACATTCGCTGTATCGCGGCGCCAATCTGGGATCACTCCGGCGTCGTCAACGCCAGCCTCAGTGTGACCGGCCCGGCAGTCCGCATGTCCACCGCGCGGCTGCGACAGCTCGCGCCTCTGATCCGGGAAGCAGGCCTGAAGATTTCCGCACAGCTGGGTTTTCAGCCCAGTAAAAAGGCTCGTAGCTCGCACATCCTGTCACCGGCCGCCAAGGTCGCCGGTTTCAGAAGACGTGCCGCAAAGCAAACGTAATCCGAATGCCTCTCGCGATACGCAGGACGTTATTTGCGCAGCGGGCCTGGCTTCGCGAACAAGAATCCTTGCGCCTCAACGTTTCGCCACTTGATGTTATGTTGCGCCGTCGATGGCGGGAAAAGGGCGAGCCCCGCTCGCTGTGTGTCGAGCGGGGCTCTTTTGCCAGCAGCCAACGACCTGGAGATTAGAAGTAGAGTTTCGCTCCAAGCTGGAAGACGCGCGGGTCAAAGGCAGAAGTAACCTGCCCGAAGTTGCTGGAGCCGAGACCATTGCTGACTTGGTTGAACTCCGTGTGGTTCCAGGTGTTGAAGCTTTCGACGCGTAACTCAAACCGGCTGCCGCGAGTTTCGCTGATCACGAAGCTCTTGAACAGCGAGAGGTTCCAGTTGTCGCGGCCGGGACCCCGCAGCGAGTTGTGTCCGGCGTTGCCGAACGCGCCCGCAGCTGGATTGACGAACGCAGACGTATCGAACCACTCTGCGACCGTGTGTGGGTAGGAGACACGGCCGACCTGGTCCGGACGGTTGGTGGCGTTAGGCAGACCGTTGGCGCTCTGTCCGCCGGTGAGTTGCGGGTTGATCGGGAGTCCCGAGGTGATAGTGACGATGCCCGATACTTCCCATCCGCCGAGCGCTGTTTTTAGCAACTTGTTGTTGTTGTGGCGGAAGACCGGGATGTCATAGATGAAATTGACCGACGCGTTGTGCGTGCGGTCGAAGCCACCCGGACCGACGTCGTATTTCCAACCCGCATAGGGATTGGAGATGTTGCCCAAGTCGCCGCCGCCGTTGCCGGCAGTAGTCGGATCGATGGTGCGCGAGAGAGTATAGAACGCGCGAAGGTTGAGGTCGCGGCCTAGCTGCGAGGTTAGGTCAACCTGAAGCGAGTTGTAGTGGGAATTCGCTTCGTTCGCGCTCATGCGGATCGAGTGGAAGCCCGGATAAGGCAAGCCCGGCGCCAAGGTATAGATGCCACCGGCGATCAGGGAAGGAAGCGCGCTCGGGTCCGGCAGGTTGCTTTCCCCGTAGTCGTTCTGGTGGCGGTTCTGGTTTCCGAC
>Ga0307471_100001589_pt1 | contig 12484 bp, 8 predicted proteins | sample atmos_gasesAM3C__2_FD_204566 | JGI IMG/M metagenome (GOLD analysis project Ga0307471, IMG submission 204566) | Hardwood forest soil microbial communities from Morgan-Monroe State Forest, Indiana, United States - atmos_gasesAM3C_515 | ecosystem: Environmental > Terrestrial > Soil > Temperate... | reverse complement strand
ATCCATGAGCTAAGCATTTCGGAAACATCGGCAATTTTGGGGATATCGCCCGGAGCCGTGAAAAGCAGGCTTCGGCGCGCTCGCTTGATGCTGAGAGACATCCTGGCTCCAGGACTCGCACAGGACGGCAGATTGGGATGGGCTTTCAAAGAGGTGAGGAAACCATGGGAATAGGCTGCGAACAAGTCTGGGTAGATATTTCAGATTATATCGATGACGATCTCGATCCCAACCAACGAGCGGCGCTCGATCAGCACTTTGTCGAGTGCCGTCGTTGCACCGCGCTCCTTAATGGCACCCGCAATGTAATCGGTCTTTATCGCGACCCACGCGTGCTGGCTCCGCCAGACGGTTTTCATGAGCGCCTATATCGGAGGCTCGAAGAAAACACCACGAGCTCGCGGCGTTCCTTTTTGGCCTGGGCGCTAACTGCTGCTGCGGCCGTACCACTGGGACTGGCTTTGTTCTCGGTCAGGAGGTTGATCCTGCCGGCGCACGACCCGGGGACGCCCGCGACCGAACGCGATGCCCGCCAACTACCGGAGACGGTCGCAATATCTCAGGACCAGGATGACAAAGTATTTCACATTGCGGGCTGCTCGCATCTGCACGGCAAGCCAACCTTCCTCTCGGTGAAGGAAGCGATTCGTGAGGGCTACACACCTTGCGTCTACTGCATCGGGAAGGCGCAGCGGAAGAAAAACAGCTAATTCTTCCCAGTCGACAGTAAGCCAACCAAAAGCTCAAACCTCGGATGGATATTGTCGTTAGACAGTTTCCTTATATGACTTCCCCTTGCGTCTCGCGACAGTTCCGTCTTATGGATTTGTGTCCGGGAATAGTTAGAACCGTTCGCGCATCGGAAACTTTTGAACGCGTCGAGGCTCTCATTCAGTGGAATGCACACATAGCTTGGCAAGGTTTCCCCCCTCCTGTGTGCCTTGATGGCTGCTGGCGCGGCGAGTCAGATTGCTGCGCCGGGAGCCGCAAGGTCGATCATCTTTACGGAAACGGGTCTCTTGGCAGCTCCCTTGGCGTATTTCGACCAGCCCCCGATGCGCGCCGATATCTGAGTCTGCGCGCGATTTTTCGAATACCGCCCGGTCCTCGGCGCTTTACTTAAAAAAATAAATAAATTTAGGAGAAACTTTTTGACTACTTATGACTCCCATTCCAGGTGTCTCCTGAAAATCTTCGGAGGTTCATCACTCAGTTAGAAGCCGGTTACAAACCTACAGTGCCCGAACTATTGCTTATCGCGAAGTTACAAATGGGGGAATGCGCAAGATGAAAAAGTGGATGGCAGTCTTCCTCGGAATGTCGTTAATCACGCTTCTTATCCCTGCTGGCCTGCGGGCACAGGCTGGAGCCACGGGAGCGATCACGGGCACGGTATTAGACCAGAAAGGCGGAGCCATTTCTGGAGCAACCGTTGTCGTGACGAACGTGGCCACCGGCCAAAAAGAACGAGAGGTCGTTAGCACTGGCGCGGGAACGTTTAATGTGCCAAGTCTGCCGCCCAGCAAATACAGTGTGGAAATCACGGCGACCGGATTTTCCAAGTTTGTTATGGACAATGTCCTTGTTCAAGTGACAGAAACGGCGAGTGTAATTGCGACGCTTACCGTCGGCAAAGTAACAGAAACCATTATCGTGCACGATGTGAGCCTGCCCGTGGAACTCACCTCCGCGACCACTGGTGAGACCATTGGCGCCGAGACGGCCAGCACACTTCCGCTCTCCACGCGGAATTTTCTGACACTTCTCACTCTCTCCGCCGGTGCCAACACGGAACTCTTTGACTCCGCGGCGCTTGGCCGGGGACAAGTCACCATCAACGTCAACGGGCAGCGTCCGACGAATAACAACTTTCAATTGGAAGGCGTCAACGCCAACGACGTAAACCTGCCGATCTTGGACAACGTGCCGCTGCCCAACCCCGATACCATTGAGGAGTTCAAGACACAAACGTCGCTGTATGACGCGTCGTCCGGCCGCAACGGCGGAGGCAACGTCCAGGTGAACTTGAAGAGTGGCACGGCTCATTATCACGGAGATGCCTACGAGTTCTTTCGCAATAACGTCCTAAACGCGAACGATTTCTTCTTTAACGCGGTAACACCCCAGATCCCTCGGCCGGTTTTGCGGCAGAATCAGTACGGCGGCTCGTTCGGCGGACCTGTTCCAAAATCCAAGGACTTCTTCTTCTTTGTGAACTATCAAGGAACGCGGGAGGCGTCTGGGATTTCCGCAGGAACGGTACTGAACTCGCAGATTCCGGTTTTGCCCGCGCAACGTGATGCGGCTACACTCGCGGCGACATTTCTTCCGGCCGGCTTCTCGGCTTCGCAAATTAATCCCGTCGCCCTGGCCTACCTCAACTTACCGGCACCGAAGTGCCCGCTATTCAATGACGGGAGGTTCTGCATCCCAACCGTGGCCGGAACTCCAGGCTTCAGCGGCCAAAGTGTCAATCTCGGGACCGTGACGGCGACCAGCGTGGGAGCATTCCAGGATGATCAGTACACGCTCACCGCCGACAAACAGCTAACAGAAAAGGATAAGCTGACTGCGCGGTGGTTTTTCTCCGACAACAACGCGTCGCAACCCTTCGGCACCGGCGCCAACAACGCAAACAGCCTGCCTTTTGCAAAAGGGCTGCCGGGCTCAAACCGTTTTCTAAAGCTGGGCTGGACGCGAGTCTTCTCCCCCAACGTCGTAAATGATGCCCGTTTCGGATTCAGCCGGTTCTTTTTCGCTCAAGACCCGACCGAGCCGATTACACTCACCGACATTGGGGCCACGCGAGGCAACTCTGCGGAATTCCCCGCAGCCTATCAATTGATTGTTACTGGCGGAGGCCCGTTGGTCCTGGGAACTGGCGTCAATGACAACCGCGGCGGCGCGTTTAATACGTTCTATGAGGCAGACGACCTTTCGATCACGAAGGGAAAACACCTTCTGCGTTTCGGATTTGATGCGAGCCGATACCAGCTCAACCGGTTCAATAATTTTGCGCAGCGCGGCAGCGTCACATTCAGCAACACGGCGGCGGGAGACGCCTCACCAGGTTTCCCGAATCCTCCCGCTTTGAGCGGTTTCCAGAACTTCCTGTTGGGCCGCGTGGATACAACACAGGCGGAAGCCGGCTTCTCGAGTTTTCACTTCCGAGCTTTGGATTTTTCCGCCTATATCCAGGACGACTGGAAAATTAAGCCGCGCCTCACGCTGAACCTGGGATTGCGATGGGAAGGTCTAAGCACCGCTCATGAACTCAATAATCTTCTTTCCAACTTCCGGGGTCTTGAAGATGGGCAGCCTGGGCCGATCAGCATCATTCACCCCGCTGGGAGCCCGAACGTCGGCACTCCGGGCGTTTCAAGCTGCACGCTGACGACTTGCTTTAGCTCAGGAAATTTCGAACCCCGGGTCAGCTATGCCTGGGACGTATTCGGCAATCAGAAAACTGTGATTCGTTCCGGCTACGGCATTTACTACCAGCGCGTCTCCAACCAGTCCCTTCTGCAAACCGCAGGCGGATTGCCGTTCTCTGAAGCCATCAGCGCGGCGCCATTCTCCGTGACGCCGCAGAATCCATTTCCCAGTATATTGCCCAACTCGGCTTTTCCTCTTTCTACCGATCAGGTAGTCCCCGCACTCATTGGTTTTAACGGAACAACAGGCGCGCCCATTTTCGAGAGTGCCAGCGGGGGACCGCTCTCCGGCTTCTTTTTCTTCCCCATTCGAAGTTTCCGCCCGCCCTACGCGCAGCAATGGAACTTCAACATCCAGCGCGACCTTGGCAAGGGATGGTTGCTGGAAGTGGGATATGTAGGCACCCGCGGGTCGCACCTGCTGGGAACCGGCCGACCCGCAAATCCCGGCCAGATCTGCACAATTGCCGAACCTTGCATCATTCCGGCTTCCATCGGGGAAAACGTGAACGTGCCCGCGGGCACCCCGTTTGTGACGAAGAATCCAGACGGCACCGTCGCCATCACCGGCAGCACGGCCGCGAACCTCGACGCTCGAGTTCCCTCGCGATACCTCGGCCTCGCGAACTCCCGCGGCTTCTTCCAATTCCAGGATGGCAGCTCGACGTACCACGGGCTGCAGTCCACATTGAGTCACCACTTCACGGGCAGCCTTTATTTCCAGGCGGCCTATACGTACTCGAAGTCGATTGACAATGGTTCGGGGTCCGTCTTCGGTGATGAGCTAAACGGTCTAACGCAGTATGGCAACTTGTTGAATCCGAGCGGCCAGCGCGCGGTTTCGGATTTTGATCGCACGCACCGCTTCGTAGTTAGCTACAACTATGATTTGCCAGTTGCCAAGCTACTTCGCGGCCATGGCCCGAACAGGTTGGTAAACGCATGGGCCGTCAATGGCGTCAGCACGTTCCAGTCGGGAACGCCAATCACAGTATTTGATGGCTCCACCTTCACACTCCAGGATCTTGATGGGATTAACGGGACCAATTTTGCGACTCTTGCGCCAGGTGCAACCCTGGCTTCAGCCGTTACTTCGGGCAGTATCGGGAGTCGCCTGGGCTCCTATCTCAACCTAAGTGCATTCACGCCCGGGGGCAACTGCGTGGACAACCAGAATGTTGTGGTGCCATGCCAGATCAATGGCGCGGCAAATCCCGCTGCCGCAGGAGCGGCGATAGGAAACGTCGGGCGCAATACGTTCCGCGGCCCCTTCCAACAGAACTGGGATCTATCCATCACGAAGAATACGAAAGTGACGGAGGCCACTTCGGTGGACTTCCGCGCCGAGTTCTTCAACGCTTTCAACCACCCGGTGTTTTCGGGCCCGCAATCCGGCGGTTTTGGATCTGCGACCGGCAATCTAGGTCTAGTCAACATCGCAAATGGGTCTAGCGCCATTCTGTCGACAGCGAACCGTCCCCGGATCATCCAGTTCGCGCTGAAATTCAACTTCTAGCGTCTTTCGATTCGTAGTTTGAGTCCAAGCTTCCGGCTCCGACACAGCGTTGGAGGCGGAAGCTTGGGTCGGAACGCAACGCGAGAACGTCGGTTCGGCAGTTTTCCCTGCAAGTTATCTAGTCAGGGCCATCCCGGAAAGGAACAAGGAAGAGGATATGGATACGGCTAATCAATTTTTACCTAAAGAAGAGACACTAGTCAGAACCTTAATGCGCGCGACCTCCGGGACCCCGTTAGAGGCAGTGGGCATCCACGTGTCGCGCTACGGACTCGTACTCACATTGTTGCTGATTGGTGCTCTTAAGTTCACCGTTGGTGAGGCCCGGGGAATTCAGCCTCTGGTGGCAAACAGTCCGCTAATGTTCTGGCTCTATCGAATCTTCAGCCTTCAGGGCGTTTCCAACCTAATCGGAGTGATCGAAATCGTCGTTGCCCTGCTCATCGCCGTGCGGCCGCTTTCGGCGAGGCTCTCTTTCATTGGCAGCCTTGGGGCCGTCATCACATTCGTGTTGACAGTGAGTTTTCTCTTGTCGACACCTGGAGCGTTCCAGTTCTCACACGGACTTCCCTTGTTGGGGGATGCTGGCCAATTCCTCATCAAGGATCTAGTTCTTCTGGGCGCATCGATCTGGACCGCCGCAGAGGCGCGGTCGGGCGATTAGGTTTTCCGAGTGCTGTTGTGAAACCTTTGGGACTCACGTGAATCCTATTGTCGCGGTAAATCCGCAAACGAAAAAAAAAAAAGGAGAATCTGCATGCTGAAACCACTTCGGCGAAGTCTGCTTGGGAGGCACATACAAGCGGTCTTGTTCGTTGCGTTTTTCGGGCTGCTAGCTTTCTACCAGCTTCCGTCCAAGGCCCAGGAGAAGAAGAACCAGCAGTCACCGCAGGAACAGAGCGTTGGGCGTGACCAAGCCTACGTGCACCAACTCTTAGAGAGAGGGACTTCAGACGCGAAGGTTGAAAGTCTTCTCAAGGTAACGAGCCGATTCACCAGCTTCAACCCGTCCGGCGACTTCCATGCGTATGCCACCAAGCTAATTGCCAAAGCGAAGACCACTCTGAGGCAGGTGAAACACGCGCAGCAAGCCGACGTCGGTTCCCAAACACCCTCCGGTGCCGCTCTCGCGGATAATTCCTCTGCGGCAGTGAGCGGAAATGTGGCCGCTCCGTCAAATCCCGTGGGCATCACCAGCGTGAAGATCTCCCAAGAGAGCAATCAGAACAGCACTCAAGACGCTAGCCAGACGAGCACCCCCGACAATACCCAGACAGCCGTTTCCAATGCTTCTCCGACAGTCTTCGGAGGCGGAGTATTTCTTCCCACTGGCTCTGCCGGTTCGAATGGAGGCGGGTCCGTTGGCGTTAGTTCAGTCAATACCAGGTCGAATTCTCCTGTGACCGCAGCTTCCGGAGGTTCGTTTTCAAATGAATCATCAAATTCAGGCACGTTCAACTCTGACCAGGGCCCTGGACCGTTGCCGATCGGTCCGGGACCTGGGTGCAACCTGTTACCAGCACCGCCCTCCGTCGGCGCTACCGTTCCCCTGAGTTACTTCGGGCCGTCGCCCTCGGAAACCAATCCGAGCTTGGTCGGTCCGGTTCAACTACTGAAGTCCGGGACTGTTGACGCGGCGCACGGAACGATTACCCTGCCGCTTTATTTGGGCCACATGAGAGGCAGCAAGAAAAACGTCTGGTACATCTTGACCGATGTGGACGACCCGAACGTGGCTGCTGAGTTGGGCCTGAACTTCTCCGCGAAACTCACTTTCGCCTCCAATGCTGCAAGAACTGCAAACCTCGCAGCGGACGGAACTCTCGTGTTTGATAAAGGCACCGTTGATTTTTCGCCGGTCCGCAACATCGTTCCCGGACCTCCTGGAGCGGAATTTCCTCCCGTTTCGGCTCAGCCTGGTGCTGTCGGCGACGCAGACTACAGCCCTTTTGTGCAGGTACTGAATGCCGGCGGCGTGATTTACAACGCGCCGATCGTGGCCTTCGGTGTGGACGCGAGCCAAATCAGCTTTCCCGATGGAAACGTGGACTATAGCAAAGTGCACGACGAAGTCGTGGCGATCGATCCGATCAACCAGACGGTTACCATAGCTCTGATCAATGGGTTTAGCTTCGGCCGGCCTGTTTGGTACCTCTCGATGGACACAAGTATTCCGCTGGGTGCCGCGATCGAACACAACACGTTTGCTCCTTTGATGCAGCAGCTTCATCTTGGCACGGATGACAGCTTCTCCAGTCCTATCGAGCGAATTTTCATTTCCACGAACGGCGCCGAGTCGGGAGGGTGCAACAATCCTCAACGGCAAGGCCTGTCGGCGGATTTCGCTGATGGTCACCGCCCCAACAACGTCCTTGGAGGAATCCCAACGATTGCCCTGGATTACAGCCCCGCTTGGGATGCCCAATTGTTTGAATGGACCAAGGATGCAATCGAAAATGGCTTCCGCGGTCAGGTGCGCGAAGAGTTTCAGATTCTTACCTTCGTGCAAGACGGCCTGATCACCGGCCCGGGTGGAAAACCCTTTGGGAGCTCCGGGTTCTCCATCAACTGCCCAATCGCTCAGCGTCTTGACTGATCGGCTTCGTAACGCTCGGAAAATGCCCGCTGTCTCTGATACGGATGCGGCGGGCATTTACTTTCTAGAAGACTCCTGGAACGTGCGTGCCAACCGTGAGTTTTCTTTTCTCGACGCGGGAGCCTTTCAGTTTTCACATGGCTTTCCGATGTTGGGGGATGCTGGCAAGTTCTGAATCAAGGATCTCGTCCTCCTGGCTGCATCGATATGGACTGCCGCAAAAGCACGCAAGGCATTCTAGTTCATCCCAGCTTCCGCTCCTGTCGATGGCTCTGAAACTCTTATTGGATTCCGCACTCTCATTCAATACCGATGACTTTCGTCAGTGCCGATGGCGGCCAGCAGGAGTCGGTACTGCAAGAGGAAACAAAAGTGATAGTTCCAAAGCTTCTGGTACCCGATAACGCCACGTTGCCTGCCAGCGCGAGTGGCGAAAAGAGATTGCATGGTCCAACGCAGAGCTCCCGGATATTGGCCAAGGAGTCGACGCGCGCTGGACTGGCACCGCACAAGAGTTTGTTCGCGGAAGCGATGCTGGAAAACAGTTCAACCAGACCACGCCGTCGGGCGCATGATTTTGTCGTTTCCGCGACCGTGCAACTGCTTCTTCTAGCAATGTTGCTACTGCTCCCGCTTTACTTCACCGAAGCACTCGACACGCATCAGCTCAACCCGACTTTGCTGGTGCCGACACCTCCCGCCGCTCCGCCGCCTCCGGCCGCGTCGACACGGTCCATCGCTCCGAAACGGAAGGTATCGCCGGTCGCGGGTAAATTGTTAGCGCCAACGGTTATACCGCACCGGATCGCTCACCTAAGTGAAGAGCCGGACGCCAGCGATTTGGCGCCGGCCATTCTTCCAGGTGACGGCGTGCCTGGTGGTGTGCCCGGAGGACAACCAGGTGGCGTGATCGGCGGAGTCCTTTCCGGCGCTGCCCCTCCAGCTCCGGCCCGAGTCAGTTCGGCGCCGAAGGGTCCGATTCGCGTCGGTCACGGAGTGAAAGCGCCGCGAATCATCTTTGCGCCCAATCCGGTCTATCCCGTCCTGGCCCGGCAAGCCAAGATCAGTGGCGCGGTTGTGATTGATGCTGTGATCGACACGCAAGGAAATGTCGTTGAAATGCGAACCGTGTCGGGGCAACAAATTTTGGCACTGGCGGCCATGGAAGCGCTTCGTCACTGGAAGTACGAGCCGACCATCTTGGGCGGCGAGGCCATCCCCGTCGAGTTGCTCGTGACTATTACATTCGTTCCAAAAGGCCCTCAGGCGTGAGAAATATGAGAAAGACACAGTGTTCCCTTCCCAGAATCTTTTGGATTTTCGGCTTGTGCCTGGCATTGCTTCCTTTCTCCAGCAACGCCGTGGGGATCAGGTCCCTTCTTCGGAACGCGGTGCTTCTCGCTCATCGAAGCAATTCCGAACCATCCGCTCGAGTTCCCGCGTGGCAGTACCGCACAGCTGTGACTGCGCATGACGGGAACGGCTGGACTAACATGGGCGGCAAGAAGGTTGTTCTGGCCTTGGCCTCTAGCGAGCCGACAAGCGGCGCGATCGATACGAGCGACTCCAGCTCCTTCCGAAGACGCTCCGTGACAAGCACGGCAAAAATCTCGGAGATGGATTCCGCGGCGATTCCGTTTCAGCTCGCCGACAGTCTCATCTATATCCAGGCAACCATAAACGGATCGCACCCCCTTTGGATGGTGCTGGACACGGGTTCGAGTGTCACGGTTTTCGACGAGTCCGTCTTGAGGATGTTAGGAATTCGTTCCTTTGGCCAAGCGAATGTTGATGGACCCGGGCAGGGGTCCACGCAGACGTGGGCGTTCGCTAAACACACTACCCTCATGTTCGCCGGCGAAGAATTGGGCGATCAAACTGTGGCGACGCTGCCTCTGGGATGGTTCTCGCGTGAAGTAGGACGAAGTACGGATGGATTTCTCGGCGCCAATGTATTCCGCAATTATGTCGTTGAGATTGACTACGCAAACCAGGTGCTCCGTTTCCACGATCCGGCAAGCTACCACTACTCCGGAGCAGGGCGGCATTTGCCCCTCCAGTTTATGTGGAACGATATACCGACGGTGCAGATACAGGTCTTGACCGAGGACGGTATGACAATCAACGCCGTCTTCTTGGTCGACTCGGGTGCGACGACCGCGATTTGGCTCACCAAGGCTTTCACCGACGCACACCCCGAGGTTTTAGGCAGGGACACGGTCGAAGCAGCAAAGGTGGTCGCCGTAGGAGGCGAGCTCAATGCGCGCGTCGGACGCGTCCAAGCCATTCGGCTCGGCGGATTCCTAGTGCCCATGCCGCTCACACAGTTTTCCCAAAATACTTCGGGCATTTTCGCAGCCCCGCAGATCATGGGGACGATCGGGGCGCAAATGCTGCGGCGTTTCAACGTAATCTTTGACTATCCTCACCGCCAGATGATCCTCGAACCAAACGAGCACTTCAGCGACCCATCCTAAGTTATCGAGAAAACGGACCAAGCCTTTAACCACCGGCCGCACTCCAGTCTCCGTATCGTCCGATTGTGTATCGCAACCCGTTTCATATTCCATTCCATCGCGTCGCATCGTGGAAACCTTTCTGCGATTCGCGACTCTCATTCAATAGAAAGCGTGGAGTCTGCGCTTTCTTCGAAAGAGCTGGACGAATTCCGGTGAAGTCAAGAATCCACTTTCAGCGCGGAGCGAGGACCTTCGGTCGGAAAGCCCTTACGCTGACGCGCCATTCGCAACGCAAACCACAACATCGGGTCCAGGTGACAATGCCCTCCTCCCCCGCCGCGCATAGTCAGCAAGAATCACACTCGCCTAGGCCGGACTGTTCCCCTTTGAGTGAAGCCATCCAGCTAGCTCAGCAGGGTAACGCCACGGCCTTCGAATTCATATACAAGCTGCACTCCCGGCGTGTTTACGCCCTTTGCTTGCGCATGCTGCACGATCCCGTTGAAGCGGAAGACCTCGCTCAGGAAGCATTCATTCAACTGTTCCGCAAGATTCATACCTTTCGAGGCGAATCGGCCTTCTCGACTTGGTTGCATCGGCTTACCGCAAACCTTGTTCTGATGCGCCTCCGCAGAAAGAAGCCGGTATCAATATCACTCGATGAAATCAACGGGAATGAAGAAGACGGCCGCGGGCCGCGCCTTGAAATCGGAGGGCCGGACCCATCGCTCAGTGGCTTATTCGATCGCGTCGAGCTCCAATCCGCGATTGAGCAGTTGCCGGACGGTTATAAGGAAATTTTTATTCTGTATGACGTTGAGGGCTACGACCATAACGAAATCGCCAAGATTCTTGATCGCTCCAGCGGAAATTCGAAGTCTCAATTGCACAAGGCGCGGAAGCGATTGCGCCACCTGCTTGACCGAGCACGACAATGCGGAAAGCGGGGCAATCCCGAGTCTGTCAGTCGCTCATCCGTGCTCGCCCCAAGCTGCTAGTGGGGGGAGACATCCGCCTATGTCAGGAACAGGACGTTCGATGAATAACGGCTATGTCATGACTCCCACTTGGTCCGCTCCGCTCATCGCGGTGCTGATTGTGGGCGCTGCCATCTTCAACGCGGCCGCCACCTCTTCCGCGCAATCCCACGTCTCTAACGACGTAAAACATGACACGGCGGGCCACCCCATCAGACCGGATCACGCGGTCCATATCGACGTAAATCTCGCGCTCGTGAACGTCACTGTGACCGATCCCTACAACCGGATTGTCACCGGGCTGGAGCCGGATAACTTCCGCATTTTCGAGGACAATGTTGAGCAAGAGGTAACGAATTTCTCCTCCGAAGACATTCCCATCTCCATTGGCGTCATCATGGATCTGAGCGGCAGCATGCGTGACAAGTTGGGCAAAGCCAAGCAAGCCGCCCTTCAGTTTTTCAAGACCGCCAATCCACAGGACGAATTCTTCCTTGTCGGATTCAGCGAACATGCCGAACTCCTCAGTCCTTTCACCAGCAACGTTGAAGACTTGCAGGGCCGTTTGCTCTCAGCCTCTCCGAAGGGCAAAACTGCTTTACTCGATGCCATTTATCTAGGGCTTAGTCAGATAAGGGGTGCGCAGAATGGCAAACGCGCACTGCTCATAATATCCGATGGGGGCGACAATAATAGTCGGTACAACGAGAAAGACATCAAGCGGTTGGTGCGAGAATCGGATACTCAGCTTTATTCCATAGGCATCTTTGACCCCTTCGAATTTCGCAGCCGAACGCCGGAGGAACTCAACGGGCCCACGCTGCTCAACGAAATGACGGAATTGACCGGTGGGCGCGCGTTCACCGTAGAGAATCTAAACGAGCTGCCGGACATCGCCGCAAAGATCGGCGCCGAGTTGCGAAACCAATATATCTTAGGCTACCACCCGAGTAATAAGGCCCATGACGCCCGCTGGCACAAAATCAAGATCAAGCTGCGGGCCCCCAAGGGACTTCCGCCTCTGAGCGTCTACGCAAAAACAGGCTACTACGCGCCCAACCTCTAGGTTCGGCGAAGATTTGATTGGTGTTCCTTGTGCTCTGTCGTTCCGCCTTTGAAGTTCAATTCACATAAGAATTTTGGAACCTTCAGGCGACTCGAAACTCTCATTCCATGGAACGGAACACCTTTGTCGGGGCGTTCGAGGGCACCTCGAAATCGACCAGAAGACAAGCTGGTCAGTTCGGGCCGCGAGATTCGCGATCCACGAGGCGCAAAGAGTGTCGGACGGTGTTCCAGATTCCGCATCTCATTCTAATCGACGGGAGAGTTTGAAAATGACGAAAACGACAAAAGCCATGCTCGCAGGTGCGGCTTTCGCGGGACTGTTCGCCGGAACCGGAGCAGCCGTCAAGGCTTCGACCCTGCTTCCCTCGCTGAAAGCTTCCTTCAGCGGCCGGGAGCAGAGCCAGGACCAAGGGAAAGACAAGAAGGACGACAAG
>Ga0307471_100001588_pt1 | contig 12485 bp, 20 predicted proteins | sample atmos_gasesAM3C__2_FD_204566 | JGI IMG/M metagenome (GOLD analysis project Ga0307471, IMG submission 204566) | Hardwood forest soil microbial communities from Morgan-Monroe State Forest, Indiana, United States - atmos_gasesAM3C_515 | ecosystem: Environmental > Terrestrial > Soil > Temperate... | reverse complement strand
GGTGGTGGTCGCTTGCGCTTGTGGCGCAGAATGGGACCAAGACGCCAACGCCGCGCGGAACATTCTGGCGAGCGGACCGGTGATGCCCGAATCGCCGCCGGCGCTCGCGGACCGCGCCCACGGCGGGACTCAACGGGTTGGCCGATGGGGGCGGCGTAGGGCCGCGGGCGATGGTGGGGCTGCGACGGTGCCGCTCGCCGAGTAGGATGCAATTCTGTGATAATTGAATATGATGGCGATGTAGCTATCGCAAAGCTTGCTCAGTAGCTTAGTGACTGAGACAACGCTGCTGGGTTCGCTGCGCTTTGTGCGGCAAATCGCAAAGCTTGCTCAGTAGCTTAGAGACTGAGACCGCTAGACCGTATGTCTGTGCAGGGGCTTAGCACACTATCGCAAAGCTTGCTCAGTAGCTTAGTGACTGAGACTGCGCATTCCAAGGGGGCGTCAAGCGAGGTGCCGTATCGCAAAGCTTGCTCAGTAGCTTAGAGACTGAGACAACTGGACCTTCCGAGCGCGGTCACATAAAGACGTATCGCCATGCCTGCTCAATGGCTTAGTGATTGAGACGCAGGGCACAGGCGGGGTCCTAGGCCCCCACCAGAATCGCAAAGCTTGCTCAGTAGCTTAGAGACTGAGACTCGAAGCGCGAGCCCCTCCCGCTCGGCGAGCCAGCGCATCGCGAAGCTTGCTCAGTAGCTTAGAGACTGAGACGAGAACTGTCGGCGCACTTAGCTCGCCAGGGCTTGCCATCGCAAAGCCTGCGCATAGGCTTAGAGTATGCGACTTCTGCCGATGACCGTACGCCAAGCCGACAACACAATGCCAGCTCACAGGCTTAGAGTGTGAGACGCAGGGCACAGGCGTGATCGCAAAGCTTGCTCAGTAGCTTAGAGACTGAGACGCAGGATGTTGACACGCTACAGTCCCCTCGGTAACCGCATCGCAAAGCTTGCTCAGTAGCTTAGTGACTGAGACTGTAGATCCCGGTCTGCGACCGCTGGATGTAGGTCCGCCACACCACGCCACAGTAGGCGGCGCGGTGCGCCGGCACCTCCGGTGGCCGTCGGACTCGGAGCTTGGGGCCATGGCTCAGCGTCAGGCCGGGTGATGTAGGCCCGCCACTTCACCTCACCGCCTACGCGGAGATCCACAGGCGGGTGATACCTGCGGTATCAAAACGCGCGACATCGGGTGGACGCACGCACTATGGGAGAGTCTCACCGCCACGCGAACATCTGATGTAGGTGGCGGTGCTTGGTCACGTCGGCGCTGAAGCCGTCGGACCTCCGACCATCGTCGACCACTCGCCCGGCGTCTCGCGCCAGGTCCATGGCATCCGTCCGATGTAGGCCCGCCACGTCACGCCGATATGCGTCAGCTGCACCTTGAGCGGGCGTGCGTGGCTGGTCTCCCGAATGCGCTCACCCGTGAGGAACGCGCGCACGCCCATCGCTCCAGGCGCGCACCGCGCCTCTCCGCCCATGCCCTCGCGCACTAGCGCTGGCTGCGCGCGCCCACCGCACCGCGAGCTCGCTGCTGGCGAAGCCGCGCACCACCTAGGTGATGTGTTTCGGGGCGCGCTCACCCGCGGCACAGTCGATACGCGTACCTTGACGTGTCGTCAGACTGGTCATATGCACATTGGTCGAGGCCTCCCGATGCAGCCCCATCCTCGTCCTCCTCGATCCAAGCGCGGCGCGCCGTCAGGCGTGGCACATCCGCGCGCGATTTTCTCCGCACGCCACATCCGTATCATCCGCAAGCTCTCCGCACGCGGGTGGAATAGCGTGGAGATCGCCGAGTACATGACCGAGCAATTGGTCCGCCGAGGATGGCGCACGCACGCTGAACCTCCCATCCACCGCGGCACGATCGGCAAAGTGCTCCGCGGCGAACGATACGGTCCTCGATAGTACGTCCATTCGGTCCATCCATCTCGCACCTGTAACACTTGGTTAATCGGCCGACGCGTGATCGACATCGATCACGTAATGGGTCGCGCGAGGAAAGGATGGATCTGTGCTAAATCTACATCGTCTCATGCTTTTATTTGCACTCACGGGTATTGCGCTCGAAGCGAGCCCGTCTTGGGCCGAGTGCACTTCCGACGCGCATAAATACGCGTGGGGGCCGACCTGGGTTACGCGCCTCGCGGACGCGAATTGCACGTGTGAGATCTGGGCCCGTTCGTATCAGTGTCGTGCCGGTGGCGATGGGGTGCACGCGGTCAGTGGAGACGTACGTCTTTGGGCCATTTCGGTCTTAGGAGGATGTCACACGACCTGTGAGAAACTCCCGGGCTGGAGTCAGGTTGCGGCGCTCGCGCCACGGAAGGGCATAGGCTATCAATGCGACAGCACCTTCGTGGACCGCGACCTCGACGGATACGGGTCGTGTATCGATGCGAATGACCACGATGCCCGCGTGGGCGTCACGATCAATCAGAGTGTCGCCGCGACACCCGCGGCGGCGGCTCCGCCTGACCCGAATTACGCGCCCGACTATGATCCTAATAACGGGTTCCCGCCGTGGGAGTGTGGCAACACGCGTTCGGGTCCGCAATTCATGACGTGTGCCGATGCCGATCGACACCTCCGGGCCCAGATACAGTGCCAGGAAAATTGCGGATGCCAAGTCGAATTCGATCGCCAGTTCGAGGCCAATTGTGGCGAGAGCCACTTTGTGGAATCACAGTGCGGCCGAGCGTGCGTTTGTCTCGGGCAGTCGAGCATTAATCCGTTTTCTCCGAACTGTGATTGTTCCTCGAATGGAGAAACGACTTGTAATAGTGAGATCGACGAAAACGGGAATGTGTCCATGGGCGGTTGCACAATCTTCATCAATGGCGGTGTCTCGCCGGGTCCGAATGCATTCCGCCCCGCGACTTGCACGTCGGGGGAGCCCGCCGGGACACCTACGGGTACGACGGGACACGGCTTCGATCCCGTACCTTCGCCGTCCGATCCTATTCCCCTCGAGCCTCCAACCTATAGCCCCGCGCCGGTGCGCGTCTGTTTCTCGAGCGACGGATGTTATCCGGGTTCATGGGGCACATTTTATCCTCCCCACACCATCATTCACCGCACGGGATCGGACCCGACTCCCGCGCATTAGGAAAGTGACATGAACACACTGATCGTCATCAGCGTACTGACCGGCATCGCTCAAACGGCATCGGCAACCTCGATGACCCCGGCGACCCCGATCGTCTATGGGGCCCAAGGGCCCGGCACGGCGTTATCGGCGTTCGCGATCGGAGGCCGTGCCATGGTCCTCGTGGCCGGCGGCGTTGCGCCTATCCCCATGGTCACGTTGGACGGCGCGTGGGCGATCAGTGATCATGTCGACTTCGAAGTGCACGGGGCATCGGTTGCCGTCTTCAATCAGGTGGAGACCGGCGCACGGGTCCGAATCCTTGACACCTCGAGCTGGGCGATGGCCTTTCGGGGAGAAGCGGGCGGCTGGTTCGGCCTGTCTCGAGATAGCGGTGTCTTCGGCGCGGTGCTCTTTCCGACCGTCGTTCCGGGAGTCCTCATCTCGCGGATCGATCGTGAGGCCGTGACCTGGACCCTCGGGATGGACGTCCCGATGATCGTCGGGAAGCTCGGCGTCTCGTCGGTGCGTCGCCACGTCGTGGCATTCGAACATGGGGTGATGCTGCGCCCCTCGCTCACCGTCGAAGTGCCGACCGCCTCGGGCGAGGGCGCGGTACACGTGCGACTCGAGACCTATGCCGCACCGAACCTGAGCGCCGTGGCGCCTTCGCTGTCGATCGGCTACGCCTGGTGACGCCCGGCCGGCACCACGCCGGCACCACACTACGGCCCGCCGGCACCACGGATGACCACGCACCACCACGCGTCGGAAAACGACAAACGCGCGGAACCAGGCCGAAAGTCTCGGAATGACTGATGGGCGGGGGCTACGGCTTGATGTCCTTGTAAATCAAGTGGCGCGGCCGATCTGGAGGTGAGTCCAGCAACTTACGTCCGGGACTCAAGTCACCGCACCACGCGGGCACCACGCGATCTCCGGATCCGATCGAGTGATGGCACGGTCGGGCGATCGCCGATCCGTGGGATCAGGGCGACGGCCTGTCGGAGGGGGAGCGCGTCCGGATCCGTATAGACGGACTGCATCCCGGGTAGGGCGTGGCCGACGAGCACCTCGACCGCCTCACGATCGGCGCCCCCACGCCGGAGTTCACTGATCAGCCCCTTTCGAAAGGCGTGGTTGGGCCGCCTTTCCCAGATTTCGCGCCGTACGCCAGCGCGCATCCACGCGGAACGCGACTCGCGTTGCCTGACCATGCGGGCGTTCGACCCGTATCGGGGCGACTTGATCAGCCACCCCTCACGGCGTCCCCATCCGCTCAACTCTTCGATGAGATGCGGCGAGACGGGGATGAGCCGCCCCTTTCGTTCCTCCCGCGTCTTGCCCAGCTCGCCGCGGAAGACCAAGAGCGCGCGCTCGAAAATAAAGTCATCCCAAAGGAGACCCATCACCTGCTGGACGCGCAGTCCTGTGTAGCGCTGCACCACGAAGACGTGATGCATCCATCCCCGCGCCGCACGAACCGCCGCGTCCATCTCTTCCCACGTCGGTGCGATCGTGGGCATGGACGATGGCGTGGGTAGTTCGATCCTCCGCGGTAGCGGCATGAATGCACTGTATTCATCCGTGTCCGCGGCCCACCGCCACATCTGCATTACGCGTTGCACGTAGCGGCCCCGCGAATATGGACCTGGGGGTTTAGCGCGATGACCACCGTGCGAGGTGCGTCCGCGCATGGTCTTCGTCCATTCATAGAAATCGGACAGCAGCCCGCGCGACATGATCGACGGATCATCCGCGGCCTTTCGGGCATCGAGAAATCGAGCGAAAATGTCGAGTGCCACGACATCACTCAATCCCGTATTCTTCGCCCGACTCCGCGCCCGATGGGTCGCGTAGTCGGCTATGATCGCTCGGAGTGTAGGGACAGCACGAGAGCCCTTAGGCTCCCAGTTGTGCCCGCGTGCGCAGGTCTCTTCGATCTCGCCGGCGATTTGTTTCGCCGTGCGGAGATTGGGTATCCCGCCCCGCGTTCGTTGTGTCCCGTCGGGGCCTCGCCAACGAACTTCGAAGCCGCGCCCGCGTGCGCGTTGGTCTCGGATGCTCGCCATCTGTGAACCTCCTTCCACCAATTATCAATCATGGTGGAGTCCCAACGATACGTTGGTCGGCGGCGAGATCCAATGTCGATCCACGGTCGATCGAGGTGCGTGGGCGAGGTGCGCATAGCCTGTCGGAGTGTGCCCGCGTCGACGCCGAGGTGTCGGATCACTCGCGCGTGTCGCCACCAACCGGCGGGTGTCGTGTCGTCAGTCATGGATCGCCCTCCATTCGGGGCGTGCCAGGACCAGTGTGACGGGTGACCGGACAGGATCCGGGTCAGGATCATCGCTCCCACCCACGACGCGGAGAACACGTGTCATGCGCGTGCGGACGGCGCGAACGCGTTGCCGACCTCCGAGCCAAAGGCGTCGCAGATAGGGCCGGAGCGCCGGCCGATGCTTCACGAGCCACTTGAGCCGCTGCACCGCTTCCGGGTGGCCCTTGGGCCCCGTGTACGGCTCGCGGATCCCTCCGAGCGAGAGCGTTTCCGGGAACGGGTGATCGTCATCGGCGGGAAGAAAGTCATCCATGGACGGAGCGTGCACACGTTTGCACGTCGTGCGCAACGGATCAGCACGTCGCGCAACGATCAGAGGGGACGCATTTTCATGCCGCTTCCAAAAGGTATTCGGTCATCAACATGACGATGGCGTGTCCACGGGTCGCGCGGGGTCCGAGCGCGTTGCACACGTCACCCATTCGATCGTGTTCGCCGGTCAGCCTGCGCCAAAAGTGCGTGATGAGTTCGATCCTCGACCGACAGTGACACGTCCCGATCAGTCGATTGGTATAGTACCGAGTTGTCCGCGGTGTGACGCGAAAGGCTCGCGCGATCTCTTTGTTCCTGCATCCTTGATACAGGATCGCGTAGGCCACGGCGAGATCCATTTCCGTGAAGATCACTCGAGGCGTCCCGGCGAGCTCTTGGAGGATGGTGACGTACGGCGCCATGTCTCGTGCGGCCGCGACGATGAGCAGGTTCGGTGTCCGGCGTCGTCCAGTGGTGGGGGCAGTCATTCGGAGTCCTTTTCCGTCCTTTCCTTCCAACCTTCTGCGTAAAGCATCCGGGTATTGGCAGGGAAGATGCGATAGTAGTCGATATCATCATAGCCCGTGTTTTGCGTGCCGTCATTAGTGAGTTCGAGCCATCGGCGCTGCGCGGCATTTCGGCTCAAGGGCCCGCTCGCGTCGATCCAGTTGCGGTCGAACCCATCATAGTGCCGCACGATAAATCGAGGGCAGATGCGCTGTCGCCAATGCAATGCGAACGCATTCATCCTTGCCCACAGGGCCGCGAGCCTCTTCATCGGCCGACCTTGATCTCTTTCACCCCAAGCATGACGATATTGTCGTACGTAATGTTCTCGAGAAGTAACAACTCAGGCCATAGATCCGGTGGCGCGTCTCGATACGTGTCTTGAAGATATTCCGCGTGCCGTCGAAGATGCGCCACGATGATCGCGATGGTCGCGGCTTGATCGTCAATCGATTGATCTTTCATCCTCCGAGCGATGTCTTCCCGGAACGATTGAAACGACGTCGAGACCTCTCCCAAAATGCGCCGATACCGCTCACGGTCCATCGAGTGGCACCTCGCTGAAGGGTACCGCCGTGTTGCCCGCGGCCGCCAAGATCGTCACGACGAGGTGACACAATTCGCGGCGTGATCCCTGGGACATGTTGGCCGCGAGGAACTGAGCGAACGTGGCCCATGCGCCAAACAAGTCGTCCTCGGTCATCGACTTCCCCGTCGCACCATCCTTGCTCGCGAAGAGGTACACTTTGATTCGCGGATCAAGAGCGCTGCGCAGGATCGCCACACTCACGAGGGCGTCGCACGCCACGTGTCCCGGGGAAGTGATCTCTTCCGCCGTGATCGGGGGGTCGTGCATGACTACCTCATACGTGATCGGGAATTTCGCGGGCTCGTCCATCCTTATCCTCCCTCCCTATTTTGTCCCCAAAAGTCCAATCGCCATGTCCGCGGCCGTCTCAGTGAGCCCTTCTGCGGCGTTCGTCAATACGAGCCGCTCGGGCCCGGAGTCTTTCTCGTCATCGATCGCGCACCATGCCGTGACCTCGGGATGCACGGCGAGCCAGGCAGAGATATCCGCACCGCGGGCCCGCTGTCGAATGATACTGCCTGGCCGCTGTGCCAAGAGGCGCTCGATCACGGCACTCGTCGGTGTCGCTCCGATGACCGATCCGGCGGTTACGCCTTGCTCCGTTAGCATAGCGTCGAGTTCCATGATCGTCCGGTTCCGGCGCATTGAACTCGATATGACGATGTGGGCCCCAGTGACTTCCATGATTCGATTCAGTGCAGCGACCGCCAAGGGATCGAATCGTCGAAACTGCACCCGCCCGGTGACGAGCACGCCGTCGATGTCGAGGAATATGACTTTCATGATCGCGTCGTGGCTTTCGTGATCAAGTCGCCGGTCGCATCGGCATCGAGCTCATTGAGCGTACAGATCCCATTGGCCCACATGACACCCTGAATGAAGCCGCACCACCGCATCACCTTGTCGTGGTGTCCTTCGAGTTGCAGAGTATCGATCTGATCGAGCATCCAGCGAAGATGCTCGAGGACGATCGTCGATAGCCCATGGACGTACTGATCCCTGGGACATTGGGCTGGCGTAATGGGAGCGAGCACGGCCGAGTACCTCGAGAGTGCGCGGTGAACCTCTTCGTAAGTCATGCGTCGTCCTTCGTGGGGCTGTCCTTCGCGGGGCTGTCCGCCGTCGCGGCCATCTCCAAACGCCACACGCGAAGGAGCTCGACCAATTCGTGCCCTTTCGAGGTGAGCCAACTGCCTCGGATGTTACCGCCATGATCGATCAGACGATGGCTGTCGAGCATGTAAAGATAGGACCAATAGAGTCCCGGGTGGACGGCATCGTTTTTCGCGGCCAACAATCGGTCTAGCTGTTCGGACGTCTGTTCCCATACGGACATGTCCGCGTTCGGTTGTCGCTCGCCGATGATCTCGAGGACCTGATGCAAGAGATCGAGGGCCTCTCGAGGATCTCCGCATCCGCAGAACCCCATGATGCCCGACATGATCCATCCTTCGAGACCATCGTATCGCGTGCCGAATTCATCGACGATATTGAACTTTCCGCCATCGACTGCTCGAGTGTACTTGGGTAAAGATCTCATCATTGTAGTCCTCCATGACATTTTCATCGCCGACCCGCGCTTACCGATCTTCCCATTCTTTGCGCATGCGTTCTTTGGCCGGGTCGTTTTTCGGGAGTCGGTTCAGCGCCCGACTCGCGACCGTGGCCAATTTGCGGGCCGCATCCGTCACCTCGATAAATGCCGTCTCGATCTCTCGACGAAAGCGCACGCGCCCGCGGACCTGATGGAGTCGCGCGAACACGTCATCGAGTAGGCCGAGCAGGAATTTCACGTCGTTCGGTTCGGGCCGGTCCTTACGCTTCCGGATCGCACGGAGTCGACGAGCGACCGTTCCCTTTCGCGCACGCCACATGGTCATGCCGCCGTTTCCCTGCATTCGGTGCAGGTCGCCTCATCCCGTCTCGAGAGATCCACCCAAACATGACCCCGCGGCCACTCCGTAGGCAATCCAGTCAGGCCGCAGAGTGCCGTACCGGATCGGAGGACGTGCACCGCACCCACGAGGCAGAAATCTTGCGACCCTCCATAGCCGTTGATGATTTTATTACAGTCGATGCAATAGGTCCGATCACAGAGATCGAGCTCAGCGATAGGGACTTTTGGACGATGGCTCTTACGCGGTGGCATCGTTTCTCTTTTCTGCACATCGAACAACGTGCGAACGGATTACCACGGCCGAACGTCTTCGAGCACCGTATCACGCGCCCACATTCGAGCGTCGCGAAGTGGAAGGATCCCACGATCGTATACTGAACGATACGACGCTTGGGATCGGTCGGAAGTCCGGAGCCATTTGGTGCTTTCCGTTCGGTCATGGATCGTCACCGCCGGATCCGATCCAGTGTATGGGTCGGGCATCGCGTCGTGGCATAACGGACAGTGCACGTAACATGTATCGATGTCAAATCGACCGTTGAACATAGTTCACACAGCGTATCGCCTGAACAGTCGGTCGCCGTATGGGTAGGCCAGGCCGACAGGTTGCCCTGCCGGCCTTGCTGTATGTTGGGGCAGGTGTGCGAAAGCCTAGCGCTGCGTGGTGCGGACCATGGTGGTCGCGCGATCACGCTGGCTGTTCAGGATGGCATTCGTGCGTTCACGCTCTTCCTGATGGAAAAAGCTGCGTGCGTGCTCGAACGCCGTACCGGGGTTCTGGAGGTGCGGGTTGTTTCCCGCCATACTCGCAACGAAGATTTTCGCCGCAAGGGATGACATGTCATCGCGTTGCGGCGCGGACGTCGCCACCGCGAGCGCGGCCGCCTGTCCCGGACCAAATCCCAACGGTATGGGCGAGGCCCCAAGTGCTTGGGGTTGCGCCAGTTCGAGCGCCTTCGGCATCTCGACCGCGATCTGATCAAGCAACCGTCCCGCCTGTTGTAGAATCTGGATCGCTTCCGGGATCGGCCCTGCACTCGATAGCATGTCGACCACGTTTTCGATCAGGACGTGCGCCTGTTGCAGCTTCGGGTGCACGCCGGTTTGCCACTGCCCAGTCATCGCTTCGCGTCCTTCCTCGGCCGACCACGCTTCGCCGCCGGAGTGGCGACTTCGCCGACCGGCGTCGCGACGCCTGAGGTCCGAGCGTATTGCGCGATCTCATCCCAATCGATCGCGCCAAAGCCCGTGGCCCGCGCGAACCGCTTGAGCTGCACGCCTTTCCGCGCGAGCTGTGTCCGGTACTTCGATGCACGGGTCCGTGCCGTGCTCACGCTGACACCGAGTTTCGACGCGACCTCGGCAACCGAATCGGCCTTGTTCAAGAGATCCAGAAACGCTTTAGCGCTGTCCGATCGTGTGTTCACAATTGTTCCCTTTCCACCGCTGGCCGAACGATGGGGGTGACTGTGATTGATCGGTCAATATGCCCGAATTAGGTGGAATCAATAGTCAATGTGGCATGCAGCGCAACGACGAACACTCTCGCGCAACATTCCACGTCTCGAGCCTCGCGATCGTCGGCGGTCCACGTCCGGATCACGCGATCACCATGGACCATTTCATCGCGTGAAGGGTGGACCGAGAACACGAGTGTGTGACTGTCAAGGCCGTGCAAGGCGAGCGTGGCGTGCGAACCGGTCGTCACGGGCACGACGCCGATCGCGCCCCACGTCGCGTGTGCCGCGCCGATATCGGCCGGCGTCGGCGCGCCTTGTCTCATGACACGCTGGAGTGCTTCCCGGAACCTTTCGCAAGCGGCGACACGCTGACTATGGCGCGCGAGCGCCGCGCGCACACGATGGACCCGAGCGGCCGGATCGCTGGGCACACCTCATGGTCGCATGGTCCCTGAACGAAAGTCACTCCCGTGGGGTCATATCACGTCTTTAAGCGCGCTTTCGCGCTCGGAGTACACGTCACCCACGTAGCGGTCCACCATCTCGGCCCTCTCCCATCGACCATGCCATTGGATCAATCGATCCGGTCGGCCCGCGATCGCGGCGGAAGTCGCGAATCCGCGGCGGAGCGAGTGCCCACTGAAATCACTCGGGTCGAGGCCCGCACGGGTGACGGCGTCTTTCACGATGTGGGCGACCATCTGAGGATGAAGACGCTCTCGAATGCGCGTGCCACGGATGCCGCGGAAGAGCGGTCCCGCGGCGTTCGGCATAGCCTCCACCCACGCCTCGAATGCGGCGACCGGACACGCCTCAGGGTGACGTTGTGCCGCGAGGGCCGTGACGACCGCACCTTCGCCCGCCTGATCGGTCTTCGATCGGCGAACGGTCACGCGAAGTGTTCGCCTGGTTTCTGAGACGAACACGTCCTCGATGTCGAGCGCGCTGATCTCCGAGCGCCGGAGCGCGCAGGTAAATCCGATCGTGAGGAGCGCGCGATCGCGTAGACCGGTCAACGTCTCGGGGAGCACGCGGCAGATCTTGACCAGGTCATCGGCGAGGAGCGGATCGACCTGCCTTTGCCGGATGGAGAGCGTTCGGCGGATGCCGCGCCAGGTCTCGCGCACGAGGGGCAAGTCCCGCGGCGAAGGGAACCCGGCCGTTTTGTGCGCGTCGGTGATCGCGGCGAGGTCGAGCTCGATCGTCGCGACCTTCAGTCCGGCATCGGCCCGCGCGGTCAGGTATTCGACGAGGGTCCGGGCCGAGACCGGGAACGATGCCGGAAAACTGCTCGGTCGGCCGGTCGCATCGAGCCAATCGAGAAACATTGACCAACACCTCACGTAGAGGGCCAGCGTGCGCGGCGATCGCGCGGCGTGAATGTATCGGCGGGCCTCGGGACTGAGGGGTACGAGGGGCGCACCCGAAGGGACTTCAACGAGCTCGCGCGACACCACGCCGTGAGCCTAACGGTCAGTTGGCGTCCGTGTCTAAGGCAAAAAAGTCGAAAAGCCGCCCCTCGAGACGCATCTCGTCGTTCTCCGCCTCGAGCCGCGAATGGTCTCGAAACGTACGGATTTGACCGCTTCGCCCACGGATGGTTTCCGCAAACAACATGGATCGCTGCGCCTTCGTTTCGAGGGTCACCATGATCGCCTCGACCGCATCCGGTCGTCCAGCGATCGGCCCGGGCTTACCGTTCGGTGCCATCCAGACCTCGCTCTCGATAATGATCCCATAGACAGGCATGGTACCGGTAACGGATCGGATGAACATTCGTAGGGCGTCTTTGGTCTCACCGCTTGCCATGAGCCTGTGGATCGGACTGGTGAGGCTGTACCATTCCTTATCGCGTCCGATGAAGAGGTACAGTTCCGCTAGCGCTCTCCCGCACCTTTTCATCTTCGTTTTCATCCGGATGAGTATCCGCGCCTGCACGCGGGCGAGCTCTTCCTCGGTCAGCCTACGAGGTAAGGATCGGACCGTATACGACGGGACCCACGCGTTCGCCATCAATGTGGTTATGGGTGGACCGGCGTCAAAACCTTCAAGATAATCCATCAGGCGTCCACGAGTCGTGTTCTATTCGCGACCCGCTGATACGCATGCGGGTCGCATTCCAGCATGAGTTTTTGCGCTAGCATGGCATCCGCATCCGGAACGCCTCCCGCGGGTGCCGCACACAAACGCTCGATCGCTCGATCGAGGCTCGTGGGATCGACACGTTCCACATTGCCGTGCGAGCCGCGCTTGATCCGGTAGACGCGGCCATCGGCCCCGGTCACGTAAAAGAATCCCCTTTTTTCGAGACATTCCCGCTGGTCGTGAGTGAGGACGCTCCGAAGC
>Ga0307471_100001587_pt1 | contig 12491 bp, 7 predicted proteins | sample atmos_gasesAM3C__2_FD_204566 | JGI IMG/M metagenome (GOLD analysis project Ga0307471, IMG submission 204566) | Hardwood forest soil microbial communities from Morgan-Monroe State Forest, Indiana, United States - atmos_gasesAM3C_515 | ecosystem: Environmental > Terrestrial > Soil > Temperate... | reverse complement strand
TTCCCAGGCACCAGTGCTTTACCTTGTATGGCTCTGCCACCCCGTGCTTGCGGCGCAGATCGCTCCATCGTGTGCCCTTCTCCACATTGCAATATTCCACCAGGGCGGCGGCCTCTTCCGCGGTTCCCGTGCCCAGATTGAGGCCCATCAAGGGTTCTGTGCCGACGGCTTTGCACCACGCCATGAATTCGTCGGTGCCAAACTGATTTGTGTTGAGCGAATTCCACGCTTTGTCGAGTACTCGAGGACGGTCCTGCTTGGGCCCAACCCCGTCGAGCCAGTTGTATCCCGAGACAAAATTTCCGCCTGGATACCGAATGATAGGCACGCCTAGCTGGCGTATTTCGTCGATCACATCCTTGCGGAGACCATTGGAGTCCGCCAGCTTCGAGCCCGGATCGTAGATCCCCTCGTAGATCGCGCGGCCCAGATGCTCCAGAAACGAGCCGAAGAGATTGCGGTCCAAAGGGGCGACGGTGCGTCGCGAGTCCACATAAACCTTGACGACTTCGCTGGGGTTCGAGGCCTGTGTCTGGGCAGACAGAAAACGTCCGAACACAAGATTCGCGGAACACGCGATGCCAGCGGAGGAAGCTTGCCGCAAGAAACGTCGTCGATTGGCCGAAAACATGCGAGTCATCTCCTGGAGATGTCCTGAGCGGGCAAATAGTGAACGTTTACTCAGGCTGCCGCAATTGTTTTCTTCCGCACTCTCATTTCGAAGACAAAAGCTCGGCGCTAAATCACCGCCCTGTGTAGCGCCAACCTTCGATCAAGTCTTTCAGTTGGATGAAGCAGTGTTGGAATCCGGCCCCAGTCCGGAAGCAGGCGTAACCGCTTCGGCCGAAGCCCTTGCCGCTTGCGGCCGGTAGCCATTCCTGGTCCGGACGCGAAGGCCTCGCGCACGCTCGCCCACCAGCTTCACAGTAATCGCGCGCCACCCGCGGTTGGGATTGGCTTGTGGATAGTAGCTCAGAGAATAAAGATGAGCGAGGTCGCTGCGGATGGAAGCAAATGCCTTCTGCTGCTGCTTCCAGGTCTTGGCAAAATAGGCTTCGCCGCCGGTGGCAGCGCTCATGCGCTTGAACACGGTGCTCGAAATCGGTTCCAGCTTGGCTTCCCGTGTACTGATCATGTAGATAGGAATGCCCTTCGATTGCGCCAGCTCGGCCACATCTTCCGGCGGCACCATGCTGAAGTTGTCCGGTCCATTGGAGAAGACTACGATTACTTTCCTGCCCGTGTTCTGGCCGGCGTCCCTGACCGTCATCAGCAACGCGTTGTACAGAGCAGCATCGTCCCCGGCCACCGTGCTGCGAACTCCGTGCAAGACCTGCGAGCGGTCTGCGGTGAGGGTGGTGGCCCGGGAGAGGTCGCGGCTGTAGGAATAAAATGCCACCCGGTCCGGACCGTCGAGCGAGCGGACAAACTCGGCAATCGCATCCTGGGCGAAGACAAACCCCCGGTACATGTAGTTGCTGGTGTCAAACAAAATGAAAACGTCGGCGCCCGCCATCATGGAGCCCAATTCGGAGCCCAGTTCCGACGATTGATCTGAAGATCCGGCCGAACCTTGCCGGATGCGGAGGTCTCCCGACTTTGGTTCGGACCCGTCCGAGCTCACTCTTCGGGTAGGCTCGTTGCCCTCTCCGAAGGTGGCGACTTTCTGCGGAATGCCATCCTCGGTCACAATAAAGTCCGAGGGACGGAGGCCGGTCACGTAGTTCCCCTTGCTGTCCATGACCGCCACGTTCAACTGCACCATGTTGACTTCGACGCGGATCTTGGTTTCAGCCTCCTGGGCCGGCGCCAGACTGACGGAGCCAAGGAGAACCACGAAGAGGACCGATAGGACGAGAGAGAATTGTTTTGCCATATGCCTGTTTCACCTGCCGGAGCCGCTTTGATGTGCTCCGGATGCTGGTAGCTTTCTTGTTATCAAACTGTCATTGCACGGTGGTGTTCAACGCCACTTTGGGCAGCAAGGTAATCTTGCCCTGGCGGAACTCGTCACCGGTTTCCCGCATCGCACGCAGCATCGCCGGCCAGTCTTCGAAGTCGGTGGCAAAGATCTTCTCTACCATCCGATAAGTGAGCTCCGGAACCAGACGGTTCAGCATGGCTGGCGAATACCCCTGCTCATCCGCCAGCCGGGCCCAATACAGATTATTGGAGTCCCAGGACTCGGCCAGCAACCGGCTGGAGTAACCCATGAATGCGGGAAAGGGTTTCACACTGATCAACTCTCGAGAATAACTTTGTGCTAGCGCTGGATGGGGGACCCCGAAATCCTCCGACAATCGCTTCCAGCTGGCCTCCGCAGGATACTGGTGGGCAAGATCGTCCAACTCCCCGCTGGCTTTCCCCCAATGGCTGTTTTGTTCCGGAAATTTCCGGCGAAACTCTGCCGCCAGGTAAAAGGTTTCGCCTGGCATAACCCGGGACAGGGCTTCATCCACGGCCCCCGCCCGCAGGGCAGTCTCGACTCGCTCGGAGCGCTGTGGGTTCATCCGCTCGGAAAGGATAGCCACCACCTGGCGGCGCGTTGCTTCATCCTGAGCGGCCGCAGCCAGAAGCTCTTCGCCGGTTCGCTGGTAAAGGGTGACCGCGTGCAATTCGTTTCGGGTGACTCCCCACCAGCGCGGCACGACCGAACTGCTGACCAGGCCGGGAACCAGTTCATGCCAGATCAACGCCTGAACATTCTCCGGAACGATAAAGTCCTGCTCGGCTTCGGCGAGGACAAACGGTAGATCCGCCAGCGAACCGGCCAGGTGAGCGCCCCCACCTGCTGGCAGGCCGGAGCCGAATACATGCGGCACACGCCAGGACTGTCCTCCCCCGATCGCCATCTCCCCCGAGAAGTCGTGAGAGCGGACGAAAAGAGGATTGTTAAGAAGAATCTGTGCTCCCGGCGGCGCGTAATACGCATAGTTCAAACCCACCAGCGTGTCCCTCAGGAACGGAACGACTAGCCCGCGCGCGTCAACCAGATCCTTGCGGGAATTGGGGGACTTTATGAGTTTGGCCAAATCGGTGCGCGTCTGCAACGAACTGTGCCGCGTGTTATAGAATCCGGCCGCCCATTCGCTGCGTTCACTGGCAGTAAACATGGGGCGTGGCATCTCAAATTCCCGCAACTGGCCAGCCAAGGGGATCAGGTTATCGCCCACGTCCTTACCTTGCGCCATCTCGTTCAATCCCTGGCCCAGAGCCAGCAAAGTGTCGAGCGAAACCAGACGCTGACCTTGCAGCACGGAATGCATTCTGTCCGCCAGCTCCTGCCGGACTCTTTGACCGTCGGGTTGCGACTGGCTCGGGCCCGCCAGCAGGGCGACCACTTCGTCTTGCGATAGATCCGCTCTACCTCCCGCCGCCCGCCACAACTCCCGCACCGAGGTCCGAGCCGAATCGAATAGTTGGGCCGAGGAGGACGTGCCGGCTGCGAACGGGCCGATCACGGCCTGCCAGGATGCGTTCAAATTCGCAGCGGGAATCTGCCCCTGGCGCGCCAGAATTTCCCAGAGGCCTACGTTGGACTGGAAAATACCCAGCGCATTGGCCCGCAGAGTGACATTGGAGATCCGGTCGATAGCGTCAGCCGTCCCCAGAAAACGGGTGATTGACTCATCGTTCAGCCCCTGAAATTCAGAAAAAATCAGGTATTGGTTGCCATACCGGGAGAACTTCTGTGCCAGAAGGCGGACCGTTTCCGGACTCATCCGTTGGCCGGCTGGCCGATTGCTGTCAATCGCACTCAGCATCAGGTAGATCCGCAGCGGCCCATCGTCGGAGCTCTGCCGCGAGAAGGCGAACAATGCTTCCACCAGCTGATCGGGATCCTTCCAACGGTTGGCATGCTTGGCCCACTGGCGCACCACTTTGGAATCGGTCTTTTGCCGAAGGATACCGTCCCATACTCCGAGGTTTCCGGGAACCGTTGGCTGACCCGACGGGTCCAGTTGAAGGCGCGTCACCAGGATGAGCAGGTCGGGGTCGGGACGGAACACAGGACGGGCCGGGCCCGGTGCAATGTCCTTACCGCGCAAGGCATCGTAGAAACGCGGCAAACGGTGAGCATCGGTGAAATAAATCTGTTGGGCCGGGGTCAAGCGGGAGAGCGTGTCGAAATAAGCGGCCAGCCAACCGTCATCTTTAGCCAGCAGACGCGCCACGAATTCCTTCGGCGAATCCGGACTCGCGCCGGCAAGTTCCTTCCACGCAGATTCCGCGGCTGGCCCCCCAGGCACGAGCATGCGCCCATTTCGGATGGAGATGTGACTGCTGTAGAAATCGAGAACGGAGGCGAAAGGAAGCAGACCTGGTATTCCTGCAAATTGCCGTAAGGCTGCGCTGGTTTCACTATCCATCCGGGATATGGCCCAGTAGAGCCGCGCCAGCATGGGGTCGTCGAGCATCGCGTCCAACATGTCGCCGCCGCCCTGGGTCCAATCAGCCGACGAGAATAACAGTGGCACCGGAGAGACAGCGAAGGGACAAACGAAGGGCTTGCCGCCCTGGAGTCTTCGCTCAAGTTCGGCAAGAGGAAATCCGGAATCGATGGTCAGAAAGGCGCGCTCCGGGTCGGCCGTTTCCAGCGCGGCGCCCTTTCCGCAACCCTCCCGAAGCCGGTAGCCGAGAACATCCAGTAACGGCCCCGCCTGATCGCAACTCGCCACCCGAATCGTTCCCTCCGGCCCGGCCAGTGTGACCAGTTGCCTGGCCTGCTGCACATACCGCTTCAGCAGGATCAGAAATTCGGTAGGTCTGCCCGTCCTGTCCTTGCGCCCCTGATAGCCCTCCACCGCTACATTGCGGGCCAGGAGAGGCAGCACTTCCTCCGGCGAAACCTTCTGGCTGATGCCGGCCATGCGCAGAAACGAACGTAGAGGCCCCGGGATGGCTATCGTCGCCCCCGCGACCGACCCTGGTTGAGGAGCTTCCGGCGCCTTGGCGGCGGCCGAGGTGTCCGATGGCGAACTGGCCGAAGAAGCAAGCCCGGTGCAGTAAACGCTTACAGAAAGGAATAACAATCCAGAGAGAGAAGCCCTCAACAGGAGGCAAGAAGATTTCACGGCTGGCCCTTCCTTACAAATCTTAGGAACGACTCCTATCAAATAGCAGGATGCCAGGGACGAGAAGAGACATTCGCCAGCGAGTGACGTCAGGTTTGTGACCCGGGCCCGAGTACCGCCACCACAGCCGAATTTGAACTAAGCCCGCTTGTCTGTGTTCCGCCCCCGGAGCCTAGATTTTGTGCCTGCCAAGATAGATCATCTTGTGCGCGATGCCAACCCCCTTTTTTGTAATTTTCTAGGCCGGCGGTGCCTGAAACGACGAAGGCCCGGAAATGGCGTAGATCGGGCGGTTTGGAGGCATTTAGGGACCGGTGGGTCGCCTGGGCTGTGGAATTCCGCGACATCAAGGCTTCGCTGGAGGACGGGCGTCCCCGCCCGTCTCATGCCTGGCCGGTGCAAGACGGGCGAGGACGCCCGTCCTCCATTTTCGAACCTAGTTACCCGCCGACTCCAGCTGGTTGGAAACCCGCAACTGCCTCCCGCAATCCCTTTTCGTAGGTGTCGATCAGCTTGTCCCAGGTCGCATTGGCTTCAGAATCAATCAATTTCCGGGCCGGATCCGCGTCAAACCAGGCCAGTGACTGGCGAATGCCCTGAGCAAAGGGGGTTGTCGCCACGTAGTCCGGAACAAAGCGTTTGATCTTGCTGTTGTCGAAAACCACGCTCACCGCCTTGTCGCCGACGAGCGTGCCTTCCATGTCAGGCAAGCACGCCACCATGAAATCTGACGGAATATGCACGATCCGAGGCTCCACGCCTACCGCTGCTCCTACGATGCGATAGAGCTGGTCCCAGCTCAGAACTTCATCAGTTGTGATGTGAAATGCGTGGCCAATGGACTGTTCATGACCCAGCAACCCGACAAACCCTTTGGCAAAGTCGCTATCGTGCGTAATCACCCAAAGGGATGAGCCATCGCCCGGGACGATCACTTTCTGCCCCCTCAGCATGCGGTCTACTACCGTGTAGGAATGCTCCGCCCAGCTATTGATGACCAGTGGAATCAGGGTCTCACCATAGGTGAGGGACGGGCGAACGACGGTGATCGGAAATCCTTCTTCTCGATATGCCTTAAGCAGTCGCTCTTCGCAGGCAATTTTGTTTCTGGAATAGTCCCAGTGAGGATTAGCCAGCGGCGTAGATTCGGTAATCAAATAGTCGGTGGCAGGTTTCTGATAGGCGCTGGCGGAACTGATGAAAATGTATTGCCCGGTTCGTCCGCGGAACAACTCCAGGTCGCGCTCGATGTCCGCAGGAGTGAATGCGATGAAGTTGACGACCACATCAAACTGCCGGCCGCGCAGCGCCTGTGCCACTGCAGACGGATTGTTGATGTCCGCCTGGACCGTCTCCGCGCCGGCCAGCCAGTCCGCAGCACGCTGTCCGCGCCTGAGCAGCGTGAGCTTGATGCCGCGTCGCAACGCCAACCGGGTGCATGCGCTGCTGACGATCCCTGTCCCGCCGATGAAGAGTACGTTCATGCGCCAGATATTCTAATGGAGATGGAGGACGGAAGTCCCCGCCCTCCATTTCACCAGCGACGCTGCACCAGCGGCCCGATCTTGTCATCGTAGACCCGCCGTACCGTAGCCATCGCCTCCGGCGTGAGCGCTGGAAGGTCGGAAGCACCGCAATTGTCAGCCACCTGCTCCGCCCGTTTCCCGCCCGGAATAGCGCACGTGACCGCATCGAACATCAATATCCAACGCAGGGCGAATTGGCTCATCGAAACCCTTGCAGGCAGAAGTTGCCGAATTTCTTCCACCGCCGCCAGGCCGATGTCGTAATCCACCCCGGAAAATGTCTCGCCTACGTCGAAGGATTCCCCGCGTCGATTGAAATTGCGGTGGTCATCAGCAGCGAACGTCGAGTCGAGTCGAAGCTTGCCGGTGAGAAGTCCGCTGGCCAGCGGCACACGCGCCAGAATGCCCACGCGCTTTTCTTTGGCTTTGGCGAAGAAGACGTCCGCCGGACGTTGCCGGAAGCAATTGAAGATGATTTGCACGGTTTGCACGTTGGGGAATTCAATCGCCTTCAAGGCCTCCTCTACTTTTTCTACGCTGACCCCGTAATAGCGAATCTTTCCCGCTGCGACCAGATCGTCGAGCATCCCAAAGACTTCCGGGCGTGAATAGAGCTCAGTCGGCGGCCCGTGCAGTTGGACGAGGTCGAGCCGGTCGGTAGCCAGATTGCGCAGACTGTCTTCAATCCATGCCGAAAGGTTCTGGCGACTGTAGCCTTCTATCGTTTGGCGCGGCAGCCGCCGGCCCGCCTTGGTGGCCACCATGATTTCTTCCTTCCGCTCTTTCTTGAGCCGAGCAATCAGGCGCTCGCTGCGACCGCCTCCGTAGACGTCAGCCGTGTCGATAAAATTGACCCCGCAGTCGATGGCTTTATGCAGGGCTGCCATCGAGTCTTCATCCGAAACCTGGCCCCATGAACCGCCAATCGCCCATGCGCCAAAGCTTACTTCTGAAACCTTCCATCCTGTACGGCCCAGTGTGCGATACTGCATGCGTTTTTCTCTCATTGGAATGTAACCGACAGAAATACCGATGAGGCTCTCTTAACCGAGCCCACCTCATCTTAAGCGAATTGGAAAACTCAAGTGGGTGGCGCTTTCATCCCGCGCGAGACAGGCAGATTTAGCGAGTGCTAGGATACGGCGACATGAAATTATTTTTGCAGATGTGGCTCCGTTCCGCTCTCTGGCCATTCCTCGTACTAATATTCGCCAGCGCTTCGATCATGGCGCAGACCGCCCAGGTCTTCCGCCTCGATGGCGGCAACTCCACTTACGCGTTCGGGGTCAACGAGCGTGGCGAATTGCAGACGCTCTACTGGGGTGGACGCGTCGGCCCGCATGACACCATTGCTCCCGCGCATTCGCTTCCGGAGTGGGCTTCGTTCGATTCTCCCGCCACCACCACGCCGCAGGAGTACGCTGGCTGGGGTGCGGGTTTGTTCACGGAACCCGCGCTCAAAGTCAGCTTCGCCGATGGCAATCGCGATCTGGTGCTTCACTTTGTGAAGGCCACGCCGAACGATTCCCATGCGGTAGACGTGCTGCTCAAGGATATTTCCCGCGAGATTTACGTCACCCTGCGTTACTCCATGGACCCCAAGAGCGGCATTTTGGCGCGGTCCGCGAGTATTGAAAATCAGGAAAAACAGCCGGTCATGATTGAACAAGCCGCCGCCGCGCAGTGGACCCTGCCCGCCGCCCGTTACACGCTGAGCTATCTGACCGGCCGCTGGGCCGGCGAGTGGACCTTGAATCAGGAACCGATTCAGGGCGGGGCCCGGGTCATTGAAAGCCGCCGGGGAACGACCAGCCACCAGGCGAATCCATGGTTTGCGATTTCCCGCGACCGCGGCCAGGACTCGGCCCGGCCTGCTGTCGCCGACGAGGAGCATGGCGAAGTCTGGTTCGGCGCGCTGGCGTGGTCGGGATCCTGGCGAATTACGGTAGAGCGAAGCCAGCTTGACGCCGTGCGCGTGACCGGCGGATTCAATCCTTTCGATTTCGGCTACAAACTAAAACCCGGCGAACATCTGGAGACCCCGGTTTTTTACGGCGGCTATTCCGATCACGGACTGGGCGGCGCTTCACGCTTGCTGCACTGTTTTGAAATCGCTCGCATTCTGCCCCAGGCGCCCGACCCCAAGCCGCGTCCCGTCATATACAACTCGTGGGAAGCCACCGAATTCAAAGTTGACGAAGCCGGGCAGATGGCGTTGGCGGAAAAAGCCGCGTCCATCGGCGTGGATCGATTTGTGATGGACGACGGCTGGTTTGGCCAACGTAAGACCGATCACGCGGGATTGGGGGACTGGTATGTGAACACGGAGAAGTTTCCTCACGGGCTGAAGCCGCTTATCGACAAAGTCCACTCGCTCAACATGGACTTTGGCCTGTGGGTCGAGCCCGAAATGGTCAACCCGGATTCCGATCTCTATCGCAAGCATCCCGAATGGGTTTTGAATTTTTCCGGACGTCCTCGCTCCGAATCGCGCACCCAGCTTGTGCTTAACCTGGCTCGTCCGGATGTACGCGACTACATCGAGGGATTTCTCGACCAGCTGCTGACGGAAAACGATATTGCTTTTCTCAAGTGGGACTACAACCGCAACTGGTCGGAGCCGGGATGGGATCAGGTTCCGGTTGACGAACAGCGTGCCGTCTACGTTGAGTTCATCCGCAATCTTTATTCGATCCTCGCCGAGTTGCGCAAGAAGCATCCCAAGGTCGAAATCGAAAGCTGTTCGGGAGGTGGCGGACGGGTGGATTTTGGAATCCTGCACTATACCGACGAGGTCTGGCCCTCGGACAATACCGATCCCTTTGACCGACTGGCGATGCAGGATGGGTTCAGCTACGCCTACTCACCCCAGATCATGATGGCTTGGGTTACCGACTCGCCACACTGGTTCAACTTCCGTTCCACCTCGCTGACCTACCGCATGCTCAGTTCGATGCAGGGCTCGTTGGGCATTGGCGCCAATCTGAATCATTGGAGCACCGAAGACTTTGCCACAGCCAAGCGGTTGATCTCCGCTTATCATTCGGTGCAGCGAACCATTGTGCGTGGCGACCTCTATCGGCTGATCAGCCCGCGCAACGGTAGTCAGATGTCGGCAACCGAGACAGTTTCGAGCGACAAGAATCAGGCGGTCGTCTTCGCCTTCGCAAATGCAACGCGGCAAGGCCGCGGTTTTCCTCTGCTGCAACTCGAGGGCCTCGCTCCGGATGCCGAATACAAACTCGGTTGGATCGAAGGCAAAGCCCGGCCGGAAACGCCTGCAAGCGCTTCAGGTGCGTGGTGGATGCGCCACGGTTTGCAACTGGATTTGCGCGGAGACTACCAGGCGGCCGCGTTCCAGCTGGATCGGCACTAAGGTTTTGTAGCGCCGGCGTCCCGCCGGCTGTCGTGCGTGCGGCCCGCCCGCACCCAATGTGCCGGCGGGATGCCGGCGCTACCAGAAGCCTTCAATTTGCTTGTGCGGTAGTCCGATTGATCTTTGCCAAACGCTGTTCCAGTTGATCTGCCTCGTCATTGCGCCCGAGGCGACGCAGCGCCTTGGCTTCGTTGGTGAGAGACGTTGCCAGGTTGGGGCTGTTTTCGCCAACCTGCTTCTCCATCAGTCCAGTGGCCCGGTGCCAACAGGGTTGTGACTTGTCAGCCTTGCCCAAGCGATCGTACAGATCGCAGAGTCCCCACAAAGGAATCAGCATCTGGCCATCGTCGGGCCCATTCGCCACTTCAGTCGCTTTCACTGCTCGCAGTAAATAGGGCTCCGCCTTGTCCCAGGAACGCTGGGCCATATACAAGCCCGCCATGGCTCTCAGGCTCTCCGAGGTCCGGGAGCTGTTCTCTCCGAAGTCTTTCACGCTGATGTCGAGCGCGCGGGAAAAGTAACCCTCGGCGGCAACGAAATTCTTCTGACCCGCCGCAAAGCTCCCCAAAGAGAAAAGTGGATCGGTCATTCGAGGAGACCCGGGGCCAAAAGTCTTTTCGACGATTGCGAGTTGATGGTGAAATGCAGCTTCTCCGTCGGCGTAGTCCTGTCGCATTCCATAAGTATTTCCGAGGCGACCGAGCGCAACGATTAGATTCTCATCGCCTGGCGGCAAAGACTCAGCCAGTCTGACGGCTTCCTTATAGGACTCTTCGGCGTCGTCGAACCGTCTCTCCTTGAACGCCTGCTCACCGCTTTGCATCGCTACTTGCACCTTCTCCAAGGTTCCCGCCGAACCATCCTGCAGGTGAACGCGCTTTTCCAGGTCCGCAGCTTGGGCGGACTTTCCCGAAGCTTTCAGTGATGCAACATGATCGGCGAAGCGCAGTTGAGCCGCCTTGTATCCCTTCCGAGCGTCGGTACTGAAGAGGAACGCCTCCCCCGGCTGATGCTTGCCATTCGCACTCGCCTCGGTCAGCGCCGCCTTCTTGTCCTGCTCCAGCGCGCCTACCCAATCGCCCTTCTTTTCGAGAGCTGTGCCCAGTTCAAGAATCACCTGCGACTGTTTGGGATCGAGGGAGACCGCCTGCTTAAACTCAGCGATCGCCATGTCGTTCTGGTTCGAGGCTCCCAGCGCCTGCCCGAGAAGGTCATGGATATGCCAATCGCTCGGCGACAAAGCCTCGGCCTGTTTCAACTCGGCGATGGCTCCAGCAACCTCTTTCTTGGCCAGCAGAATTCTTCCCACATCGAGATGTGTGTGGGCCACCTCGGGATCCAGCCTCTCCGCCAGTCTGAATTCCTTCAGGGCGGCGTCGTAGTTTTTCTGTTGTTCCTGAATGCTGCCCAGACCCGTATGAGTTTCGAGATCGGAGAAGGATCGAGCTCCGCCGCCTTGCGAAATTCCGCTTCAGCGCCCGGCACGTCCCCGGCCCAGAGCAGGCCTTGGCCCAGGCATACGTGGCACATTTCGAAATTCGGGAAGAGCTTCTCCAGCTCCCGCAACTCCACGATGGCAGCTCGCGGATCACGCGTCATCAGCGCCGACGCGAGGTTCTGGCGGATCATCGGATCGTTAGGGTCAAGCCTCTTGGCCTCGCGCTGCTCAGCGATCGCCGACGCCATCTCCCGCTTTGCAGAGTACGTGTTCCCCAGATTGGTGTGAGCGTCCGCGTCATTGGGATCAAGTCCGATCGCTTTCTTGTACTCCACAATCGAGTTGTCGTAGTCGTGCATGTTGTAAGCGAGGAGGCCGAGATTGTAGTGCACGCTTGTGTAGTCAGGCTTAATTCGCAACGCCCCCTGTACTCCGACGCGGCCGCATCAAATTTCTGTTGATCGCCCAGAGCCAGCCCCGCATTCTTGTGGGCCTCGGCGTCATCCGGATTCTGGGCCAGCGCGGTCTTCGCTTCATGAAGCGCGTCCTCGGAAGCTCCGAGTCTGTATAGAACGCAACTGACCTTGGTGTGCACATCGGGAAAGTCGGGGTCCTGACGGAGGACTTCAGCATAGACCTCGGCTGCCTGCCGAAATTCTTCCTTCCGCCGCAGCACTTCGCCCATGACAAAACCAGTTTCAGGACCTGCCAAGCTGCTTTCGAGGGCATGACTCAACTCTGCTCCGGCCTCGTCATATCGCTTGTCTCTGATGAGGACAACTGCGCCGCTGAGCTGCTTCAGCAATTCCTTGTCCGGCTTCCCATCCGAAGCCGGCGCCGTCACCTTGGCTCCATTCAACGCCGCCAATACGGTCACATCGGCCCCCGACGTTTTCAGCAGGGCCCGGTAGTCCTCATCCGGGTGGAAGTTCAATCCCCGAACATCGATCTCATGCGCCACATTGGCCGGCAACACTCCGCCAGCTTCCAGCGCGAGCACTTCACTCGCGCGCAACGGCCTCGGAGGAGTTTGGGACGCGACGCCGATAGAAAGTCCGAGGAGGACCACAGCAGAG
>Ga0307471_100001586_pt1 | contig 12494 bp, 8 predicted proteins | sample atmos_gasesAM3C__2_FD_204566 | JGI IMG/M metagenome (GOLD analysis project Ga0307471, IMG submission 204566) | Hardwood forest soil microbial communities from Morgan-Monroe State Forest, Indiana, United States - atmos_gasesAM3C_515 | ecosystem: Environmental > Terrestrial > Soil > Temperate... | reverse complement strand
TCGCGAAACACGCAAGGTCAGGCGGAGCAATTCGCTGAGTTGCGTGAGCATGGCGTCGGCCGCGCGGACATCCTCATACATCAGCGACGAGATCGTGTTCAGCGTGTTGAACAAGAAATGTGGCTGGAGCTGTAGACGGAGATTTTCAAGCTGAGCCTGCACGAGTTTCTCTCGGAGTTCCGATGCGGCCAGTTGCTGCGCATGGGCCAGCCGGAACCGCTGGAACAGGTAGTAGAGACCTATGATGGAGGTAAAGCCAATGAGGTCGTTCGAAAACTCCATCGGATATCGATACCGCATGATCCCGTAGTCGTAAGGGCCGAGGCTGATCAAAGGCGAGATCAGCTGGCGGCTGAGCGACATCAACAGAGTGTGCGCTGCGGAGAATACGATCGCAGCGGAGAGGTGCCAGAGGATCACACCGGGCCAGCTCCTACGTGGAAATAGATACGCATCGGCTGCGCGTAGAATCAGGGGAAGAAGCACAAACACCGAGTAGACGCCAGTGATTTCTTCCAGAGCGCGTATTGCAAAAGTGCCGGTGCGTTGCCGGGAGAGGTCATCCAGATAGCGATAGTTGGTGAGAAGAATAGCGATCAGCGTGTAGATCAGGAAGATTACAGACCACGTCAGCACGCGAGGAAGGTACGGAGGGCGAACTTGCGCAGCCGCAGGAGCGGCACTGGTCGATTCGGCCATGAGGTCAAATTATGCTCCAGCCCGGCATGCGGCTCAAGAAATGCGGTTGTGGTCGCGAAAATAGTACTGGCTTGCCGTCGCAGTACCTCGGAGTGCCGCAATAGACACGTTCCGGCGGAAGCCTATCGCATCCAGGCCCCGGACCCGGGTGTATACTCCGGGCAAGTAAACGCGCTAGAAATAGGCACGGCTGTACCTTTGGTTAGCGCCGCAAACGGAAAGTCCCCGTGTCCCTCACGTACGACGATTTCGACCTGCAGATTGAACGCGCCGGCGAAAAGTATCGCGTGCGCCTGCTGAACGCGCCGACTGGGCAGGCAGTGGGTGAGTTCGTTCTTCCCTTCTCTGATGTCGAGCTTGGAAATTTTCTCAGCCGCATCGGGCAAGTGCGTCGAAGTATGCGACGAACCGACGCGCCCGAACTGCAAGCGGCCAAGGAGTTCGGCGGCAAGCTGTTCAGCGCAATTTTTTCAGGCGAAATGATCGCGCAGCTTCGCGGAAGCATGGAGCAGTCGCTGGGCGCCGATCATGGGCTGCGCATCCGTCTGCGCCTCACCGACGTGCCGGAGTTGGCGGACCTGCCCTGGGAATTTCTTTACGACGCGAGCCAGAATCACTTCCTGACTACCTCGAGCGAAACGCCCGTGGTGCGCTTCCTCGATCTCCCGCAAAGGATCGCGCCGCTGCGAGCGACCTTGCCGTTGCGCGTGCTTGTGGTCATCGCCGGCCCGCGCAACTTGAAGCGGCTGGACGCGGATGGCGAGTGGCAGCGCCTGCAGGAATCGCTGGGGGCTTTGGTGGATGGCGGGCACCTCGTACTGGAACGACTGCCGGCGGCAACCATTGATGCACTACGCCTCCGCGCGCGCGGAGCGCCGTTTCACGTGCTGCATTTCATAGGTCACGGCGGATTCGACAGCGTCGCCGAAGACGGTGTGTTGCAGTTCGAAGACGAATCCGGGATGTCCTATCCGGTTCGAGGCGAGATGATCGGGATGCTTTTGCACGATCACCGTTCGCTACGCTTGGCGGTCCTGAACGCTTGCGAGGGCGCGCGGAGTTCCCGCCAAGACCCGTTCTCGGGCGTGGCACAGAGCTTATTGCAACAGCGTGTGCCAGCGGTGATCGCGATGCAATTCGAGATCAGCGATATCGCCGCAAAAATCTTTGCGCGCGAGTTTTATCGGGCGATCGCCGAAGGGAACCCTGTCGACGCGGCGATTTGCGAGTCCCGCAAGGCCTTGTTCCGCGAGGAATATGGGCAGGAGTGGGCGACTCCAGTGCTGTACATGCGATCGCAAGAGGGCTTGCTGTTTGACTTGCAGCCCGGTGATGCAACGATCGTGCCGGGATCCGGGCAACGCGCGGCGGCGAAGACCGACGGCCGGGAGCGGCAAGCGGTGGACGCGGCGCGGGTGGCGGAAGCGCAACGCGCGGCGGAGCGAAAAGCGGAAACCGAGCGACTCACTGCGGCCGAGCGTGAACTGCTGGCGCGGGAAAAAACCGAACGCCAGCGAGCGGCAGCGGTGGTCGTGGACGCCGAAGCCCAGGCGGCAGCGCTCACTGGATCAGGACCGCCGGGTCGCGCCGAGGATTCTTCGACGGCTGCGGCGAGCCGGGAGCAATCCAAGCGGACAGCGCCGGCGACCTCGCAAATTCCTTCGGCGACGCCGTCAGCTCCGACGCGATTGCACCTCCCGATGTGGCAGGTCTTGACGCTGACCGTTCCCGTTGCAGCACTGGTCCTCGCGCTTTCATGGCATCACTTGCGTCCACATTCGGACGACGATCACGGCCAACATGGAACTCCGGCGGGGCAATCGTCGGTCGCAGCGATCTCACCAAACGCAGCGCCGGAAGCAGATAAGATCGCAGCGGCATCACCGGCGAAGGCCATCGACAAAGCCCCGCCCTCGGCTCCCCCGGCGCAAACAAAGACGAAAGGTGTCCCGGCTCACAGTGTGAGCGATGCAGGGAAATCACCGGATAAGGGTACGGCGGCGGCCGTGGCCGCCACCTTTGCGGGCGCGGCGGCAAACAGTGGGGCGGCGCCACAGCCCGCGGCGACGCAACCTGCCGCGAGTACGGCACCCGCGCCGGTAGCACCAAAGCGCGTGCGCGTGGATGCGGCGCAGCAACTGGCAAAGTTGGTTGATCGAGTAAATCCATCGTACCCGATGGCCGCGCGGCAGGCTCAGGTGTCGGGCGCCGTAAAAGTGGGCATCGTCGTGGGTAGAGACGGCAAGGTGATTTCCGCGACGCCGATATCCGGCGATGCGACGCTGGTGCAATCCGCAATGGATGCCGTAAGGCAGTGGCGGTACCAGCCAACGCTGGTGAACGGCGAGCCGGTCGAAGTGGAATCGACCGTGGAAGTCGACTACAAGTTGAACCCCGCGCCCGCGGCTGCGAAGGCCGTGCCCTGCACGCTCGGCAAAGTGGATTTTCAAGATCAAGGCACCATGCTGATCGGGTCCGTGCCTTACACCTACTCGGGTACCAGCGATTTGCAAACTCTCGCCGTTCGCGGCGTGCCGCTAAATGCCAGCAAACAGCCGATTGCCGGGGCGAGCATCGCGCAGTCCACGCTGAAGACCGCCAGCGGCACCGCATCGTTTTCGATCCAGGGCCGCCCGTCGATGGGCAAAGCTGCTGCCGACGGCGAATATGTGCTGGTCGCGATTGTGGTTAAGAGCACCAGCGAGGTTATCTGCGGCGAAGCCGTGCCCTACCGTCACAAGTGGTGACACGCTAAACCCTGATGCGCGCGCCGAATCGCGGTTGACAAGACTGCCCGCTATCTCCAAGAATCACCGCTGCGATTTTTCAAACAGAATTGAGCCAACCGACCATGTACATCCATATGTTTGCTTTTCGATTTAAGTCCGGCGTGACCGAGGAGCAGAAGAAGCACATCCTCGACGAAATCCGCAAGTTGCAACACGAGATTCCAGCGGTGCTGGAGTGCTGGGTGGGCAAAAACATTTCACCGCGCGGACAGGGATACGAACTGGGCGGTGCGATGAAGTTTGCGGACCAGAAAGCATTCGAAGGCTACGCGGCGCATCCGGTGCATCAGAAGCTGGTGGGCTGGCTGATGCCCTTGATCGAACCGATCGAAGTGGATTTCCCGAGCACCTACGCGAGCTAACCGCAACGTCCTACAGAATGCCGCGCCTTTATCCACGAAGGCGCGGCATTTTTTTTGCGGTCGCGTCTTAACTTCGGATGAACGCCAGCAGATCGGCGTTCAAGCGCTCGGTGTGGGTAAACATCAGCCCGTGCGGGCCGTGCTCGTAGACCTTGAGCTGGCTGCCGGGAATCAGTTTCGCCGTTCTGCGGCCCATCAAATCGAGGGGAGCGGACACGTCCGCATCTCCGTGAATCACCAGCGTCGGCACTTGGATGCGCGGCAACTCCGGACGAAAGTCGGTTTCCACGTCGATTCGATTGCATTCGAAAAGAGCCTGCAGCGAAGTCTGCAGGCACATCCGAATGCCCCAGTCCACCATATGCTGTGAGGTGTCGGGCGCGAAGAACGGCCGTGCATTTTCTCCAAGCCATTTTGGGAAATCCTTGCTCCAGCCGGCGCGCGTCTTCTCGAACACCGCCCTGTCCACACCATCCGGGTTGTCGTCTGTCTTCATGACAAAAGGCAGAGATGCGGACACAAAAGCAACCCGTGCGACGCGCGAAACGCCGTGGCGCACTAGATAACGCGCGATCTCCGCACAACCCATCGAATGGCCCACGAGCGTGACATCGCGAAGGTCGAGCTTTTCGATCACCGCTGCAAGGTCATCGGCGAGCGTGTCGAAATCATAGCCGCGGCCGGGATCTGTCGAACGTCCATGGCCTCGGCGGTCGAAAGTGACACACCGCAGGCCGTGCGACGCGAGGTAGGCCATCTGGTATTGCCACAGATCGGAGTTCACCGCCCAACCGTGGACAAAAACCACAGCCTCGCCGCTTCCCCAATCGCGGTAAAACAATCCCGCGCCGTCTTTGGTCTCGATCATGTGCGTGGGAAGCGGCCTCACTTTTGTCGCTTCGACGACCTCGCCTGCTCCCCACACGGCGTCTGGGGCGGCAAACAACCCTGTTCCCGCTGCCCCACAAGCTGCAGATTTGAAAAGTTCGCGTCGGTTCATGGCTTTCTCCTTGGTGAAAGATGTCCGTCGCGACAATAAATAGCGGAGCGGAAAAGCCAGATCGATAACCTGCGAGGTAATGCGTGCGGGATTTTTTCAGGAGGCGATGCGCGCCGAATTCGCGGAGCGTGCATCTTGATCCATCTCTTGCGAAGGGGCGGAGAGCGAGCGAACGATTTCGGCCGTCCCGTCGTCGGCAGGATAGAAGCATTCGAGCGCGAGTTCGGACAAGGTGACATCGACGGGCGATCCGAAAATCGTGGTGGTGCTGAAGAAGGACAATACCCCGGCGCTGGTTTGAATCTGTAATGGCACAACCACCGCGTGCTGCGCCGCACCCGGCATAGACGGCGTCTTGCTTACGCCACCGGGATACTTCGAGACCTCTTCCAACAATTCTGTGAGCACGGTATCGCCGGTTAGATCGATCTGCCGTCGCAAGCGCGCCAGCAGGTGCGCCCTCCATTCCGCCAGGTTCGCGATCTTCCGCGCCAGACCCTCCGGATGCAGCCCCAGGCGCAGCGCATTCACCGGCGGCTGCAAGAGTTCCGCGGCCACTCCGTCATAGAGCTGCGGAAGCGCACCGTTGGTCGCTGCGATTGTCCAATGGCGGTCGAGCGCAAACGCCGGGTAGGGCTTCTGCGCTTCCAGCACAAGGTCAACCGCCTTTCGAGCGCCTTCCAACACCGGATCTTGCAGCGCCCGCTCCGGGAAAATCGGCGCGTACCCCGCGGCAACCAGCAACACGTTCCGTTCACGCCGGGGCACATCCAACTGCTCCGCCAAATGCAACACCATTTCGCGGCTCGGGATCGACCGGCCCGTTTCCAGAAAACTGAGATGGCGCGTCGAAATTTCCGCTTCGCACGCCAGATCGAGCTGGCTCAGTCGCCGCCGCTGCCGCCAGTCCCGCAGCCGTTCGCCGATGGTTTTCACGGAGCCCATAGAGATCCGACCTTAGCACACCACCATGGCCGCGCCCATTACGTCGGACGTAATCAAGGTCCGCCGGCCAGATCGGCGCACCCTGCTGGAAACCCCATTAATATGCGCGTTTTGCAACCTTCGCCACCTCAATTGAGTCCTAGAACTTCTAGCCGTTCGGCTCTAGTGGGGACCATCCGGCGGTTCGATTGCTTCCCTGTACTTAGGGTCAGTATGATGGGCACTTCAAGGTAGGCCTCCTGATGGCATTGATGGCATCCGCGTTTAATTGGCTTGTAAATCGAAGCTTCCGGCTCCTGCTGCTGGTGAGCCTGGCGATCAGCGCCCTGCTGATCAGTGCCGTGCTGGTTCCGACCACCGCCGCGCAGTCCAGCCAGATCCTGCCCGTCAGCCAGATCCGCGAGGGCATGCAGGGCTACGCTTACACGATTTTTGCCGGCGACCAGGTCGAAAAATTCGACCTCGAAGTCATCGGTGTCATGCCCAATTTCCTTGGCCCTCGTCAGTCGATCATCCTCGTCCAACTCAAGGGCCCTAAGGTCGAACACACCGGCGTCGTCGCCGGGATGAGCGGCAGCCCAGTCTACCTGGATGGCAAGCTCGCCGGCGCGCTTTCGCTGAAGCTGGGGGTCTTCACCAAAGAAGCCATCGCCGGGGTCACCCCCATTGAAGACGTTCTGAACCCGCCCGCTCAAGGCAATGGCGCGTCCGTCTCCGCGCAGCTCGCCCTGCCGAACAGCGCTACGTCGCAGGCAGGTCTGCCTTCGGGCTCGGCTCTCGAACCGATCGCCACGCCGCTAGTTTTCTCCGGCTTTCAATCCGCCACGCTGCAGCAATTTGCTCCGCAAATCCAGGGATACGGCTTCGTCGCCGCGCAGGGCGGCACTGCCGCGCCGCGTCCCGACGACCAGCAACTCGCGCCGGGAGACATGGCCGGCATGGTGCTGGTGCAAGGCGACGCGTCGATCAACTCCGCATGCACCGTCACGGCCGTGCAAGCCGATCGCGTATTTCTGTGCGGTCATCCCTTCCTGAATCTCGGCGACGTGCAGCTCCCGATGGCGCGCAGTCGCGTCGTCACGACCCTTGCGTCCGCGCTTGCTTCCACCAAAATCGTGAATGTCGGCGGCTCCATCGGCACCATCACCGGCGACCATCTGACCGCTGTCTCCGGCAAACTCGGCGCCGCTCCGGCGTTGATTCCGCTCGACCTGGACATCGCCACCGGTCTCGGCCAGAAGAAGCTGCATTTCGAGATGGTGAATCATCCCAAGCTCACGCCGCTGCTGGTCGCGCTGACCACATTCAACGGCATCACGCAAAACGTGATCTACGGCGAAGGAACCACGCTGCATCTGTCGGGCGAAATTCGACTGCAAGGTCACGCGCCAGTGCAGATCGAAAACACCTTCGCGCCCGGCGATACTCTGAGCCCCGATAGCCTGCCGATCGCGCTTGGTGTACAGGGAATCTTCACGCGGCTATTCATGAACACCTACGAACTGCCGTCCGTCGAACACATCTCGCTGAAAGTCGAGAGCGTGCCCGGCCGCCAATCCTTCACGATTGACAGCGCCTGGCTGGAAAAAGGCGAAGCCATGCCGGGCCAAACGGTGCGCGTGCGCGTCCTGCTGCATCCCTATCGCGGCACCCCGCGCATCGAAGAAACTTCCGTGCGCGTGCCCGACCAGATCGCTCACGGCACCTCGCTTCGCGTTCTCATCGGCGACGGCGAGCTGCTCAATCGCGCTTCTCGTGGCTTCGCATTCTCTGGCGGCGCCGGCGCTCCTACGGGCCTTGACCAATTGATCTCGCTGCTGAATCGCGAGCGCCGCAACGATCGCCTTTACGTCGGCCTTTTCGTTCCGTCACCCACGATCCTCTGGGACGACAAGGAACTCCCGAACGCGCCGCTCTCGGAAATCAATGTCATTGACGGACGTCCCGCTCCCGGCAGCGTGCAAGTCTTGCGCGAATCCCTGGCCAGCGAGGCTTCTATTCCGCTCGGCGGCCCCGTTTCCGGCGTCATCTCCTTGAACCTCCAAATCCGGTGATCCCTGAATGCTCAAGCGAAACGCATCGACGACGGTGAAGTCTAAGCGCTCCATGAGCAGAGTCTCCTCGCTTGAGCGCGTCCGCAGGTTTTCCTTACTTCTTTACCTAGTTGCTTGTTTACCTGTTGCTCTCCACGCCGAGCGCACGCGCAGTTGGCGCCTGTCCACTTATGACGATTTCCTAAAGGGCACCGCCACCGGCGTCGCCGTTCGCAGCGACGGCCGCCTGGAACTGTCGCCGCGCTTCAAACTGCTTTCCGATGCCGACGCCTCCTACCTCTGGTCGATTCGCGTCGATCCCAAAGGCGTCCTCTACGCTGCGGGCGGTTCCCCGGCAAAAGTTTTTCGCTTTGATGCCAATGGCAAGCCCGGCGTGGCGTTTGAATCCACCGATCTTGCCGCGCAGGCCATCGCATTCGACGCCAAGGGCAACCTCTTCGTCGCGACCTCGCCGGACGGCAAGATCTATCGCGTGGCCTCCAACGGCGAAAAATCCCTCTTCTTCGACCCCAAAACAAAATACATCTGGGATCTGCTGTTCGGCCCAGACGGCACGCTTTACGTTGCGACCGGAGACAAAGGCCACGTGCTGGCGGTGGCGCCCGATGGCAAGAGCGAGCTTCTCTACAACAGCGACGAAGCACACATTCGCGTCCTGGCCTTTGATCCCCATGGCAACCTGCTCGCTGGCACCGAACCGAGCGGTCGCGTGCTGCGCATCACCCGCATCACCGGCAAGGATATGCGCAAGGATAAGGACAAGGAGCCCGGCGCCACGGGATTCGTGATCTATGAAACCGTGAAGCGCGAGGTCACTTCGCTGGCCGTCGCGCCGGACGGCAGCATCTACGTCGCCGCCATTGGCGAAAAGCAGCGTCCCGGTCAGAACGCCACGGTAATCACCACGACTTCGCAAGGCGTCACCACCATCACTGGCGGCGGCACCGTTAGCGCCGGCACGCAGCAAGGCGCGACTCCTTTCATTCCCTTCCCGCCGGTGCTTTCCAGCAGCATCTATCGGATTTCCCCCGACGGCGCTCCTGAAGAACTGTGGACTTCGCGCGAAGACGTCGTATACACACTCGCGCTCAACTCCGACGGCCGCCTGCTCGCCGGCACTGGCAACAATGGCGCCTTGCTGGCCGTCGACGGCCGCGGTGTATTCGCGCAACTCGCGAAATCCGGCTCCTCGCAGATCACCAGCATCACCCGCAGCGCGAACGGCAAGACTTATCTCTGCACCGCAAATCCTGGAAAGGTCTTCTCGCTGGGTCCCGAATACGAACCCGAAGGTACGTACGAATCCCGCTCCTTCGACGCTCAGCTTTTCTCACAATGGGGACGCATTGAGTGGTGGAGTCCGCCTCCGGCGCCGGTGCCGCCTGCGAAATCCGCAGCATCGAGCCTGGGCGCGCCTCGTCTGGAATTCTTCGTTCGCTCCGGCAATACCGAGGATCCCGGCAAAGAATGGTCACGCTGGTTCGGCCCGTATTCGAAACCCACGACGGTCGAGTGCCCGCCCGCGCGTTTCGCACAATGGAAAGCGGTGATTCACGACGGCCGGCCCGGTGACGGCATCGACTGGGTGAATCTTGCGTACCTTCCACGTAACGTCGCTCCCGTGATTGACGGCATCGCCGTGCAAGACCCTGGCGTTCGCGTGCAGGGAGCCACCGTGGTCCAGGGCGGTCAGCAGCCCGCCGCGAATCTGAAAATGCCGCAGACCTGGGGTCCGGGCGGCATGGTGATTTCGCAGGGGGCTCCCGCACGGTTCGAGCAGCCGCCGCAAGGCTTCGTGCAAAAGGGCTACGCGTCGGTTTTGTGGAGCGCGCACGACGAGAATGATGACGAGTTGCGGTTCGCGGTCTACTACCGCGGTGAAAACGAAACGCAATGGAAGTTGCTGAAAGACAAGCTCGACCAGAAGTTTTATTCGTGGGACGCCACTGCCCTGCCCGACGGCGCCTACTACCTGAAGATCGCTGCCAGCGACGCAACTGCTAATCCGCCGGCCGCGGCACTGGGTACGGAACGCGAGAGCGAGCGGTTCGTCGTTGACAACACGCCACCCACCATCGAAGGCTTGTCCGCTGACGCTTCCAACCGTTGCCAGGGCCAAACTTGCGATGTGGCCGTGACGGTCAAGTTCGTCGCCCACGACGCGACCAGTAGCATCGAGCGCGCTCAATACAGCGTGGATGGCGGCGATTGGGTTCTGGTCGCACCAGTCGGCGAGGTCAGCGACTCCGCCGAAGAGCGCTATCAATTCGCGATCGACATCAGCCTCAAGCCGGGCGAGACCGCGAACGAACACAGTATCGCCGTGCGGGCCTACGATCACTTCGAAAACGTAGGCAGCGCGAAAACCAACATCACGACGGGCGCAAAATAGCGGCGGTCGCCGTCCTGCGTTTAATTCTTGTTTCTTTAGTTCGGATTTCCTAGTTGAGCGAGCGATCCTGCGCCGCGGGCGCAAAGAACTTATCAATCTCCGCTCCGAAGCCGATGCGCCCATCCCCATACGGCTGGTTGCGCATATGCACCACGCGAGCGGTGCAATTTGTCTCCTGTGCTTTGTCACCGGTAATCTCTGCGGGCAGGCGCAGCGTGGCTTCGATCGGCGTGCCGATTTGCAGCGGCGCCGATGACGCAAAGAAGAAGCCGCCGCGGGAAACGTTGATCGCTTCGGTAAAGTGATCGCTCTTGTCCGCGGAAAAATTGATGGCGCGGAATCTCAACGGGGTGCGGATGTTGTAGCGGGTCAGTTGACGGCGTTCGGATCCATCCATGGCGTCCCTCTCCGCGCGAGATCGAATTCCCTGCGCTCTTCGCAAAAGTTGGAGAAGGGGGCTACAGGCTATCAGAGTCCATATCGCGGTCAAGTGAGAAATGACTCATAGCGCGTCGCTAAGGTGCAAGGGTCAGCACAACACCATTTTGGTTCGCAGCATGTGCCAGTTCGGACCACAAAACCATTCCTTCGCTGTGCGATAATGCCGGCTCGTCAGGAGAGAACATTCGGATGAGTTCCACCCAGCCGTCCCCAAGCGCCACCTACACCCCGCCGGACTGGCGCACCATCGTGCAGGCGCACGCACGCATCGCGTCGCGTATTCATCGCACCCCCGTGCTTACGTCGAACTCCCTCGATGCCATCATCGGGGCTCGCGTTTTCTTCAAGTGCGACAATCTGCAAAAGACCGGCTCCTTTAAAATCCGCGGCGCAACGAACGCGATCTTTTCTCTTAGCGGCGACGAAGCCACGCGCGGCATCGTCACACAATCCAGCGGAAATCATGGCGCAGCCGTAGCGTGCGCCGCGGCCTGGCGTGGGGTCCCGGCGTGGATCGTTATGCCGAAAAACGCGCCGATGGTGAAACAGCGTGCGGTTGAAAGCTACGGCGGCCGCGTTACCCTGTGTGATCCCACCATGACGTCGCGCGCCGAAGTCAGCGCCCGCGTCCAAGCGGAAACCGGCGCTTTGATGATTCATCCCTACGACGACGACCGCATCATCGCCGGCCAGGCGACCGCCGCCAAGGAGCTGCTCGAGGAGGTCAGCGATCTCGACGCCGTCTTCGCTCCCGTCAGCGGCGGCGGTTTGCTCAGTGGCACCTGCCTCGGCGCTAAGGGCCTTCGTCCCGACGTCCGCGTTTTCGGTTGCGAGCCCGAGCGCGCCGACGACGCCTACCGCTCGCTCACAACAGGCACGCTGCAATCGCTGGACTCCAGCGACACCATCGCCGACGGCTTGCGTGCGTCCCTTGCCCCTCGCACCTTCGCTATTCTCCGAGAGCGCGTCACTGGTATTCTCCGCGTCAGCGAAGAGGAAATCATCTCCGCCACGCGCATGATCTGGGAGCGCATGAAAATTATCATCGAGCCTTCGTCCGCTGTCGCCGTCGCTCCCTTGCTGAAACCCGGTGCCATCGCGACACTCGGCTTGCCCGTGCGCAACGATGGGCGCGCACCCAAGCTCGGCGTCATCTTCTCGGGCGGCAATGTCGACCTCTCGAAGCTGCCTTTCTAGATCAAGGACTTATGCCGGGCGGTCGATCAAGACTCATTTCCAGAGCGACTGCCTTGTTGTTGACCGTGTTCCTCGCTTCAGGAAGCGTCTACGAACACCTAGGGCAACGACAAGATCGCAAACGGCTCGCACAGATCGGTCAGTCCGTGGACATCGGCGGACGTTCCTTGAATATCTTTTGTTCCGGCGTTGGCGAGCCAGTAGTAGTTTTCGAGTCGGCCAGCGGAATCGGTTTGGAGTGGCAGCCGACGCAAACCGAAGTGGCGAAGTTCACGAGAGCATGCTGGTACGACCGCGCCGGCATGGCCTGGAGTGATCCCGGCCCATTCCCCAGAGATAGCGCTGCTATCGCGAAAGATCTTCACGAATTGCTAAGCCGCGCCGGTGAACACCCGCCTTTTGTGCTCGTGGGATTCTCATTCGGCGGCTTGCCCGTAAGAGCATATGGTGGGCTCTATACGCATGAAGTATCCGGAGTCGTTCTGGTTGACTCCGCGCAGGAAGACGAGCTTGTCCGAGCCCCAAATTTCTATCTTGCTCACCGAGCGCCCAGAGTTCTGTGGTTTCCTCTCGACGTTGTGCTACGGGCGCTGGCTTTTGTCGGGCTGGTTCGAC
>Ga0307471_100001585_pt1 | contig 12496 bp, 12 predicted proteins | sample atmos_gasesAM3C__2_FD_204566 | JGI IMG/M metagenome (GOLD analysis project Ga0307471, IMG submission 204566) | Hardwood forest soil microbial communities from Morgan-Monroe State Forest, Indiana, United States - atmos_gasesAM3C_515 | ecosystem: Environmental > Terrestrial > Soil > Temperate... | reverse complement strand
CCCTGGTGCTCGTGGCCCTCGGGGTCAGCCTCCTCGCTGCCGTCGCCGCCAACTGCTTCGTCGCATTTCGCCTTACCCGATCGTTGCGCCAGCTCTCCGCGGCCACGGGGCGGGTGGCCGACGGCAGCTTCCGCAAGCCACTGGTTGTGCACTCGAGCGACGAGGTGGGAGATCTCACCCTCGCCTTCAATCACATGGCGGAAGAGCTCCGAGAGGTGGAAGAGCACAAGCAGCAGTTCTTCTCCCAGATCTCGCACGAGCTCCGCAACCCGCTCACGGCCATCCGCGCCTCCGCTCAGCTTCTCCTGAGGCGACCGGCGAATCTGCTCGACGCCAAGGGGCGCCACTGGGTCCAGTCGATCGACAGCAGCGTGGACCGCCTCCTCAGCCTGGTCACGCGCATCCTGGATCTCAACCGGCTCCGGGCCGGGGTGTTCCCCCTCGAGCTACACCCCATCGAGCTGGACAAGGTGGTGGCCCGCGCCATCGACGTGCTGGGGGCCCAGGCCGAGCAGCAGGGCGTCATCCTGGAGTCGACGTCGACGGGCCAGGGGTTCGCCATCACGGCCGACGAGGACGGGCTGACCCAGATCATCCTGAATCTGGCCGGCAACGCCATCAAGTTCTCGCCGCCGGGCGGCTCGGTGCGCGTGGAGGTGACCGATGCCGGGACGTATCTCGAGCTGGCCGTACGGGACAACGGACCCGGCATTCCCGCGGCGGACATCCACCGGGTCTTCGAGCCATACCAGCAGGCCCATCAGGGCCGCAAGGGATCAGGCCTCGGCCTGGCCATCGTGAAGGAGCTGGTGTCTGCTCACGGGGGGACGATCGCCGCGGAGAGTGAAGAGGGGAAAGGTACATGCATGACCGTCAATCTGCCCAAGGCCGCGCCGGCCTCATGAGACGCCTCGTCCTCGTGCTCTCGCTGGGTGCCCTCAGCGCGGGGTGTGGTTCGTCCGGGTGGTTCGGCTCCTCGTCCGACGCGAGCCGCGCGACGACTCCGCCTCCGCTCACCCTGGCCTACGCCGACGATCTGCTCGGACAGGGGCGCCCGCTCGCCGCCCGGGAGATCTACGCGCGCATTGCCGCCGAGCCCGAGCGGGATGCCCGGCACGCGAGTGCCCTCTACAACCTGGCTCGGCTCCTCACCGATCCGGCGGCGGGCCCCCGTGATTACCGGGCGGCACAGCTAGCCTTCGACCGGCTGCTCAAGGAGTATCCGAAGGGCGAGTGGGAGGCGGACGCCCGCGCGTGGAACGCCGCGCTGACCGACCTCGCGGCGCGCGAGGTGGAGCTGGAGGCCCGCGATGGCGAGCTCCGCGTGCGTGAAGCCGAGCTCACGCGGCTGAAGGTCGAATCGGCCCGGCTTGGCTCTGATCTCCAGCGCCTGAAGAAGATCGACCTGAGCATCGAGCGCCGGCGGTAGACGGGGTCCCGTCTAGCTCGACTCCAGTCGCCGCAGGAACACCTCGATCTCCTTCTTGGTCTGGAGATCGCCCGTCCTCGTTGCCACTTCCAGCCCCTTGCGATACGCGCTCACCGCGTCCTCGCGCCGTCCCGCTCGCTCCAGGGCCCGGCCGAGGCCCCGATGCGCCGCGGAATAGTCGGGCTTGAGGCGGATGGTCTCCTCGTATTCGACGATAGCGTGGTTCGCCTGTCCCGCGTCGAGGTAGGCGCCGGCCAGGCCGAAGCGGACGACCGGGTCGTCCGGCATCAGCTCCGCCACTTCCTTGAACTCCTCGATCCGATCCGGTTCGGGCATGCGGTGATCCCCCCGCCTCATCGTATACCGGCCCGGGCGGGCCTCCCTCGTGATCCTCACAATGCCGGCGCGGACACGCGCGTTCCGCGCTAGGCTTGCCGGGTTGCCAATCGACAAGGAGGTGCTCGATGAAATTCGGGCTCTACAGCTCCATCGCCAATCCGCCGCGGGGAGAGCATCTGGAGCGCGCCATCGACGAGGTGATTGCCGAGGCGCAGCTGGCCGAAGCCAGCGGCTTCGACTCGTGCTTCTTCGGCGAGCATCATCAGGACAAGGACGGCTTCCTCCCCTCGCCGCTCATCGTGGCCACCGCGGTGGCGGCCCACACCCGTCGCCTCAACGTGGGCACGTCGGTGGTGCTTCTCCCCCTGCACCATCCGGTGCGCCTCGCGGAAGATGTCATCACGCTGGATCTCGTCTCCAAGGGGCGCATCATCCTGGGCGTGGGCATCGGCTATCAGCCCGCGGACTTCCGCGCCTTCAACGTGCCCATGGAGCACCGGGTCACCCTCTTCGAGGAGAGCGTGGAGATCCTGCGCAAGTGCTGGAGCGGTGAGCAGTTCACCCATCGCGGCAAGCACTACACCCTCGAAGACGTGCAGATCCGCCCGCGACCGTTCCAAGAGCCCTCGCCGCCTCTCTGGATCGGAGCGAGCGTGCCCGCCGCCGTGCGCCGCGCAGGCGCTCTCGCCGATGCCTTCGTGGCCACCCCCAGCACCAGTCTCCAGAGCGTCATGCGCCAGGTCGACGCCTACAAGGAGGCGGCGCAGAAGGCGGGACGGACCCCGCGGGTCGTCCTCATGCGCGACGCGTGGGTCGCCAGGTCACGCGAGGAAGCCGAGGCGGTGTACGGGCCAGAGGTGATGACCGCGTACCAGTACTACTGGCAGAACCGGCTCGCGGAGTTTCGCAATATCCCGGCGGGCACGGAGTTCTCGCTCGCCAATCTCGCCCCCGACCGCCTCATCGTGGGTGACGCGGAGACGTGCGTGCGTGAATTTCATCGCTGGAAGGACGCGACCAGCTCGGACTACTTCCTCCTGCGGCTGCGGCACGCCCATTCCGGCGGCCCGCCCCACGCCAAGATCATGGAGACGATCAAGCTCTTCGGAGACCGCGTGCTCCCCCACTGCCGATGAGGCTCCGTCGGTTCATCAGAGCGCCTCGATCTCGATGAGGGACACGCTGGGGAGAGGCAGCCGGATGCGGAGCTCGAGGGCGCCGCCCTGGATCCGCTCCTCCCGCTCCGGCTCGAGCAGCTCGAGGCGCTGGCGCTCCTTGATGGCCCGAAGCTGCGTCTCGGTCGGATCCTGCGGCGCGCCCTGCTCGGTCCACGCGGTGTGGCTGTTGCTGTGGCGGGCGTCGATGCGCCAGTGACGGAGGCGGACGCGATCACCACCGAACGGCAGATGCTCGACGCGCAGGGTCACCTCGGCCGGCGCGGCGTCGGTTGAGTACTGATCGTCGGCATGGCGCCACGCGAGCACGTTGATCCGGTCGCGGCCGGCCATCGTGGCCAGCGCGTCGATCTCCTCGGGCATGCCGGGCTCGCTGTGATCGAGGCGGTCGAGCGGCCACGCGTGGCTCGACTCGGCGGCAATCCGGACTTCGCCCAGCCGGGCGAGCATGCGATAGGCGTTCAGCACAGGCTTCTCCACACCCTGGGCGGTGAAAAGGCTTCGCGTCCCCTCGAAGAAGCGCTCGCCCTCGAAGTAGAAGCTCCATGTGGTCGCCTGCGCCACATGGGGAGCGCCGGCACGGCTCAGGTCCAGGAGTTTCTTCATGAGCTTGCACTGGAAGACGGGGAAGTAGGCGCTGTTCCGGTACGCGAAGTTCGCATTGTCGTAGAAGCCCCAGTGGGCGGGCACCGAGGCGTCGCATTCGTCCACGATGCACGGCAGGTCGCGGAACCTCGGGTGCGCCCCGACTGCATCGAGGGCAGCCCGCACCTCGCGCAGCATCTTGAGGCTCGACGGCGACTGCTCCTCGGGGGCGGGGCCTCCGATCGGCCCGTACACTCGCCACGGGGAGAAGCGCGCCCCCTTGGTGTGAAAGGCCACGAAGTCGAGGGGGACACCCGTCTTCGCGCAGTGGGCGAGGAAGCCGCGGAGGAACTCGTTCCCTTTCCGCCCGGGGTCGAGATCCCCCGTGGTGGCGGGGCCACCGACGTCGGCCTCGGGCAGGGCCGCCTTCACCGCGGCGGCCGTCACGTCGTACAGCGCGTAGAACTCCTCGGGCGTCCCGCGCCAGTAGCTGATGTCGGGCTCGTTCCACAGCTCCCACAGCCAGCCCCGCACCTGGGCAGCGCCGTAGCGGGCCACGCAGTGCTCGACGAGCGCGCGCACGAGTCCGGCCCATTTCGCGTAGTCCTTCGGAGGGAAGGACCAGAGTCCGGATTCGTACGGGCTCCACTGGGTGGGACTCGGCTCGTACCGGAAGCGCGCCTCCGCTCCCTCGGGCACGAGGGCGCGCGGGGTGAAGGCCAGCTCCACGAGGGGACGCAGCCCCGCTTCTACCACCGCGTCGTAGACCTGATCGGCGATGGTGAAATCGTAGAAGGGACGGCCGTCGGCGTCTTCGTGGTAGACATTGCCCGCCCCCATGTGGGGCAGCGACCAGCCGATGCCGCTGTTGAAGATGTAGTGGGAGCGGACGTAATAGGGCTGCTCGACGAAGCTCCCGATGGCCTTGAGCGCGCGCTTGCCCGCCGGCGTATACGTCCAGTTGATCTCGTCGTAGCCGAAGCTGGTCCAGATGCGGCGAAGGGGTCCCTCGCTCGCGGCGCAGTCGACCCGCACGCGGGCCTCGGCAATGTGCTCGGTCACGCCCGGTCCTTTCCTTGCCGCCAGACTGATCCCTTGGACTTCAGAATCTCCGGGGCGTATAAAGACCGCCTGGCTCGAAGATGGCCGGGTGGGGCCCGCGGGGCCCGATCGTGCCCCAATCCATCACGAGGGTCAATGGCGAGGCGCGCACGCAGGCGGAGACGAGTTGAGTCCATGACCGAGCAGGAAGCACTGGCCGCTCTTCGAGGCGACGATGTCGCGGAAGCCGCGCGCGCGGCGAATGTCCTCTGGCAGATGTGGCACCGCTGCGGCGACGCTCGACTCGATGGCCTACTGCGCGAAGGCATCGAGGCCACGGAGCGCCAGGACCTGGTGGCAGCCGACGCGACGTTCACCCGCCTGATCGGGGAGGCACCCGCCTTCGCCGAGGGCTGGAACAAGCGGGCGACCGTTCGCTACATGGCCGGTGAGTATGCCGCGTCGATCGCGGACTGCCGGGAGACGCTCGCCCGCAATCCGCACCACTTTGGCGCACTGTCCGGCCAGGGGCTCTGTCATCTCGCCCTGGGCCAGTTCGGCGAGGCCGCCGAGCTCTTTCGCCGGACGCTCGCCGTCCATCCGCATCTCGGCAGCGCCCGGAACAATCTGCGGGCGGCACTCAGCGAGATCGTGAAGCTGAACTGAGGGAGCCCACTCTCTCATTGGAGATGGCCATGAGCTCGGCGAGGCTCCGGATGTCGCCACGAAGCGCCTCGCCGACCACGTCAAAGTGTCGGCGCATCTCAGTGGTCGCTGCCTCTAGATCCACGGCCAACTGCCCTAGCGCGTCACGCAGCTCCGCGTCACCTGATCTGATCTCGGCGCGGAGGTCGGTGGCCAACTGCCCGAGCGAGTCCCGCAACTCGGCGTCACCTGATCTAATCTGCTGCGAAGGTCGGTGGCCAGCTGACCGAGAGCGTCACGCAGCTCGGCGTCGCCAGACTGGATCTCCGTGCGGAGGTCGCTGGTCAATCTCTCGAACGCATCGCGGAGCTCAGGATCCATGGCGCAAGCTTCGCCCCCACCCTCGCACGCTGTCAATGTCGCGGGGTGGATACGCGTCAGAACCGCGTTCTCGGCGTGCCGCGGTAGAGAATCCTCGCCTGGCGATCACTGATCTCCGCGTGCAGGGCCAGCATGGACGGGTCGAGGTCGGCATCGGGCCGGGGCTCGAGCTCGAAGTGGCCGAAGGCGTCAGTGCCGCGCACGAGGGTCGCGCTATCGCGCGGACCGCCGGTCTGGCTGATGCGCGTGGGAATGTAGCGGATGGCGAACCCGATGCGACGATCCCCGGACGGGTTGGCGCCCGAGCCGTGCACCATCAGCACGTGATGGAGCGACATCTCGCCCGCCTGGAGGACGATGTCGGCGGCCCGCGCCTCGTCCACCTCCACGGTGATCTCCTGGCCGCGCGACAGGAGGTTGTCGGGATGAAACGTATCGGCGTGGGGGACGGGCGCGCGATGGCTACCAGGAATGACCCGCATGTTGCCGTTGGCGGGCGTGCTCTCGGTGAAGGCCACCCACGCCGTGACCACGTCCGGCTCGGAAAGCCCCCAGTACGTGGCGTCCTGATGCCAGGACACGAAGCCGGGGCCGCGCGCCTCCTTGGTGAAGAAAGACGTATTCCAGCAGAGGATGTCGGGGCCCAGCACGTCCTCGACGGCGTCCAGAACCGACGGATGCCGGACGAGCTCGGCGAGCCACGTGAAGAGCAGATGCGGCTTGATCCGATACACGCCCCGCAGCGGCCCGCCCAGATCGCGCTCGGCGCGCTCCAGCCGCTCGCGATACTGCCGCGCTTCGCTCGTCGAGAGCACGGAGATGGGGAAGACATACCCGTCGCGCGCGTACCGCTCGATGGCCGCGGAGGACAGGCTCTTGCCCATGGCCCTAGGCACCCTCGACCATGATCAGGTTCGCTTTCGAAGCCTTGAGGCGGAGGGCCTTCGGCTCGCGGTACTCCTCTGAGTCGTACCAGCGCTTGGCCTGCTCCATGCTCGGAAACTCCAGGAGCACGAGGCGGGTCGGCTGCCAGCTTCCCTCGAGCTGCTCGAACTGGCCGCCGCGCACGAGGAACTTGCCGCCGTACTTCTCGATGGTCGCGGGCACGCGCTTGCGGTAGTCGTCGTAGAGGGCCGCGTCGTGGATCTCGATGTCGACGATGACGTAGGCTGCCATGGGCGCCTCCTTCCTGTGCTCTACCCGAGCTTCGGCATGACCTGATCGACGAAGCGGCGCATGGTGCGCTCGACCTCGTCACGCGGGAGCATCGATCCCTGGTCGAACCAGCAAATGATCTGCGAGAGCCCAAAATCGTCCCGAGCGGCCTGCAGCCGGTCGATGACCTCCGAGGCGTCGCCGAACACGGCCTGGTCGCGGCAGAACTTCTCGAAGGGCAGATTGGCCACGTTCTCGTCGATGGCCCGCAGCCGCTGCAGGTGATCGCTGTAGGACGCGGGCAGCCGGGAGAAGATGGCCTGGAGATTCTTGTAGTACTTGTGCACGCCGGGGCGCATGGCCTCGCCCGCCGCGGCCGTGGTCGCGCCCACGTGCACGGGCAGCATCAGAGCCATCTGGTCACTCTGCCAGGAATGGCCGGCCGCGGCCAGCCGCGCGCGATAGATCGCCATGTACTCGCGGAGCTGAGGGAGGGGCGTGGTCGTCGTCCCCGAATAGATGGGCAGACCCAGGTCACCGATGTGGGCGAAGCTCTCCTCCGTGTGGACGGCCACCCGGATGGGCGGGTGCGGGCGTTGCAGCGGCTTGGGCACGACTTCGATGTCCTCGATCTCGTAGAACCGGCCGTGGTAACTGAAACGGGGCTTGGTCCACGCCAGTCGTATGATCTCCAGCGCCTCGTCGAAACGGGCGCGGTTCTCGGCCACGGGCACCCGGAAGCCGTGGAACTGGGTGGGAATGGAGCCGCGACCCACCCCGAACTCGAGGCGGCCTCCGGACAGGAGGTCCGCGGTGGCCGCCTGCTCGGCGCAGCTCAGCGGATGATGGAGCGGGAGCAGGGTGACCGCGGTCCCGATGCGGATCCGTCTGGTGCGCTGGGCGATCACCGGCACGGCCATGAGGGGATTGGCGAGGAGGGAGAAGGCGCCGCCAAAATGCAGCTCGGCCAGCCACGCCACGTCGAATCCCAGCGAATCGGCGAGCTCGATCGCGTCGAACATCTCGGCATAGCGCTCGGCGTGCGTCTGTCCCGCGGCCTCCGGAGCCTGGAAGAAGAGCCCGAATCGCATGGCAGACAGGAGCATACAACATCGGATGCCGGTGCGGTCGCTAGAGCCCGTCCGGTCGCTAGAGGCCGAGCAGGCCCTCGAGGTTCCGCCAGAGAATCTGCTCTTTCTCCTCTGCGGTGAGGCTGGTCAGTCCCTGCACCCAGGTGACGGGCGAGGGATGCCACGGGACGAAGGGCCAGTCGCTGCCCAGCACCACGCGGTCGGCGCCGACCTCGTCGAGGAGAAAGCGGAGCGCCTTCTCGCTGCCCACCACGGTGTCGTAGTAGAGACGGCGCTGATACGCGCTGGGCGGCTGGGGAATGCGCCGCGCTTCCGGGCGGCCCTGCCAGCCGCGGTCGAGCCGGCCCATGGCGTAGCAGGCGGGGCCGCCCCCGTGCGCGATGCACGCGCGGAGCTTCGGGCAGGCCTCCAGCACGCCACCCGCGATGAGAATGGCCACCACGATCGCGTCGTCGAGAATCACCCCCAGGCTGTTGAAAAGCCCGTCACGCGGGGTGCGCTGCATGAGGAAATTGTGCTGCGGCTGAGGATGGAAAAAGAGCACGGCCCCCATGGCCTCGGCCGCCTTGAAGAACGGCAGGTACTTGGGCTCGTCCCATTGCTCGGTGTTTACCTCGGTATCGAGCTCGGCCCCCTTGAGGCCGAGCACGGTCACCGCGCGCTCCAGCTCGTCGATGGCCGCCTTGACGTCCTGCATGGGCAGGGTGGCGAGTCCGGCGAAGCGCTGGGGCCACCGGCGCACGGTGGCGGCGATCTCGTCATTCACCTCGCGCGCGAGCCGCCGCCCCTGCGCCGCCTCCAGATGGTAGCCGAAGAATGGCGTGTGAATCGAGAGCACCTGCACGTCCACGCCTTGCGCATCCATGTCCTTCAGGCGCTCGTCGATGCTGAAGCGCACCTTGGGCGAGGTGAAGCCAATGCGCCGGCCGCCCCCCACGAACGAGCCGGGGCCATCGCCCGACTCGTGACGATAGCCGTACCAGTCCGTGCCCGCTCCCGCCGCGCGCCACGCGGATTCCGGCACGACGTGAGCGTGGATGTCGATGGTGCGCATGCCATCCTCCTCAGGAAGTTGTGCGAGCCCAGACCACATACAGCGGATCGCCGCCCTCGCCGGGTGACCGATCCTCGTCCGTTATGTCGACCCAGCGACCCGCCGCTTCGAAGTAGGCAACCACCAACTCGACGTGCTGCCGGTCGGTGGTGCCGAGCCAGACGGCGACGGCCTTGGTCGGGAAGCAGCGATTGGAGAAGGCGACGACGAACGGCGCGCCGGGCCGCAGCACCCGGTGCACCTCGCGGAACACGGAGAGCGGATCGGTCATGTACTGGATGGACACCGCGCACACCGCCCCGTCGAACTCTTCGTCTCCGAAGGGCAGGCGGGGGTCGCGGTTCACGTCGTGGACGATGGATCGGGTGAGCTGCGGATTCTCGGTCATCTCCTCCACGTTCATGCCCAGTCCCACCACGTCGCCAAGGAGGAGATCCGCGGGCAGATGGCTGCGCCAGCTGCTCATCAGATCGAGGACGCGCCCACCCGCGGGCAGCCGCTCGGCATACAGGCGGCCGAGCGCGGCAATGGCTCCCTCGTCGATGTGAACGACTTTGCGGGGAAAGCTGTAGAACTGATCGTCCGGAGACTCGTCGTGTCGCGCGTAGGCCTCGGGCGGAAGCAGATCGTCACCTTTCCTGGGCTTCATCGAAGTCCCCGCTGCTCTCGGGCGCCAAGTATACCCGCCCAGAACTCGATCGAGAGGGTGCGACATTCGTCGCCGGTGGCGGTCGCTGGTGGCGGGTTCTCCGCGGCCGGCAGCGCCGTCGGACTCAGCTGCGGGCGAGGAAATGGAGACGTTCGAGGAGCTTCACGAGTCCCCAAGTGTCCTGCTGGCAGTAACGAAGGAGATCCTCGCGAAGCTGCGCCCGACCCTCCGGCGTCATCTCGGCTTCCTGGAACAGCAGGCGCTCGAGCTCGAGACTGGCCGTCTGTCCGTCGCCGATGGGGAGCGCATCGTAGCTGAGCTCCGGCACCATGGCCGGGAGGACGCTCTTGAGGCTGAAGCTTCCACCGAAGGCGGGATGATAGACGTGATTGCGCACCACGGGCAGCAGGTCGACCAGCCGATCCGCGAGGCTTCGTAGCGGTCCGGCCAGCGCCGGGAGGGCGTCGGCCATTCTCAGGAGGCACTCCCGCTCGAACGCCGCGTAGTAGACGACGATGGAGCGCGCGGAGCCACAGGCGCGGATGAGCCGCTCCGCCAGAGCCGGGCGCGGGTCGCCGGCGCCCTCGGCGAGCCACTCGTGGTGGGTGAGACGGTCACCGGCGTCCTCGACGTGGCAGCTGAACTGAACCGGCACGGCGTCGTACGCATGGCAGCCGTTCCACACCGGAATGGGCAGGCCCACCGTCTCGAAATCCAGGAAGGCCAGGGGCGGCTCCAGGTCGCGGAGCGCCACGGTGAGGCCGGGCTCCACGATCAGTCGGCCGGCCTGTACGGCGCGGCGCTGCCGATCCTGCACCGCCTTGAGGGGGATATCGTCGGGCAGATCGTGAATCGTCGGGTAGCCCTGCTCTTCGAGCAGCCGCGCCCGTCGCCCGGCCGCGTAGAGCGTGCTCACGTGATGGGAGGGGAGGGCGGGCCAGCACCGGCCCTTGAAGGGGCATTCATAGGGCGCGCTGCAGTGCTCACCGATGGCTACCTCGGGAATTGGTCCGGCGAGCATGGCCAGCTGCTCTTGTATCGCTCGCGGCATCATCTCCCGGGCGAAGCGTGCGGGCTCCGTCACGTCGGTCCGGGTGAAGAGATTGCTCAGATCCGGGTACACGCAGGCCCGATTGAGATGCATGATCTCGAGCCGCGAGGCATGCACGCCGCATTGACTCAAGACATGCGCCTGCACCGACACGTCGGGCAGATGCTGCGCCTTCACCCGCGTCGTCGACTTGACCTCGATGATGCTGGCGCCTTCCCGTCGGCGCTCCAGGATGTCCACGGAGACGAAGACCTGGTCGGCCCGAAACGAGGCCTCGTAGATGACCGGCGCGTCACGCCGGAGGGCCGCGTCGGTGGTGGCGATCCGTTCGTCATAGGCGTGGTACGGCAGGTCGATGAGCACGCCGCCCGGCACGTGCGCGCGGGCCACCCGGCCCACGGAGGTCCCGTCGTCAAAGAGCGCCTGGAGCGCGTCGTCGGGCTGGAGCTCCGGCGCTCCCGGCTCGTGCACGGTCCACCACAGCCGCTTGTGGCACTGGAGACCGGCGAGGACACGGGACTTGGAAAGACGAATGACTAGACGACACCTTTCGTGCGGAGCTCCGCGACTTCGCGGGCCGAGTAGCCCAGCTCGGCGAGGATCTCGTCGGTGTGCTCGCCCAGGGTGGGCGCCCGGTGCCGGAAGCGTCCCGGCGTCTCGGATAGATCCACCGGCGTCGGAGCGAGCGGCGCGGGGCGGGGCAGCCCCGGATAATCCGTATCGTGGAGCAGGCCGGCCGCGCGGATATGCGCGTCCTCCAAAGCCTGCTGGGGAGAATAGAGCGGGCCCGCGGGAACGCGCGCCGATTCCAGCGCCTTCAGAGCCTCGTCGGTAGTGCGCTCGGCCGTCCACTCCGCCATCCGCTTGGAGACGAGCTCGCCGTGATCACCTCGGGCCTGGTCGTCCTGGAAGCGCGGATCCGTGTGCCAGTGGTCATCTCCCATCAGCTTGGCCCACCGCGCGAACATCGGATTGCCGATGGCGTAGACGATGATCCAGCCGTCCTTGGTGCGGAACACGTCGGAGGGCGCGGAGGTCTGGCCGCGGTTCACCGTGGCCACGCGGTCAACCTGGATCACTTGCTGTTCGACCAGCGCGGGGTTGTTGTACGCGATGGCCGTACGCAGCAGCGCGCCTTCGACCTTCTGGCCGCGGCCCGTCTTCTCTCGCGCCATGAGCGCGGCCAGCGTGCCGAAGGCCGCGAGAGACGCCGTGCCGCAATCGACCCAGGCCACGGCGGCCCGCAGGGGCTGCTCCGGCGTGCCCGTGAGATAGGCCGAGCCGCACATGAGCTGGCCGATGCCATCGAAGCCGTGCTTGTGGCTCCACGGTCCGCCCGCCCCGAACGCGGTGACCGTGGTGAGGATGATGTCCGGCTTCACGCGACGGAGGCTCTGGAGATCCAGGGCGAGCCCGCGCAGCACCTCGGGGGGCAGATTCGCCACCACCACGTCGGCGGTCGCCACGAGCTTGCGGACGACCTCGCGCCCGTCCGTGCTGGACGGATCGAGCGTCATCGCGCGCTTGTTGCGATTCATGACGAGGAACATCGCGCCCACGTCATCGTCGCCGACCGGGGCGACCCAGCGGTCCTCGCCGCCGCCCCGCCGCTCGATTCGTATGACGTCGGCGCCGAGATCAGCGAGCAGCGCCGCACAGTACGGCCCCGCGATGTACCGTCCGAAATCGAGGACCCGAACACCAGCCAGGACGCCGTTCTCCAACCCGTCGGATTCGCTCACCCAGTCCTCCCGCCTTCCGTAGTCGCCGGCCCGTGAAGGTGCCTGACGGGCACCATCATACCGATTATTCGACTTGTCCCGCCGCCCGGCGCGCTCGACCCCTCCTTACTCTGCTATGGGCGGCTCCGTCCTCATTCCGGGCGCGCCTGGGCGCGCCCG
>Ga0307471_100001584_pt1 | contig 12501 bp, 15 predicted proteins | sample atmos_gasesAM3C__2_FD_204566 | JGI IMG/M metagenome (GOLD analysis project Ga0307471, IMG submission 204566) | Hardwood forest soil microbial communities from Morgan-Monroe State Forest, Indiana, United States - atmos_gasesAM3C_515 | ecosystem: Environmental > Terrestrial > Soil > Temperate... | reverse complement strand
TCAAACGGCATCGAAGGCGAAGGCGGTGCCTCGCGACCATTTGGGGCATCAGCCCAATCGCGACCTCCAGGCCCTGATCAAGAACGCCTTGCAAGAATAAACCGGTTTCGACAGCCCACCGGAACCGGAGGTTGTCAAAAAGAGGGAAAGCGCCTGGCAGTTCGTTTCCTAACCGCCAAGCGCTTCCCACTTTCTTACAACCTTGCGCTAGTAATCTGACTTCTCTCGTTGTTCCAGACGTTCTCCTCCGATCCGCTCGCCGCTTGCGCGTCAAGCTATTTGGGGAATTGAACAACCCATCGCCCTTTCGGATTGAGGAACTCCACGCCAATGGCAAAGCCGTCGCCTTGCAACGGTTGGCAGTAGGCTACTCGTCCCGAGGAGCGAAACTCTCCGGTGCGCGAGGCGAACTTCAAAGAATCGCCTTGCTCCCAGTACCGCGCGCTGATCACCCGCGCGCCGCGCGCACTCACATTTTGCGTAAACGTGGTTTCCGAGCCCGGCACATAGAGATGGCCGTCGATGAGCACGGGAATTTCCATCAAAATGCGCTGCTCCACCCGGTGAAAAACGAATTTGCTCCTGAGAGGCATTTTGAATGGTCATCCTCACAGGCACGCGGCGATCCGCGCGAGATTTTGCACGCTGCTCCGGCCCCCGTGCTTCATGATGTAGAGGGCGCGGTCGGCGGCGCCGAGAAGCTTTTCCGGCGTGTCACCGTCTTCTGGGAAAGCGGCAACGCCGGCGCTGACCGACAAAGCGGGAGCTTCGGCTTCCGCAGCCAGGCGCTCGCGAATCCGCGTGACGACGCGCGTCGCGATGTCCTTGCCGGCTTCCGGAAGAACCAGCGCGAATTCATCGCCGCCGTAACGCGCGGGCGTGTCGATGGCGCGCGAGTGGCTGCGAAGAACTTTTCCGATGCGCACCAGCGCGCGGCTGCCGGTCAAGTGTCCGTACTGATCGTTGATGAGCTTCAGACCGTCCATGTCGAGGAGCAACACGCAGAAGGGGCGTTGCGTGCGGCGCGAGCGGTCCAGTTCGGCTTCCAGCACGCTGATGAGACGGCGATAATTCGCGAGGCCCGTAAGGGGATCGCTGACGGCCATGCTGCGTACTTGCTCGAACAGGCGCGCCTGGTCGAGCAAAGCGCCAGCGAGCATCACCACGTAGCTGAACGTCTTGCTCAACTCCGCGAGGAAGAACGGCCCGTCGAAGAGCTGGCGAGAAAAGGCCGCGGAGACGTGGCAGATCGCATTCAACGAGGCCACCATCAGCAACGCATAGTCGAACAGGCTGGCATTGCTCTTCTTGTCTATGTCATTCTTGATGCGCTGACCGAAGCACACTGCGGCGACCAGGTACAGCGCGGCGGGAAGGAGGTCCCAGGGACGAGACAAAATGTTTTTTGCATCGGCAACGGGCGCGGCGGGGGCAGCCAGAAAGGCCGCGCTGGTCAGGTAGGCCGCGAGCGCCACTACGAGCAGAACCGCCGCGGTTTCCTTGCTTGGTTTGCGCGCCGTGGGCATGTAGCGTTCCACGGCCAGCGCCGCAAGCAGCAGAACCGCGAGCAGTGTTCGGCTGACCATCCACCCCAGCGGAACTTTCGAAATCACCAGCGTCCCAGCGTTGAGCGAATCGTTGAATCCAAAGTAGCCGATGGTCTCGATGATTCCCGACAGTGCAAACGCGAACGAGAGAATCAGTGCGGTTCGGTCGTGCGTGCCGCGGAAGCGCACGAGCGCGTTCGCCGCATAGCAATAACAAAGAAGCGTTCCACCGACTTCCAGGTAAAGATAGGCTTGCGGCGATGCTGCCAGCACGGTTTGCCGCGAGTAGAAAATAGCAGCGAAAAGGAGGGTTACCAGAGTCAGGCCGGTAGCCAACAGCAAGCGCGAGCGAAAACTCCGCGTCAAAAGCGCCTGCCGGCTGCTCCCGAGAAACCCGGTGATACTAGGCCAACTCCCCACAAAATCCCCCTAAACTACCCAAGAAAAGCGGCCAACTAACAAGGAAAGCAAGTTTGTTGCCTTTCTGCACAGAAAAAAGGGCTCTCGTATGTTATGGAAACTAAATAACTTACTGAATTTCACAGGGAGTGGGTCAGGAGCGGGGCTAACCAAGCGAGACAGGGGAAGGACTGGGGGGGTGCCCGATTGGGAACGCTATCCAGTTGTGTTTCGTTAGAGTTAACGGGTAAAGCGTCCGTATCAATTTGATCCTTACGGACGTCTCAGCTTGAGACCGTCTCAAGGTTGAAACAGTCCATCGCACATCCCTTCAAGGGAAATCGGTTGTCCCGTCACGGGGAGCTCGACGCTTAGCCGACCCCTCGCCGCGCCCTGAAACGACTCGCTTTCTCCGAACAGTTATGCCTTCGGCTTAGGCAGTGGAAGTTCGCGCGCAACGACTGTGTCACAGAAACCGGACGTTTTATGCGACCCGTCGCAAAAAGGTTTATTGGAAGAGTGGCCGCAGCGGCAGAGCGAAACGGCCGTGCGCCCGGCCAGCCCGAAAGGCGCTCCCTGGGGGTCAACGACTTCGAAATCGCCTTCGACGCGAATCGAGCCGTTGGTGTTGATGGTGATTTTAGTTGCCGCCATGGCTTCTCCTAAGTGAAGGAAGTATGCCTTTTAACGCCCACGAGAAATGCGATCGGGTGTGAACCGTGGTTCCTCTCCGATCGACTCGGGGGTCGATCAGCCCTAGCCGGGATTCCCCGTCGCCTCCGGCCGGCGTCCTCGGGATGACAGAAAAGCCCTTCCTGTCGCATCCGCTTTTTATATGAGAGTCGCACCGAGGAGTTTCAGAAAACGCCATCCGACTAGTACTTGGGCAGTGAAGGATCCACCTCGTCCGACCAAGCAAGGATGCCGCCCTTCAGGTTGAGAACTTTCCGGAAGCCTGCTTTGCGCAAAAAGTCCACCGCTTCGGCGGAGCGCTTGCCGCTGCGGCAATGCGCGACGATTTCGCGAGAGGAATCGACTTCGTGCACACGCCGCGGCAATTCGCCGAGCGGGATCAAATGACCCTTGAGATTGCAGATCTGAAATTCGTGCGGCTCGCGCACATCCAGTATGAAAAGATCGTCGCCGCGATCGAGCCGGGATTTGAGCTCGCGCGGAGTGATCTCCGGAACTTGCACATTGGGCGCAGGAGCTTCTTCGCCGCGAACGCCGCAAAATTCGTAATAGTCGATCAGTTCAGTAATAACGCGATTCACGCCGCACATCGGGCACTTGGGATTCTTCCGCAACTTGAGCTCGCGGAAGCGCATTCCCAGTGCGTCAAAGAGGAGCAAGCGGCCCATCAGATGGTCGCCGCTGCCGAGAATTAATTTGATGGTTTCCATGGCCTGGATGGAGCCGACGATGCCGGGCAAGACGCCGAGCACTCCGCCCTCGGCGCAAGATGGCACCAGCCCGGGCGGAGGCGGTTCCGGATACAGGCAGCGGTAGCATGGCCCGTCGGGCATCCCGAAAACGGTGACTTGACCCTCAAAGCGGAAAATGGATCCGTAGACATTGGGCTTGCCCAGCAAAATGCAAGCATCATTGACGAGATAGCGCGTCGGGAAATTGTCCGTACCGTCGACGATGATGTCGTAATCTTTGAACAGCTCGAGGGCATTCGCGCTGGTCAATTGCGCTTCGATGGCGTCAATTTGAATGTCCGGATTGAGATTCGATAGCCGGGCGCGGGCGGCCTGGCTCTTGGGTTTGCCCACGTCGCTCGTGCCAAACGTGACCTGGCGCTGAAGATTCGTGAAGTCGACCACGTCGAAATCCACGAGACCAAGCTTACCGACGCCGGCGGCCGCGAGATACAAGCCGAGCGGGGCGCCGAGTCCCCCGGTGCCGATGAGCAGCACCTTGGCGTTCTTCAGCTTGAGCTGCCCCTCCATGCCGACTTCAGGCATGATGAGATGGCGGCTGTAGCGGAGAATTTCTTCTTTGGAAAGCCCGGCAGCCGGTTTCGTGCCCGTCGGCGTTTGAGTGGTCGTAGCCATTGCGTTTCCCTGCCCTTCTGGATTTCCCCAGAATATCAAAAAAGCTGAACGGAAAGAGATTTCCCTGCGAGATTCAAAACGGGAGAGAGGGCCTACTGGATCAGGAGGGTTAACAACAACAACAGCCGCCGGCGATGGAGGGAATGATGCTGATGGTGTCGCCATCCTTGGTCGCGGTGTTTTCTTTGGCGAGATAGCGAATGTCTTCGTCATTCACGTACACATTGACGAAGCTGCGCAGCCGGCCGTCCTCGGTGAACAAGTGCTTGCGCAGGTCGGCATACTGCGTTGTCAGATGGCTGAGCGCTTCGCCGACCGTGCCGGCGTTGAACTCCGCCGAATCCCGCTTGCCCGCGTAGGGGCGAAGCGGCGCTGGAATCATAACCTTCACTGGCATTGGGTTTTTCTTCCTCCTAGTTTCTCGAGCTAGACCGTGGCGCTATGGCGAATCTCGATACCTTCGGGCGAAAAGGCCTGGCGATCGTCACTCAAGCGCCACGAAGTCATATCCTGCGGCGCGCCGTGGTGCACGCTGACGATGATGTAGCTATACCACGGCCAGGCGTGATCCTGATCATATTGGCTGGGTTGCGCAGGATGATCCGGATGCGAGTGATACCACCCGATGACCTCCAGCCCCTGCGCCTGTGCCGCTTTGTCAGCGTCGAGCACGTCTTCGGCTGTTATTGAAAAACGGTTACGCGGAGAATCGTCGCGCCGGTTGATCAGCGGAAAAAGCGCCACCACTTCGCGCGCGGCCTCGGGGTGCGCGGCATCCCGATCACGTCCCAACAGCGCGCCGCAGCACTCGTGGGGATACGTCTCCGCGCCATGTGCGCGGATTTTCTCCGCCAGGTGCCCGCTGATCCAGAGTGTGGTTTCTTTTGCCATTTCTAGTCTTCATCCCAGAAGCGTTCGTTCAGGTACTTGGACGCAGAATCCGCAAAAACCGTGACCACGACGGCGTGCTGCTGTTTCGGGATTCGCGCGGCAACTGCGAAACAACCCAAGAGTGCTGCCGCCGAACTGGGGCTAACGAGGAGGCCCTCTTCGCGGGCCAGCCGCTTCACCAGGCGGTAAGCCTCCTCCGTAGAAACAGGTAAATTCTCATCGGCGAGCCGATCATCGTAAATCGCCGGCCGAATCGCCGTCTCCATGTGCTTCCAGCCTTCCAGACCGTGAAAGGAAGCATCGGGTTGCAAGCTCACGCAACGAATCTCGGAGTTCAGCTCTTTCAGGCGCCGCGTCGTTCCAACGAACGTCCCGCTCGTGCCCAGCCCTGCGACGAAATGGGTGATCCGGCCGGAAATCTGCTGCCAGACCTCGTTCGCGGTGGTGCGGTAGTGGGCTTGCCAATTCGCGGGATTGCTGTATTGATCCGCGTAAAAGTACTTGTCAGGCTCGGCGGCAACGATTTCATGGACTCTGCGAATCGCGCCGTCGGTGCCCTCGTCGCCCGGAGTGATGACCAGCTCCGCGCCATAGGCCGCCAGGATACGCTTGCGTTCGTGCGAAGCGCTATCGGGCAGGCAAAGCTTCACGGGATAGCCCATGGCCGCGCCAATCATAGCGTAAGCGATGCCGGTGTTGCCGCTGGTGGCGTCAATGATGGCTTTGCCGCGCTTCAATGCGCCGCTCGCGAGCCCCGCCTGAATCATGTTGAGCGCTGGCCGGTCTTTGACGGAGCCGCCGGGGTTGAACCACTCGGCCTTTGCGTAGAACTCAACATGACTGAATTCCCTGCCCAAGCGTTCGAGCCTCAAAAGGGGAGTATTCCCGATACGGTCGAGCAGCCGTTCACCGCTACGACTCGCCTGAGTCGTTGATTCGCGGGCAGATGGGGCGATTTGACCGGTGATTGCCATACCCCGAGACAGCTCTGTATGTCGCCCTGTACAAGTACCAGGGATATACGACCATTTTACTCCGAATTGGATGCGTGCGGCTAGGGTGGGGATATATCTTATATATCTAAATATATCTACGGTTTTCGGTCTGCAATTTTTCAGTTGTTGGATTTTACATTCTTGGCAAGTTTAACCCAAGTGTATAGAAAACCCTTCGGCCCGCGAAGCCGCCTGGATTCCCCGATCGAGGTCTGGCCAAAGCGACGTCCAAACTTTAGATACAGTTGCAACGGCAAAAAGCGCGGACTGCCAACAGTGTGCCGGATCACCCCAAGGCTGCCCTGAGGCGGGATCGCGGGAGGACCAACGAAGTTGGGGAAGAATTAGGACATTATTGTTCGGGGCATCGAAGTCTGGATGGTTGAAGACATTGAAGGCGGCGGCCTGGAACCGCAAGCGGAAACGCTCTTCTCTATCTGGACAATCTGTTCGGGGCATTTCTGATGCTTCCTGAAACGTATTGATTTGGAGAGTGCGGGCACTTGACGGTGTTGAATGCGGGGGAGGCAGAACGGGACGTTATAAACGACGCGACGGTGTCGGGACGCCACGAGATTTTGTCCGCGCAGTGCTGCTCCTTGCACGGGCCGCTCGGAGGGGCTTTGGCGCATTTATGGCGAAAACGACAGTGTTGCGGGCGTCAGTCGGTATTCAGGGCGGGCCGCAGCAGCTTTACAGAAGTGAGCGTAATCGCTACTCTGAATGAGCTATGTGGAATGTCGAAGAACGCTTCTCTCCGAAAGCGATCGAAGGTTTGGCGGCGCTCGGCTTTTCCGTGGGCAGCACGCGCGGGGTGGTGCGTGTAGAAAAGTACGGCTGCGGTGCGGAATTTCGCAGAGGCCCCGACGAGCGCTATCAGATGACCATCGCGCCCACCATCATGCTGAAAGGCCAGTTTACGCGAGTGTGGGACGCCGGTTATCAGAAGTTTTTGCTGACCGATGACGGGTTGAAAATTCCCGCGCTCGCGTCGCACCTGCAGAATCTGCGGAAGTTCAACGAAGAACTGCGCACGGCGCTGGGTGTGCCGACCTTCTACAACGAAGCGCTCGGTTCGGTCAGCCAACTGAGCGTTTACGACCGCGTGAGGGGCCGCAAGGGTGACGTGCCGGACGAAACGGTCGGGGCGCACAGCCCGGAAGGCGGGCACTAGGAACTGTCCGTTCTTGGTTTTAAGTTTTGCGCTAACCCGAAGAATACATTGAGATTGTCGGCGCGTAGTCATCTCGTCGATCTGCCGAGACCGTTTGAAGGATCTTGTTTGCTTCACCGTTGCGCCTCTTGCAATTGCCGGCGAAACTGCGCCAGATCCACGCGATGCTTCGCGGCCTTATGCTTGCCGATGAAAATGACCGGGATTTCCCATCCATAGCGCTCTTTGAGAACCGCATCTTCGTCGATGTTGACCTCGTACAACGCCGCCCCGAACTCGCCGAGCAAGGGTGCGATGGCGGCTTTGGCTTGCTCACAAAGGTGACATCCGGGACGCGAGTACAAGGTGACGTCGCGAGTGCCACGGGCGGCCAGCCGCGCATCTTCGGGCGAGTTGTTCACGCTCACGGCTGGGGGTTGGAGTACTTCATGAATGGGCCGGAATGGGGGTGAAAAGCGCGCGCGCGATAAAGTTCCGAGATCTGGCGCAAGTGGCCCAGATCGTGATTAGCCCATTCATTGAGCAGCTGCACGAGCGTAACCGTGCCGAGTTCGGAATGGACGGCAGTGCGAGCGCCTGCCGATGGCGGAAGTCCGGCAAGTAGAGCGAGCGACGAGCGGCGCGTGCGCGTGAAGTGCCCGAGATTCTCGCCCGCCGAGCCGCGAGCATAGGCTTGGCGGGCTTTGGCGCCATCCAGATCGTATTTGGTCAGCGGCGGCGAATCTTCGGCCATGATGCGCAGGACGCGCTCGGCGTAAACTTGCTCGAGGGCGGCGAGATGCGCCAGGACTTCGGAGATGGACCAGCGGTCCGGCCGGGGTTTCCAGTGCAGGAGTTCTCCGGGCAAATCGCCAAGCAGCGTTTCGAGAAGTTGCGGCGTCTTTCCTAGAAGCGAGACGGCAGGCTGAATGTCGACGGCAGAGGCCGGTTGCATGAGGGACCTCCCGTAGAGAAGTTCAGTGTACTCTCAATCCTTCCTCGAATGTAGAAGTAGCGCATAATGTCCTGGTGGCATCGGACGGGGACCGAGAATATGGGAAAAGTTGTGGCGCTGGTGGATGATCTGTTTTTCCAGATGAAGCTGGCGGAGACCGCCAAACAGCTCGGCCTGGATGTGAAAGTCGCGGCGAATGGCGACGCGTTAATGGGTCTGCTGGAGAGTGCGCCAAAGCTGGTGATTGTGGACCTGAACGCGCGCAGTCAGCCGCTCCAGGCAATCGCCAGAGTGCGTCAGGCCAGCAAAGACATCCGCGTGGTCGGGTTTGTGTCGCACGTGCAAACGCAGCTCGCCGCGCAGGCACAAGCTGCAGGCTGCAACGAAGTCTTGCCACGGTCAAGCTTCACGCAAAACCTTGCCGCGATCCTCAGCGCATCTAAAGATTGAGAAAGATACTTCAGAAAGAAATGCCAATCCAAAGGGAAATGTCAGGCAAGCTGAAGTTTCCGGAACACATTCTTATGGTGCTTTGCGTCTTCTTGCTTGCCGCGGCAGATTGTTTCGCCGAGCAATCGAGCTCGAAGCCGGAGCAAAACGCAGCTGGCGCTGCCGTCGCGGCCAGCAACCAAGACCGGCCGGATGGCGCCCTCGGCAGCGCTCTGGCCGCCGCCTGTTCGCAAAATCAGGCGGAGTTCGGCCGCTTCCTGACCGTTCGCAACCGGGAATCCTTCTCCCGCATGACCGCCGCTGCCCGCGTGGCGCTCATGAAACGGTTCGTGCTTCTGGGTGAGCCCGGAAAAGCCACTGTTTCTGCGAATCCCTCGGGCCGCCCCATGGTGCGTTGCGAGACACCGGGTGCGACCACGGAGATGCAGATCGGGGGCGCCGACGTCCGGGACAACGTGGCGTTTTTGCCATTGGAGCTCCACGACGTTGCGGACTCCACCGGAGCAAGCGCACGTCAGATCAACATGGGCCTGGTGCGCGAAGAAGGTCAATGGAAGCTGCTTTCTCTCGGAGTTCTCCTTCTGGACCTGCCCGAGCTCGAAGTGGAATGGGACGAATCGGAAATCGACGCAACGGAAAAAGATGCTCTGCAATCTTTAAAGACTATCGCCGCGGCCGTCGAATCTTACCGGGGCAAACATCTGCACCTTCCCGAATCGCTCGAGAATCTCGCATCGCCCCAGCACGGGGCGCCGGGCATCAATGCGGCGGGTTTGCTGGACGTGGACCTTGCAAAAGGGACCAAGAATGGCTACACCTTCCGGTATGTAATTGCCGGAGGAAGCGACGTCGGCGCTCCCGCAAAATATGAACTGTCGGCAACACCGCTCCACTATGCGCAGACGGGTAGGCGCTCCTTCTTTCGCGATTCGAACGGCGTCGTGCATGCGGCAGACCATCGCGGAGCGGTCGGCAGCGAGAGCGATCCGAAAGTCGAGTAGCGCACCTGAAACATTCGTCAAGCCTGCCTGTCTCTTTGTGCTTCCACGCACATGGCGCTACTATCAGGCGATCCGCCATGGTGCGCCCTTTCCGTATTCCATGGTCCCACTTGCTGCTTCTGCTTGGCCTGCTCGGCCCCCCGAGCGGCGCCGCCCGACCGCAGTTCAACTATACCGAACCACAGCTGCCCGTTTTCGAACTGCACAGCGGGTTTTGGATCAATCTTCACCACACGCTGTATTCCGAGGCGCGGCAGCGAAGAGCATTTCTTTCGCGCGATGCCAACGCAACCAAGTCCACACCCCCCAAGAGCGTTTTGGCAGGAAAAGGGCTGACCGATGCGGAACAAAAAGCCTGGGACGATGCGGTTGCCTATTACCTGGTCAACTACGCGGACAAAGACCTGCTCTTCACCACGGAACTGATTCAGCTGAAGGATCAACTCGGCGACTTCGAGGATTGCGACGAACTGTCCGGGCGCAAGCGCAAATTCTGCGACGCGGGCCTGCCGCCGAATCTGACGCAGGTTCTGGAAGCGGCTGCTCCCGTCTATCGAGCCCATCTTTGGACCGAACATGACCAAGCCAACCGCCGCTGGATTCTGCAGGTGGCTCCGCTGGTGCGCGAGCAGGGTGTAGGACTCTCCGAGCGTCTGGCGGACATTTACCAGACGCGCTGGCCGCACGAAAAAATCCGCGTGGACGTGGTCGCTTACGCCAACTGGGCCGGCGCGTACACCACAGTCGGTCCGTTGCGCGTGACCATTTCGAGCCTGGATCCTCGGAATCAAGGGCCGCAAGCCTTTGAAGTGCTCTTCCACGAGGGCTCACACGGAATTGCTGAGACGGTCGAAACCGCCATCATCCGCGAATGTCGCCAGCGCGACAAACCCATTCCCCGGGACCTCTGGCATGCGCTGGTTTTCTACACCACCGGCGAAGTCATCCGCACGGTACTGGCTTCCTCTTCGGCAAGTCGCGCTGACAAGCGTAAAGGCGCTCCGGGGAATGGATACGACACGTACGCTTTCCGTGAGGGGCTCTACCAGCGTGGATGGAAGAACTACCTCGAGCTGTTACAGCGGTTCTGGCAACCGTACCTCGATGGAAAAGCCTCATTCGACGACGCCATTGCCCGCATGGTGTCCTCCTTGTGAACCGCTTGCGCAGACTACGGATTCTTGTTTTTCATCGCAAGACGGCTTCGCGCTTTCCTCAGGGAGTAGCGTCCTTGATGTCCTCGCGCGCGCGTCTTTCCGCGTTCTTCGCCGCTGCCTTAGCGTCAGCGTCGGAGTTCAAAACGCGAATGGCGTTGACCAAGGACAGTGCTTTGTCCCTTGGGGGGGCCTGGCAGGTTTTCACGTCACCGTTGGGCCGAGCCGCGGTCATATCCCATTTCAGGCAGTTATACTTGATCTTGAGGTTGCGGCTTACGTGAAGCGCGGCAACGCAATCTTCCAGGCTTAGCAAGCCACTGCACGCTTCTCTCAGAGTTGTTTTTGGAGGCAGCAGCGCCTGTAATTGTAAGCTCAGCTTTCGTTCTTCCTCTTGATTCGCCGCAAGCTGCTCGTTGGCGGTTGGCCCGGGGTTCTTTTTGATCCACTTGAGCGGATTATAGGATTGCGCGGCAGCTCCGCCAGCGCCGAGCAATATGCCGATTCCTGCCGCGCCCATAACGAGCCATTTGGTTTTCATGTGTCCTCCGTGCGAGGCCAGGCTGTGGCCTAGCCCCAGTAAGCCATGGGTGTCGAGATCGGTTCGAGTTTTCGATAGTGCGGTACTCTGCGAATGCGTTACCTTGGCCCTCCGTGCAGGTCTCGAGAAGACCATGGCAGCGATCCGCAAAGGGCTGTCTGGTAATTGGGGGAAACAGGGGTCTTTACCATTTGAGTGATGTTGTCGGCGCCACTCCGATATGCTACCCTTTCCGGCTAGAGATTATCCGGCGCTGCGTCACCAAGCCCCTGCGACGCGAGCATACTTCCGTACGTCCTCCGAAAGAGCTTTCCCGACGAGAGGGGAACTATGGGAGAAGGGGGCCGGAGAATCCATCAAAGCGGGGCCTGCCATTAGTACGTGTCCCCGACTCTTGGCAATCTGCAATGGAAATGGCCCCTAGCATCCGGGACCGCCATCAGAAGAGGAACCACCAGCCCATGCCTGGCCAACAAGGAGCCTCGAAGACCGAACCAGCGCCTATCGAAATCAAGCTTGCGCATTCGCCGGATTCCGATGACGCGTTCATGTTCTACGCGCTGGCGACCCACAAGCTTTCCACCCCCGGCTACAAATACACGCATATTCTGTCGGACATCCAATCGCTCAACGAAGCGGCGCTCGAGGAAACGTACGACGTCACGGCCATCAGTTTCGCCGCCTATCCCGAGCTTCGCGACAAATACGTGCTTCTCGATTGCGGCGCCAGCTTCGGCGAAGGTTACGGACCGATTGTAGTTTCGACAAAAGCTGTGAAGGGGCAAGAATTGGCGGGCAAACGCATCGCTGTTCCCGGCACGAAAACCTCTGCGTATCTTACGTTGCGGCTTTTCGAAGCCAACTTTGAACCCGTGGTCATGCCTTTCGACAAAATTATTGATGCAGTTCAGAACAATCTTGTCGAAGCCGGTCTGCTCATTCACGAAGGACAGCTTTTCTTCCCGGAAAAGGGTTTGCACAAGGTGATTGATCTCGGCATCTGGTGGCAGGAACAAACGGGTCTGCCGCTTCCGCTCGGAGGCAACGCCGTCCGCAAAGCCCTGGGACCAAGTCTTGGGCGCCAGATCGCGAAAACCATCCGGAACAGCGTTGCCTATGGCCTGGAGCACCGCGAAGAAGCGCTGAATTACGCCATGCAATTCGCCCGAGAGATGAACCTGGAACTCGCCGATACTTTTATAGGCATGTATGTGAACAAATGGACCCTCGGCTACGGCGAAAAGGGCAGGCAAGCGGTCAAAGAACTGATTGTGCGCGGCACCAGAGCCGGGTTTCTCCCAGAACCGCCCGTTGTTGAATTCCTCAGCGAAGAGTAGCGTGTTCATTCCTTCCCC